>Ga0207657_10003728_pt1 | contig 16197 bp, 14 predicted proteins | sample KBSC33metaG_FD_184316 | JGI IMG/M metagenome (GOLD analysis project Ga0207657, IMG submission 184316) | Corn rhizosphere microbial communities from Kellogg Biological Station, Michigan, USA - KBS C3-3 metaG (SPAdes) (version 2) | ecosystem: Host-associated > Plants > Roots > Rhizosphere > Soil ... | reverse complement strand
TGACGGCTCGATGTGCACGCTTCACTCCAACTCCCCGCGCGAGGCGCTCGCGCGTATGGAGAATATGGTGATGATGTCGGACATCAAGGTGCCGAAGGAGGCGATCAGCCGCCAGATCGCGGACTCGGTCGATCTCGTCATCCAGGTCAAGCGCCTGCGCGACGGCAGCCGCCGCGTCACCAACGTGACCGAGGTGATCGGCATGGAGGGCCCGGTGATCGTGACGCAGGAATTGTTCAAGTTCGAATATCTGGACGAGACCGCCGACGGCAAGATCGTCGGCGAATATCGCTCAATGGGCCTGCGCCCTTACACGCTCGATAAGGCGAAACAGTTCGGATTCGACCAGCCTTTCCTGGAAGCATGTTTGTAACGCCGGCTGCGGCGTTCATGTCGCAGGGGTCGCCCCTACCCCGCCGCCGCCGTCCGCGCGCGACCATGCTGGCCGTCATCATCCTGCTCGCCGGCGCCGTATTGCGCCTCGCGACATTGATCGTGCCTCACGCCTTCTTCCCCGACGAAATCTTCCAATATCTTGAAGCGGCGCATCGCCTTGCCTTCGGGCCGGGGGTCGTGACGTGGGAATATCGCGAACATATCCGCAGCTGGCTGGTCCCACTCGCATTAGCCGCGCCTATGTGGCTCGGCGGGGCCATCGCCCCCAATGGCGGGTTCTACCTGTTTCTCCCCAAGCTGGTTTTGCTGGCGATCTCGCTGATGACCATTTCCGCCGCAGGCGTGATCGGGCGCCGGCTATCTGCGCTGCACGCTTTATTCGCAATGCTGGTCGTGGCGACTTGGGCTGAGTTCGTCTATTTCTCGACTGTCGCACTGACCGAGCCGCTTGCGACTTGCATCTTCCTCGCGGCCGCCGCCTTGCTCTATCGGCGCGAGCGCTCCACGCGCTGCGCGCTAGTTGGTGCAGGCGCATTGCTCGCGCTCACCTGCCTGGTCCGCTTCCAATATGGCCCAGCGGTGGCGGCGTTCGCCTTGGCGGTTTCGATCCGCCGGCCCCACCAAATGCTTTGGTTGGTCGCCGGATGTCTCCCTCTGCTCGGCCTGTCGGCGCTCGTCGATCTGCTGATGGGCGACGCGCCTTTCGGTTGGCTGTTTGCGAACGTCCACCAGAACATCGCGCTGGGTCGATCGGTCCGGTACGGCGTCGAAGGCCCGCTCTTCTATCCGGCCGCGCTCTTCACCGTGTGGCGGTTTTGGCTGGGCCCAATCCTGCTGCTCGCCATCCTCGGCGCACGCCGCTTTCCGGCGCTGCTACTGGCCGCGCTCACCAATTTCGTCATCCACGACGTGATTGCGCACAAAGAATACCGTTTCCTGCTGCTTACGACGATGCTGCTCGTGGTTCTGGCGGGAATCGGCACGGCGGAGGCGATCCGCTTGGTGCGACGGCGTTCGGGGCGGGAGCGCTGGACCAACTTGTCGTGGATCGCGGCAGCTGGATGGGTGGTCGCCTCGGCGTCCGTCGCCGTCTCAGGGGCAGTGCGCCAGTGGTGGACGCAGCAGGCGCCCCAACTCGCTGCTTTCGAGGCGGTGCGAGACACGCCGAGCTTGTGCGGCGTCGCGCTGTTTGATGTCAATTGGGCCGGGACCGGCGGCTATGCCTATCTGCACCGCGCGATCCCGCTGATGGAATATGCGTCCAGCCAGCGCGATGCGATGCTGCACGATGAGCCGCAGTTCGACGCGGTGGTCGCCTTAGCCAATCTGGCACCGCCGCCCGGCTTTACCGCCAAGCGCTGTTTTACCGGAAACGGCGGGACAACCATCTGCGTAAACACCCGCCCCGGCAAATGCGCCACCGCGACATCACCAGCAATAGTCAACCGCCAGCTTATCCTCCACGGTATGTGACGACGACCACCAGAGATGCGGCTATGCCGTCGAGCAAGGACGCTTCGGCCTGTTGCTCACCTGTGGTTACAGCGGTTTTCGATTTGCGCTATAATCGCCGGAAGCGGCCATTACGCCGCACTATCCGACGGTCACTGCGGGACCATCTGCTCGTAGGCAGGCCGCGCGCTGAATCAGCTACCCAGCTTGTTCAACTTGTCCTGAAGCCCCGCCAATTGCTCCTTGAGCGCGGCGATATCGTCTTCCTTGCTCGCTGGCGCAGCCGGAGCGGCAGGTGCCGCACCGGGCGCGCCGGGGACTCCGCCGGTCGCCTTGAACGCCGCCGCGGCCGCCTCGAACATGTCCATGTTGCGGCGTGCGATCTCGGCGAAGGGGCCGCCCGCGAACGTGCCTTCGATCGCCTGGCGGAACTGGTTCTGGTTGCGGCGGAACGCCTCCATCGACGCTTCCAGATATTGCGGCACCATCGCCTGCATCGAATCGCCATAGAGCGAGATCAGCTGGCGCAGGAAGCTGACCGGCAGCATCGTCTGCCCGTGGCTCTCCTCCTCCATGATGATCTGGGTGAGGATGTTATGCGTGATGTCTTCTTCGGTCTTGGCGTCAATCACCTTGAAGTCGCGCCCGTCGCGCGTCATCTGGGCCAGGTGATCGAGCGTTATGTAGCTCGATGACTCGGTATTATACAGCCGGCGGTTGGCGTATTTTTTAATGATCACCGTTCCGGAACCCTCGGACGACTTCGCCATGCCGCAACAACCTCCCTATTGTGCCAATGACCTAGCATCGATCCTTGATGCGGCGCAACACAGACCGCGGCCCTTGCCGCTTTTTCTGAGTATGTTGCGCAGCGAAACGGCAGGCGAGCCCGACCGCACCGCAACAGCGCTGCGCGGTCTGCGGCTTTATCAGGAGGCGGAGCGCACCGTGGGACCAGCGCCCGTGCCCGTGATCGCGCGCACCGGCCGCGCGTCGATCCGGGATTATGGCGGCGAGGGTCCGACGGTCCTGTTCATACCCTCGCTGATCAATCCGCCCGACGTGCTCGATATCGATGAAGAGCGTTCGCTGCTGCGATGGCTTGCGACTCGGGGGCTGCGTCCGCTGTTGGTCGATTGGGGCACGCCCTTAAGGGAGGAAAGAGAGCTCGACATTGCCGGCCATGTCGAGACGATGTTGCTGCCGCTGATCGATGCGATCGGCGTGCCCACGGCTCTGGTCGGCTATTGCCTTGGCGGGACGATGGCGATCGCCGCGGCGGCCCTGCGGCCGGTTACGGCGCTGGGCCTGATCGCAACGCCATGGCGCTTCGGCGCCTATCCCGACAGCACGCGCGATGCGCTTCAGGACCTGTGGCGCACGGCGGAGCCGGCGACCGATGCGCTGGGCGTGCTTCCGATGGAAATTTTGCAAGCCGCTTTCTGGCGGCTCGATCCGGCGCGCACCGTCGCCAAATATGAAGCGCACGGGGTTCGCGATCCCGCGGATCCCCAATCGCGCGCCTTCGTCCGGCTGGAGGATTGGGCCAATGACGGGCCACCGCTCACGCGCGGCGCGGCGCGCGCGTTGTTTCTCGATCTGTTCGACGCGGATCTGCCGGGCAAGGGGCAATGGCGCGCGGGCGGCACGGTCATCGATCCCCGCGCCTTGACGATGCCCATGCTTGAGATCGCCTCCACCACCGACCATATCGTGCCCGCGGCCACCACGCCGGGCGTGGGCGAGCGGATCGACCTCGCGCTCGGTCATGTCGGCATGATCGTCGGCGGTCGCGCGAAGCAGAGCTTGTGGGAACCGCTGGCAGAATGGCTTTCCCGCGTCACGTCGCCGCGCTAGACCTTGATCGCTTCAAGCTGGATCAGCTTGAAGCGTGAATCAAGGTCTCAACCATTTGATAGAGCCTGATTCACGCTTTCGGCGGAAGCGCAAAGCGCTTCCACCAAAAACGATCAGGCTCTAGCGCGCGCTAACGGATCACAAGGAGTCTCCATGACCGACGTCGTCATCACCGCAGCCAGGCGCACCCCCGTTGGCAGCTTCCTCGGTCATTTCGCGACCACACCCGCGCACGAGCTGGGCCGGATCGCGATCCAGGCCGCGCTACAGGATGCAGGTGTCGATCCGGCAGACGTCGACGAAGTGATCCTCGGCCAGGTGCTGACCGCGGGCCAGGGCCAGAATCCGGCGCGTCAGGCGTCGATCGGCGCGGGCCTGCCCCAGGAAGTGCCCGCGTGGAGCGTGCAGCAGGTGTGCGGTTCGGGCCTGCGCTCGGTCGCGGTCGCGGCGCAGTCGATCCAGGCGGGCGACGCGACGATCATCGTCGCGGGCGGCCAGGAGAATATGTCGATGAGCCCACATGCGCAGGCAATCCGCGCCGGGCAGAAGATGGGCGACCTCGCGCTTGTCGACACGATGATCAAGGATGGCCTGACCGACGTCTTCAACGGCTATCATATGGGCGTCACTGCGGAGAATCTGGCGGAGAAGTACCAGATCACGCGCGAGGACCAGGACGTGTTCGCCACCGCCAGCCAGAACAAGGCCGAGGCCGCGCGCCGCGAAGGCCGCTTCGACGCCGAGATCGCGCCGGTCACGGTCAAGAGCCGCAAGGGCGACGTGATCGTCGACAAGGACGAGTTCATCCGCGAGGGCGTGGTCGTCGCCAGCCTCGCCGGGCTCAAGCCGGCCTTCAGGAAGGAAGGCAGCGTCACCGCCGCCAACAGCTCGGGCCTGAACGACGGTGCGGCTGCGATCGTGGTCATGTCGGGGGACGAAGCCAGGCGCCGGGGTTCGCCGGTGCTCGCGCGTATCAAGAGCTGGGCCTCGACCGGCGTCGATCCCGCGATCATGGGTATCGGCCCCGTTACCGCCAGCCAGAAGGCGCTCGAAAAGGCCGGCTGGACCTTTGCCGATCTCGATCTGGTCGAGGCCAACGAGGCCTTCGCCGCGCAGGCGCTGGCGGTCGGCAAGGAGCTTGGCTGGGACGCGTCCAAGGTCAACGTCAACGGCGGCGCGATCGCGATCGGCCATCCGATCGGCGCCTCGGGCGCGCGCATCCTGACCACCCTGCTCCACGAGATGCAGCGTCGCGATGCCAAGAAGGGCCTCGCCACTTTGTGCATCGGCGGCGGCATGGGCATTGCGCTCTGCGTCGAGCGCGACTGAATCGCCAGGTTCGCTCGCGCGGATCAAACCTGTTCGAAACGCGTGAACGCGGCATAAGCGGCATCCGTCGCCAGGCGCGGAACGCGGGTTACATCAAGCGGTTGGTGATCTTCGGGAGATAGATCATGACCAGCAGCAAACACGGCAAGAGCGCGAACGAAGGCCCCTTCACCAGCGATCTCAAGCGCGATCCCGGCATCGGCCAGTCGAAGGGCATCTTCGCGCGCGAGAACGATCCTGACGCGCAGGAAGGCAACAACACCGTCGAGGGCGATGTGGAGAATGATCCCAACGTCTTCGGCGGCGTCGACGAGAACCACCTCGGCCGAACCAACAAGTAACGCGAGCGAACACATGACGGGGCCGGCGCCCGGCGCCGGCTTGGTCGTCAGCGATCCACCGGCGCCGCGGAGTCCGTGCTTGCGGTTTCGCCGCGTGCCCGATCATCGGGCGAGAGCTTCTCGTCCCGATCGCGCGCGCTGCCGCCGATATTGAATGCCGATCGCTCGGTGAAATCGCGGCCTTGCTGTCTGGATCGATGCTCGCCTTCATGATCCCGCATCGTGGGGTCGCGCATGTTGTTCTTGCCCTTGCCGCTGCCGCTATTGTCGCGCATCGTGGCCTCCTTCTCCGGTTGAGGAGATAACGAGGAAAGCGTCCGGGAAGTGCCGCGAAGGCGACGGGACGTTGTGGAGATTGGGCGAACTCCGCACGCCTGATCCCGTCGCGCGGCGTCCAGCGCCTGAGGACGATCAGTCCGGCGTTGGATAATGTCGGACCATCGCTTACCGTTTCGCATGCGGAACCGGATCGGCGCATCGGACTTTCCGATCCTGACCATGACCGCAATATCTCTCACCCGTCGCCACCTGCTTGCGGGGGCAGCCGCTTCCGCTGCCGGCCTGGCTTGCCCGATCCGCGCGGCGTCATCCGCCCCGCCCTTCTCCTGGGACATGCTCAAGGCGCAGGCCGCGCGGCTGGCGGCGCGGCCCTATGTCGCGCCGCCCGCCCCGCCGGCGGGGGCTTCGGCAATCAGCTACGACGTCGCCAACAGCATCGCCTATCGGCCGGAGGCAACGATCTGGCCTGACATCGCGACGCCGATCCGGCTCTTTCCGCTCAACCGCTATGCGCACACTCCCGTCGCAATCTCGCTCGTCGAAGGCGGCAAGGCGCGGCCATTCCCGTTCCGGCGCGACCTTTACAACGGTGCCGAGCATCTGCCGGCGGACGTGGCCGGCTTTTCGGGGTTCCGGCTGATGAACCCGGGCGGCCGGGGCGACTGGCTCGCCTTTCAGGGCGCCTCGTATTTCCGCTCGGCCGGCCCGCTTCACCAATATGGCCTGTCCGCGCGCGGTCTGGCGATCGACACCGGGCTCGGCCGGCCCGAGGAATTCCCCAACTTCACGCACTTCTGGCTCGAACGCGGGCCCGGCGACGCGGTCACCACTTATGCCTTGCTCGATTCTCCCAGCGCGGCGGGCGCGTGGCGCTTCGTCAATCGACGCGGCCCGCAGGGCATGACGCAGGATGTGAGCCTAGTCCTGACCTTGCGTCGCGATGTCGAGCGGCTCGGCATCGCGCCGCTCACCAGCATGTTCTGGTATGGCGAGGGCGCGCGCGACAAGGCGATCGACTGGCGCCCCGAAATCCACGACAGCGACGGCTTGGCGCTCCTGACCGGCGCGGGGGAACGCATCTGGCGCCCGCTCGACAATCCGCCGCACCCGCTCACCAACAGCTTTTCGGACAAGGATCCCAAGGGTTTCGGCCTGCTCCAGCGCGATCGCAATTTCGATCATTACCAGGATGATGGCGTCTTTTACGAGAAACGCCCCAACCTGTGGGTCGAGCCCCAAGGCGCCTGGGGTCCGGGCGCGGTCACCTTGTTCGAGCTCCCGACGCGCAGTGAAACCGACGACAATATCGTCGCCTTCTGGACGCCCGCCGCCCCGGCCAAAGCGGGCAATCACTATGCGCTCGATTATCGGCTGCGCTGGATCGGAGACGAGCCGGTTCCAGCGACGATCGCGCGGACGGTCGATTGCTGGCGCGGCATAGCGGGAAACCCGGGAACCGAACCCATTCCCGATGCCACGCGTCTCGTCGCCGATTTCGAGGGCCCGTCGCTGGCCGGGCTGGACCGGTCGAGTGGAGTCGAGCCGGTAGTGTCGCTCTCGGGCGCGAAGCCGATCAGCAGCGCCGCTTATCCGGTGACCGTCACGCAGAATCGCTGGCGCCTCGTGGTCGACGTGCCGCATAGAAACGGTGAAACGAGCAACTTACGGGCCTATCTGCGCCGCGGCGACACCGCATTGACCGAAACGCTCCTATATCAGTTCCTGTGAAGCTCGAGTTTCGAAAAGGAACTCCCGGTCGCCTCAGCGATTGCACCAATCAGGCCCGCGAGGCCGTTGGAGAGGTATTTCGGGAAGGCGTGTCTGAAGTTTCCGACGAGCCAAACATGATGAGCGTAACCGGTTCCGCTTTCGCCGATAGGGACTTGCCGCCCGAGACACCCTTGGCGATGCCGGTGCAGGATTTCTATCGCTGTCCGCCTCAGTCCCATCGCGCGGCACCGCCGCCGCATTGGGCACGGCGGGGCTTTTTGGTCGTGGGCAGCGGGCTGATCGGATTTGGCGCGAGCCTCGGCATCGCCGCTTTGCTGGCCCTCGATGGCTATGACCTGCTCGATCAGGTGCTGGCACTGCTCAGCCTGCTGCTCTTCGCCTGGATCGGCTTCGGCCTGCTGACGGCGGGCGCGGGCCTGGTCATTTCGATCCGCGATCGCGGCAAGATCGAGCGTGCCCGACCGGCACCATCGCGTCCCGTGGCGATATTGGTGCCGATCTATAACGAAGATATCGCCGCGGTCGGCATTCGCATCGCGCGCATGGCGGCCGATCTGTCGCGGCTGGAGGCCCAATCGCTCTTCCACGTCTTCGTGCTGAGCGATTCCTCCGCCGAGGCCGAGGCTTCCGAGCGCACCGAGGTCCGCACGCTGCGTCGCCCCGGCGGCTGCGAGATTTTCTACCGCCGCCGCCCGGTCAACGAAGCGCGCAAACCGGGCAATATCGCCGATTGGGTGCGGCGTTTCGGCAGCGCATACGAATCGATGATCGTGCTCGACGCGGACAGCCGGATGAGCGGCGAGGCTATGGTGCGGCTCGCCGCCGAACTGGAGGCGGACGACAGTGTCGGCCTTATCCAGACCAATCCGCAACTGACCGCGGCGCGCACCCTGTTCGCGCGCTGGCAGCAATTCTCGGTCGCCTTTTACGGGCCGATCTTCAGCGCCGGCCTCAACTGGTGGTCGGGCGATGAGGCAACCTTCTGGGGGCACAACGCGATCGTACGTGTACGTGCTTTCGCGGAGAGCTGCGGCCTGCCGAGCCTGTCGGGTCCAGCCCCGCTCGGCGGCGCGATCATGAGCCATGACATGGTCGAAGCCGCGTTGCTGCGGCGGCGCGGCTGGCGGACACGGATGATGCCGCTTCGGTCGGGCAGCTATGAGGAAAGCCCGCCGACATTGATCGACCATGCAATCCGCGACCGGCGCTGGTGCCAGGGCAACCTCCAGCATCTACGCCTGCTCGACGCCGCGGGGCTGCACTGGATCAGCCGGCTCCAATTGCTGATGGGGGCGTCCTCCTACCTGACCTCGCCGCTCTGGCTGCTGCTACTGAGCGTGGGCGCGATCGAGTCGTTGCGCGTCGGCGGACCGATCGCGAGCACGGAAACACCGCTCTGGCTGATCGCCGTCACCGCGATCCTGCTGTTCGGCACCAAGCTGCTGGCGTTGGTCTGGGCGCTGTTCGATCGCGCGCTGGTGCGCAGCCTCGGCGGCTGGCGAGGCATCCTGCTCGGCATGCTGGGCGAGATTCCGCTCTCGATCCTGGTCGCGCCGGTCATGATGGCATCGCAATGCCGTTCGATCGTCGAAATCCTGCGCGGCAAACAGAGCGGCTGGCAGCCGCAACGCCGCGACAGCGACGGCCTCACCCTGGTCCAGGCCTTCGAATTTTATGCGCCGCACGTGCTGCTGGGCTTGCCGTTCTGGCTGATGACGATGGGCGATCTCGGCACGGGTCTCTGGCAGTTGCCGGTGACGATCGGGCTGCTGGGTTCGCCTTTTATCGCCGCCTGGACCTCGCGTGCCGATTGGGGTGCCACGCTCGCGCGCTATGGCCTGTTCGCGGCAGATCCGGGCGAGGACGAGGTTGGGCAATGCGTGACGCCGGCCAGTCTGATCCCCGCACCGGCTTTGGCGACCGCCTAACGCAGCGGTGGCGACTGTTTGGGACGGCCCTTCCCTTCCTCCTCGGCATGATCCAGCGCGGAGCCCGGATTGGGGCGCGGCGATTTCGAGGGCGTACCTATGCGCGCATCGCGATTGACGCCCTCCGTATCCGAATGGGGTGGGGTTTTGGGCGGCTTGGGCATTGGCGCGTCTCCTGTTCGTCAGGAGAACGCATCAGAGGCAGCTAGGCTTCCGCATGTCCGATCTGGCCGCTGTCCGCGTCGAGATCGCGCAGATCGCGCCCGCGGGTTTCGCGCCCGAACCAGGCGACCAGCACCAGCGCCACGGCCGTGGGGACCATGATCAGCCCGGACGACAATCCCATCGACAGGATGATGCCGCTGATCGTGAGCGCCTGCGCGAACAGGCCGCCGGCCTTGGTGCAGGCCGCGACCCAGCCGGTCGCGCGGCCGCGCACCCTCAAGGGAAAGCTTTCCGCCGCATAAGGCAGCACGATCGCGATGATTCCGTTGGTGCCCACGATCAGCAATGCGACCGGCAGCACCGGGCTGCCGCTGCCCGCCAGTTCCAGCCGCAGCACGAGCAGCAGCCCGGCCAGCGTTAGCGCGATCATCGTCACCAGCGACCATTTGGTGCTCCAGCGGCTATAGAGCAAAGCCGCCAGGAACACGGTCGGGAATGCGATCAGCGCGCTTTCGGCAAGCAATTTGCTCGACACACCGACCGAATAGCCTTTGGCGACGAGGTCAGCGGGCAACCACAGCAACAGTCCGAAATTCACCAGCCCCCACGCCAAAGCGCAGAGGCTGAGCGCGGCCAGCTTGCCGTACAGCTTGAGCCCGGTGAGCGCATGCGAACCGGTTCTGGCGGCGATCACCGCCGGGCTCGCCTTGCGCACCTTGGAGCCGAAGCGCCGCATCACCGCCTCCGCTTCCTGCGCACGCCCGCGGGCAAGGAGGAATTTGGCGGATTCGGGAATGAAGGCGCCGAGCAGGACGAGGGTCAGCCCGGTGGGCAGATTGGCGAGCCACAGGATGCGCCAGCCAAAGATCGGCTGCAGCACCGCCGACAGGCCGCTGGCCGCAAAATAGCCGCCGACCGCGCCCAGGCCGCCGACCAGCACGAGGCTCCAGCCGCGATGCCGGTTGGGCATCATCTCCGCGAGCAGGGCGTAGGTCACGGGCAACATGCCGCCTGCCGCCGCGCCCATCATGAAGCACATGCCGATATTCCAGGCGAGGCTTGGCATCGCGCCGCAGATCGACGTGCCCACGAACATCACCGCGGAAAGCAGGATCGAGGCCTTGCGGCCGTAAATGTCGGCGATCACGCCCCACAATACCGATCCCGTCACCGTGCCCATCAACGCGAAGAAGGGCACCAGCGAGACCGTTTTCTTGGGCACGCCATATTCGCTGATCATGCCGGGCACGGTGAAGCCCAGCGACGCCGGCTTCATCACGTCGATCACCAGCGCGATCACCAGCACCGCCATCAGCCCCCAATGCGCGGCACTGAGCGGCGCATCCTCGGGCGCGGCGACGATGATATCGGCCGCAGCGGCGCGCTGCGCGGCAACGTTGCGGGGCAACAGGCCATAAGCTGCGACCAGTACGCCGCCGACGATCAAGCCCATGCCCAGGATCATCGTGCTGCCCATCGGCATGCCGGCGAGATGATAGTGCATCGCGCGCGCCATCGCGAACATCGGCAAATGCGCGATCACGCCAGCGGTGACCGCTACGCAGCCGAGCACGAATGCCCATATGGCCTGCCGGTCCGACAGGGTACTGCTGATTCCGCCCATGATTCCCCGCAATCCCCTCGCGATTTCGAAATTAGAAACGGGCCGGTGCGGTCGCGCGCAACGTCAAAAGGGCGCGCGGCGGACGGAATTCTCGATTTTGTCGGTGAAAGGCCCCAATCTGTGTCGCGGGCGCTACAACGTAGGCATGTACCTACAAAACTCGGAGCGAATATGACGGACGCGGTGATCAAGAACGAAGCGCGAAAGCGCTACGAACTCCACGCTGAAGGGGGAATGGCGGTCGCCTATTACGAGCTGCGCGGCGACGCCGTGGCCTTTGTCCATACGGTCGTGCCCGAGCATCTGCAGGGGCGCGGACTTGCCGGCACCTTGATCAAGGCCGCACTCGCGGATGTGCGCGAGCGCAGGCTGAAGGTGATCCCGGAATGCCCGTTCGTGGCACGCTACATCGAGCGCCATCCGGAGGAGCAGGACCTGTTGGCGTGATGCCGACCGATCGGCGGTAAAAAAGCGTCAGCCGGCGCGCAAATGCGAGACGAAGGCACGCGCATCGTCGCGTAGCCCTTGCAGGCTCGCCTCCAACGCGCGGCCGTCGGCGCGTAGATCACGCACCGATTCCTGGTTGGCGATAGCGGACGATCGGATGTCGGCGCTGGTCGCAAACAAGATTTCGGCGCGGCTGCGCACCGCTTCGATCCGTTGGTCGATCAGGTCGGTCGTCCGCGCCTGATCGCGCGACACCGCCGCAACCGCGGTCGCGACGCCGCCCATCTGGTCAATGAGGGCAGTGAGTTCGCTCGTGGCATCGGCGACGCGCCGAATACCACGCTGCACCTCGCCTACTTGATGACGCACCTCGCCGGTCGAGGCGCCAGTACGAGTGGAGAGCGACTTGATCTCGGTTGCGACCACGGCGAATCCGCGCCCGGCCTCGCCATAGCGCGCGGCCTCGATCGTTGCGTTCAGCGCCAGCAATTTGGTCTGACCGGCAATGGTGTTGATGACGCCGACCACTTTTTCCACTTCCTCCGCGCACGCGACCGATTGGTGGACCGCCCCCCCGGCGAGACTGGCATGTTCCTGGATGCGCGAGACGATCGCGCTCGATACGGCGGCTTGATTGTCGATCGTGCGGATCGCGGAGACCAGTGCGCCGGTGGCAGTGCCCGCCACCTCCATCTCGGAAGCGAAGGCGGAGGCAGTCTGCTCCAGATTGGCCGCCAGCATGTTGGCGCCCTGTACTGCCAGATCAACGCGCTCGGCATTATGGTCGAGCCGTTTCATCGCCTGCTGCGCCTCGTCGATCATGGCGCCGACACGTGTCTCGAATTGGTGGAGCAGATTGTCCAGCGTCTTGCGCTTGGCGCGTTCGCCTTCGGCGGTGGCGGCCGCCACGGCGGCGGCGTGGCGGCGCTCTTCCTCCAGTGCATCGCGTTCGAGCATGTCCTTCTCAATCGCCTGGATACGAAAGGTCTTGAGGGCGGTGACGATCTGGCCAAGCTCGTCACCGCGATTGAGCGCATCAAGATCGACCTCGTGATCGCGCGCCGCGAGCGAACTCGTCACCTGGGCGATGCGCAGGATCGGACGGATCAGCGACCGTCCGATCGCCATCGGCCCGAGCACGCCCACGCCTGCCAGCAGGATCGCCGACAGCGAAACCAGAACGACCATCGTTTCGATCCGGGCCTGGACTGCGGTGGCGTGCTCCTGCGCGTCGGCGATGCCACTCTTTGTGATCGCGTCGATTTGCGTGATCACCTGGTTGGAATTGGCACGGAAAGGCGCGAGCATCGCGGCGCTTGATGCGAAATCGATGTCGAGCATCGACGACACGACGTTGATCGCGTCTGCATATTTGTCGATCAGGCCGAGCGTCTGTTGAATCTTCGGCCGCTGCTCATCAGGCACCGAAGCGGCGAACCGGGCGAGATCGGCACGTGCCAGCTTGAGCTCCGCCTCGATCGCGGCGGTGCGCTTAGCGACATCGGTACCAGGCGCGGCGGCCGCCTTGTCGGCGAGCAGGCGATATATTTCGCCGTTGGCATGTTCGAACCGTGCGGTGACGTCGCTCAGCGTCGCAATATCGATCATGTCGCGCCCGACCACCCGGTCAGTGCCATGCTGGGCATAGACCAGGGCAGCCATGCTCAATGCCGCCGAGAACAGGAAAAGTGCAAGCATCGATGCTGGCGCGGCAGCGAACTTCCACACCAGCGGCCAGTCCTGGAAACGGATCTTGCGTTCCAGCTGCTCGATCAAGGTGAGGATGTGCTTCACAGTCCGAGCTTCACTCCGAACAGGAAGCGCCGATCGGCTGGGATCGGCGAACCCGTCGCGCCGTCGGCGCCCGTAATATTCTCTCCAGTAGCCGACAGGGTGACGCGTCCGAACTTGATCCCGATCTTCTGATCCCAGGCAAGCGCCGACTTCACGTCGAGCAGCGCGATCTGGCCGAGCGCGTTATCGGCGAACTGACGCGTCGCCGACGTGTAGCGAAGTACCGAGGTCGCGAACCAACGATCCTGCTTATAGCCGATCTCGGCATTCGCCTTGTGACGCGCGGTCGTATCGCGCGGTGACAAGGACAAGATGTCGATGGGCACGATCTTCTGCCCGGTGTCGGTGAAGGTGTAATTGGCGCGCCAGTCGAGATGCTTGCCGATCGTGCCGGACAGCGAAAACTCCGCCCCGGCTGAGCGGAACGGGCCGTCGGCCTGGAAGCTCGTAACCATCGCGAACCCGCCAATGAAGGTCGGCACCAACGCCAGGCTTTCGCCCGGCGACGCGATCGCGTGCTGCGTGCGGGTATAGAAAAGGGTGACGTCGAACTTTGTACTGTCCGATAGCTGGCGGCTGTAGCCGACTTCGCCGCTCCAGACCGTGACCGGGTTGAGCGCCGGGCTGCCTGCGAGCAGGATCGGCGGCGCATCCGGACCAAGGCCAAGCTCGAGCTGCATGCGCAGCCCATATTCGATAAGCGAGGGAATCTGGTATCCGACGCCGCCGTTGACGCGCAATTGTCCGCCTGCGCCCAAATTGAGCAGCGCAGCGGCGTTGAAGCTCGACCGGATGAACTGCCGATCGAAATCGCTCTGTTCGTTGGCGGCGGGCAGCCGGATCGGACCATCCGAAGCCAGCCTGACGCGATCAAACCGACCGGCAAAGGTAAGTGCCAGTATATCGGTGGGATGCAGGTCGAGAATTCCGCTGCCCGACCACACCCCGTAATCAATTTGCGGCGAATAGAGCGCCACGCCATCGAGTCGGTTGTTCCGGTATTCGACGCCAAGGCGCAGCACATTGTCGAGGCCGAGGCGAACCAGCGTAGAGCCCTGCGCCGAAATGATCCGGTTCTTGAGCTGGGTGGGCGTGAACCCCGTCGTACCGCTTGCGCCAGCACCGAAATGGGCATCCAGCCAATTGGCATAAATTCGCCCGGTGACGCTGCCCCAGTCGGTATCGCGATCCGCGCGCAGGCCCGCTGTCATGGCTTCGTAGCGTTGGCGCGTCGCGACCTGGGTCGGCAGCAGCTCCAATTGGCTATTGACCGAATAACCGCCATTGACCGTCACGCGTGTCCTGGCGCCCGGCGCGGCTTCGAACGTACCGTCTATTTCGTCCCGCTTGACGGAGATGAGCGACGGCGGCGCCGGCTGATTGGCGGGAAAGCTGCGTTCATCCTCGCGCTGATGGCCGCCCGAAAGCCGCAGATCCACGTCATGGCCCAGCGGCAGGGTCGCGACCGCGCTCAGCCTGCCATAGCCGTGTGTCCCGACCTCCGCGCTCGCGGCCAGCGACGGACCTTGCCCGGGGCGGATCGTGATGATGTTGATCACCGCGCTCGCCGCGTTGAAGCCGAACAAAGCGGTCGCTGGACCGCGCACCAACTCGATCTGCTGGATTTCCTCAAGCTGGACGCCGAGCAGGTTCCAGTCGGTCATGCCATAATGGTCCAGATAGACCTGGCGTCCGTCGACCAGCACGAGAAGCCTGGGATTGTAGGTCTGCACGCCACCGCGCACGGCGACATCGGTCTGACCGGCGGTCCAACGATTCACGTCGACGCCGGCATAGGATTTGAGCAGGCCCGGTACGTCGTGGGCGGGCGAAGCGGCAATCCGGTCGCGCGTGATGATCTCGATCGACGCCGGCGTTTCGGATGCGCGCTGCGGTTTACCGGTCACGCTGGTGGTCACCGGTTCGCCCATCGTGTCCTGCAACGCCTGATAGTCGACCGACTGTGCGCATGCCGCGGACGGCAATAGGCTCGCAGCGAGCGATAAATAGGTGGCACGGGCAAGGGAACGCATGGCCCTAGATTTCCTTGACGAGCATGAGAAACGCCGATCCGAACTGAATATTCGCGGCCTTGGCGGCGGCGCGGCTGACGGTGATCTGGACGCGCGGCGTGATGCTGATCGCGACCGCGCAATGCCCGGCCTGGACGCATCCCAGATCGGAGGTGATGGTGAGAATCGACTGGCGAGCGGTAGCGGCGGCGATCTGCGCTTCCATATCGCGCAGGCCCGATGTGACGAACGCAACGCGCACCCCGGCGAGCTGGCCGAGCGCGTTCGCCGCGACCCTTTTTAGCCGCAACGTGCCCTTGCCCGCGATTAGCGGCCCCGCGCGCTCGATGCTCGCCGCTTCGGCCTCGGACGCGGCATTGCCCGGTTCATAGATGATCGCCGCCGGGATTGCCCCGCTCAGCGGCGGCTGAAGAAAGGAGATGACGCGCGTGGCGACCGGGATGTTGAGATCGGCAGCACCCATAGGGGGCGCCAGGCCGAACGCCGCGATTAACCCAACCGCGCTCCATAGCTTTCGAACTGGCACGCAAACCCCACCCGTCTCAAGACAGAAGCGGCTTTAGCCAGAGGCTCTTGTGATTTGGTTAACCGGCCGGTGTCCTTGAATAAATCAGCGGACGAATTCAACGGCTTAATCTATGTTAGGGCCATGCCGCCCGCTTCTCCCGGCGACGCAATTCGTTGCGGTGCCCGAGATGTTCTAAGCCTTAGAATGGCTTAGAGAGGATGGTGGAGCCGTGGGGGATCGAACCCCAGACCTTCGCAATGCCATCGCGACGCTCTCCCAGCTGAGCTACGGCCCCGTATCCCGCACCGGCCTG
>Ga0207657_10003727_pt1 | contig 16198 bp, 7 predicted proteins | sample KBSC33metaG_FD_184316 | JGI IMG/M metagenome (GOLD analysis project Ga0207657, IMG submission 184316) | Corn rhizosphere microbial communities from Kellogg Biological Station, Michigan, USA - KBS C3-3 metaG (SPAdes) (version 2) | ecosystem: Host-associated > Plants > Roots > Rhizosphere > Soil ... | reverse complement strand
CGCACGCCTGGCCGCAGTGCCGGAGGGGTGGCGCTGGTTCGCGGCGCTGCTGGTCGTCTGCGCGGCGGGCTTGACCAGCCTGGCGGAATTACGATGGTTCGCGCTGGTGCCGGCGCTGGCCCTGCAGGCCGGGGCGATTGCGGGCGTACCCCTCTGGCTTCAGGCACGGGGATGGGACACCAAGGGGCTGCCGGCGGTCGGATGGGTGCTGGGCTGGGTGCTGGCCTTCACGGCCATCGGCGTGGCGGCGCGGGCCGTGACCTCGCAGCAGCGGCGCTTCGCGCAGGCGGCGCTGGGCAAATATCTGCCCCGCGACATCGCCGCGCAGATATTGGCGGAGCCGGAGAAGTTGGCGCTGCACGGCGAAAAGCGGTTGATCTTCACCCTCTTCACCGACCTGGAGGGCTTCACCAAGCTCAGCCACGCCATTGCGCCGGAAATGGTCGCCCAGTTGCTCAATCGCTATCTCGACATGTTGAGCGATGTGGTGCTGGCCCATGGCGGAACCATCGACAAATTCGTTGGCGATGCGGTGGTCGCCTTCTGGGGCGCGCCCATTGCCCGGCCGGACGACGGACGCAACGCCGCGCTCGCCGCCTACGCCATGTGGCGGGCGGGGGAGGCGTTCCGTCGTGACCTGCCCCCCGGCGTGCCACCGATCGGGCGGACCCGCGTCGGATTGCATCATGGCGAAGCGATCGTCGGCAATTTCGGCGGTGAAGGGCGCATCCAATATACCGCGCTCGGCGACAGCATGAATACGGCATCACGGCTGGAAGCGGCAAACAAGGCGCTGGAAACGAACGTCCTGGCAAGCCGGGAAGCGATGTTGCTGTCGGGGCTGGACTGGTGGCGTCCGATGGGGCGGGTGCGACTGCGCGGCCGATCGACCCCGGTCGACCTGTTCGAGCCGGCGCCGGACTTTCCCGCCGGAGAACGCGCGGCACTGGCGCAGATATTGGCGGCATTCGATGGCGAGGATGCCGAAGCGCAGAACGGTGCGCGGCAACGTCTCAAAATGATGGTTAACCATCATCCGGACGATGCGGCCATCGCCAATCTGCTATATCGTTATGAGCATATCGGGGAAGGAAGTAGCTATGGTCTGGGGTAAGCTTGCCGCGCGCGGCGCATTGGCCGGATATGTCGTGGCGGGGCTGGGCGGGCAGGCCGCAGCGGAGACCATGGTGGTGCGCGCCACCGGACCCTCGGCCGCGACCTACAAGCCGGGAAGCAAGCTGGGCGATGGCGGATCGCTCACGCTGAAAGCGGGCGATGTGGTGACGCTGCTGGATGCGAGGGGCACGCGGACGCTGCGTGGGCCCGGCAGCTTCAACGTCGCCGCCGCCGCCAGTGCGGCACCCGCTAATAATGTGATGCTCTCCGCCCTGCTGGATACCAAGCGGGTGCGGCGCGCCCGAACCGGGGCAGTACGCGGCACCATTGGCGAAACGCCGGCCGCTCCGCCACGCCGACCCAATCTCTGGATGGTCGATGTCGCGCAATCCGGAACACTTTGCGTTGCCGACCCCGCCGCGGTGCGCCTGTGGCGTGCGGATCCGGCCAAATCGGGAACGGTACGCGTCATCGGCGATGGCGTGCAAGCGACGGCGAGCTTCGCAGCCGGCGAATCAGTGACTGGCTGGCCGGCCGCCGCGCCAGTCCGTGACGGTGCCGCCTATCGCCTGAGCGACGGATCGCATGCAGCCGATGTTCGCTTCGCACTGGTCAGCCCGGAAACGGCGGGGCTGGACGGCATCGCATCCAGCCTGATCGCGCGCCAATGCACGGCGCAGCTCGACCTGCTGGTGGACATGGCGGCGCTGTCCAACGGGGCCGCGCGGAATTGATTGTCGGGACGCGCCGGCGCTGTTAACCGGCGGTCAATCGCGGGGAAAGGGTGACGGGCAGAAGCCCGCGCCTGAAGACAGGGAGTGAGGCAGCCCTAAGGGAAAGGCTGCCTTGGACCGTTTGGGGACAGATATGGGGAACAAGGGGCACATGCGGGCTTCCGCCTTGAGCGGATCGGCGGCGGCGCTGGCGCTGATGCTGCCGATCGTCTTGCCTGTGGCGGCGGCGGCGCAGGTCGCGCCCCGCGCTCCGACGCGCGAGGAACTGACACGCGGGCAGTTGACGGACGAAGCGGCGAATCGGGGCAGCCGCCTCACTGTGGTCGGCGGCGTCGAACGCGCGCCATGCCCCCTGGCCGATCCGCGCTATGCGAACGTTCAGGTCAATTTCGCCGATGTCCGTTTCGAGGGACTGCGCATCGTCGATCCGGCCGCGCTTGAGGATAGCTGGCGCGAATTTGCCGGGCGCGAAGTGCCCATAGCGACCTTGTGCGAAGTGCGCGACCGGGCCGCAACCATGCTGCGGCAGATGGGCTATCTGGCGGCCGTGCAGGTTCCGCCCCAGCGCATAGAGAAGGGCGGGACCGTTCGCTTCGACATTTTCATGGCCCGGCTGGTGGCGGTGGAGGTGCGCGGCGACGCGGGCAACAGCGAAAGGCTGATCGCCGCCCATATGGAAGCGTTGAAGGGTCAGCCGGTCTTCAACGTGCGGGACGCGGAACGGCATCTGCTGCTGGCCCGCGACCTCCCAGGCTATGATGTTCGCCTCGCCCTGCGCCCCGCCGGCACGGCGCCGGGGGAAGTGGTGGGCGAGGTGCAGGTGGTGCGCCAGCGCGTTCAACTGGACGTCAATGTCCAGAATTACGGCAGCAACGCCGTCGGCCGCTTCGGCGGGCTGGCGCGGGTGCGCTTCAACGACATGACCGGGCTGGGCGACAGCACATTGTTCAGCATCTTCAACACCGCTCAACCGAGCGAACAGACGGTGCTGCAGGTCGGACACAGCATGGCGCTTGGCAGCGATGGGCTGCGCTTGTCGGGCGACCTCACTTACGCCTGGAGCAAACCGGGGATCCGCGGCGTGCCGCTGTCATCGGAAACCATGATAGCCACGGCGGCGCTCGCCTATCCGCTGGTGCGGCGTCAGGCGCGCACCCTGCTTGCGACGGGCGGCCTGGAGGTCGTCAACCAGGATCTGCGTTTCGGCACCGCCACCCCAAAGATACCGCTGTCCCGCGACCGGCTGCGCGTGCTGTTCCTGCGGCTGGAGGGGGAATTGATCGATCCTGAGAGCATTGTCAGCACGATCGGCTATTCCGGCGTGGAGCCTCGCTGGCGGCTGGGCGGGATGGCCGAGCTGCGCCAGGGGATCGAAGGGCTGGGCGCGAGCGAAACCTGCGGCGCGGCATTCGTCAACTGCGCCTTCCCCAGAACGCCGATCAGCCAGTTGGACGGCGATCCTTCAGCCTTCGTGCTGCGAGCGAGTGTCCAGGCGGAGTATCGGCCGCGCCCGGACCTGACCTTCGCATTGTCGCCCAGGGCGCAATATAGCCCTGACGTGTTGCTTTCCTATGAGCAGATGAGCGCTGGCAATTATACCGTCGGCCGCGGTTATGATCCCGGCGTCATCACCGGCGACAGTGGCCTGGGGATCGGCGCGGAACTGCGCTACGGGCGGATCACGCCACGGGAGCCGGGCGCGATCGCGCTCCAGCCCTTTCTTTTCTTCGATGCGGCCTGGATGTGGCATCACAGCGCCAATTTCGCCGGGCTTGATCCGCAGAAACTCTATTCGGCGGGCGGCGGTCTGCGCGCGACATGGGACAATCATGCGCGGCTCGACCTGACGGTGGCGACGCCACTGCGCAAGGCAGGTTTCCAGACCGACAGGGGCGCCACGCGGCTGCTCCTTTCCCTGACCACGCAAATCCTGCCATGGAGGCGTTGATGAGGACGAAGCATGGCGCTTTCTCGCTCTGGACATTGCTGGGCCGCACCAGCGCGGTTGCGCTCGCGGTCGGCCTGGGCGCCGGCGCGGCAGTTGGCCAGAAAGCGTTTCAGGGCAGCTATACGCCAAATCCCGACGTCTATATCTCGCAGGGCAGTTCCCCTGGAAACGATGCGATCTCGCTGAACTCGACGCAAGCGGTCATTGACTGGACGCCCGATGACAGGGGAGCGGCCAGCGCCGGCACGATCGACTTCCTGCCTCAGGGCAGGACAGTCACATTCAGCTCTTCCAGCGACTTCACGGTTCTGAACCGTATCCTACCCCTGGATGGCAATGGCCTGCCCGTATCGCGCGTGATCGCGCTCAACGGCACGGTGCAGAGCCAGATCGTCGGCAGCCCGCCCACCACCGGCGGATCGGTCTGGTTCTATGCGCCCGGCGGCATCATCGCAGGCGCCAACAGTGTCTTCAACGTCGGGTCGCTGGTCCTGACCACCAACGCGATCGACACAAGCAACGGACTTGACAGGAACAATATCCGTTTCGCTGGTCCGGCGGGCAGCACATCCTCGGTCGAACTTCTTCCGGGCGCTCAGGTCAACGCACTTTCATCCGGCAGTTATGTGGCGCTGGTCGCGCCGCGCGTGGTGCAAGGCGGAACCGTCAACGTCAACGGTTCAGCCGCCTATGTCGCCGCGGAAGCCGCCGATATCAGGATCAACAACGGCCTGTTCGACATCGCGATCACGGCCGGCACCACCGATGCCAACGGCGTCGTCCACAGCGGCACGACAACGGGCCCGGCCTCGACCGGGGGTACCGATCTGCAGCGCGTCTTCATGGTCGCGGTGCCGAAGAACAATGCGCTGACCATGCTGCTGTCGGGCAATGTCGGCTATACGCCCGCAACGTCGGTGACGCCGGACGGCAGCGCCATCGTCCTTTCCGCCGGGTCGGACATCGCCCATGACGCCGGCGGCAACCTGATCGTGACGCGCAATGCCACCGCGACGGCCGCCGCAGGTTTCAGCATCGGGTCAGGCGACTGGCAAAACGACGTGACCGGCGCGGCGACCGGCGACATCGTCATCCGCCCTGCCACGGTCACCCATTTCCTGGGCAATGTCGCGCTTTCCGCCGAACGCAGCATCACCCTGCAGGCCGACCAGTCCGGCACGATCACCGTCGACCGCGACATGAACCTGAAAGCCGGCAACGGGGGCACAGGCGGGCGCATCGACCTGCTGGCCTTCGGCGGCAGCGGCGCGCCCTCCACCAACGGACAGATCGGCGTTACCGGCACTCTCAATCTGGATGCCAGCGGGGATGGCGAAGCGGGCGTCAGTTCGGTACCCTTGGTCGGCGGCGACGCCAATGGCGGCATCATCAATCTGATCGCCACCGGCGGATCGATCACCGCCGCCAGCCTGACGGCAAATGCGGTGGGCTATGCGGGTTATGGCAGCGACAGGTCCGGCAACGCGACAGGCGGATCGATCACCCTTTCGGCACTGACCGCTGCCGGGCCCTCCGGCACGGAAGGAGGGAGTCTGGGCTTCGGCAGCACCACGCTCGACGCCTCGGCGGGAACGGCGTTCCAGGTGTCGGTGCCGCCGGTGGACGGCGGCGATGCCATTGGCGGCAGCATCGCGATCAACGGCACGTCCGGCGCCTTCATACAGGGTGGCCTGGATCTGGGCACCGTTCGGGCCACAGCGCAGGCGACAGGCGGCATCGCGAGCACGGGCGCGGCGGGCAGCGCGACGAGCGGCGATATCCGGGTCGCCATATCCGCGGGCAGGCACGATTGGACAAGCTTCTTCGCAGACGTCAGCACCGCGCCGGGCTATGCGACGGACGGCGGCAGCTATGGCGCGGCGATCCCCGGCACAACCGGCATCGACATCGACGTGGGCGGCACGGGCAGCCTGAACATCCTTACATCCGTTTCGCTCTACGCCGATGCGACGGCCTATGGCGGAGGGGCGTCGGGCGGCACGCTGCGGGGCGGACGGATCAACATTTCGGCGCATGATGGCGGCGGCCTCGCGATCGCGCAGGACCTGTTCGCCACTGCCGACGCCTCGGGCTTTGCCGCCTTTGCGGGATCGACCTTCCTGACGCCGCGCACCGCCGACGCCCTTGGCGGAAGCATCACCATCGGCGCTGCGGGCGGCAGTTTCAGCGCGGCAGGACTCTATGTCAGCGCGGGTGGCTTTGCCGGCGATGCGCCCGGCCTGGCGGGCAGCGGGACGGGTGGAAATGTGGCCCTGTTCGCCAGTGCATCGAGCGGGCAGCGGGGCAGCTTCTCGCTCAGCGACTGCCCCAACTATTCGTGCCGGATCTCTGCCAATGGCGGGGGCGCATCGGGCGCGAACGGATCGAACGGCACGGGCGGATCGGTCCTGCTCTATGCCAGCGATGGCGACTTTTCGGCGCTGGGCGACATGACGCTGCAAGCCAATGGCGTTGGCAGCAGCGCAGCTTCCGACGGCGTCGCGGGTCGCGGCGGCGACGGGCTGGGTGGCAGCATCCTTGTGGAAAACCGGGTCGGCTCGGCGGGCGACGGCGCTCTTCGCTTCGGCAACCTCTATCTGTCGGCCGAGGGTGCTTCGGCGCCCCCGATCGATGGCATAACGTTCAACGGCGGCGATGCCGGCAATGGCACGGGCGGCACGATCAACGTCAACATATTGGCGGGCAGCCTGACGGCCGATCTGGTGGATGCGAGAGCGAACGGCTCTGGCGGCGCCGCCGGCGAAAACTGCCTTATATGCGAGGGCGGCGGCACAACGTCCTTCCGTGCAGGCAACGGGCAGGGCGGTACGGCAGATTTCCTTATCGCGGGCGGCGGTGCCACTCTCGGCACGCTGCTGCTGAGCGCGCAGGGCACCGGCGGGGAGGCGGACGGTGCGAATAGTCCATCATCAGCCGCGGCGATCGCGGGGGCGGGCCTTGGCGGCAACGCTGCGCTGCAATCGCGCGGCGGGACGCTGGGACTGACGACACTTGCCATCGATGCGGGCGGCACCGGCGGCATGGGCTATCCAGTCTTCCAGGCCGACGGTGTGGATGGCGGAACCGGCACGGGCGGTACTGCCGGGTTGTTGTTGGCTGCGGGAAGCAGTGGGGCCGTCACGATCACGGGCGCGGCTATCGTCCGCGCAACGGGCAAGGGTGGCGATGGCGCGGAAACCGGCGCCGACGGCGCCGGATTTTATCGCGCCGGCGCAGGCGGTCTTGGCACGGGCGGGACGGCGGACGTGACGGCGGCGGGCGGCGTGCTGACCGCGCCGTCGCTGCTGATCTCGGCGGAGGGCATGGGCGGCGCGGGCGGCAATAATGGCAGCGACGGACCCGGCGCGGCGGCCGGCGACGGGCTGGGCGGCACGGCAGCTTTTTCCTATCTGAACGAAGGCCATGCCATTGGCGCTGTCACCGTCGATGCCGACGGGATTGGCGGTCAGGCGGGCAATAGCGGCTTCAGCAGCTTCGACAATAATGGCAACCCGATTTTCTTCTACGGCACTACGGGCGGCGGTGCGGGTGGCCGGGGAACGGGCGGCAGCGCCGCGATGCTCGTCGACGTCGATCCCCTTTTCGCGAACCTGACCGTCAGTGCCGACGGCATCGGCAGCATGGGCGGCGGTGGCGGGACCGGCGGCGCGGGTGGCGTCGGAATGGGCGGCGCCGCGACGCTCGGCCTCTCATTCGGTGGGACGACAGTGAGCGGGACGCTGCGCGTCACCGCTGCCGGTCTGGGCGGTACAGGCGGCACAGGCTATGATGGCAGCGGCGGGCGCGGCGGCGATGCATTCGGCGGAAGCGCGTCGCTGGACCTGGCCGGAGCCTCGACCCTGCTGGACGCCGGCGATATCGGCGTGCTGGCGGAAGCGATCGGCGGGGCTGGCGGCCAAAGCGGCGTGCGCAGCGGCACGGGTCTTTTTGGGGCGGACGGCGGCAATGCGACCGGCGGCGCGGCCTTGTTCGCACTTGGCTCCGGCGCGACGGCGACAACCGGATTGGCGCTGCGCATCAGCGGCGATGCGACGGGCGGCGATGGCGCTCTTGGCACTGCCGGGCCGGTCGGCGGCAATGGTGGAGCGGGCGGCAATGGCCTGGCTGGCTCGGCGACATTACGGATTGCGGATGCACGCATTGTGCTGGGCGGCGCCCTGCCTCAAATGCCCGCTTACAGCATCACCGCAAATGGCCAGGGCGGGCTGGGCGCCGATGGCAGCGTGGGTAGCAATGCGGGCCTGTCCGGCGGCCTGGGCGGCAACGGTGGAAACGGCGCGGGCGGCCTTGCGGCGTTCGATTCCAGCAATGGCGATTATGTGCTAGGCGGCATGACCTTGCGCGCGGACGGACAGGGGGGACTGGGCGGGATCGGCGGCAAAGCGCCGGGCGGCGCCTCTGCCGCGGGCGTCACCGGCCTGGGCAGCGGCGGCACCGCCAGCTTTGCCAATCGTGATGACGGCTTGCTGTCACCGGGCGCGCAGCGGTTGATCGACGCATTGTTGATGAGCGCGAGTGGAGACGCGAGCGGTCTCGTCAGCCTGACCGACGGCAGCACGGCCACCAATGGTGGACTGAGGGTCACTGGATCGGCCCGGCTTTCCAGTCTCGGCATCCCGACCGCCGGCTTTTCGGGCGTTTCCGTGGGCGCGACCAACCTCGTGCGGATCGGTGGCAATGCCGACTTCGTGAGCGACGGGCCACTCTCCTTCGCTTTCGCCGGGGCTGGCGATATCATGGCGACCGGTGCGCTGACGGGCGTGTCGGGAACACGCATCGATTTCAGCCATGTCGGGCGACCGCAGGGCAGTGACAGCCTTTTTGCGGACAGCATCCTTTTCACCGCGCCGGGCAACATCACCATGTCCTCGGCGGGCAGTCTGCGCGCGGTCAACGATCTGACGATCCTCAGCGCGGCGGGCAATATCAATCTCGCCGCCGGCAGCGTGCTGACCGCTGGCGGAAATCTGACGCTGTCCGCGCAGGGGATCAACGCCGCCAGCCTGGTTGCTGGCGGTCAGAGCCTGCTGGATGCGGGCGCCGGCAGCCTGGTGGTCAGCGATATCGCATCGGCGGGTCCGATCACCGCGAGTGGCGGCGCGGTCAGCCTTGGCGCGACGGGCGGCATGACGATAGCGCAGGCGACGGCATCGACAGGAGCACTGCTGCTGAATGCGGGTGGCGCTCTGTCCATCGCCGACGCCAGTGCTGCAAGCGGCATGACCCTCTCAGGCGGATTGATCAATGCGACCCGACTTTCTGCCGGAGATTCGCTGACGGCTACGGCTGCTAGTTCGGCAATTTTCGGCGATGTGATATCGCTGGCGGGCGACATCCTTTTGAACGGCGGCGGCCTGCTGACGCTGACCGGTTCCGCATCCGCCCGGACGATTACGATCGGATCGCGCGACATTGTCCTGGGCGGTTCGGCCCAACTCGGCAGCGTGAACGGAACGAGCCAGGTCGTTTTCAATGCCATCAACCTGCAGCAGCCGGCCTATATTGGCGGAAATGACGTCGCCGGAACCTACAGCCTGTCAGCGGCGGAACTGGCGCGGGTAACGGCGACGCAGATCGCCTTCAATGCCCCGGCGCGCAGCGTTGCGGGATCGCCGGACATCATCGTGCAGGACCTGACACTGGGCGCGGCCAATCTGGCGAGCGGCGGGATGCTGACGATCGGCACCAGCGGGCATCTGCGCGTCCAGGGCGCGGTGCGGCTGATCGGGCGATCAGGGCAAGGAGGGCTGGCCCTCACGGCAGGCCGACGGCTGGAAATCATAGCCGGCGCCGGCCTGATCGACATCAGCGACGGCAATGGCGCACTGGGCGGCGTGCTGACGCTCGACAGCCCAATCATCATGGCGGCATCTCTGTCGGCCATAGCGGACATCGGTTCCACAGGATCGATCACCGCCAGGGATTTGCGCCTGGCGCAGAATGACGGACCGGTCGACGATGCCGGCAGCCTGCGTGCGGGAACAATCCGGGCCAATGCGTCCCAGGCCTTCTTCATCCAGAATAGCGGCCTCTCCGTAGCGATCCCGGACCGACGCGGATTCACGGCCAATAATCTGGTGATCGGTTCGCAGGGTCCAGCTTTGCAGATCGCCATCAACGGGCGTCTGGCCCTCTCGACGGGGGCGTTCGCGCAGGGCCTGGAAACGATCCCGCTGGTTGCGGTCAACGGCGGCTATGCCTTGGGATCGAGGATCAACGGTTGCCTCATCGGCAGCCCGGCTGCCTGCACCAGCGTCAGCTTTGACAGCCGCGACACATGGAACGGCGTGCTGGACCCTTCGGTATCGGTCAGCCGCATCTTCACCCTGTCCCTGATCGAACTGCGCGACATCGTCGCACAGGGCTATCCACCCCTGATTGACGAACCTGTGACAGGTGCGGGCAATGAGGATCTTTGGGAACGCTCCTGCGGTGGACCTGACGAAGCGGGCTGCGGGGACGGTGGTACGCACTGATCGGGCGGCGCGGGCAAAACGTGATTGAAACAACGGGTTGATCCCGTAGAGAGAAATGCGCGGCTGACGCAGGGGAAACTGCCCGAATCAGCCTGCACGGGGGCGTGACAAATGAGGGGCAAGGTCGGGGTGATAGGCAGGTCCTTGGGCGGGATGGCGCTGGTCGCCATGCTGCTGGGATGGCTGCTGCTGTCCGCTCTGCCGGGTGCAGGTTCGGGTGTGGCGGATGCCGCGTCGGCTGTTCGCACCTATACTGGCGTCGCTTCCTGCGCCGGTTCCACCTGCCACGGCCGGATGGAAGGCGACGGCAAGGTCGTACGCCAGGATGAGCTTATGCGCTGGCAGGAGCCTTCGACGCCGGGCGGCGCCCATAGCCGCGCCTTCGCGGTGCTGAACGGCACGCGGGGGCGACAGATCGCGGCGACGCTGGGACTGGGCGACCCGTCCTCTGCGCCCGCGTGCCTTGGCTGCCATTCCACGCCGGCCGCAGCGCGCGGCACGCGTTTTCTGGCGCAGGACGGCGTCGGCTGCGAGGCGTGCCACGGCGCGGCAAGCGGCTGGATCGCGTCCCATTACGCGGTGGGCGCAAGCCATGCCGCCAATGTCGCAGCCGGCATGACCCCATTAGACCAGCCGGAGACGAGGGCATCGGTCTGCCTCGACTGTCATTTCGGCAGTGCGCGGGACGGTCAGTTCGTGACGCATCGGATCATGGCGGCAGGCCATCCGCGCATCTCCTTTGAGCTCGACCTCTTCTCATCGATGCAGGCGCATCATGATGAAGATGCCGATTACGCACGACGCAAGGGGCGAACCGACAGCCTGAAGCTATGGGCGGTCGGGCAGGCGATGGCCGTGGAACGCGCCCTGGCCCTCTATGCCGGCACAAAGGGCATGGAGGGGACTTTCCCCGAATTCTACTTTTTCGATTGCCAGAGCTGCCACCGCCGCATCTATGACCAGGCGGAACGCAGCAAGACCTGGGAAGCCAATCCGGGCCGCCCGATCCCGGCAGGCATGCCCCCCTTCAATGACGAAAACATGATCCTGCTGTCCGCGGCGGCGCGCGTGGCAGCGCCGGGACTTGCGGGGCGTTTCGACGCCGACAGCCGATCGTTCCATGCGGCAATCGCGCGGGATCGCCCTGCGGCGATAGCTGCCGCTGGCAAACTGGCAGGCAGCGCGCGGGCCCTGGCCGATGCCTTTGCCGCTGGGGGAATGCGGGGCGACATGGCCTTCGCCATCGTGCGCGAGATTGCGGGCAGCGCCATATCGCCGCGCTTCACCGATTATGAAGGATCCGTACAGGCCGTCATGGCGATCGATACATTGCTCAACAGCCTGGTGAAATCCGGACGCGTCACCGTGGGCGCCGCGGCGGGGATCCGGGCGGACGTCAACCGCGCCTATGCCGCGGTCAAGGAACCGAACAGCTATCGCCCTGGAGATTTCCGTGCATCTCTTGGCAGCGCGGCGCGCGGTATCGGGGCGCTGCAATGAGTGGCAGGCTCCACCGGTTGAGCGCCCTGGCCGCTGGCGCGGTACTGGTTCTTGCCTCCTGCGGCGGCGGTGGAGGAGGGGGTGGCAGCGGCGGCGGTACGTCGACCCCTGCGCCAACGCCGCCACCGTCCAGCCTCTACGCAGCGCCTGCGCAGGAGTCGCTTACGATAGCGGACGTCGAAACCGTGGTGGCGCATGCCGTTGCGGAGGCGAAGGCGCGCAATCTGCCCGCCGTGGTCGCGGTGACCGACCGGGTGGGCAATGTGCTCGCGATATTCCGCATGGCGGGGGCACGCGCCAGCGCCATCACCAGCGCGGCGCCCAATGGTGATAATATCGACGCGCAGAACCTGACCGTTCCCGCCGAGGCCGGCGCCATCGCCAAGGCGATCACCGGCGCCTATCTGTCGAGCGGCGGCAACGCCTTTTCCACCCGCACGGCGAGCATGATCGTGCAGCAGCATTTCCCGCCGGCACCGACCACCGCCGGGCTGGAAAGCGGGCCGCTGTTCGGGGTGCAGTTCAGCCAGTTGCCCTGTTCCGACCTGTCCGCGCGCTTTGTCTCGTCCGGCTCACAGGCGATGATCGGGCCGAAGCGCTCTCCATTGGGGCTGGCAGCCGATCCGGGGGGCTTTCCCCTCTACAAGAATGGCGTGGTGGTTGGCGGCGTCGGCGTCATGGCGGACGGGGTATACGGCTCCGACAGCAATGTCCTTGATGATGATAATGATCCAGAGGAATATGTCGCGCTGGCGGGAACCCTGGGGTTTGAAGCGCCCGAGGCTATCCGCGCCGATCGAATCACGGTGGACGGCACTTCGCTGCGCTATTCCGATGCAGCCTATTCCGGCCTGATCGCGACGGGTGCCGTGAGTTTTGCCGCGATCAACGGAAGTGAGGGTTCGCTGGTCACGGTGCGCGGCTATTATGGCGATCCGGCGCCTGCGATCCTGCCCGGCGTCGCCTATGGCACGGAGGCGTCTGGCATCCGGCCGGCGCGATCAGCCGAATTTTCCAATATGGACGCCTTCGTGCTGACGGACGGATCGGGCAATGACCGCTTCCCGATACGCGCCGGGACCGACGGTGGCGATGTGGCGCAGCCGCTCACTACGGCGGAAGTGACCGCGATCCTTGAAGAAGCCTTCGCCGTCATGAGCCGGGCCAGGGCGCAGATCCGCCAACCGCTGGACAGCCGGGCGCAGGTGACGATCAGCCTGGTCGATACGCGCGGGCAGGCACTGGGGATCGTCCGATCGCCCGATGCGCCAATCTTCGGCACCGACGTCAGCCTGCAGAAGGCGCGTACGGCGGCTTTCTTCTCCGGCGCCCATGCGGCGGCAGACCTGTCGGCGAGCAGCAGCGCCGATGTCGCTGCCTTTGTCGGCAAGGCGCGGACGTTCCTCAACGATCCTTCCGCGCTTACCGGGCAGCATGCCTTTACCGACCGCGCCAATGGCAATCTTTCCCGACCCTATTTCCCAGATGGGGAGGTCGGGCGGCCGAACGGACCCTTTTCGCGTCCAATCGCGCAGTTCAATCCCTTCTCCACCGGCCTGCAATCTGCGCTGGTGGTGGGCGACCTCGCCGCGCATCTCGCTTATGTGACGGGCGCGAACGCAACCGACACGCCCCAGCGCTGCTCGGCTGTCCCGACCGTGTCCAACCGGAACCGGGTGCAGAACGGCATTCAGATCTTTCCGGGTTCCGTACCCATTTATCGCGGCAATGTTCTGGTCGGCGGCATCGGTGTATCGGGCGACGGCATCGATCAGGACGACATGATCAGCTTTCTTGGTCTGCACAATGGCGGTGCGCGCGTCGGCGGGATCGGCAATGCGCCCGCCGCGATCCGCGCTGATCAGATCGTCGTCGATCTGGGCAATGCGACGGTGCGGCTGCGCTATGTAAGCTGTCCCTTTGCGCCGTTCCTTGCCAGCGCATCGCAAAATGTCTGCGCGGGGCTGTAGGGCATGGGTCTCGTCTCCCTCCTGCCCCTGTTCGCGCTGGCGCAGCCGGGCGAGCCGGTGCCGCCGCCTCCGCCGGACAATTGGCAGGAGATACTGGACGCCGATGGGCAGTCCATAGAGGGCCGCCGTCGCCCCGGATATGAGGCGCCGTTGCCCGACGCGGTGACGCAGGACAACAAGGGCGCGGTCCGCGCGCCTCCGCCAGAGGCCTTTCCGACCGACCAGGTTCCGATCCCGGACCGCTGGCGCCTGATAGAGAGCCTGGGTGTGGTGAAGGAGCGCTGGTTCGATCCCTATAACCAGAACACGCTGAAGGGCGACCGGCCGATCGACCGCGAAAAGGTGAAATGGCTGCCGATCAAGGGCGACGACTGGTTCTTCGTCGCCAATGCGGTGAGCGACACGGTGCTGGAGCCGCGGACCTTTCCGATCCCGGTCGGGGTGCAGACGACGGAACGGCCGGGCAGCATCGACGTCTTCGGCAAGGACGCGAGCTATATGTTCAGCCAGACCTTCATCGGCGGCGTGGCGCTCATCAAGGGGGCGACCGCCTTCAAGCCGCCGGAGATCGAATATCGCCTGACGCTGGCGCTCAACGTCAACCATGCGGACGTGCCTGAGCGGCGCGTGCTGTTCGTGCAGCCCTCCCGGCCGTCCCATCGTACCGATCATTTTCTGGGCGTGCAGGAAGCCTTTGTCGACTATCACCTTGCCAACACGTCCGATCGCTACGACTTCCGGTCGTTGCGCGTCGGCATCCAGCCCTTTCAGTCGGATTTTCGCGGTTTCCTGTTCAATGACCAGCAACTGGGAATCCGTCTGTTCGGCAATCGCGACAATAACCGCTTCCAGTTCAATCTGGCTGCCTTCTGGCGATTGGAGAAGGACACTAACAGCGGCCTCAATTCGGTTGTGCAGTCACCGCGTCGGGACTGGATATTCCTGGCCAATCTCTATCGCCAGGACTTCCTGATCCCTGGCCTCACCAGCCAGATCACCGCCGTTTACAACATGAACCGCGAGAAGCGGGACATCGAGATCGACGATAACGGCTTTCCGGTCCGTCCGGCGCTGCTCGGCGACCTGCGCGGGCGGGAATATGATGTCGTCTATCTGGGATATAATGCGGACGGACGGATCGGGCGGGTGAACCTGACGGCGTCGCTCTATGGTGCGCTGGGGGAGGACCGGAACAGCTTCTTCACCTCGCGTCCCGCGCAGATCAGGGCGTTCTTCGCGGCGGCCGAAGCGAGCATCGACAAGGACTGGATGCGGTTCCGCATCTCAGGCCTGTACGCCAGCGGCGATGGCAATCCTCATGACAATCGCGAAAACGGGTTCGATGCGATTTTCGAAAACCCAGTCTTTGCGGGAGCCGACACCAGCTACTGGATCAGGCAGTCCATTCCCTTCGCCGGCGGCGGGCGCGTCATTGGAGTCAACGGACGGAACGGAATCTTGAACTCCCTGCGCTCCTCGAAGGAACAGGGCCAGTCGAACTTCAACAATCCCGGCACCATCCTGCTCGGCGCCGGTGGCGACTTCGACCTGATGCCGGAACTTCGCCTGTCGGCCAACGCCAACCATCTATGGTTCCAGAATACGGCAACGCTCCAGGCGCTGCGCAATGAGGGCAGCATTCCCAGGTCCATCGGATGGGATCTGTCGACGGCTGCGATCTGGCGACCCAAGGCGACGCAGAACATCGTCTTCCGCCTGTCGGGTGCAACCCTGTTGCCCGGCGCGGGATTTCGCGACCTTTTCACCAACAGCGAGCGCAACCGAAACTATTATTCGGTGCTCGCAAATCTGATCCTGAGTTACTGATGCGCTGGCCCGCCGCCTCCCTCCCTGGCCCTGAAAATCTCCCCCAAGAAATCCCGGGGCGTTACGCGACGGCTTTTAAAAGGCATAACCTGCTGAACGCAAATGTCGCCTGGGCCGTACCCTGCATCAGCGGTTCTTCCAAGATGCTACCGTCCAATCTCTTTGGATTCCTTGTGGGAACTCAGGAAGACCTTCACTCCTTGATTTTTCTCTATAAACGCGGATTCGCTACCGCAGCGATCTCAGTCGACCTGGATGAGTACACGGCCTCCCAAGAATCGCAGTTTCTCAGCGAGAACCTGGTGCTCAGTTGCGGGGGAAAGAAAAACCGCCTCGTATTCCTCTTCTCCCGTCCCGAAGCGGAACGAGTCAGTCATCTGGTAGAAAAAATCAACCACCGATTCGCCGAGCCGGAGCCTTCGGATAAAGAACCCCAAGAAGAATGATGGGGGCCTATTGGTGCCCCGAATCTCAAGTTTTCCCCAAGCCCCGGACTCCGGGTTCGGAGAGCACTTGGGGCTTAGGGGAATCCGAGGCAATGCGAAGGAACGCGATAACTCTTCCGGCCTGATTGTAAAATAATCTTGCAAAAGCCAGGTTCCTGAG
>Ga0207657_10003726_pt1 | contig 16198 bp, 11 predicted proteins | sample KBSC33metaG_FD_184316 | JGI IMG/M metagenome (GOLD analysis project Ga0207657, IMG submission 184316) | Corn rhizosphere microbial communities from Kellogg Biological Station, Michigan, USA - KBS C3-3 metaG (SPAdes) (version 2) | ecosystem: Host-associated > Plants > Roots > Rhizosphere > Soil ... | reverse complement strand
CCCTGCAAGGGAGAAGGGACCTTTCGGCGCGCTCTCCATGCGCAACCCGAAAATCTAAGAGTGTCCGACCACTAGGAAGGCATGTCTTAATGTTTATGTTCGCCAATCAAGGACAGAGAGTCATGCATCCGCTGATTATAAGCATGGCGGCGCATCGCCAAAAGCATTGTGCCGGACACGAAGAGACCGAAGAGGATAATGACAACATTGACATTAAGATTCAGTTTTACCATCAGCGCATACAGCATCAGCATGGTCAGGACCGACATGTTTTCATTGAAATTCTGCACCGCTATCGAATGTCCTGCACTCATGAGCACATGGCCACGGTGCTGCAGCAGAGCATTCATCGGCACTACGAAGTAACCTGACAATACGCCGACCAGGATCAGCAGCAAATAGGCCAGTGGCACAGAATGCACCAGTGTCATGGTCATGACGAGCAATCCCATGGCCACTCCGAGGGGCATAACGGTAAGTGATTTTTTCAACGGAACAAAGCGTGCTGCAGCAGCGGCGCCAACAGCGACACCGATGGCGAAAATTCCCTGCAATACCGCAGCCTTGTCCAAGGGCATGCGCAGTGATTTTTCGGCCCATTTGAGCACAATGAATTGCAGTGTTGCTCCAGCCCCCCAAAACAAGGTCGTCACGGCGAGTGAGATCTGACCAAGCTTGTCTTTCCAGAGCGTAGTGAAGCAACCGGAAAAATCAACAATGAGGCGAACCGGATTGCGTTCTTGATCTGGATAACGAGCGCCGGTATCGGGAATCTTCCTGTTGAAGAGCATGGCAAGGATGTAAATGGCCATGATCACCGAGAGCGCTGCATCGGACGGCGTACGGACGAGGTCGATTCCCGGAACGTCGACGCTGAGCAATGCTGCCGATATCTGCGGATTCACGAGCGCCCCTCCCAGTACAGTGCCGAGGATAATGGAAACAACAGTCAACCCCTCGATCCAGCCGTTGGCTGCTACCAGCTTCTCAGGTGGCAGAAGCTCGGTCAGTATCCCATACTTGGCTGGCGAATAGGCCGCCGCACCGAAGCCCACCACAGCGTAGGCAAGCAGCGGATGGACCGTGAAGAACATCAGGCCGCAACCGACGATCTTGATCATGTTGGTAATGAACATGACACGACCTTTCGGCAGCGCGTCAGAAAACGCGCCGACAAAGGCAGCCAGCAACACGTAAGACAACACGAAAAAGAGCTTGAGCAGTGGAGTCATCCACGCTGGCGAATGCAGTTCGGTCAGGAGGGCAATTGCGGCAATCAGGAGAGCATTGTCCGCCAGCGACGAAAAAAACTGCGCCGCCATAATGGTGTAAAAACCACGATTCATCCGCATGTTGATTTGTGACAGTGTCCGTACGTCCGGCTTGCTTTATATCAGCGAGATACGCATAGTTAGAGGGCTTCCGAGTTTGTTCGTAGCAATTCCGTCGTACTGAGGTGCATTCCCGAAACCCTTGCTTTATACCATGAAAATGAAGGCCTTTATGGATTTGGAGCGGCGCTTGGGCTAATGCTTCGGTAAAATGATAGTCTGCAATTTCGTCACTGCATCTTGCATTTACCTCATGCCAAGACCTCTTGTCGCCACTATTCACTCCAATGCACTACGACACAACCTCGCTGTCGCTCGCCGATCTGCCCCCGGCGCCAGAGTCTGGGCCGTAGTGAAAGCCAATGGCTATGGACATGGCTTGATACGAGCGATGCGTGCCTTCAATAGCGCGGACGGATTGGCATTGCTTGAAGTGGAGAATGTCACTGTCTTACGCGAACTGGGTTGGACAAAACCTATCCTCTTGCTTGAGGGTTTTTTTGAGGCGAGCGATCTGGCGTTCCTGACCAAATACGACATCGAGACAGTTGTGCATTGCAATGAACAGATTGCCATGATAGAGCGTTCTCGTGTTGCCAAGCCACTTAATGTGCACTTGAAACTCAACAGCGGAATGAATCGCCTTGGCTTTGCACCGGAGCAATATCGCGATGCTTACAATCGTCTGCGAGCCTTACATCAGGTAGGCAACATCAGCTTCATGACACATTTTGCCAATGCCGACAATGCAGGCAACCCGCGCATGCCGCTACAGGAGCAAGCCAAATGCTTTTTCTCTACGGTTGAGGGCCTGCCGGGAGAGCGCAGCTTATCGAATTCGGCTGCGGTGCTGATGGAGCCGGATTTAGCGGCGAACTGGATACGTCCCGGCATTATGCTGTATGGAGGTGCTCCTGGCTGCGGTACCGCCGAATCTTTCGGTTTGCAACCTGCAATGACGTTGACGAGCGAGATTATTGGCATCCAACAAATCTCGGCTGGCAAAGCAGTCGGCTACGGCAGCCGATTTGTTGCTGACAAACCGATGACAATCGGTGTAGTGGCTTGCGGTTATGCGGATGGCTATCCGCGCCATGCCCCGGATGGAACACCGATACTGATCGATGGTGTCAAAACCCGGCTGGTTGGCCGGGTATCAATGGATATGATCACCGTTGACCTCACTGAAATTCCCGGCACATACGTCGGCAGTAAAGTTACTCTATGGGGTGAAGGACTGCCGATCGATGATGTTGCCAATGTTGCCGGTACGATCGGCTATGAACTGATGTGCGCAGTGACATCACGTGTTCGCATTGTCGAAGAGTAATTCCCGAGGCAGCATTTTCTTCTTTTTCAATGGCCAAACAGAAAACCAACTATACCTGTACCGAGTGTGGTGGTGTCGCCAGCAAATGGGCAGGGCAATGCCCATCCTGCGGGCAATGGAATACCTTGGTCGAAACCGTGGTCGAGACCGCTGGCAACCGCTACTCCGGGCAGTATCAAGGCTTGGCGCAAACCTCGCCCGTACTAAGTCTGGCAGATATCGAGGCAATTGACGTCCCGCGTTTCGGCACTGGTGTCGACGAGTTTGATCGGGTGTTGGGCGGCGGACTCGTTGCTGGTGGTGTTGTCCTGATTGGCGGCGATCCCGGTATTGGGAAGTCGACGCTGCTGCTGCAGGCGCTGGCGAACATGTCCAAGCTGAAGAAAGTCCTGTACGTCAGCGGTGAAGAATCTGGTGCGCAGATCGCATTGCGAGCCAAGCGCTTGGCAATCGACGCACGCGAATTGCAACTGCAAGCCGAGATTCAGCTTGAAAAAATCCTCAACACGCTGGCCGAACACAAACCGCAAGTCGCGGTGATCGATTCGATACAAACCATCTACTCCGATGCTCTGACTTCGGCACCTGGTTCAGTTGCGCAAGTGCGTGAATGCGCGGCGCAACTGACCCGCGTTGCCAAGCAATCTGGCATAACCATCATCATGGTCGGGCATGTCACCAAAGAGGGCTCCCTGGCCGGTCCACGTGTGCTCGAGCACATTGTCGACACCGTGCTGTACTTCGAAGGCGACACCCATTCGAGCTTTCGCTTGGTGCGCGCCTTCAAGAACCGTTTCGGCGCGGTGAATGAACTCGGTGTGTTTGCGATGACGGAAAAAGGATTGAAAGGTGTGTCCAATCCTTCTGCCTTGTTCCTGTCACAGCACGACAACCAGGTGCCCGGCTCCTGCGTAATGGTTACTCAGGAAGGCACTCGACCGCTACTGGTGGAAATCCAGGCGTTGGTCGACACGTCCCATGTTCCCAATGCTCGCAGGCTGTCGGTCGGCCTTGAACAGAACCGGCTGGCGATGCTGCTCGCGGTGTTGCACCGCCACGCTTCGATCGCAGCCTTCGACCAGGATGTCTTTATCAATGCGGTGGGCGGGGTGAAGATCAGTGAACCTGCAGCAGATCTTGCCGTGCTGCTTGCCATACATTCCTCAATGCGCAACAAGCCGTTGCCACGTGGGCTGGTGGTATTCGGGGAGGTCGGACTTGCTGGTGAGATCCGGCCGGCACCACGCGGTCAGGAGCGTTTGCGGGAAGCCGCAAAGCTCGGTTTCTCAGTCGCGCTGATCCCAAAGGCAAATGCACCGAAACAGAAAATCGAGGGGCTTAACATCATCGCCGTGGACCGAATCGATGAGGCGTTGAGCAAGGTACGCGACGTGGAGTAACTCAAGTCAGAAGGGCGGCAGCGCGCATGCCGCTTTGTACGGCCGCTTCCAGTGTGGCTGGATATTCGCTGGCAGTATAGTCGCCGGCAAGAACCAGTCCTTTAATTCCGGTTTCATTCGATGGCCGCAATAGCGCCGGCGTGCAAGAAAACGTTGCCCGTTTTTCCGAGATAACCTTGGTCCAATGCGGCGAGGCTAAGCGGGGATTGCGAAAGACTTCCGCCAATTGCTCGCCGACCGATCTGGCAAGTGCATCGTGGCCGAACGCGATCGCTTGTCTGGATGCACTAACTACCACTGCCAACAAGCCTGCTTGCTTGGCATCGAGCCAGCCACGATCAAAAACGAACTGCCCCCATCTACCTGACTCCTCGTCATCGAGTAAAGCAAAGAACGGTTGTGCCAAACGAAGTTCCGGTTCATATTGAAGATAACAGGTGGTAATCGGTTCGTAAGCAAACGCAGGGATGGGCCACACGTCTGGAATCACCTTGATCAATGCGGCCGCATGGGTGGCCTGGGTAGCAACCACAACGGCGTCAAACATTGGCAATACCTCTTTGCCACCATCGCCCAAGACAGCAAGGCGCCAGCCTGTATCATCGCGGCAGATCGAATGGACCAAGGTCCCCGTGCGAACCATGCCTTTGTGTTGGCATACAAAGGCGGCAGCATGTTCGGGGAAAATCGTGCTCAGATCTGCGCGCGGAATCAGCATGTCCGATGCCGAGCGTCGCGCCCCCAGGCTGTCCCGCAGCACAGCAAGAAATATCTGAGCAGAAGCGCGTTCCGGCGGCGTGTTCAATGCAGCGATGCAGAGCGGACGCCACATCAGCCGAATCAGGCGATCAGTCTGATCGAATCGGTCGAGAAGCTCGGCGACGGAGCAATCCTGATCAAGTCGCCAGTCCATCCATCGTGCGGTCGTCGAGAAGCGTATGAGTGACATTTTGTCATCTCCGTTCAACCCTGTTGCCCGCAGTAGACCAACCAACATGTGCAGCGGCCCCGGTAGTCGTGGTGTAATGAAATCCATCCCGCCGGAGTCAGCCGGGTAACGCATTTGCAAGGGGAGGGTAAGGAAAGCCTTTCTCAAATTGATGCCGACAATGCGCAACAGCTTCAGCGTTTCACGATAGGCGCCAAGCATGATGTGTTGTCCATTGTCGAGCGCGGCACCGTTCAGCTCGACCCTGCGTGCTCGGCCGCCTAATGTGCGTGCCGATTCGAATAACTCGACAATGCACCCCTTACGCACCAACTCCACAGCAGCCGCACAACCGGCCCAACCGCCACCAACTACGGCGATACGACGCGCTTCAGCCGCGCACATAAGTTTTCCACGCTAGCCAAAGCTTGCGGATCGGGGTGAGTGAAATCTTATGCTGGAGGACATGGAAGCCGTCGCGTTCGATTTCATCAAGCAGCGTACGATAAATTGCGGCCATCATGAGCCCGGGACGTTGCGTCCGGCGATCCTCGGCGGGTAACAAGGCAAGTGCTTCCTGATAAGTGGTCTTGGCACGCTCGGCCTGGAAGCGCATCAGCTTTTCGAAATTCTCGCTGTGCCGTGCATTGAGGATATCGGCAGCCGTCACATTAAATTGCTGCAATTCGTTCACAGGCAAATAGATGCGCCCTTTGCGGGCATCTTCGCCAACGTCACGGATAATATTCGTCAGTTGAAAAGCGAGACCGAGTTTCTCTGCGTATTGCAGTGTTTCTGGTCGCGAGGCGCCGAAGATGCGCGCCGACAGGATGCCGACAACGCTAGCAACATGCCAGCAGTAATGCTTGAGGCCCTGAAAGTCCAAGTAACGTGTCTGATCGAGATCCATCTCCATGCCATCTACAATGGCTAATAGGTGCTTGCCATCGAGTGCAAACGCGGCCATGTGCGGCTGCAGTGCCGTAGTCACCGGATGAGAGGCTGTGCCGTCCAGCATCGCCTTGATTTCCTTGCGCCACCATGCAAGCTTGTTGCGTGCCACCATGATGTCGGTACATTCGTCGACCGTGTCATCTACTTCACGGCAGAAGGCATACAGTGCAGTAATGGCGCGTCGGCGTTCAATGGGGAGGAATAAGAAACTGTAATAGAAGCTGGAGCCGCTCTGGACGGCTTTTTGTTGGCAGTATTCGTCGGGCGACATTTGTCAATAGCAGGTATGGCAATTGCGAATCCGCTATGCTAGCCGAGTTGAGCCTGGTGCGACAAACGGATTTTCATGTACAAGGCACGCCAAGCCATGCAGAGCCAGTCGAAGGGGCGTAGTTTCGGTCGGCGGTGAAACACATCATAATCCACTGCTTCGATACGCTCGAGAATGCGCAGTCCGCCTTGCACCACCAACCGCAATTCCCATCCTATCCTGCCAGGCAGACGCAATGCCAGCGGCGCACCGGAAAGCATCATCTCGCGTGCGCGATGAATTTCGAAACGCATCAGATGCCGCCATGCATCATCTACCGTCTCTCCTGAAATATGTGTCTCGTTCACGCCAAAGCGTTTCATGTCCTCCTGTGGTAGGTAAATACGCTGCTTCTTCCAATCGACGGCCACGTCCTGCCAGAAATTGATCAATTGCAGTGACGAGCAGATCGCGTCCGCTTCCTTGTACGCTTGTGGATCAGACGCGCCATAGAGGTGAAGCATCAAGCGCCCTACAGGGTTAGCAGAGCGCCGACAGTAATCAAGCAAGGCAATGCAATTTTCGTAGCGGGTCGTTACCACGTCTTGCTGAAAAGCGGAGAGCAGATCACGGAAGGGCTGCAGTGGAAGGGAATATGCATCTATTGCTGTTGCAAGGTTTTGAAACAGCATGGAAGAGGGGGGGTGGCCGAGCTCAATGCGATCGAGTTCGGCCTGATATGCGGCAAGAGCAACAAGTCGCTCTTCCGGCCCTGCCGTTCCTTCGTCGGCCACATCATCGGCGGAACGCGCGAAAGCATAGATGGCCTCGACCGCTGGTCGAAGACGCGCTGGCATCAATAACGATGCGACAGGAAAATTTTCGTAATGATCTACCGACATCTCTGGTTAACTATTTTTTCAGCACGAATGGTAAGGCAAAAAGATGTGGTGGGCTTTAATCCAGTCGTAAGCATAGACAGCGCATGCATCTTTCTGGAGCGAAGGCAATAGGAAAAAACACTTCGATGAAAAATCGGGACAGTGACAGTCAAAAATGCAGTAAAATGCCGCGTTGAAGTTGAAGAGCTACTATCAAAGCAGGGCGACCGACTATTCACTTCTGGGTCGCCCTTTGCATTTGTGAATAGTCAAAGCGTATTCCCGCGAGGATGGCGAAATTGGTAGACGCACCAGGTTTAGGTCCTGACGCCAGCAATGGTGTGGGGGTTCGAGTCCCCCTCCTCGCACCACGATATTTAATTTTTTGGACGATTCCCCATGGCAATTGCAGTCGAAACTTTGGATAAACTCGAGCGCCGCATGACCATTACTCTGCCATTGGCAGATGTGCAGGCGGAAGTTGAGAAACGCCTCAAGATCCGTGCCCGCACGGCGAAGGCGCCTGGTTTTCGTCCAGGCAAAGTGCCGATGAAGATGGTCGCCCAGCAGTACGGTTACCAAATCGAAACCGAAGTTCTAAACGATAAGGTCGGTCGCGCATTTAGCGACGCAGCAGCCGAAAACAACCTGCGCGTCGCAGGCTTTCCTCGCATTGAACCGAAAGCCGGCGTGGGCGAAGCTACGGTTGCCTTCGATGCCACTTTCGAGGTTTATCCGGAAGTAAAGATTGGGGATCTGCCCGACACCGAAGTGGAGAAGGTTACCAGCGCTATTACTGATGCAGAAATTGACAAGACTATCGACATCCTGCGCAAGCAACGTGTCCACTACCACGTCAAAGGCGAGCAGGGCACGCATGGCGACGGCGGCGCCGATCAGTCCGCGCAGAACGGTGATCGCGTTACCATCGACTTCATCGGCAAACTCGATGGTGCTGAATTTCAAGGTGGCAAGGCCACTGATTTCCCCTTCGTGCTCGGCGAAGGTCGTATGCTGGCAGAGTTCGAAGCGGCTGTATTGGGCTTGAAGACTGGTGAGTCCAAAACGTTCCCTCTGACTTTTCCGGAAGACTATCATGGCAAGGATGTCGCCGGCAAAACAGCTGAGTTCACTATCACCGTAAAGAAGGTTGAGTGGGCACATCTGCCAGAGGTCGATGTCGAATTTGCCAAATCCTTGGGTATTCCCGATGGCGATCTCGCCAAGATGCGTGAAGACATCAAGGTTAACCTCGAGCGCGAAGTCAATAGCCGGGTCAAGGCCAAGACCAAGGAAAATGTGATGAACGTGTTGATCAAGGTTGCCGAACTTGATGTACCTAAGGCATTGATCGAGCAAGATGTTGACCGCTTGGTCGAAATGACTCGCGAGGATATGGCCCAGCGCGGCATGAATGTCAAAAACATGCCTTTTCCGCGTGAGCTTTTCACAGCTCAGGCAGAGCGCCGTGTACGTCTCGGTTTGATTCTTGCCGAAGTGGTCAAGGCTAACAAGTTGGAAGCAACTGCCGATCAAGTCAAAGCTCAAGTCGAGGAATTTGCGCAGGCTTATGAAGACCCGCAGCAGGTTCTGAAGTACTATTACAGTGACCGCCGTCGCTTGGCTGAAGTCGAAGCTCTAGTTTTGGAGGAAAACGTTGTTAACTATGTGCTGGGCAAGGCCAAGGTGACTGAAAAGCCGGTCGCGTTCGATGAGTTGATGGGTAATACAGCACAAGCCTGATTGGCTTGTGCGCACTCCATAAGGAAAGCACATGTCAGGCATGATGAAAAATTCTGCACTTGATACCGAAATGCTCGGTCTGGTGCCGATGGTAATTGAACAGAGCGGGCGTGGTGAGCGTGCCTACGACATATACTCGCGTCTGCTGAAGGAGCGCGTAGTGTTTCTGGTTGGTCCGGTGAATGACAATACCGCCAATCTGATCGTTGCACAATTGCTGTTCCTGGAAAGCGAAAACCCAGATAAGGATATTTCGCTTTATATCAATTCACCAGGTGGATCAGTGTCGGCGGGCTTGGCGATTTACGATACCATGCAGTTCATCAAGCCTGATGTTTCCACGTTATGCACTGGTTTGGCCGCCTCTATGGGGGCATTCCTCTTGGCGGCTGGTGCAAAAGGCAAGCGTTACTCGTTGCCAAATTCACGGATCATGATTCATCAGCCGTTAGGTGGTGCTCAAGGGCAAGCTGCAGACATCGAAATCCAAGCGCGCGAGATTCTATATTTGCGTGACCGACTGAACCACATTCTCGCTGAAAAAACTGGACGAAATGTGGAACAAATCAGCAAGGATACAGACAGAGATAATTTCATGTCTGCTGCGGAAGCAGTGGAATATGGAATGATTGATAAGGTGCTGACAAACCGCGCCTGACGCGTCTGTCCAAGCAATAAAACGCCCGGACGCGTGCGCCTGGGCGTTTTGTTTTTCAGCGACGGATTTCCTTGGCGGCTGCAAATTCTTGAGCGGTATCGTGACGAATCCGAATTTCACAGGTAATATCGGATCAATATCCACATATACGTTGCCCTATGTCTGACAAAAAATCCTCCAGTGGCGAAAAATTGCTTTATTGCTCCTTCTGCGGCAAAAGCCAACACGAGGTAAAGAAACTTATCGCCGGCCCGTCCGTGTTTATTTGCGACGAGTGCATCGATCTGTGCAATGACATTATTCGCGACGAAGCTTCGAGTATCGAATCGGTTACCGGGCCGAAATCAGATCTGCCGACACCTCAGGAGATTTGCGATCTTCTTGGGCAGTACGTGATAGGCCAGGAGACGGCAAAGCGTATCTTGTCGGTTGCGGTGTACAACCACTACAAGCGTCTGAAACACCTTGGCAAAAAGGATGATGTTGAACTAGCCAAGAGCAACATCCTGCTTATTGGCCCCACCGGCTCCGGCAAGACCTTGCTTGCACAAACACTAGCGCGCATGCTCAATGTGCCGTTCGTGATTGCTGATGCGACGACACTTACAGAAGCTGGTTATGTCGGCGAAGATGTCGAAAACATCATTCAAAAACTTCTGCAAAACTGCAACTACGAAGTTGAAAAGGCGCAGAAAGGTATCGTCTACATCGATGAAATCGATAAGATTTCCCGCAAGTCAGACAATCCGTCTATTACCCGCGATGTTTCTGGAGAAGGTGTGCAGCAGGCGCTGCTGAAACTGATCGAAGGTACGATGGCGTCAGTGCCACCCCAAGGTGGGCGTAAACATCCGAACCAAGATTTCGTTCAGATCGACACGACCAATATCATGTTTATCTGCGGCGGTGCCTTTGATGGTTTGGCGAAGATCATTTCCAATCGATCAGAAAAGAGCGGTATTGGCTTTTCTGCTTCGGTGAAGAGTCAGTCTGAGCGCAGTTCCAGCGATATGCTGCACGACGTCGAGCCGGAAGACTTGATCAAGTTCGGTCTGATCCCAGAGTTAGTCGGTCGTCTGCCGGTCGTAGCAACCTTGAGTGAACTAAATGAAGATGCTCTGATCCAAATATTGCTTGAGCCCAAGAATGCGCTGATCAAGCAATACGCGAAGCTGCTGCAAATGGAAGGTGCAGAACTCGAAGTTCGGCCTGCAGCGTTGCACGCAATTGCCAGAAAAGCTCTTGAACGCAAGACCGGTGCCCGGGGGCTGCGCTCGATCCTTGAACATGCTTTGCTGGACATCATGTTCGAATTGCCGAGCCAGCAAAACGTCGCGAAGGTGGTGATTGACGAAAATACCATCATCAATGGAGCGAAGCCTTTGTTGATTTACCACGAGCAGCCAAAAGTGTCGGGGGCAAAATAAAACAGCCTCTAATGAGTAAAAGCCTGTTTTTCCTAAAAGCAGTACAATTGGAACTACAGGAATCACTTCTGGCTCCCGAACAAAAGCAAGGCCACCCGAAGGCGACTTCGTGTGTGGCCTTTTTTATTGCGATCAGGATGGATTATGATTTTTGTTGCTGCTTGGACTTGAGTTTCCGGCGCTCGTGCCAACATCATTAACAAGCTATTAGATAAGGTTCGCCATGACGACTCCTACTTTTACCGAACAAACCCAACTGCCACTGTTGCCTTTACGGGATGTCGTTGTCTTCCCGCATATGGTGATACCGCTGTTCGTCGGCCGCCCGAAGTCGATCAAGGCTCTTGAAGCAGCCATGGAGCAGGGCAAGAGCATCATGCTTGCTGCTCAGAAGGCAGCCGCCAAGGACGAGCCCTCTGCAGACGATATCTACAAAATCGGTTGCGTTGCAAACATTCTGCAGATGCTGAAGCTGCCGGATGGCACTGTGAAGGTATTGGTCGAAGGCGCACAACGCGCCCGCATCCACAAAATCATCGAAACCGACACCCACTTTACAGCGGATCTTACGCCCGTAGAGTCGGAACCAGGCGATGAGTCAGAGGTCGAGGCCATGCGGCGTGCGATCGTCCAGCAATTCGATCAGTATGTCAAGCTGAACAAAAAGATTCCACCGGAAATCCTGACTTCCCTTGCCGGTATCGATGATGCTGGCCGTTTGGCGGATACCATTGCAGCTCACCTGCCGCTAAAGCTTGAGCAAAAACAGATCATTCTGGAAATCTTCAACGTTGCCAAGCGTCACGAGCACCTGCTTGGTCAACTCGAAGCTGAACTCGATATTCTTCAAGTTGAAAAGCGTATTCGTGGTCGCGTAAAGCGCCAGATGGAGAAATCTCAGCGCGAGTACTACCTGAACGAACAAGTCAAGGCAATTCAGAAGGAGCTTGGCGAAGGTGAAGAGGGGGCAGATCTCGAAGAACTTGAGAAGCGCATTGTCGATGCCAAAATGCCGAAAGAAGCACGAGAAAAAGCACAATCTGAACTCAAAAAACTCAAGCTAATGTCGCCCATGTCGGCCGAAGCGACGGTCGTGCGCAACTACATCGACACTTTGATCAATTTGCCGTGGAAGAAAAAGTCCAAGGTAAATAACGACCTTGAGAACGCGGAAAAGGTACTTGAAGAAGAACACTACGGCCTCGAAAAGGTCAAGGAACGTATTCTCGAATACCTTGCCGTGCAACAGCGCGTCGAAAAGGTGAAGGCACCTATCCTTTGCTTGGTCGGCCCTCCAGGTGTCGGCAAGACTTCATTAGGGCAGTCGATCGCACGCGCTACTAACCGCAAATTCGTACGTATGGCCTTGGGTGGTGTACGGGATGAGGCAGAGATTCGCGGTCACCGTCGTACCTATATCGGCTCCATGCCGGGCAAGATCCTGCAGAGCCTGACGAAGGTTGGGGTGCGTAATCCGCTGTTCCTGTTAGATGAAGTGGATAAGATGGGCCAGGATTTCCGTGGTGACCCGGCATCGGCACTTTTGGAGGTGCTTGATCCGGAACAGAACGATACATTCTCGGACCACTACATCGAAGTCGACTTCGACCTGTCGGACGTGATGTTTGTTGCGACATCGAATTCCTACAATATTCCGCCGGCGCTTTTGGACCGAATGGAAGTGATCCGTCTGTCGGGGTATACGGAAGACGAGAAGACCAATATTGCTACTCGCTACCTCCTGCCGAAGCAGATTACGAACAACGGACTGAAAGAAGACGAGATCACGCTAGCTGAATCGGCGCTCCGCGACATTATCCGCTACTACACACGCGAAGCTGGTGTGCGTTCGCTTGAACGTGAAATTTCGAAGATCTGCCGCAAGGTCGTGAAGATGCTGTTGATGAAGGGGCAGGAGCGCAAGATCAACGTTACTTCGAAGAACCTTGACAAGTTCCTTGGCGTACGTCGCTATGATTTCGGTATTGCGGAAAAGGAGAACCAGATTGGCCAAGTGGTTGGCTTGGCATGGACTGAAGTGGGTGGCGACCTGTTGACAATCGAAGCCATGACAATGCCGGGCAAGGGAGAAATCATTCGCACTGGCACACTGGGCGACGTGATGAAAGAGTCGATCGAGGCTGCTCGCACTGTAGTGCGCAGTCGAGCCAAGCGGCTTGGCATCAAGAGCGATCTCTTTTCCAAGACTGATATTCACATTCACGTGCCCGAAGGCGCGACACCGAAGGATGGTCCATCCGCAGGTATCGCGATGACGACTGCATTGGTTTCAGTTATGACGGGTATTCCGGTGCGTGCGGATGTCGCGATGACGGGGGAGATCACTTTGCGTGGAGAAGTGCTGCCAATTGGGGGATTGAAAGAGAAATTATTAGCAGCACATCGTGGCGGTATCAAAACTGCCCTGATCCCAGAGCAGAACGTCAAGGACCTCGCGGAGATCCCTGATAATGTGAAGAACAAGCTCGAGATCATTCCTGTAAGATGGATTGAAAAAGTGCTTGAGGTTGCACTCGAGAGCCAACCAACCCCGCTGGCTGAAGATACTCCAGTCGATGCAACAGTTGCTCAGGGAGCAGGCCAAGCTGATCCTAATGTTGTAAAGCACTGAGTATTTGACGATCGGGAAAGCGCTCTTCGGGGCGCTTTTTTCACGTCCGTTTTATTTCTGCAAGATCAAAACGGCAAAGCGCCAAAGTTTTATTTCGGCAAAACACTAAAAGATGCAGGCGATTGATGATTAGGCAGTGCATCTAATCAAAATCTGCGTTATACTTTTGTTTTCACTGACGCGGTGACAAGCGTTAGGAGTTTGGTTGATTAAGTGGCGTACCATGTTCACACATGGGTGCTTAGCTCAGTTGGTAGAGCGGCGCCCTTACAAGGCGTAGGTCGGGAGTTCGAGCCTCTCAGCACCCACCAAGTCAATCAGGCAGAAGTAAGGATTTAGGAGTGGTAGTTCAGTCGGTTAGAATACCGGCCTGTCACGCCGGGGGTCGCGGGTTCGAGTCCCGTCCACTCCGCCAAAACAAAAAAGGCGAACGAAAGTTCGCCTTTTTTCATATTTGGTCGAGATTTTGTTTGGCGTATTTATCCTCCACAGCTTGTTGGCTGTGCGGAGCGCTTTCGATCAAACGGACTTCGCATTCCATCCGAGATAGGCTCTACGATGTTTGAATTTATCCGTACTCATCAGCGTTTGATGCAGTTCTTGCTGTTGCTTCTGATTCTTCCTTCTTTTGCGTTGTTTGGCCTGGAGAGCTATACCCGTTTGCAGGAGCGTGGCAATGTCGTCGCAAAGGTTGCAGGGCAATCAATCACTCAACAGGAATGGGGTGCCGCGCAGCGAGAGCAAATAGAGCGATTCCGCCAGATGCTTGGTTCGCAATTCGATCCGAAGATGTTCGATACACCAGAAGCCAAGCAAAGCATTCTGGACGGTCTCATTGTTCAGCGTGTGCTGGCGAATGAGGTCGTTCGCAATCGTTTGCTGGTATCTGACCAAGCCCTGCAACAGACCATTCTTGGCATGCCCGGCCTGACGACTGCAGATGGCAAGTTCGATGACGAACGTTACAAGAGTCTGCTGGCAATACAGGGTATGACGCCGGCAGTGTATGAGGCGCGCCTGCGTCAGGATCTGGCGATGCAGCAGGTCAATAGTGCGATTCAGGCCACCGCATTTGCGCCGAAATCCGTAGCAAACAGGCTTTCCGATCTGAATGACCAAGAGAGAGAAGTGCAGGAACTCTTATTCAAGGCTTCCGATTATGTGTCCCAGGTCAAGGTCACGGACGAGATGCTGAAAGCATACTATGAGAAGAACATCACTCAGTTCGAGATTCCCGAACAGATAAACGCGGAATACGTCGTGCTGGACAGCAATGCGATTGCTTCTCAGATTCTGGTAAGCGACGCAGATATCAAGTCCTATTACGAGCAAAATGCAAAACACTACGGTACCGAGGAGCAGCGCCGTGCAAGTCACATCCTGATCAAGGTCGACAAAAACGCGTCCAATGCCGAGAAAGCAGCAGCGAAGACGAGGGCGGAGCAACTGCTTGCGCAGGTTCGCAAGTCGCCTGTCGATTTTGCAAAAATTGCGAAGGGAAACTCGCAGGACCCTGGTTCGGCCGAGCATGGTGGCGATCTTGATTTCTTTGGCAAGGGCATGATGGTCAAGCCGTTCGAGGATGCTGTTTTCAAGCTGAAAAAGGGCGAGATCAGCGATGTGGTGCAGTCTGATTTTGGCTATCACATCATCATGTTGACTGACATTAAGCCGGCTACAACGAAGACTTTGGACGAAGTGAAGACGGAAATCGGTGCGGAGATCAGGAAACAGCAGGCTGCAAAGAAATATGCTGAGTTGGCAGAGCAGTTTACCAACATGGTCTACGAGCAGTCTGACAGCTTGAAGCCGGTTGCAGACAAGTTGAAACTGAATATCCAGACTATCAACAGCTTGACCCGTTCGCCGAATCGCGAGATTTCACCTACGGCACCATACAATAATCCGAAGTTCCTGAAGGCGATCTTTTCTGATGACGCCATCAAGAACAAGCGCAATACAGATACGGTTGAAGTCGCACCGAACACGCTTATTGCTGGACGTGTCGTTGAATACAAACCTGTAACCAAGCGTCCGTTCGAGGAAGTCAAAGGCATCGTGCGTGAGCGCTTCGTCCAAGGTGAAGCTCTCAATCTGGCACGTAAAGCTGGTGAGGATAAGCTGGCAGCGATCAAAGCGGATGGTGGCGATGCGGGCCGTTTTTCCGCTGCAAAATCTGTGTCTCGCGTCAAGCCAGAGGGCATAAATACTGTCGTGTTACAGGCAATCATGAAGGCTGATACCAGTAAGCTTCCGGCTTATGCGGGTGCTGATCTTGGAGCGCAAGGATATGGCGTATACCGCATCAATAGGGTGAGCCAGCCCTCAACACCGGACACTGCACGTCGACAAGCTGAACAACAGCAGATTGCCAATGCATTGGCGCAACAGGAAATGCGGGCTTATCTGGAAGAGCTGAAGAAGAAGGCAAAGGTCGAGATCATCCACGGCAATGCCCCAAAGGCTGACGCTGACTCCGATCAAAAGTAAATCAAAAATTTTTATAAAAAAGAGCCGCCTTTCGCAAGGGCGGCTTTCTTTTTTATCGCTTGGGACTACTACCTCAATAACCTCAGTTCTGGATAAGCTCAGTTTGATTCGCCCTCTGCAAAGTCTGAGCGACAGAAACAGGGATGCGCGGTTTGTTTGGGGAAAGGCAGTAGG
>Ga0207657_10003720_pt1 | contig 16206 bp, 14 predicted proteins | sample KBSC33metaG_FD_184316 | JGI IMG/M metagenome (GOLD analysis project Ga0207657, IMG submission 184316) | Corn rhizosphere microbial communities from Kellogg Biological Station, Michigan, USA - KBS C3-3 metaG (SPAdes) (version 2) | ecosystem: Host-associated > Plants > Roots > Rhizosphere > Soil ... | reverse complement strand
TCCCGCCGGCGAGCCGGCCGCCGCCAACGCCAACGGCAACAGCACCCCGCCTTCGCCCTCGGCCCGCAAGCTGATGGCCGAGAACGGCATTGCCAATGGCGCCGTCGAAGGCTCCGGCAAGCATGGCCAGGTGCTGAAGGAGGACGTTCTCGCCAGTGTCGGGCGCGCCGCCGCCGCGCCGTCACCGGTGATCGCCCCGGTCGCCGGCCCGGCCCCGACGGCATCGCTGACCAGCGCCGCGGCCCCCGTGGCCATGCCGCAGACCCGCAGCACCGAATCCGCGGCGACCCCGGCCGCCGCCCCTGCGGCCGCGCCGGCTCGCCCGGCAGCCGCCCCGCAACCCGCGGCGCGCCAGCCCGCAGCGGCACCCGCCGCGCCCGCGCCGGCTCCAGCCCCGCGCGGCCCGATCCTCGCCGAGGACGCCGGCCGCGAGGAGCGCGTCAAGATGACCCGGCTGCGCCAGACCATCGCGCGCCGCCTCAAGGATGCGCAGAACACCGCCGCCATGCTCACCACCTTCAACGAGGTGGACATGCAGCCGGTGATGGAGCTGCGCACCCGCTACAAGGAACTGTTCGAGAAGAAGCACGGCGTGAAGCTCGGCTTCATGGGCTTCTTCACCCTCGCCGTGGTGCATGCCCTCAAGGAAATTCCCAACGTCAATGCCGAGATCGACGGCGACGATTTGATCTACAAGAACTACGCCCATATCGGGGTGGCGGTCGGCACCGAGCGCGGCCTCGTCGTGCCGGTGGTGAAGAACGCCGACCAGCTCTCCATCGCCGGCGTCGAAAAAGAAATCAACCGGCTGGGCAAGCTGGCCCGCGACGGCCAGCTCTCGATGGCCGACATGCAGGGTGGCACCTTCACCATCTCGAACGGCGGCGTCTACGGCTCGCTGATGTCGACCCCCATCCTCAACGCCCCGCAATCCGGCATCCTTGGCATGCACAAGATCCAGGAGCGGCCGGTGGTCGTCGGCGGCCAGATCGTCGTCCGCCCGATGATGTACCTGGCGCTGAGCTACGACCACCGCGTCGTCGACGGCAAGGAAGCGGTGACCTTCCTGGTCCGCGTCAAGGAAAGCCTCGAGGCCCCGGAACGCCTGGTGCTCGACCTCTGACCGGCCGGCGCCCTGATGAGCCTCGAGCTGGCGCTCCTCGCCTGGAGCCCGGCGCTGCTGGCCCTTTATGTCGGCGCGCAGGGCACGCTCTACCGCGTCGAACATGGCGTGAGCTTTTCGGTCAGCGGGCGTGACGACGAGCCGCCGGCGCATGGCCGTTATCTTCAGCGCTCGGAAAAGGCGCTGCGGAATTTCCTCGAGACTTATGGCGCCTTCATCGCGCTTGCGTTTGTCGCCGAGCTCGGCCAGCACCACGGCCTGCTGACGGCGTGGGGCGCGAGCCTGTGGTTTGCCGGCCGCCTCGCTTACCTGCCGCTCTACCTGCTAGGTGTGCCCTACCTGCGCAGCCTCGCCTGGAGCGTCGCCGCGCTGGGCTTGGCGCTGCTGTTTTTCAGGGTGATCGTCTGAGTTTGCGGCTGACGGCGGCGCGACAGCAGCGCTTTCTCCGGCAAGATGTTGTGCGAGGGGGATTTTGCGCGCGGGCGCGATAGGCTAACCCTGTTGCTGATCCTACATAGGAACTGCCGGTCGCACTCGCCTGGGCCGGTATCAAGGGGCTCGTTATGGCAGATATATTCGATCTTACCGTCATCGGTTCTGGGCCGGGAGGGTATGTCGCGGCGATCCGCGCCGCCCAGCTCGGCATGAAGGTGGCCGTGGTCGAGAAATGGCCGACCTTTGGCGGCACGTGCCTCAATATCGGCTGCATCCCGTCCAAGGCGCTGCTCTACGCCTCCGAGCTCTACGAGGACGCGACACACAGTTTCGAGCATTTTGGCATCGACGTCCCGGCGCTCACCCTCAACCTCGAGCGCATGATGGCGCACAAGGACGAGACGGTGACGGCCAACGTTTCGGGCGTCGACTATCTGTTCCGCAAGAACAAGGTCACCCCGTTCCGCGGCATGGGCTCGATCGCCGGCCCGGGCAAAGTGCTGGTCACGCCCGAATCGGGCGCGCCCCAGACCATCGAGACCAAGAACATCGTCATCGCTTCCGGCTCGGTATCGGCCAATCTGCCGGGCATCGAAATCGACGAGGAGACCATCGTCTCGTCCACCGGCGCGCTGGCCCTCACCGCCGTGCCGAAGCGCCTGCTGGTGATCGGTGCCGGCGTCATCGGGCTCGAGCTGGGCTCGGTCTGGGCGCGGCTCGGCGCCAAGGTGACGGTGGTGGAATTCCTCGACCGCATCCTGCCCGGCATGGATTCCGAGGTGGCGCGGCAGTTCCAGCGCATGCTGCAGAAGCAGGGCATCGACTTCCGCCTCGCCAGCAAGGTGGCGGGCCTCGACAAGATCGAGGGCGGCGTGCTGCGCGCCCGCATCGAGCCGGTCGGCGGCGGCGGCATGACGCTGCTCGACGCCGACGTGGCGCTGGTTGCCATCGGCCGCCGGCCCTATACGCAGGGGCTTGGGCTCGACGCGGCGGGCGTCGCCCTCGACGAGCGCGGCCGCGTCCGCACCGACGCTGAATTCCGCACCTCGGTCGCCGGCATCTACGCCATCGGCGATGTCATCGCCGGCCCGATGCTGGCGCACAAGGCCGAGGATGAAGGCATCGCCGTGGCCGAAATCATCGCCGGCCAGAAGGGCCACGTGAACTACGGGACGATTCCCTCGGTGGTCTACACCAACCCCGAGATCGCCACCGTCGGCAAGACCGAGGACGAGCTGAAGGCCGAGGGTATCGACTACAAGATCGGCAAGTTCCCGTTCACCGCCAATGGCCGCGCCAAGGCGATGCGCGCGACGCAGGGGTTCGTAAAGATCCTCGCTGATGTCGAGACGGACCGGGTGCTCGGCGGCTCGATCGTCGGCAAGAACGCCAGCGAGATGATCCACGAGATCGTCGTGCTGATGGAGTTCTCGGGGGCCGCCGAAGACCTCGCCCGCACTACCCACGCCCACCCGACCCTCTCGGAGGCAGTCCGCGAAGCCGCCCTGATGTGCGGCGACGGGGCGATTCATATCTGAGAGTGGCAATCGGCAGTAGGCAATCAGCAATCGCAAGAGCTGCCAATCCGCCAACGCTCCACCCCCTCCGTCGTCATCCCCGGGCTTGACCCGGGGACCCAACCAACCTCGCCACGGCCGGGGAGGTTGGCCGGTTTGCTGGGTGGCCGGGTCAAGCCCGGCCATGACGCCGGCGGGGAGAGCGAGAGCCGGGACCCGATCCGGGAGCGTCGGTCCCCAGCCAGGACGGTGCTACTCGCTACTCGCTATTCGCTATTCGCTCTTCCGCACCAGCACCACCAGCTTCACGTCCTGATGCCGCGCCAGCAGGAATGTCAGCTGCTCATAGCGCAGGAAGCCGTCGGCGGGGTGGGTGAAGGCACGTTCGCCGCCCTCCCGCTCGACCACGGCATGCGCCTCCCACGCCTCGGCGAAGAGCGGGCTGTCGGCCCGCAACCCGGCGACCAGCGCCTGCGTGTCCGGGGCGGCGAGGTGGCGGCTGTAGTCGGCGCGGAATTCGGCGGCCAGCCGCCGCGCCCGCCCTTCCCAGTCGGCGATCAGCGTCCGCGCCGCCGGGCTGAGGAAAACATAGCGCAACAGGTTCGACTCGCCCCCGGCCACGAGCCAGCCGACGAACAGCCGTGCCGCTGCCGCGTTCCAGGCCAGCGCATTCCACGCCCGATCGAGGACATAGGCCGGGGCGGCGATCGACTCGACCACCGCGCCAAGACTTTGCGGCAGCTCGCCAAGCGGGGATTCCGCCGGCGCCTCGGGGTCGCTCTTGCCGCTGAGGCCGAACAGATAGGCCCGTTCGGCTGGCGTCAGGCGCAGCACCCGCGCCAGCCGCATTAGTGCCGCCGGCGACACCGAAACGTCCCGCCCCTGCTCGATCCAGCTCAGCCACGTCGCACTGACGCCGGCCAGTTGCGCCACTTCCTCGCGCCGCAGCCCGGGCGTGCGGCGGCGCAGTCCGGGCTCGATACCCACCATGGCGGGTTGCAGCCGCTCGCGGTGCGAACGGATGAACTCGCCGAGTTCGCGGCGGCCGGCGATATCGGGGGAGGTGATCATGGGACGGTTTTATACCAGGATAATATTGGCACTGGTCACAGTGTAACGAGACAGCTACCTCGGTCGCCCCGGCTTCGCCAAGGAATTTCGCCATGCCCGCTCCTGCCCCCTCGCCCCCCACCACCGCCGAAGCGCTGAACGCCCGCCAGTTCGGTGCCGTTGCCGCCAACTATGTCGAAAGCCGCGTCCATGCCGCCGGCGCCGACCTCGCCCAGATGGTCGGCATCGCCCAGCGCCTCGCCGGCGCCGGCGTGGTCGATCTCGGTTGCGGCGGTGGTCACGTGAGCTACGCGGTTGCTCCCCATGTCGGCGAAGTCACCGCCTACGATTTGTCGCCCGAAATGCTGGCGGCCGTAGCGCACGAAGCCAAGCGACGCGGCATCGCCAACCTGACCACCGCGCAGGGGCCGGCCGAACACCTGCCCTTCGCGGATGCGACGTTCGATGCGGTGTTCTGCCGCTATACCGCCCATCACTGGCAGGACGCGCGGCAAGGCCTGCGCGAGGCGCGACGCGTCCTGCGGCCGGGCGGCATCGCAATATTCTCCGACGTGGTGGCGCCGGAATGGCCGGTGCTCGACACCTTCCTGCAGACCTTCGAGATGCTGCGCGATCCCTCGCACGTGCGCGACTACTCGATGACGGAATGGGTCGACATTGCGGTGCAGGCGGGGTTCGTCGTCACCGGCGTCACCCGCCGCCGCCTGCCGCTCGATTTCGCCTCCTGGCTCGAACGCCAGCGTACCCCCGAGGTGCAGGCCGCCGCCATCCGCGCCCTGTTCGCCGCCGTCGCCCAACCGGTGCGGGAGTATTTCGAAATCACCCCCGACAACGACTTCACCATCGACCAGATCGTGCTGGAATTGGCGTAGGGGCGCAGACCCCTCACCCCCTGCCGGGACCTCTCGCCGACGGGGAGAGGAACGATGGGGGCGCGGCCTTCGCGTATTCCTCTCCCCGTCGGGGAGAGGGTGGCCCGGTAGGGCGGGTGAGGGGTCTTGGCCACCTACCCCCGCGGATGCGCTGCGCGATAGGCCGCCAGCAGCCGGTCGGTATCGACCGCCGTATAGATCTGCGTACTCGACAGCGAGGCGTGGCCGAGCAGTTCCTGGATTGCCCTGAGATCGCCGCCCCGTCCCAGCAAATGCGTGGCAAAGCTGTGCCGTAACGCGTGCGGCGTCGCCGACGGCGGCAGGCCCAGCGCCGCGCGCAACTGCACCACCCGGAGTTGGATCAGCCGCGGCGACAGCTCCCCGCCCTTGGCGCCGCGGAACATCTTCTGGCTCGGGGTCAGCGGAAACGGGCAAAGCTTCAGATACGCCTCGATCGCCTCGCGCACCGAGCCGATGAGCGGCACCAGCCGCGTCTTGCCGCCCTTGCCGGTGACGCGCAGCGCGGTGCCCTCGAGATCGGCTCGCGACAGGCTGAGCGCTTCCGCGATACGCAGGCCCGCCCCGTAGCAGAGCGACAGCACCGCCACGTCGCGCGCCGCGATCCAGGGATTCTCCTCCATCTCGGCAGTTGTCGTGAGGGTTGCCTTGGCCTCCAACACGGTCAGCGCCTTGGGCAGCGATTTCGGCAGTTTCGGCGTCCGCACCACGTTGAACGCTTCGCTCGACAGCACGCCCTCGCGCTCGAGGAAGCGGAAGAACGATTTCTGCGCCGACAGCGACCGCGCCAGCGAGCGCGAGGTCACCCCCTCGCCGCGCCGGCTGGCGAGAAAGGCGCGGATATCGGTGCCGCGCAATTCCTTGAGCGTCGCGAGCGTCACCGGCCCGCCGTGATAGCCGGCAAGAAACGCCAAAAACTGCCCAAGATCGCGGCCATAGGCCTCAAGCGTTTTGGGCGCCAGCCGCCGCACGGCGCCGAGATCGCGCCGCCAGTTGGCGATCTCGCTCGCAATGAAGGCATCGGTGGCAAAGGCGGTGTCGACCATGCGGCAACCCTAGCGGCGCCGCGTTAGCATCCGGTTGCCGACCGGCCTGGGACCAGGAAAGGCCCCCCTCACCCGGATTGCCAAGGCAATCCGACCTCTCCCCCCAGGGAGAGGTTAAGGTGCGGCAATGCGGTGCTCCGCATCACCTCTCCCTCGGGGGAGAGGTCGCCGCGCAGCGGCGGGTGAGAGGGCCTTGGCGGCGTACGCCACGCCTTTGGTTCTGCAAGTCGATCAATGCCCCGGCAGGCGCTTTTCGCCCGCCTCAATGCGGAACGGCAGCACGTTTTCGGGCGGCGGCAGCGGGCACACGGCATGCTCGGTGAAAGCGCAGGGCGGATTGATGGCCTTGTTGAAGTCGAGCACGATGGTCTTGTCGGTCACCGCTTCGCCGAACAGGAAGCGCGAGGCCGGATAGGTCGAGTCCTTCGAGGTAAGGTCGCGCAGCACGAACTGCGGCGCCGCCGCCGTGCCATGCGTGGCGATCAGCGCGTAACGCTGGCCATCATGGCTGAACACCGCCTGATGCGTCACCTCGACGTCGTCGGGAATGTGCTTGGTGGTATCCACCGTCAGCCCGCGCGGCGTGTCGAGCCGCACCCAGTCCGCCACGATGCGCCATTCCGGCTTTGGCGGAAACGCGTCGATACCGGTGAGCTTGGCCGGTTCGGCCGAGGCCGTATCGCGCACCCTGAGCGCGTTCTGCCCGTTGATCGTGGTGATCTCGAGCAACAGCGCCCCGACCTTGAACTTGGGCGGTTCGTCCTTGTCGGGCACGACGTCGATTGGCGCGCTGCCATCGGCCGGCGCGAAATGCACTGCCCCGTCGGCGGCCTGCGTCAACTGCCCGAGCCGCGCCGGGCCGGCGCTGAGCACGATGTCGTTGTCCGCCGCGCTGCCGACGCTGACGCTGCCCGGCTCCAGCCAGAATCGGCCGATGATGTTGAGCCAGCCATCCGGGGCCTTCAGCCGCTCGAGGCGCTGCTGCTTCCACGCGGCGAGTTGGGCGAGATAGTCGGCAGGTTCGGTCATTTTGGTGCTCCGTCTCAGGCAGATAGGCGCGGCACGCTGGCCAGCAGCGTCTGCGTATAAGGATGTTGTGGCGCGGCGAGGATGGCGCGGGTGAGGCCTGCTTCGACCACCCGCCCATGCTCGAGGATGACGATCTCCTCGCACAGCGCCGCCACGACCCCGAGATCATGCGACACGAAGACCAGCGTCATTGAGGCGGCCAGCGTGCGGAACAGGTCGACGATGCGGATTCGGGTGGAGAGGTCGAGCGCGCTCACCGCCTCGTCGGCGAGCAGCAGTTTTGGCTTGGCGACAATGGCGCGGGCGACGGCGATGCGCTGCCGCTGTCCGCCGGAGAACTCGTGCGGATAGCGGCCGAGCACGTTGCGCTCGAGCCCCACCGCCTCGAGCGCCGCCTCGACCTGCTCGCGCCGCGGCCCCGGCAGGCGTAGCGAGCGCAGCGGCTCGCCGACGATGCCGAGCACCGTCTGGCGCGGATCGAGCGAGGAATAGGGATCCTGGAACACCGCCTGCACCTTTTGGCGGTAGCCCCGCATGAAGGAGCGGTTGCCCGGATCGACCGTCGCCCCTTCGAAACCGATGCGCCCGGCGCCGGGGCGGGCGAGCCCGAGCAGCAGGCGCAGCAGCGTCGTCTTGCCGGAACCGGACTCGCCAACCAGCCCGATACTGGCGCCGGCCCTGACGGTCAGCGACACGTCATCGAGCACCTGGCGCGCGCGCGAGTAGCCGAAGCTGACATGCTCGACGCTGATGAGGCTCACGGCTGCCCCCCGAGTGCCGCATCGAAGGCCCGGGCCGCCGCGACCAGCGAGCTGGTATAGGCATCGCGCGGCCGCGAAAACACCTCCCCGACCGGTCCCGCTTCCACCGCCACGCCCTGGCGCAGCACGATGACCCGGCTGACGACGCCGGCCACCACCGCGAGGTCATGGCTGATGAACAGCAGCGCCATGTCGCGCTCGGCCACCAGCCGGTCGAGCAGCTTCAGGATTTCCGCCTGCGTGGTGACGTCGAGCGCCGTGGTCGGCTCGTCGGCGATCAGCAATTGCGGCCGACAGGCCAACGCCATGGCGATGGCCACGCGCTGGCGCTGCCCGCCGGAGAGTTCGTGCGGATAGGAGCGGGCGATGCGGCCCGGCTCAGGCAGCGCGACCTGCTCGAACAGCGCCAGCAATTCGCGCTCGAGCGCGCGGCCGTGGATCTGGCGCCCGTCGCGGCGGGCGCGGCGCCTGAGCGGCTCGGCCACCTGCCGGCCGGCGCGCTGCAGCGGATCGAGCGCCGTCAGCGGCTCCTGAAACACCATTGCCACCGCCGTGCCGCGCAGCCGGTTGAGGGCGCGGTCCGGCGCGCCGATCACTTCGTGGCCGATGAGCCGTGCCGAGCCGTGCGGCACGATGGCCGGCGGCAGCAGGCCGGTCGAAGCCAGCGCGGTGAGCGACTTGCCGGAGCCCGATTCCCCGATCAGCCCCAGCCGTTCGCCCGGCTGGATGACGAAGCTGAGGTCGTGCACCAGCGTCGTCTGGCCGGCCTTCAGCGTCAGATGGTCGACGGCAAGCAGCGGGGTCATCGCGCCACCCGCCGGGTCGGATCGCCGACATCGCGCAAGCCGTCAGCCAGCAGATTGACCCCGATGACCAGCAGCACCAGGGCGATGCCGGGCGCCACCGCGCCGATCGGGGCGGTGTAGACGGTGCCCTGTGCCTCCTGGAGCAGGCGGCCCCACGAGGCGTTGGGCGGCGGCGCACCGAGCCCGAGATAGGACAGCGACGCCTCGGCGATGACGGCAAGGCCGAATTGCAGCGCCAGATTGACCGCCAGCGTCGGCCAGATATTGGGCAGCACATGCCGGAACACGATGGCCGGCCACGACGTGCCGGAGACCCGCGCGGCGGTGATGTAGTCCTTTTGCAAGACGCCTTTGGCAAGGATGCGCGTCAGCCGTGCCACCACCGCCGCGAGCGCGATGCCGAGCGCCACGATGGCCGAGCCGAGGCTCGCCGAATTACTCGCGGCGACCACCAGCATGGCGATCAGCAGGCTGGGGAAGGCGATGAGGATGTCGAGGGTGGCCGCCAGCGCATCGTCGGCCGCGCGGGTGGCGAAGGCGGCCAGCACCCCGAGCGTTACCCCGAGCGCCGCCCCGATGCCCACGGCGCCGATGCCGACGATGAGCGCGATGCGCGCCCCGATCATGATCTCGGTGAAGAAGTCGCGGCCGAGCCGGTCGGTGCCGGCCCAGTGCGCCAGCGACGGCGGTGCCAGCCGGCCGCCGCTCATGCCGCCGGGGTCGTAGGGCGTCCACACCAGCGTCAGCAATGCCACCGCTACGTTCAAGCCGACCAGCACCAGTCCGACCGTCAGGGTCAGCCTGCGGCGCTGCCGGGGGCTTGCCGCCGGGGCGGCCCGATCGAGGCCGGTCATGCCGCCGCCCGGGCGCGGTCGATGAGCCGCGGATCGATCACGCGCTGCAGCAGGTCGGCGAGAAAGCCGATGATCAGCACCAGCAGCGTCGAGACGAACAGCACCCCCTGCACATTCGGATAGTCGCGCTGCTGGATGGCGAGCAGCAGCATCGAGCCGAGCCCCGGCAGCGAGAACACCCGCTCGACCACCACCGCGCCGAGAAAGCTCGTCGCCAGCTCGATGCCGAGGATGGAGATCACCGGCACCGCGCCATTGCGGATGCCGTGCCGCAGCAGCGCCTCGGCAAAGCCCGAGCCGAGGGAACGCGCCGTGCGCAGATAGTCGCTGCCCAGCACGTCCTGCGTCGCCGCGCGCACATAGCGCAGCAGCGAGGCCGCGATGACCAGCGCCACGGTGAGCACCGGCAGCGCCATGGCGAGGCACGCCGCGCCAAAATCCGCCCAGCCGTGCAGCGGAAAGCCGCCGGACGGGAACAGCCGGATCTCGATGGCGAAGGCGGTGACCAGCAGGATGCCGAGCCAGAACACCGGGATGGCAATGCCAAGCTGCGAGACGGTGGAGATCAGCCCGCCATACCAGCGCTCGGCCTTCACCGCCGCGACCACGCCGAGCGGTACCGCCAGCACCAGTGCAAGCACAAACCCCAGCAGCGTCAACGGTAGCGTGACGGTCAGCCGCATGCCGATCTCGCCCAGTACCGGCACATGGCTGACGAACGAGGTGCCGAGATCGAAGCGGGCGAGCGCCGCAAGGAAGCTGAAGAACTGCGCGGCGAGCGGCTGGTCGGAGCCGACCTGGGCGCGCGCCGCTGCGATTTGCGCCGGCGTGGCGCCAACCCCGAGCAGGGCGTTGGCCGGATCGCCCGGCAACAGGCGCAGCAGGATGAACAGCACCACCGCCGCGACCAGCAGTGAGAGCGCCAGGATCACCAGCCGGCGAAGGACGTAGGTAAGAATTTCCCGCTCCCTCTGCCGGCCGGTCTTCTTGTTTGTCGCGCGATCGAACCGGAAAACCGTTTCACACTTTTCCTGGTCGCGCTCGGGGGCGTCAGTCCGCCTTCTTGATGTCGTAGACGAAGAACTGCGAATTGAGCCCGTTGACCGGATAGCCGCTGAGGTCCGCCTTGGCCACCACGATCTGCGGATAGAGATAGAGCCAGTCGCTCGCCTTGTCTTCGGAGATCAGCTTGTTGGCCTCTTTCAGCTTTTCAGTCTGCTCGTCGACCGTCGCCGCCGCTTCCGAATCGGCGATCAGCTTGATCACCTCGGGGTTGTTGTAGCCCCAGTAGAAATTCGGATCGCCGTAGAACACGATGTCGCGGTGGTTGACGTGCTCCTGCAGCGTCGCCTCGAAATTGTGCTGCTGGTAGACCTTCGTGTACCACTCATTGGCGGTGATGATGTTGATCTTGACCGTCACGCCCACCTTGGCGAGCTCGCTCTGCACGAACTGCGCCACGATCGGATGCGGATCGTAGTTCGGCGTATCGAGGGTGAAGCTGAAGCCGTTCGGATAGCCCGCCCCTGCCAGCATCGTCTTGGCGCTCGCCGGATCGTAGGGATCGACGCCGGTCAGGTCGATGTACCAGGGGTCGGTCGGCGGCACGAACGAGCCGATCAGCGAACCGTAATTGCCCCAGATCGAATTGAGCAGCGCCTTGTTGTTGATGGCGCGCGAAATGGCCTTGCGCACCTGCACGTTGTCGAACGGCTTCACCCGGTCGTTGAACGCCAGCACCAGCTTGGTGGTCGACTGGCCGTTGCTGACCTTGTAGGCCGGATTGTTGGTGAACTGCGCCAGCGAATCCGGGCTCTGCACGGAAGTGATAACGTCGACCGCGCCAGTCAGCAGCGCATTGTTGAGCGCCGTGGCGTCGGTAAAGTACTGGAACACCACTTCCTTGTTGGTCGGCGGCGTACCCCAGTATTTGTCGAAACGGGTCAGCGCCAGCGCCGAGCCGCGGCTCCACTGCTCGAGCGTATAGGGGCCGGTGCCGTCCTCGGCGGTGGTGATGTCCGTCGTCTTGTGGTCGACGATCCACACATAGCTGAGATTGTAGGGCAGCGAGATGGAGCGCGCCGACAGCGTGATCACCACTGTCTGGTCGTCGGGCGTGGCGACCGAGGCAATGGTCGACAGGCTCTTCTTGCGCGAGCTCTTGGAGCCTTCGGCGAGGACCCGCTCGATCGAGTATTTCACATCCGCCGCAGTCAGCTTGTCGCCGGAATGGAAGGTCACCCCCGGCTTCAGCTTGAACGTATAGGTCAGCCCGTCGGCGCTGCTGGTGTAGCTCGCGGCGAGCTGCGGCACGACGGTGCCGGCGTCGGTCAACTGGAACAGCGCCTCGTAGACATTGCCGTTGAACGCTTCGTTGATGCCCTGACCGGCGCCCGCGGTGTTGTCGAGATTCTGCGGCTCGTAGAGCGAGCCGATATGGATGACGGCATTCGGATCGGCCTGCTGCGCCAGCACCGCCGGCGCAAAGGCGAGGCTGGCGGCGAGCGCGGCGGCCCCGAGGGTCGTGCGCCACGACGCGAGGCCGCGACGAGTTGGATTGATCTGCATCGATGCTACTCCCTGATCGATCGCCACGAGGGCCGGTCGAAATCTGTGCTGTTGGCCGCCCGCCGAAATCCGCCTGGATGAAGCCGGGACGCGGCAAGCCGCATAACTACAACGGCGCGCCGCCGACCGCCATCGGCCAGCCCGGACAATTATTGCGGCACCAGGGGCGCCGCGAACCCGCTTTTCCGCCACGCCGCCAATCGCAGGAACAGCGTTTCCGCCGCCCCGCTTGGGCTTGCCGGATGAATTCAACCCTGGCATGTCGCGTTTCCCGCGCTACAGTGCCGCCGCGGTTGCGGCACCGCTTCAGTTGCCGCCAGGGAGACAGCCAAAATGCTCAAGGGGATCGACCCCATTCTCAACGCCGAGGTCCTGCAGGCGCTGCGCGCCATGGGCCACGGCGACAATCTCGTCGTCTGCGACACCAATTTCCCCGCCGAGTCGACCGCCCGCCAGACGGTGCTCGGCAAACTGCTGCGCATCGACAATGTCAGCGCGCCGCGCGCCGCGCGCGCCATTCTTTCGGTCATGCCGTTAGACAGTTTCGTGCCGCATCCGGCGCTGCGCATGGAAATCGCCGGCCAGCCCGACGAGCTGCCGCCCGTGCAGGCCGAAGTACAGCGCGAGATCGATGCGGCGGAGGGCAAGTCGAGCCCGCTCGGCTCGATCGAGCGATTTGCGTTCTACGATCTGGCCAAGAACGCCTATTGCGTCATCCAGACCGGCGAGCGTCGTTTCTACGGCTGCTTTGTGTTCAAGAAGGGCGTCATCGCGCCGGGCGACTGAGCGGGGGACGGGACGAAGCAGCCCTCGAAAACGCCGCACCCCGTATGGAGTTGACTTGCCTAAGGATTGCTCCCTACGATTGCCCGTTCGGGATCGTTCGCTCGCAATGTGGGCGGCGGAAATGGCGCTGTCCAAACGCCGCCCGGCCACTGGACGACAACGACAACAACTTTACCCACTAGGGGAGGAACCGCGATGAAAGTCGCTGATTACGAACGTTACCTGCGCCTGAGCCGGCGCGACCTGCTGAAGGGCGGCGCGGCATTCGGGGCGCTCGCCGCCACCGGCGCGCTGGGCTTCACCGCCGTGCCGGCCTATGCCGCCGACATGACCGACGCCGAAAAGTCCCTGCGCGCGCAACTGCTGCAGATTCCGGGCGTCGGCAAGGGTTCGCCCACCGACGCCGATTGGCAGAAGGTCGGCGAGCTCTGCCTCGGGGCCACCAAGGCCTCCGTCAAGCAGGGCGAATTCGCCGGCGTCGAGCTGGCCTTCATGGGCCTTAACAACCAGAACCTGCACAACATGCTGTTCCGTGGCTTCCTGAAGCCGTGGGAAGCCTACACTGGCGCCAAGATCTCCTGGATCGACCTGGCACAGGCCGACTACAATGCCCGCCTGCAGCAGTCCGTCGCGACCGGCACCGTCGATTTCGACATCATCGAGATGGGCGCGCCCTTCGAAGGCGACGTCTGCGGCAAGGGCCTGACCTCGGAGATGCCCGACTGGGTGGCCCAGCAGATCGACGTGGACGATCTGGTCAACTATCTGAAGCCGCCGGTCGGCACGTGGGACGGTAAGCGCTACCGCGTCACCATCGACGGCGACACGCACAACTTCAACTACCGCACCGACTACTTCGCCGATGCCGACCTCGCCAAGGCCTGGGACGCCAACGCGGACAAGGCCGGGCTGGCCAAATGGGGCGTGCCCAAGACCTGGCAGCAGGTGCAGGCCGTCACCAAATTCCTCAAGGGCAAGCAGGTTGGCGGGCAGGATGCCTACGGCTATCTCGATGCGCCCAAGCCGTGGGGCGGGTTCGGCTTCTACTTCCTCGGCAGCCGCGCCACCGCCTATGCGAAATATCCCGGCGAGAAGGCCTGGCTGTTCGATCCGGAGACGATGAAGCCCTACGTCAACAGCCCGGCCTGGGTCCGCGCGATCCAGGACGTCATCGACGCACTGCCCTCCGAGCCGCCAAACCAGATCAACGCCGACCCGAACGAAACCGGCTTCAGCCAGTTCCTCGGCGGCACCGGTTCGATGTGCGTGTGGTGGGGCGATATCGGGGCGAGCGCCAAGACCTCGGACACCTCGGTCGTCGGCGACACCACCGGCTTCGACATCCTGCCGGGCTCGGACGACGTCTACAACAACAAGACCGGCAAGTGGGAAACCCTCGCCAGCGGCCCGAACTTCGCGCCGAACCTGGCCTATCTCGGCTGGGGCGTCTACGTGATGAAGCGCGTCGACAGCGACGAAAAGAAGAAGAAGGCAGCCTGGAGCGCCGCGGCGCATCTGGGCGGCAAGGATCTGGCGCTGTGGACGTCGGCCTATCCGTCGGGCTTCCAGTGCTACCGCAACAGCCAGCACAACATCGACGAGTGGGTGGCTGCCGGCTACGACAAGGCCTACATCACCAGCTACCTCGACTCCCAGTTCAACTCGTACAACCACCCGAACGGGGCGATCGAGCCGCGCATCCCCGGCATCTTCCAGTACTATAGCCTCGCCGAGGATATCCTCTCCAACACCTTCGCCGGCAAGATGAAGGCGCAGGAAGGGGCGGATGCCATCGCGGCGGCCTGGGAAAAGCTGACCGACCAGATCGGCCGCGACAACCAGATCAAGCTCTACAAGGCTTCGCTCGGCATGTAACCGGCGGGGCCGCATGGCCCCGTTCGCTGCCATCATCTTTCGGGCCGACGACATGCTCCGGTTTGTCGCCGGCCCTTTACTGACCCCGCACTAGCAAAAGCAGAACCGCATGACGCTGTCTGAGGCGCCCGATATCACCCACCGCAGACGGCCTGGTGCCGGTGGCGCCGCACGCGTCGCGCCCTATCGCGGGCTTGGCAATCTCATCCTCAGCGTCTTCAGCGTGGCGCTCGTCGGCGTCATCCTGATGCAGATCCTCAAGGGGGCCGGCAGCATCGGCTTCGGCTTCAGCAATTGGCAACCGGTGCTGTATTTCTACGTCGCCTGGGGCATCGCGCTCGGCGTCTGGCAGGTGCTGGCGCGCGGCGAGGCCGGCAAGCGGGCGCTGTTCGTGCTGCCCGCGGCATTGTTCACCGTGGCGGTGGTGGTGTTTCCGACCCTGTTCGGCGTCTATATCGCCACCCTCGACTGGAACCTGGCATCCCTCGACGGCCCGCACTTCACCGGCCTCACCAATTTCGTGCTGATGCTGCACGACCCCTATTACTGGAACGCCCTCGCCAACATGGTGTTCTACGTCGCCATGGTGGCGATCGAATACGCCATTGCCTTCGGCCTCGCGCTGCTGCTCAACGCCGAGATCCGGGCACGAAAATTCTTCCGCGTGGCGTTCCTGATGCCGTTCATGCTGTCGCCGGTGGCGGTGAGCTGGATGATCGGCAAGTCGCTGGTTGAGTATCGCTTCGGCCCCGCCGCGACGCTGGCCCGCCATCTCGGCTGGAGCACGCCGGCCTTCTTTGCCGATCCGTGGATCGCGCGGCTGTCGATCGAGGCGATGGACGCCTGGGTATCGATCCCGTTCATGATGATCCTGCTCCTCGCCGGGCTGCAGGCCATGCCCAAGGAGGTCGCCGAAGCCGCCAAGGTCGACGGCGCCAGCTTCTGGCAGTCGTTCTGGCGCGTGACCTTCCCGCTGATGCTGCCGGTCAGCGTCACCGCGGTGATCATCCGCACCATTTTCAAGCTGAAGCTCGCCGACATCGTCATCAACGTCACCGGCGGCGGCCCCGGTGGGGCGACCGACACGGTCTCGAGCTACATCTACCGGGTCTATCGCGACCGCTCCAATGTCGGCTACGGCACGGCGCTGGCGATCTTCTACCTGGTGCTCATCGTCATCGCCCTGACGCTGATGATGAAAATTGCCCAGCGCTTTACGCGCAACATCACGTGAGGTCGGCCATGCCGCAATCACCACGCGCACCGATCGAGGGATATTGAGAGTGGCCATTACCGCCGACGCCGCCCGCCACGCCGCCGCCCGCCGCGCCCATCCGCCCGGCTCGGGCGACCAGCTGCGCCAGGGGCTGATCTATGCGGCACTGATCTTCTGGGCCTTCGTCTGCCTGTTCCCGATCTACTGGACGATCACCACCTCGTTCAAA
>Ga0207657_10003719_pt1 | contig 16207 bp, 9 predicted proteins | sample KBSC33metaG_FD_184316 | JGI IMG/M metagenome (GOLD analysis project Ga0207657, IMG submission 184316) | Corn rhizosphere microbial communities from Kellogg Biological Station, Michigan, USA - KBS C3-3 metaG (SPAdes) (version 2) | ecosystem: Host-associated > Plants > Roots > Rhizosphere > Soil ... | reverse complement strand
ACGAATAGGCCGGGCCGGTGAACGATCCGTCGTAGCCGGCGTCGATGAGCGCCCACGCCTTCTTTTCTTCCTCGACCTTGCAGTTGATGAACTCGACGATATCGGGATGGTCGGCGTTGAGGATCACCATCTTCGCCGCGCGGCGCGTCTTGCCGCCGGACTTGATCACGCCGGCGAACGCATCGTAGCCCTTCATGAACGACACCGGCCCGGACGCCGTGCCGCCGCCGGCGAGCAATTCCTTGGACGATCGAATCGGCGACAGATTGGTGCCCGTGCCCGATCCGAACTTGAACAGCATGCCCTCGGTGCGCGCGAGCGTCAGAATCGAGTCCATCGTGTCCTGGACCGAATTGATGAAGCACGCGGAGCACTGCGGCGCCTTCTCGAATCCGCAGTTGAACCACACCGGGCTGTTGAACGCCGCCTTCTGATACACGAGGATGTGCTTCAGGTCGTCGCTGAACGCCTGCAGATCCTCTTCGGAGGCGAAGTAGCGGTTCGATCGCGCCCACTCGGTGATCGTCGTGACCACGCGGCCGATCAGCTGCTTCACGCTGCGCTCGCGCTCGGGCGTGCCGATCTGTCCGCGGAAATATTTCGAGACGACGATGTTCGTCGCCTGCTGAGACCAGGATTTCGGAATCTCGACGTCGCGCTGCTCGAACACCACTTCACCGCGATCGTTGCCGATCACGGCGGCGCGCAGCTCCCATTCGATCTCGTCGAACGGATCGAGGCCGGCTTCGGTGAAAAAGCGCGGGAACGACAGCCCAGGCGCGGCCGCCGCCTTCTTCGCACGCGGCTTTTCTTTTTCCAGGAGCGCGTCGGCGTGCGACACGGCCGGCGCTCCACTGCTTTCTACCGTCTGCTGGCCGGCACTTGCGGCTTGGTAGGCAGCGCCTTCTTTCATGTTTCCTCCACCGATGGGCGATCGCCTTCCGGCCTGCGGAAACGACCGTCGAAAGCTGTATTGGATGAACCCGAGACCGATCAGCGTCAAACAACAATTGGCAACGGCACTCGAAGCTGGGAGATTCGCGCCCGTTCACCGCGTTTTACGTTTCGGCGGACCAATATGAGGCCAGCCCGCCTGTTTGTCAAGCGTGTAAACACTACATATTGTGCCTTTGTTTTAGGGCAATCGCAACATGTGGCCTCGTGACTGTGAATTGAGTATCGGGTGATGTGGTAATCGAAGGATGGCAGGTGGGAGGCTGTCTTTCGACCGCCTCCCGTGATGCACAGGCAGAGTGTGGGGTGGGTTTTGTGTCTCTCCGCAGGGTGCGGAAAGAACGAAGTTGCCACACAAAACAGCAAGCGCGGTGCCACGCGTCCGCCGAAAAACTCGCGTGAATTGGCCGGGATCCGATCCGTTACGGTTGTGGTGTGAAGCGATCCGCTTCCACTTAGGTAAAAAAATGCTAACGTCCGGCCAGCTGAGCCGCCAGATCGGCGGCTTTGTCGGCCAGGGTCTTGGCAAACAGCAGATTCTTACCGCGCATCGCATCCTGCGCTTTGAGCGCCCAGCCTTTCGCCGTGTCGTACTGATTGCGCGCGTCGGTGTTCAGGCGCTGGTAGTCGATGCGGCTCAGATCGCCGAGCGCGCGCGATACCGTCGCACGGATCGATCGCTCGACTTCCCCTTCGGCCGCAGCTGGCGTGGTCTGGAGCGTCGTCGCAGGCGGGGTGGGCGGACGCGGGGTTTCTTCGGCCGGTTTGGGCGCCTCGACGGGCACGTCGGTCTTCGGCGCTTCGGGCTTGGGCGCTTCAGGCTTTGCCGGCTCGGTACGCTGCGGCGCACGCGCACGCGACGGCGTCTGGTGCTCGGGCTCGCCGGGCAGCGGCATCGGCGCGGGCACTTCGGCGTCCATCGGCTGGACATCGCGCGGCGGCGGCTCGGGCATCATCAGCGCCGGCTGGTCCGGCGCGACGTTCGCCCGCGCACGCGTACAGCCCGACAGCAGCAGCAGACAATAGCCAGCGACCAGAGGCCCCGACAATCGCCGCCTCATCGCTTTCCTCTGCATACCCTGCCCTCGCTGACCTCAACCGACTGACGAACGGACACTGATGACTGATACTGGCTGACGACTGATTCCTACGCTCGTGGGAGTAAGACGCGAAACGTGGTCCCAGCGCCTGGGGTCGACTGTACTTCAATCTCGCCGTCATGCATCTGGACCGTGCGATACACCATCGACAGGCCGATGCCGCTGCCCTGGTCCTTCGTCGTGAAATACAGATCGAAAATCCGCTGCAGGTGCTCCGGCTTGATGCCGACGCCGGTGTCGATGAACGACACCGACACGCGGTGCTCGCTCGCCGCTTCGCAGCGCACGCGCAATGTGCCGCCGTTCGGCATCGCCTGGCAGGCGTTCAGCGCCAGGTTCAGAAACGCCTGTCGGAGCATCGCGGGATCGGCGTTGACATCGGGAGCGTCGCCTTCGACGCGCATCTCCACGCCGAGCCGTTCCGCTTCCGGCCGCACGATCGGCACGATCTCGTCGAGCAGCGATTCGAGCCGGACTGGCTGCAGCCGCAGATCCTCGGGCCGCGAGAAGCGGAGAAATCCCTGTACGACTTCGTCGAGGCGCCGAATCTCGCCGGCGATGACGTCGACGTGCTGGATCGCTTCGGCCGTATCGACAGGCGGCGCCGCAATGGCGCCGGCCGACGCCGCCGCCGTACGCGCGGACGCACCGCGCCCAATTCCGCCGCGGCCCGGCGACGGCGCGAACTGCTGCCGCAGCAGCTCGAGGTGAATCATCATCGCGTTCAGCGGATTCTTCACCTCGTGCGCCACACCGGCCGACAGCCGGCCGAGCGCCGCGAGCTTGCGCGAGTAGCGGATCGTCGACTGCACCTGGCTCAGGTACTCGAGATTGCGCGCGATGATCATCACGGCAACGAGCTGCCCTTTCGCGTCGTTGACGGCGTGCGTCATCACGAGCCGCTCCCCGGACTCCGCGCCGGCGCGCGCGTCGGGAAACGTCGCCGACAGCGGACCACGCGACTGACACGTCATCAACGTCTGCTCGGAGAGCCGCACGACCGGATGATCCGCCGGCACGAGCTCACTCAGCTCGATGCCCGGCGCCGCCTTGGGCAGCAGCGTGCGCATCGACGGATTCGCGAACAGCAGCTCGCCGCGCGGGCTCACAATCGCCAGCGCGTCCTCGAGATGCTCTACGGCCGACTCGAGATTCGCCACCTGACCCGCCATCTGCGATCGGTCGGCCGACAATTGGGCCGTGACGGCATTGAAGAACGTGCCGAGCTCGCCGAACTCGTCGGACTGATCCAGATCCAGCCGCACGTCGAGCTCGCCGCGTCCCAACCGCGTCAACCCGCTGCGAATCACGTGAATCGGACGCAGCAGGAGCTGCGCGAGCAGCATCGCCACCATCACAGCGATCGCGAGGGCCGCAAACGCGGTGGCGATCGCCGGACGCAGCGAGAGATCGAGGTCCTGCCGGATGAGCAGCGTCGAGACGCCGATTCGAATGGAGCCGAACTCCTTGTTGCCCAACAGCAGCGGCTGACGGAATTCGAGATTGCGCCCCTGTCCGGAGTAGATGGCGACCAGCTCCTCGAACGCGTGCTTCGCCAGCAGCGTGCTGAGCAGATCTTCGGTCGGCAGCACGTGCCCTTCATACGCCGGATCGGCGTGCGCGACCGCCACGCCGTTGGCGTCCACGATCGCTGCGAACGTCACGTTCTTCGGGTACAGACTCGATTCGAGGATCGACCGGAGGCCTGGATCTTCGCGCAACGCGCGGTACGGATCGCCGTTCTCTCCGACTACCGCCGCGGCGCGATGGTAGATCGAGTAGGCGAGCAGCTCCGCGCGGGCGCGGCTCTCTTCGAGGCTCACGCGCGCCAGGTTGGCCAGGTGCACCAGGCTCAACACGACGACGACGACGCCGACGATCGACGTGACGCCGATGACCTGTTTGCCTTTGATGCCTAGGCGCATTGGGGATGGAATTCGTGATTCGGGATCGCGGAATCGAGGTGATTTGTGATGGGCAGTTCGCGGCCGAATCCCGAGCGCTGGGAATCCCGCGCTCCGTGAGTTCCGCGAATCCGCCGAATCCCACCCGAATCCCGAATCCCGGCCCTACTCTGCCTTCTTCGGCCGCAGCCGCAGCTTGTTCAGCTTATTGTGCAACGTCTTCAGGCTGATGCCGAGGATTTCCGCGGCGCGCGTCTTGTTGTCGCGCGTGTGCTCGAGCGTCATCAAAATCAGCCGCCGCTCGGCCTCCTCCACGGTCGTGCCCGGCCCGAGCGCCACCTGCGGCTGATGCTGCGGCGTCGGCTCGTCGCCGAGGATCGGGGGCAGGTGCTTGGTCTCGATGAACGGCCCGGGCGCCAGAATCGTCGCGCGCTCGATCACGTTGCGCAGCTCACGGACGTTGCCGGGCCACGCGTAGTGCTCGAGCAGCCGCATCGCCTGGTGATCGACGCCGGCGATCGATTTCTGGTTTCTGGTATTGAACTCGTTGATGAACGACTGGACGAGCAGCGGGAGGTCCTCCTTGCGGTCGCGCAGCGCCGGAAGGCGGAACGAGAAGACGTTCAGCCGATAGTAGAGATCCTCGCGAAGCTTGCCTTTGGCAACGGCCTCGAGCGGCTCGACATTCGTCGCCGCGATGACGCGGACGTCCACCGATTGCTCGGTGCGGCCGCCGAGCCGACGGAACGTGCGCTCCTGCAGCACGCGCAGCAGCTTGACCTGCGTGGCCGGCGTCATCTCGCCGATCTCGTCGAGGAACAGCGTGCCGCGGTCCGCCAGCTCGAAGCAGCCCTGCCGCCGATCGCTGGCGCCGGTGAACGCACCCTTCTCGTGCCCGAAGATCTCGCTTTCGAGCAGCGTCTCGGGGATCGCGGCGCAATTGATCGCGACGAAGGGAAACGTCGACCGCGGGCTCAACTGATGAATCGTCTGCGCGACCAGTTCCTTGCCGGTGCCCGATTCGCCGGTGATGAGCACGGACGCACTGGTCGGCGCCGCCTGCTCCACCACCTGATAGATCTTGCGCATCTCCGGCGCGTTGCCGATCATCGGCCCGAACGTACCGTGCTCGCGCAGCTGCCGCCGCAGCGCCTTGACCTCGCGCAGCGTCTCCAGCCGCTCGACGATTTTGTCGAGCAGAATTTTCAGGCGCTGCAGATCGACCGGCTTGGTCAGGTAATCGTACGCGCCCTCTTTCATCGCCTCGACCGCGGTCTCGACCGTGCCTTGAGCCGTGAGCAGCAGCGTCGTGACGTCGGCGCCCTGCTGCTGCAGCGCGCGCAGCAGCTCGAGTCCATCCATGCGCGGCATCACCAAATCGGTGATGACAATCGCAGGACGAAAAGAGGTGACTTTCCCCATCGCCTCTTCGCCGTCACCGGCCGATTCCGCCACGAAGCCCCAGCTTTTGACGAGTTGCTCCAGTCCGCCGCGCGCCGCGGCGTCATCCTCGACAATCAGCACACGTTCCGATACAGCGTTTGGCGCATCGACCCCAAGAGCAACGTCGCCATTGTTCGTGACAATTCCCGCGCTCACGCATCACCTCGGCACCATGTCATTTTTACAGTGTGTCCTCGAACCGCCCCGGCCGCAAGCTCAGCTAGAGAGAAATTTTCAGGCACAATACAGGCGTGGATGGGCTGGCCAGTCCCTTGCAAACAGCTCAGGTATGCGAAAAATGTTCGTAAACATGAAACCGCTGACATTTCTTGCCGTGACCTTGGCGATGGTGGCAGCTGGGTGCGATAAATCCGGACCCGCGGCCACGACCACAGCCGCTCCGGCATCATCGTCGGCACCCGCAACCGCCGCAGCCGCGGCTCCAGACACCAAGGCCGCGGAACCCACGGCGAGCGCGGCGGCGCCACCCGAAACGTCTGCGGCCAAGCCGCCCAGCTTTCACGAGGTGACCGTCCCCGAAGGCACGCGACTGCCGATCGTGCTGGAGACGACGGTCGGCTCGGACATCAGCCGAGTGGAGGAGCCGGTCCATGCGAGGCTCGCGCGAGACGTCAAGGTCCACGGCGACACGGTCCTCCCTGCCGGCAGTCGCGTGACCGGCGTCGTGACCGACGCGACGCGCTCGGGCAAAGTGAAAGGGCGTGCACACCTCGCCGTGCGGTTCAGCACGTTGGTCCCGCAGGGCGGCGACGCGGGCGACTCGCGTTACACCATCGACACCACACCGGTGGAGCGAACGGCGGCCTCGACAAAAAAGAAGGATGCCATGGAGATCGGCGGCGGCGGCGCGGGCGGCGCGCTGATTGGTGCGCTCGTTGGCGGCAAGAAAGGCGCGCTGATCGGCACGGCGATCGGCGGCGGCGCGGGAACGGCGGTCGTGATGTCGACGCGCGGCAAGGAGGTGCGTCTCGCGAAAGGCACCGCGCTGACGCTGGAGCTGACGCGGGCGCTCACAGTGCGCATGCGCGAGTGATAATGGCTGCTGGCTGAAGGCCCTGGAGCCGAGGGCGGCGCCCTTCGACTCCAGCCGTTGGCCTTTTGCCATGAGCCCCGACCTTTCGCCGCGGACCGTGTCGCGCCTCGTCGCGTTGGGCGAGGTCGTTCTCTGCAGCGATTTCCCCACGCAAATCGTCACGCAGTACCTGCTGGCCGCGCTGTTCGGCGTGACTGGCAGCGCAGACGGCACGCTGCGCATCGGATTCGTCGTCGCCTTGTCGCTCGTCGACACGGCGATGCTGCTCGGGCTGATTGTTCTCTTCCTGCGGATGCACGGCGAGCATCCGCGTGAGATCTTTCTTGGACGGCGATCGATTTCCCGCGAAGCCACCGTGGGCGTTCCGTTGATCCTGCTGGCGATTGCTCTGGGAGCCGCCGTCCTTCTCACGGTGCAGCGCTTCGCGCCGGGTCTCCATACCGTCGAGCACAACCCGCTGCAGGCGCTGATCCGGACGCCGCGCGACGCGTGGCTCTTCGCCGTCGTGGTCGTCATTGCGGGCGGCGTGCGCGAGGAGATCATGCGCGCGTTTCTCCTGCACCGCTTCGAGGTGTGGCTGGGCGGCGGCCGCGTCGGCGTGGTCGTCACCAGCGTCGCATTCGGCCTGGGTCACTGGCTTCAAGGCGTCGACGCGACGCTCGCCACCGCCGTGCTCGGCGCGTTCTGGGGGATCGTCTACCTGCGGCGGCGGTCGGTGGTGGCACCCATGGTGAGCCACGCAGGATTCGATCTGCTGCAGATCGCGCAGTTCATGGGCGGCGGGTGATGCGCGCGCGCCTGCGGCTCACTGAGTGGCGAGGTAGAGATCGGTGATGTCACCGCGCCGGCGCAGGCCGGCCACCCAGTCGTCGACCAGCGTCTTGCGCTCACTGGCGACGAGCGTCTCAACGATTTGCGGCCGCACGGCGTCGAACGACAGCCGATTCGTTCCGCGCGTGAACGCCTCCGGGTGCTCGCGGTAATACGCGAGCAGCTCATCCTCGCTGGGCGCCGGCACCGCGAATCGCTGATCCAGATACGCGCGGATGCGCAGGTCCTCCCGCAGCGTCTCGCGCAGATGTTTTTCGTCGATGCCGGACCGCCGCAGCGCCTGCTGGAACGCATCGCCGCCGGGAAATCGCGCGCGAACCGTCTGGACTTGCGCGTCGATTGCCTCGGCCGGAGGCTCCGGCGGCGCGTATCGCTCGACCTCGGCGAGAATGAGCTCGCGATCGATCAGCCGCGACAGAATCGCGCGAACGGGATCGCCCGCGGGCGGCGCGATCACCAGCCCGAGATCGCGAGCCGCCGTGACGTCGGTCAGCGTGATCATCTCGCCGCCGACCACGGCGAGCACGCGGTCGATCACCTCGTCCGCGCGCACGAGGCCTGCACACGCGAGCCACAGCGCCAGACAGACGGCAATCCGCAGTCCAATCTGAACTCCGAAATCTGAACTCTGAAATCTGAACTCTGAACTCTGAACCCTCATATCTGAACTCTCATATTCAGAAGGCTTGACCGAGGCTGATGTGAATCGCCGTGAGATCCTCGCGGTGTCCGGCGATCGTCTGCCGGTGCAGCTTGAACCCGAGGTCGACGCGAATCGGTCCGATTGGCGACTTGTAGCGCAGCCCGAAGCCCACCGCGGTGCGGAACTCGTCGAGGTTGACGTCGTTCGTGCTCGCGAAGACGTTCCCGGTGTCGACGAATCCAACGACGCCCAGTCCGCCGTGAACCGGTACCCGCAGCTCCCCGTTGATGATCATCAGCGCGTTGCCGCCGGTCGCGATGCCGTCCTTGTCGATCGTATTCGGCGCGCCGAGCTGGTCGAGCGCGAACCCGCGCATCGTATCGCCGCCGGCGAAGAACCGCTCGCTCGCCGGTAGATCCTCGACCACCACCAGGCGTCCATCGCTGTCGATGGTCTCCCGCGGAAACGCGGCGGCGAGCCCGACGCGCGCGTTCGCGGCGAAGACGATGCGGTTCGTGTGCGGCAGCGTCCGGAACGCCTGCGCGGTGAAGAACGTCTTGGCGAGGCCGACTTCCGATCCGATGGCCCGTCCCGCAATCTGCGCGTTCGCGCTGAGATAGCCGCCGGCGCCCGGGTCCAGCACATCGTCGCGCGTGTCGCGCGCGATGGACGACGAGAACGACGAGAGCAGCACCTGGGGGAAGAGTCGGTCGATCAGGAAAGCGTCCGAGGCGCCGATGTCGAAGAGCTCGTCGAACACTTTCGTCTTCTGGATCTGGTAGCTGCCGTTGATGCTGATGCCGTGAGCGAGGCGGCGTCCCGCCTCGGCGATGAAGCTCTTGCGAGCGAAATTGAAGCTGGCGCGATGCTGCTGCTCGAGCACGGCGGTCAGGGAGGCATCGGCGCCCGTATTGAACGCCCGCGGCTCGCGGAAGGAGGCGAGCGCGCGGTACTCCGTGAAGCCGAACGCGCCGCCCGCCGACACCAGCGCCGGTCCATTCGCGCCGCTCAGATACGGGCTCACCCTGCCGAACAGGTTGATCGAGCGATTCTTGCCGAACAGGTTCCGCCGCGTGATCTCCATGAACGCGCTGGGCGCCACGTCGATTTCCGTCTGCGCGAATCCGGCGGCATTGGTGCCAACAGATTGCACCGCTTCGAAGCCGCCGCCGTACCCGATGGTTGTCGGCGGTGCTTCCTCGACGGTCACCAGCACGTCGCGCGTCGTCTCGTCGCCGTGGCGCAGCTCCGTGATCCGCGTGCGCCGGAACAATCCGAGCGAGGCGAGGCGCCGCTGGCTCTCGCTGACCGCCTCGAGTCCCAAGGGATCGCCCGGCTTGATTTGCAGCTCGCGCTCGATGATCTCCGTGCGGGTGCGGAGATTGCCGACGATCAACACGTGATCGACGAAGATCCGCGGCCCCTCGTGCACCGTGTAGACGACGTCGGCGCGGCTGCCGTCGGCGCTGAGTCCTGGGCTCGCGTTGACCGTCGCGCTCTGGTACCCGAGGTTGGCGTACTGCAGCTGGAGCGCGTCGCGATCGAGCGCGATCTGCGACTGGAAGAACGGCACGCCGGCTTTCAGCCCTACGCTCGGGCGCAAGGTCGCCGTCGACACCGACGCGTTGCCGTCGATCCGCACCGATCCGACAATCGTGCGTACGCCTTCGCGAATCGTGATCCGGACGAGCAGCTCCACCGTTCCACCGGGGAGTGCGGCGTCCTGCGGTTCGAGGGCGGCCTCCGCTTTCGCCGAGGCGAACCCGCGCCGATGGTAGAGCGCTTCGATCCCGGACAGGTCGCCGTCCAGGCTGGCCGCTGAAAACGGCTGGCCCTCACGGACGCGCAGCGCCGGCGCGAAGTCGTCCAGCGGGATCGATGCGTTGCCCGAGATGTCCACGCGCGAGACCCGGTACTGCGCCCCCTTCTTGACGGTGAACGTGATCAGCAGCTCGCCCGCGGTCTCCTCGCGCGCGTGCGGCGCCGTGGCGTCGCGATATCCCTCCGCGCGCAGGTACTCTTCGATGCGGTTGCTCGAGTCCTCGAGCAGATCTTCGTCGAACGATCCCTCGCGCTCGATCGGCACCAGCTCCTTCTGCTTGTCTCCCGGCAGCGGATCGCCGGCAAAGACGACGCGCACGTGCGGCCCAGGGGCGACCGTCAGCGTGATGTTGGCGACGCGGTCGTCGTCGGCCAACTGGACGCCCGGCGCGACCGACGCCTCGAAGAATCCCTTGGCGCGGCGCGCGGCGACGTATTGATCGATGCGATGGCTCAAGACCTCGCGCTGCCATGGCGCGCCGGTGATCAGACCGAGCTGATCGAGAAACGTCTCGCGCGGCACGCTGGGCGTCCCGACGATCGTCACCGTCCCGACGTGCGTGCGGGCGCCCGGATCAACAGTGAAAACGAGCGTCGCGCGATCGGGCGAATGCTGGAGCTCCGCGCGTGCCCGAACGCTCGGGTGCAGATACCCGCGCTGGTGCAGCTGGTCGGCGACCAGGCGCGTCAGATCGTCGACGCGGCCGAGCGCCGGCGAGTAGCCGAAGCGCTCGACGACGGCGCGCCGCAGCTGCCCGGTATCGATGCCGGATGCGTCGAGCGGTCCCGCGAACTCGATGCGGGACACCGGGTGAATCGGATCGAGCACGTACCGCAGCGCCACGCCGGCGCCCGCGCGCTCCGCGTGCACCTCCACGTTCTCGAATCGTCCGAGGCTGAACAGGTGCGTGACGCTCTCCCGCACTTCCTCCATCGAGAGCGGCCGTCCCACCCGCGTCTCCACGACCAGCAGCAGCTTCGGGTCAGCGGCCTCGCGCCCCTCGATCGAGAGGTGGACCGAGGCGATCGGATGCCCGATGTAGTCGGCGACGTCCGCCGAGGCGGTGTGCGCGTACAGCGCGAGCGCCAGGATCACGATCGCGCGCACTGCCCGCATCAGAACGTGTGCCTCACGCGGAATTCGATCGCGTACGTCTGATCTTCATTGCGCGAGAGAATCCACGACAGCCGATCGGATTCGTCGTACTCGAGCAGGATGATCTGATCGGCGGTCGCCGTGCTGAGGCTGCGCGAGAAGGTGAGATAGACGCGATCGGAGATCCGCTTGCCAATCGTGACGCGAGCCGACGGATTCACCCGCAGCGCCGTCGAGACGCTGTAGGGGTCGGTGTCGACGAGCGACGGCGAGAGCTGGAAGGTGTCGACGCCGAAGGTCTGCTCCACCACCTTGCCCACCTCGCTCGAGATCGGCGTGGCCAGCAGCTGGGTCGCGCGGCTCGTCAGGATGTCCTTCTGATTTTCGTTCGGATCCTTCACCGCGCGCAGCTCCACGTCGCCCTGACTGCGTGGGATGTCGGTGAACAGCAGCGCCACGACGTCAGCGGCCGGCAGCGGCGGATCCGAACTGAGCTGCGGCTGCAGCCGCTCCGAGGTGCCGGCGGCGCTGACGATGACGCGATAGGTCTGCCCTGGCACGCGGACATCGGTCTCCGCTTCGACATCGAAGAACGGCTCGAGGCGCGTCGGGTTCGTGAAGTCGATCGTGCCGCGTGTGATTTTGTAGCGGCGCCCCTCGAACCGCACGACGCCGCGGTCGACCTCGGCGCGCCCGAGCAGCGCCGGCCGATCGTACGTGCCGCGCAGCTGCAGATCCGCGCTCGCCACCATGCTCTCGATCAGATTGTTGTCCACGTGCAGCGTGCCGGGAACGAGCACGCGGATGTCGAAACGCAGCGGCACCGCTGGCGATTCCGGCGTCAGGCCCGGAAGCGCGCTGCCGCGCCGGCCGAAATCGAACAGACCCGCCGTCGGTTCGAGGCGCTTCGTCCACGTCGCGCTACGAACGGTCACGGTGCCTCCGAGCGTCGGCGCCTGAAAGCTGCCGCGGAGGGAGAGGTCCGCGTCGATTTGCGATCGCACGCCCTCGGGATAGCGCAGCCGGACGTTCTCGCCGCGCACCGTCACGTTGAGCGCACCCGGTGTGTAGCCGCTGAATCCAATCCGGCCGCCGAACTCCACTTTCCCGCCGCCCATCATCGCGGTCACATCGTCGAGCCGCGCGCCGTTGGCGTCGAAGTGCACGATCCCGTTGATGGCGTCGAGCGAGTTCGGGATCGAGAAGTGCCGGATGCGGCCGTCGGTGATCGCGGCGCTGCCGGAAAACAGCGGCTGCTTCAGCGGACCGTCAATCGAAGCGGTCAGCTCTGCGTGTCCCGAGCCGCGCACGTCGCGGAAAAATCCCTGCAGCATGCCGAGGTTTGCTTCGCCCGCCGCTTTCAGCGCGATTCGCTCGTCGTGCAGGCCGACCGTGCCCGAAACGCGCAGCTTGGTGTCCACGCCGACCAGCTGCAGATCCTGCACGTTCACCTGATGCTGGTCGAGCACGAGCCGGATCGGCGCCGCGTTCTTCACGGCGTAATCGAACAGCCGCACGTCGAGCGAATCGACGCTCGTCTCCACGTGCAGACGATCGACGTTGGCCAGTTCCCCCGCGATGTGGACCGAGCCGCTGGCGATCGCGGTCGTGAACGGCGACAGCTTCGGCACGAAGAGGCGCACGTACGGGTCCAGCGAGCTGTCGTGAAAGCGGAACGTGAGCTCCGAGTCGGCCTGCGGCGTCAGCGCGATGCGGCCCGTACCGGTGACGGCGAGGCGCGGCGAGGCCGCGTCGACATCGCCGCTGAGCTCTTTTCCGCGCAGAGCCAGCGATCCGGTCACCTGGCCGACGCCTTCTTCGGCGATGAACAGATCGCTGACGCGGAACTTGACGTCGTAGCGCGGCGCGTCGAACGTCCCGCTTCCCGCGGCGGTGAACGACGCGAGGCCCGAGAGCGGCGCGCGAGGATAGTTGAAGGCGGCGATCTTCTCGACCGGAATGCGCGTGCCGTTGGCGTTGAACGAATAGGTCGCGTCCCATCCAACGAAGGCGGCGCCGGTGACGCTGCCGCCGTCCTTGGCGAGGTTGATGCCGTCGAGGCGCACGCCGGTGCCGTCGAACCGCAGCGACGCCGTCGCCTTCTGGAACGGCTCGCTGTACGCGACGCCGTTGTCGATCGTCATTCCGCCGAAGCCGACCGGCCGCTGGTACGCGCCGGTCAGATGGAATTCTCCCGTCAGCTGCCCGGACACCGGATACTCGTCGAGCTGGAACGCGTGGCGCAGCGAATCGAGATCGCGCCGCACCACGCGGAACCGCGCGTTGATTTCCTCGCCCTTGTCTTCGCGCGGATAGCCGAGCGAGAAGCGGCCGTCGGCGCGAATCTCGGATCCGTTCCTGCGAATGACGCTGTCGCCCACCGTCACGTAGCCGTTCTCGACGATGATGTGGCCGCCGCCGCCGCCCCACGTCGTGTCCCACGCGCGGAGATCCTCGCCGGTGAAATCCCCTTCGACGCGCGGCCGCCGGAACGCGCCGGTCATCTCGCCGCGGAACTCGCCCCGTCCGCCGAACGCGACGACGCCGGTGGGCGATCCGAAATCGGTGATGATGCCGGCCAGCAGCTGGTCGCTCTCCTGCCAGTCGCGGCTCACGACATGAAACGGAATGCGCGATTGATCGCCCCAATCCGTGCTCCCCTCGAACGTCACCGCCGTCTGCGCCGTCGCGAAGCGTCCGTGTTCCAGGTGCACGCTGTGTTGATCGAGGCGGTACTCGAGCGCGCCGGATATCGGCACGTGCGACGTCAGGGGCGCCGGCGCGAGCCGGCCCGGTGCGCGGGCGGTGTGTTCTCCATCGCCCCCATCGGCCTCGGGGAGCGACATCGTCATCTCCTCGACATTCGGCGGCGGCGTCACCGTGATCGTCCCTTCGTCGTGCTTCTCCACGAATCGGCCCATGGGCCACTCGAGCACGTTGTGGCCCGACGCGGATCCGGCGAACCGCGTGCCGCGCAGCGCGTAGAAATCGCTGATCGCGCCGACGTCGGCGCGCGCGTACGTCGCCTCGAAGCGCGCCGACGGGCGGACGCCGGACACGCCAATCGGCTTGATGTCGAAGGCGATCTTCGCGTCGCCGCCGAATGCCTTCGCACCGGCGTTCCAGACCTCGAACGCGTGCGGCGTCCAGCGGAGCGATCCGTACAACGACGGGAACCGGTACGCGTTGACGCCGATCTGTTCGCTCGTGAACGTGCCGCTCAGGTCGCGGCCGCCCTTGAACAGATGGAACACGCCGGTGAAATCGCCCGCGCCCGACAGCCGCCACGACTCGTCGCTGAAGAAGATCTCGCGCATCCGCGGAAAATCGACGCGCGACCGCACCTGATAGCGCATCTCCGGCCAGCGGCTCATGTCGACGTCGCCGCGCGCAGACGTCACGGCGCCGTCGGTCTGCAGATCGATCCGGTCCAGATGGATGCGGCTGCCGTCGATGTCGAAGCTGGCCTGCATGTTCGCCCACATCGGCAGATGATCCTGGATGGCCACCGTGCCGCCGCTGAACGACGCGCGCCCGTGATACGTCGGCAGATTCCCGATGTTGAGATCGAGGTTGCGGCAGACGATGCGCCACGGCGCTTCGTGATCCTCGTACGCGAACTCGCCGCGCCAGGCGCGCAGATATTTCAGCGTCGTCGTGAATTTCGGCGGACCGCCGGGCTTGTTGTCGTCGCTCTTGATCTTGGGGAAATTGTGTTGATCGTCGCCCCAGCGCTCGACGAGCATCCGCCAGTCGGTCATCTCCACCGACGTGATGATGAACTCCGGCTTCCGGCGGAACACGCTGGACCAGTCGAGCGAGACGGAAATCTTCTTCGCCGTGAAGAACGGCCGATCGCCTTCGTGCACTCCTTCGATCGACAGATCGTCGACCACGACGCGGCCCGTGAGAATGTGGATGCTGAGCCGGCCGATGTGGAGCGGACGCTCGATGCGCTTCGACCCCGCGCGTTCGGCGAGGCCTCTGACCGCGGGACCGAGATCGATCGTCAACGTGCCGACGACGATCACGGTGAGCATGATCGCGGCGGCCGCCGCGGCCGTGCGCACATACCGAAACCCGCGATGGCGAAACGCCGAGCGCAGGCTGGCGGCGAGTTTCATGCGATGACGACGAGCACGGCGCCGGCTTCGACTGACGCCGCTTCCCGGGCCTGCACTTCGGTGACCGTGCCGTCGCGCGCCGCGCGCAGCTCGTTCTCCATCTTCATCGCTTCGATCACGACGAGTCCCTGCCGCGCGCGGACCGGATCGCCCGGCTTGACGAGCACGCGCACGATCTTGCCCGGCATCGGCGCGACGACGCGCTGCGGACCGGACGCGGCGTGGCCGCCGTCGTCTTTCCGTCCCCAGTGGCGGCGGCCGTTGAGGCTCACGGCGATCGGCGTCGTCCCCACCCGTACCGAGAGCTGGCGGGTGACCGGATCCGGCGCGATCGTCACCTCTCGGCTCCCGGCGATGTCAGGTGTCCGATTGGGATTGGGCTCGATCAGCAGCGACAGGGTGTACGCGTCGATGCGCGTCGCGTTCACGTGCGACGTCCGGCCGTCGACGGTCACGCTGAAGCGGTCGCCAACACGCGTAACCACCACCTGGCGCCTGCGGCCATCGATCTCGATCTCGTACTGCACGTCAGATCTCCCGCGACGCCGCGCTCCGCAGGCCCTCGAGCCGTGCCCTGATCTTCCAGCCGTGAGTGCGCGGCTCGCGGGTCGTGTCCGCCGATGGCGACGGGCCGACGGCTGACGGCGACAATTCAGCCTGCAGCGCGGCCGCAATCGCCGCGATCTCGACGTCTTGCTCGGTCGTGGTCGAGAACGGGCGGCACGGCATCCACAAGGCGACTGTGGGGTCGCTCTTTGCCGGCACGCACCTGGCCCATCCCGACTGGATCGACCGGGCCGTGGGGCGAGATGCCTCGGTGAACGTGCTGTGGGCCGGCGCGACCACGCCCTACCCGGTCTGGGAGAACGAGTTCTTCAACCGCAGTGTCCGGACGGTCTACAACGTCGACGGCGCCGGCCGGCCGGACCCGCTGCCCGAGACGCCCGTGAGCCGTGAGCCGACCGGAAAGCTCGCGATCGACGGACACCCGATCCACGCGCAGTACGTGCTCGCGGACGGCTCGATCGAGCTCGCCGGCAAGGTGGTCGCCCGCGACCCGGTCGGCGTCGATCTCTATCGCGTGAACGGGCCGGTCGTCATCCTCACGCACGTGAGCGGGCTCTATTACCGCGACACCTGGTCGGGCAAGGCGGTCACCTACCAGCGCGTCGAGTGCACCGGCGGGACGCTCGCCGTCCAGCTCCAGGGCGACGAGGCCCTGTTCAAGCGTCCCCAG
>Ga0207657_10003718_pt1 | contig 16208 bp, 16 predicted proteins | sample KBSC33metaG_FD_184316 | JGI IMG/M metagenome (GOLD analysis project Ga0207657, IMG submission 184316) | Corn rhizosphere microbial communities from Kellogg Biological Station, Michigan, USA - KBS C3-3 metaG (SPAdes) (version 2) | ecosystem: Host-associated > Plants > Roots > Rhizosphere > Soil ... | reverse complement strand
CGAGGCCAACGAGGAACTGGTGTTCCGCATTCCGGCGGGATCGGCCAAGCCGGCGGAAAAAACGGTGTTCGCCAGCGGCCTGCACCAGCCCTACGGCATCGGTTTCTACCCGCCCGGCCCCGACCCGAAATGGGTCTACATCGCCAACAGCAACAGCGTGGTGCGTTACCCATACAGGGCCGGCGACCTCACGGCCGAAGGAAGCCCGGAGACGGTCGTTGCCGATATACCGGCCAACCATCACTGGACCCGCGACGTCGTGTTCTCGCCCGACGGCAAGACCATGTACCTGTCGGTTGGCTCGGGCTCCAACGTTGCCGAGGACATCGGCAAGGCCCCCGAGGGCGGTGTTGCGGCGTGGGCCAGGGATCACGCGCTGGGCGAGGCCTGGGGCAGTGAAACCGGGCGCGCGGCGGTCTGGTCGCTCACCCCCGAGGGCAAGGACAAGCAGGCTTTTGCCACGGGCCTCCGCAACTGTGCCGGCATGACCATCCAGCCCGAGACCGGTCAGCCCTGGTGCGTCGTCAACGAGCGCGACAACCTCGGCGACAACGTGCCGTTCGAATACGCGACCCGGGTGGTCAAGGGCGCCTGGTACGGCTGGCCCTGGTACTATATCGGCAACCACGAGGACCCGCGCCATGCGGGCGAGCGACCTGATCTCACCGGCAAGGCCACCCTGCCCGACGTATTGATGCAGGCCCACTCGGCCCCGCTCAATATCGTGTTCTACGAGGGCAGCCAGTTCCCCGGCCTCAAGGGCGATGCGTTCGTTGCGCTGCACGGCTCGTGGAACCGCCGCACCCGCACCGGCTACAAGGTGGTGCTGCTGAAATTCGAGAACGGCAAGCCGACCGGCACCTATGAGGACTTCATGACCGGATTCGTGCTCTCCGACCAGGATGTCTGGGGCCGCCCTGTCGGACTCGCCGCAGGTCAGGACGGCTCGCTGTTCGTCTCCGAGGACGGCAACGGCACCATCTGGCGGGTTAGCGCCAGGAAGTAGCTCACCTCGCGCCCGGGATAAGCGCCGCCTGCGACCTGTTGCCAGGTCGCAGCCAGCGAGGTTGAGGGCGCGCATTGTCATCTGCTAGGACACCGGCACGCTTGGTATCCAAGGAGGTGATGCATGTTTCCCGAACGCCTGACGGAAGGCTATCGCAGCTTTCTCGACGGCCGCTTTTCACGCGAGAGTTCCCGCTATGCCATGCTGGCCGAGACTGGCCAGCGCCCGGAAATCATGGTGGTCGGCTGCGTCGACTCGCGCGTCTCGCCCGAAGTGATCTTCGACGCCGCCCCCGGCGAATTGCTGGTGGTGCGAAACGTCGCCGCCCTCGTGCCGCCCTACGAGAACGCCACTCCCGGCTCGCAGCACGGCACCAGCGCGGCGCTGGAATTCGGCGTCCAGGGCCTGTCCGTTCGCCACATCGTGGTGCTCGGGCACGCCCATTGCGGCGGCATCAAATTCTTCGCCGAACACCAGGAACCGCTGTCGAAGGGCGATTTCATCACCCCCTGGATGGCGCAGATCGAACCGGCTGCCGCCCAGCTCGGTCCGCACGCCCGCTACGACATGGAAGCCTATGAGCGTCGGCTGGAGTTCGCCTCGGTGGAACTGAGCCTCACCAATCTGCTGAGCTTTCCGTGGGTGAAAGCTCGCGTCGAGGCAGGCAAGCTCGAACTGCACGGCGCCTATTTCGGCGTCGCCACCGGCCGCCTGCTGGTCCGCGATCCGCAAACCGGCCGCTTCGAGCCCGTCGCCGACATCGATCGCCTGCTGAGCCGGCACCATTGAATCGAACGGGCGCGAACCCCGCGGTCCGCGCCCGAAATTTTACTCCGCCGGCGCCTCGATCGGCGAACCGGCATCGCGCTCGTCGCCGCGAATGGTCAGCAGCGTCAGCACGAAGGTGATCGCGGCACAGGCCGCAAAGCCGGTCACCATCGGCATCGCCGTACCATTGGCGAAGTGGCCGACGACGCCCATGGCGACGGCGCCCACGACGGTCTGCAGCGTGCCCATCAACGCCGAGGCGGTGCCGGCGAATTCACCCTGCTCCTCCATCGCCAGCACGCCGGTCGTCGGCAGCACGACACCAAGGAAGGTGAAGGCCACGAACATCAGCGTCGCCAGGATCGCAAAGCTGTCGATACCGGCGGCAAAGATGCCGAACAGAGTCAGCATCGAGGCGGTGAAGCCGTAGACCCCCCAGCGCACGACATTGCTCAGCCCATACCGCCTCACCAGCCAGGTGGTCGCCTGCGACGCGCCGAAGAAGCCCACCGCATTGATCGAGAAGGCGAAGCTGTAGAGCGTCGGCGACAGACCATAATGGCCGGTGTAGACGAAGCTGGAACTGCCGATGAACGCCATGAAGCTCGAGATGCCGAAGCCGCCAATGAAGGTCAGGCCAAGAAACCGCATGTCGCGCAGCAGGAAACCGTAGCCGCGCAGCGCGCTGCCCAGGCTGCTTTCCACCCGCACCTCCTTCGGCCGCGTTTCCTTCAGCACGAACACCGCGAGCAGCATGGTCAGCACCCCAGCCCCCGTCATCACCCAGAAGATGCCGCGCCAGTCGGCGAACTGAATCACCAGGCTGCCGACCGACGGCGCCAGGATCGGCGAGATCGAAAACACCAGCATCAGCAGGCTGAACAATTGCGTCGCTTCGGCGCCACGATAATTGTCGCGGACAATGGCGCGCGGCAGCGAGAAGGAAGCACAAGCCCCCACCCCCTGCACGAAGCGCATCGTCACCAGCCATTCGATGCTCGGCGCCAGCGCGCACCCGACCGCGCCCACGACATAGAGGCCGATGCCGAAATACAGCGGCGGCTTGCGCCCGATCATGTCGCTGACCGGCCCATAAACCAGACTGAACACGGCCGTCGCCAGCATGAACGACATGATCGACCACTGCACCGCCGCCGGATCGGCCACGAGCGCCTTGCTGATCGAGGGAAGCGTCGGCAGGTACATGTCGATGGCGAAGGGACCGATGACCGACAGCAGGCCCAGAACGATAGCGGCACGAAAAATCTTGGCGTCCATGCTCGACCCTTTCCGGTTCATATTGAACCGATCAGATAAATAACCGAATGGTTTATTAATGCGCCCCAGCGCCGTCGTCAAGCGTCGCACCATCGGGCACGACAAGTCCTATCGCGATGAAATGACAGTTTTTGGCAGGAGCCCGGAGGCTTCGTGTCAGGCGGCCTTGGCGGTCGAAATCAGGCAGGACATCGACGACGACCCTCCATCAGGGGCGGCGTTTGTACCGCAGCCCGGAAGCGGCAGCCACTCCAAAATCGCTCAATCCTGCCATGCAGAAATGCCGGATGGTCCCCCAGATCTGGAGCCTTTCGCGAAAGACCGCGCACCGCCCTACACGGTGACCTGCGTGCCGATTTCCACCACCCGGCCGGTCGGAATGTGGAAATACTCGGTCGCATCGGTGGCGTTACGCGCCAGGGCGATGAACAGCCGGTCGGCCCAGAACGGCATGCCGCCCTTCGCCGACGGCTTCAGCGAACGCCGCGACAGGAAGAACGAGGTCGACATGATGTCGAACTTCCAGCCGAGCTTGCGCGCCAGCGACAGCGCCTTCGGAATGTTCGGCGTCTCGACATAGCCGAAGGTCACGACGACGCGTGAAAACAGTTCGCTCATCGATTCGATGCGAATCTTGTCGTCGTCGGCGACGCGCGGCTGGTTCGAGGTCTGCACGGTGAGGATAACGTTCTTTTCGTGCAGCACCTTGTAGTGCTTGAGGCTGTGGAGCAGCGCGGTCGGCGCCCCGCTCGCGTCACTGGTGAGAAACACCGCCGTGCCCGGGACGATGGTCGGGCGCTTCTTGGTGAGGTTCTGCACCAGAAATTCGAGCGGCACCTCGTCGCGGCGAGTCTTTTCGGTCAGCCGGCGCCGGCCGACCATCCACACGAACATCACCACCGCAATGCTGAACGCCACCGTCACCGGCACCCAGCCGCCTTCCATGAACTTGGTTGAATTGGCGACCACGAAGCTGAGATCGAGGATCATGAACGGCGTCATCGTGGCGATCACCGCCACCGGATGCCACTTCCACACCCGCCACATGACGATGGAAATCAGGATGCCGGTGACCAGCATGTCGCCCGACACCGAAATACCATAGGCCGACGACAGCGCCGCCGAGGAACCGAAGCCGAGCACCAGCAGCACCACCGCGATCAGCAGCATGGTGTTGATCTGCGGCATGTAGATCTGCCCCGATCGTGTCTCCGAGGTGTGCGTCACCGTCATGCGCGGCAAGAGGTTGAGCGCAATGGCCTGCTGCGCCAGCGAAAACGCCCCCGAGATCACCGCCTGGCTGGCAATGACCGTCGCCAGCGTCGCCAGGATCACCATCGGCGCGCGAGCCCAGTCGGGATGCATCTGGAAGAATGGAATGTCGGTGCCGACCGCGCCCTGGCCGAGGACAAAGGCGCCCTGCCCGAAATAGTTCAGCAGCAGGCACGGGAACACCAGGAAGAACCACGCCGTGACGATCGGCTTGCGCCCGAAATGCCCGAGATCGGCGTAGAGCGCCTCGGCGCCGGTAACCGCCAGGAAGATCGCCCCGATCACCACCAGCGCAACGCCCCAGTCGACGACGAGGAACCGCAGCGCGTAGTAGGGATTGATCGCCAGCAGCACCACCGGATTGCCGATCGTGTGGATCAGCCCGGTCACCCCCAGGGTCAGGAACCAGACCGTCATCACCGGTCCGAAGACGAACGCCACCCGCCCGCTTCCGAACCGTTGCACCGCAAACAGCGCGATGAGGATGCCGATGGTGATTGGTATCACATAGGCCGACAGGCGCGGAGCCACCGTTTGCACGCCTTCGACCGCTGACAGCACCGAAATCGCCGGCGTGATGATGGAATCGCCGAAGAACAGCGAGGCCCCGATAACCCCGAGGATCAAGAGCCAGCGCGGCGAACTGGAAAAGCCGGAACGGGCCAGCGACACGAGGGACAGCGTGCCGCCTTCGCCCTTGTTGTCGGCCTTGGTCACGAAAAACACGTACTTGATGCCGACGGTCAGCGTCAGCGCCCAGATGATCAACGACAACAGCCCGAGAATCTGGGCGGTCAGATCGACGTGCGTTTGCAGGGCCGTCAGCGCCTGGCGGAAAGAATAAATCGGGCTTGTGCCGATGTCGCCGTAGACCACACCGATGGCGCCAAGCACGAGAATGGGAAATTGTTGTTCGGTGGGGGTATCGTGTTCCGGGGCGTCGAGAGCGGCATCGCTGCCGATCGCATTTGACTGCGTCATGAACTTCTGCTCACCTCGGAAAGAGGCGGGCGCCTCAATACACCGCCAGCCTAGCACACTCAACCCTATCAGGCCTGCCTTGGTTGCACGGCCCCGATGCAAATGAAAACGGGCAACACCTGAGGTGTCGCCCGTCCCGCGTGCAGCCTGCTTTCAGGGCCTCGACAGTGGCCCGGCCCGCTCTATGCGGCGGCTTGCTCTTCCTCGGCGTCGGCGTTACGCGCCGCCTTGGTGGCATTCGTCCACCACACCAGATTGTCCAGCAAATCGGGGACGAAGGCCTCGAATTTGCCCTTGGTCTCATCCCAGGTCTTCTGCCCGAGCATGATCGGCATGAAGTCGGAACCGCCGATGTGGATGGCGTGACGAACCGGCACAGCCTGCAATTCCACCATGATGTTCCGGAGGTGCTCGATCGCCCGCGCCCCGCCCACCGAGCCGTAGCCGATAAAGGCCGCGGCCTTCTTGATGAACGGCTTGTAGGCGTGGTCGATGGCGTTCTTCAGGGCGCCCGGTATCGAATGGTTGTATTCGGCGGTGACGACGATGTAGCCGTCGAACTCGTTGAGCTTGTTCTGCCAGCGGACGACTTCGGGATTGGTGGCAGGCATCCAGAAATCCGACGCCGGGGCGTCGAACAGCGGCAGCTTGTAGTCCTTGAGGTCGACCAGCTCGACCTCGATGTCGTGGCGCAGCTTGGCGTGGTCGAAGATCCACTTGGCCGGCTTGTCGCCGAACCGGTTGGGACGAATGCTGCCGACGATAACGGCGATCTTGGCTTTGGGCATGGCTTCCTCAAGTTCGATTTTAGTTACAAATCGTAACTGAGGCGTAATATGTGCCCGTACTCGGCGACTACAAGCAGGCACCCCCCTGTCGCGTGCGCACAGCCGCCATGCCGATATCCGCCCTGCATGTTAGGCACATGCTTGTTCGCCCTGCAAAACAGGGCTTTTTGCGCCGCGCGGCTTCCCTGGCACGCTCCGCAAGGGTCGTAGATGCGGATTGGCCGTCGACAGCAACCACAGTGTCTTCTGATCCTGAACGCAGTCCGGCCACGCCGCCTTCGCGCCCGCAAGCCCCAGACATCCCTGTGACACTAAGCCGCTTTGACAATTGAATTAACCAAGACCGCAGGCTAGCGTTCCAATGTATCGCCAAACAAGGCGAGTCATACATTTGGGGAAATCAATGTCTGTCAAAACTTATGGGGCAGGCCTTCTGGCCCTGCTGGCCATTTTGGCCTTTGCTGCTCCTGCCTCCGCGGCCCGCCTCAATCGGCATGTGCGTATCCACAACAACACGTCAATGGAAATGCAGAAATTCTTCGCCTCTAATGTCGGAACAGATGATTACGAGGAAGACATACTAGGACAGGATGTCATCTCCGCCGGCGATACGTGGGATATCAACATCGACGACGGTACCGGCTACTGCAAATACGATTTGCTGGCGGTGTTCGAGGACGGCACGCGCGCCAAGCAGAACAACGTGAATGTCTGCGCGGTGTCCGACTTCTACTTTAACGAATAGCGGCGCCAGCCCCTTACCAGCACAGGCAGGCCGCCCGGCAAGGACGGCTTGCCGACCATCAACCGCCGGCCAGCGCCGCGCGATAGCGCCGCACGGCTTCCGGGAACCCCATCAGCAGGGCGTCGGCGGTGATGCCGTGCCCGATCGACACCTCGGCAACATTCGGCACCGCCTCCTGGAAGGCCGCCAGGTTGGCGAGAGTGAGGTCATGCCCCGCATTGACCCCGAGGCCCGGCTCATTGGCTGTCTCACCCCGAATCGCCTGCGCGGCGCGCGCCGCGGCACTGAGCTTGTTCAACTCCTCCGGTCCGTGTGGCGTGCCATAGGTGGCGCCGAACGGCCCGGTATAGAGTTCGACCCGCCCGGCCCCCACGGCAAACGCCGCCGCCGGCAGCGCCGGGTCGGCGTCGATGAACAGCGACACTCTGATACCCAGCGCCCGCATCACGTCGCTGGCGCGCTCGAGCAGCTCGTGGTTGGCGGCGATGTCCCAGCCGTGATCCGAAGTCGCCTGCGATGGATCGTCGGGCACGAAGGTCACCTGCTGCGGCTGCGCCGCCTCGACCAGTTGCAGGAATTCGGCCGACGGATACCCCTCGATGTTGAACTCGGCGCTGGGAAACTCATCGCTGAGCAATGCCTTGAGCTCGAACACATCGGCCCGCCGGATATGGCGCTCGTCGGGTCGCGGATGCACCGTAAGGCCATCAGCCCCCGCCTCGAGCACCAGCCGGCCGATACCGGTGACGCTCGGCCATCCCCCCGGTCGCCGATTGCGCAGATAGGCGACGGCATTGAGATTGACGGAGAGTTTGGTCATTGGCGCTTCCCGGGTGAACCGGCACCATGTCGCAATTCGGCAGGCCCGCCAACCCTCGGTTCTAGGCGAACCGTCGCCATGCCAGCCACGCAACCAATGCCGCCGCGACCACCCAGATGGCCACGAAAGCGACCGCCATCGCCCGGTTGACCGGCCGCTCGGCCCGCGCCGCGGCAGCGGTTCGGAATTCGGCCATCAGGCCCGCTGGCACGAGGCGCACCGCCACTGCAATCCCCAGGGGGACGATCAGCAGATCGTCAAGATAGCCAAAGACCGGAATGAAGTCGGGGATCAGGTCGATGGGCGACAGGGCGTAAGCGGCAACCGCTGCCGCCACCAACTTGGCGACCAGCGGGGTGCGCGGGTCGCGTGCCGCCAGCCAGAGCGCCACCACGTCCTGCTTGAGGGCTCGCGCCCAGCCGACAAGCCGCCGCACGTGCGCGCCCAGCCCTCGCCCCGTCACATGCCTTCGGGTCCGCGAGAGATCGCCGCCAGCCCGGTGCGCACCACTTCGATCAACCCGAGGGGCACCATCAGCCCGATAAAGCTGTCGATCTTGGACGGTTTGCCCGTCACTTCGAAGACGAAGCTTTCGACCGTCGCATCGACGATCTGCGCCCGGAAGGCATCGGCCAGCCGGAGCGTTTCGGCCCGGTGCTCGCCAGTGCCGCCGACCTTGATCAGCGCCAGTTCGCGCTCCAGCGCCTTGCCCTCGGCAGTGAGGTCGTGCACCCGATGCACCGGCACCAGCCGCTCGAGTTGCAGCTTGATCTGGCTCAGCACCTTCGGCGTCGCGATGGTCACCACCGTGATACGGCTGAGGCCCCTTTCATGCTCCGTCTCCGAGACCGTCAGGCTCTCGATGTTGAAGCCGCGGGCCGAAAACAGCCCGGCGATCCGGGCAAGAATGCCCGGTTCGTTGTCGACCAGCACGGAAAGCGTATGCCGCTCGGCGGCGGCGGTCTCCTTGGTCAGAAAATACGCCGACCCGGTCGGCTGCAATTGTGCGTTCATCTCGTTTCGTCCCTCTGTCTCATGCTGCCCTCACCCGCCTGCCGGCGCCCTCTCCCGCTGGCGGGAGAGGGATGCGGTGGCAAGGCCGGTGCCGATTATCTTCCCCTCTCCCGCCAGCGGGAGAGGGTGGCGCGAAGCGCCGGGTGAGGGCCGTCCTCACACCAGTTCGCGTCCCTTGGCGTCGATCACCGAGCCGATGTCCGCGTCGAAATCGGGCAGGATCATCTCGTTGTGCGGCTTGCCCGAGGGGATCATCGGCAGGCAGTTCTCGTGCTTCTCGACCATGCAGTCGAACAGCACCGGGCCGTCATACGCCAGCATTTCGGCGATGGCTTCGTCGAGTTCGGCCGGATCGGAACACTTGATGCCGTGCCCGCCATAGGCCTCCGCCAGCTTGACGAAATCCGGCAGGCTCTCGCTGTAGGAATTGGCATAGCGCCCGCCATGCAGCAGGTCCTGCCACTGCCGGACCATGCCCATGCGCTCGTTGTTGAGGATGAACACCTTGATCGGCAGTTCATACTGCACCGCCGTCGACATTTCCTGCATCGTCATCTGCACGCTGGCCTCGCCGGCAATGTCGATCACCAGCGCGTCGGGGTGTGCCACCTGCACGCCGATCGCCGCCGGCAGGCCATAACCCATGGTGCCGAGACCGCCCGACGTCATCCACCGATTGGGCAACTCCAGCGGAAAGTGCTGTGCCGCCCACATCTGGTGTTGGCCGACTTCCGTCGTGACGTAGACGTCCTGCCCCTTCACCGCCTCATAGAGCCGCTTGATGGCGTGCTGCGGCTTGATGATGGTCGAGGAATTGCGGAAGCCCAGCGAATTCTTCTGCCGCCAGCGGGCGATCTCCGCCCACCAGGGTTTCAATGCCTCGGTGCGCGGCTCGTTGGTGCGGCTGCGCCAGACCCGGATCATTTCCTCCATCACGCGGCCGGAATCGCCGACGATGGCCAGATCGATCAGCACGTTCTTGTTGATCGACGAGGCGTCGATATCGACATGGATCTTGCGGCTGCCGGGCGAAAACGCATCGAGCTTGCCGGTAATGCGGTCATCGAACCGGGCGCCGATGCAGACGATGAGATCGGCATCGTGCATCGCCATGTTGGATTCGTAGGTGCCGTGCATGCCGAGCATTCCCATCCATTGCGGATTGGATGCCGGGAATGCGCCGAGGCCCATCAGCGTCGAGGTCACCGGAAAGCCGGTGAGTTCGGCCAGTTCGCGCAGGTGCTGGCTGGCATCGGGGCCGCCATTGATCACCCCGCCGCCCGTGTAAAAGATCGGGCGTTCCGCCTTCAGCATCAGCTCGACGGCCGACGCGACTGCCCCGGCATCGCCTTCGGTGCGCGGATGGTAGCTCTTGTGGCGCTCGACCTGCACCTCATCGGGGGCATGGTAGGTGCCGAGCGCAAACTGCACGTCCTTGGGAATATCGACCAGCACCGGTCCGGGCCGCCCGGAATTGGCGATGTAGAAGGCCTCGTGCAGCACGCGGCTCAACTGGTTGACGTCCTTGACGAGAAAATTGTGCTTGGTGCAACTGCGGGTGATGCCGACGGTATCGCATTCCTGGAACGCATCCGAGCCGATCAGCGTCGTCGGCACCTGGGCCGTCAGCACCACCAGCGGAATGGAATCCATCAAGGCATCGGTCAGCGGGGTGACGGTATTGGTGGCGCCCGGCCCGGAGGTGACCAGCACCACCCCGACCTTGCCGGTCGAGCGGGCATAGCCCTCTGCCATGTGGCCGGCGCCCTGCTCGTGGCGAACCAGGATGTGCTTGACCGAAGTCTGCTGATAGAGCGCGTCGTAGATCGGTAGCGCCGCCCCTCCCGGATAGCCGAAGATGTGTTCGACGCCCTGATCCACCAGGGCCCGGATCACCATCTCCGCACCCGTCATCTGCTCGGCCATCTAAGTCTCCTATTCAGTCGTTCTGGGCCCTCGCGGGCAGAATTTCGGCAATAAAAAAGGCCCCCGGAGGAGCCTTGGCGCGCACCGACCCTCGCGGGGAATTACCCCACGTGACCGATGCGCCTGCTTACGAGAATGAGTGCCCGCACGGGACGGCTCCTGAAATCGAGGCCGCATTGATAGGCGCGGCGTGGCGGACCTGTCAAGGGCGGAGCCTGACCGAGCGCCTCGGCAAAATCGGCGCGTCCGCGGCACGCCTGGCCGGAAATACCCTCAGGAGACCGTGCCGCTGGTGTTGCGCCGGCTTTCCATGCGCTCCAGCATCTGTCGCGCGGCGCTGCTCGCCGGCGAGGAACGGCCGGGCTTTGCGACCGGCCGATCCTGCCTCGAGGTGCCGTGCGGGTCGTCGCCGTACTCGTTTGCCCCGGGCTCCGAAGCATAAAAGCTCCAGACGAGCAGCAGCAGGCCGGCCAGCGGCACGAAATTCAACAGCGACCACCAGCCCGAGCGGCCGATATCGTGTAACCGCCGCACGCCGACGGTGAACTGAGGAACGATGTGAAAGATCATGACGAAGTTCAGGAACAGGCCGGGATGCAGCGTTCCCGCGACCACGATATTCCCTCGGTCGAGATAGATCGCCCCAATCACCAGCAGTGCATAGCAGAACTGGAACTGCCAATACTGTCCCCGACCGCTCCGGCCGCCAAATTCGAAATAGCGCAACAGTGCGTCGAAGTAGCCCATCGTCGGCTCCTGCGCGACATCGCAGCCAGGCGACAGAAGTACAGGATGATGCTGGAGATGAGGTTAACCCAAAACTTCGCCTTGTTTCGATGGCCGGCCGCAAGTCAACAGTCACTCCAATCCAAATGGAATGATGGCGCCGGCAACAAAAAAGGCCCCTTGCGGGGCCTTTTTCATGTCGTGTCCGGGCCGTTGCCGGCCGGGAAAACTCAGCGCAGCGACAGGTTCGTCGCCGAAACCTTGCCGTCGCGGCCCTTCTCGAGGTCGTACGAGACCTTCTGCCCCTCGACGAGCGAGGAGATGCCGGCGCGCTCGAGCGCGGTCACGTGGACGAAAGCGTCCTTCTGCCCGTCGTCGGGCTGGATGAAGCCGAAACCCTTGGCGGAATTGAAGAACTTGACGGTGCCATTGATGGCCATGATGGTAGTCTTTCGATCGTGTTCAGCCGGGCCCTCTGGCACGCGACAGAACATTTGCTCCCCGGCAAGCAACATGCATGCGGGGTCTAAACGTTCCGAGGGATCAGGAGGTAACCAATAAGGTCGGCGGCGCCGGCCCTTTCAGATAACGCAAGACAATTGCGAAACGTAGCGGGCAATATGAGGCTTCCCGCGCCAAAGCACAAGGCCCCTGACGTGGCCGGCTCAGGCAATCGGCTGCAGGTCGATCTCGGCGACGACACGCTCATAGCTCTCGGCCTCGCTGCGCACCCGGTACATCGGCGGCCCGCTCTCGTGCGGCATCAGCACCACGATCCGGCACAGCGACTCGACGCGCGCCCAACGGTTCCCACCGCCCAGCATGCGCACGCGCTGGCCGACACTGTAGAGATGGCGCGGCGTCTGGGCCGCCGCGGCCGCGGTGCGCGCCGCCTGCTGCGCCACACCCTTGGCGCGGATATCGGAATGGGTCGCCCCCGCCACGGCCTGCGACTTATCGCCACCTCTGCGGCGCTTGCTCGGAATGGCGATGCTCTTGATGGAATCCATGGCTGTTCCCGGCGTTCAACACATTGGTCCGACGGCTTCGTCGGCAAGGCGTCTGCGGGCGCCTGGGCCAACCCTAGCACGCCAGCGCCGGGAAAAGGGGGAAAAGTGCGATCGACTGGGGCGCGCCCGCGGGGAGCGCAGGCCTGAACCGGGAGCCAAAAGAAATCGGCCCGAGGCGATTAACCCCGGGCCGACCCGAAAACCGACTGCCGTACGGACTAGTACCCGTCGGGGCAGCGTTCGACCCAACGGCGGTGGTGGTGACGATCCGGACGATAGTAGCAATATCCGTCGCGATCGGCCACCCGGCCCACGACCGCGCCTGCCACCGCGCCAACGCCTGCCCCGATTGCCGCACCGGCAACCGAACCAGTCGTCGCGGCGCCGATCAGGCCACCCGTTACCGCGCCGACGCCGGCGCCTTCCTGCGTCGTCGTACACGCCGACAGCGATAGCGCCGTCAGCAGGGCAGCGACGGTGACCATAATTTTCTTCATGACTTAGCCTCCACTTAAGTTATGCCCCAGAATGTCGCACCTCGATCAAAGGTTCCACGCTTACTGGCGCCAACGAGGGTCCATGTGGCATATCGGCCACGCCCGTCGGCTCACACCGTGCCGAGTCCCTCAACCCAGCGCCAGTCCGACATGTGCCCGCGAAACCACGTCCGCTGCCGCTTGGCGTACTGTCGCGTGGCAATGATAGCCCGGTCGATCGCGCCCTCCCGCGACAGTTCCCCGGCCCGCCATGCGGCTATTTCGCGCACCCCGATAGCCTTCATCGCCGGCAGGCTTGGCGACAGACCCAGCGCCAGCAGGGCTGCCACCTCGTCCGTGGCGCCCTGCTCGAGCATGTGGACGAAGCGCGCGGCAATGCGGCGCCGCAGGATGTCACGATCCGGATTGAGCACTATGCGTTCGATCTCGAATTCATCGAGCAGGCCCCGTTGCGCGCCGTCCTGAAAACTCGCGAGGGAGCGGCCGGTCGCAGCGAGCACCGCCAGCGCCCGCGTCACTCGCTGCGGATCGGGCGCCCTGAGGCGTGCCGCCATGGCGGGATCGCGATCGGCGAGCAGGCGGCCTCGCCCGGCGGCATCGAGCCCCATCACTTCGCGCGCCACGGCCGCCACCACCTCGTCGGGAATCGCCGGCACCTGGGCAAAACCCTGGTGCAGCGCATCGAAATAGAGCCCGGTGCCCCCGGCAAAGATCAGCGGCCGGTCGCCGGCCTCGGCAATCGTGGCGGCAGCCTCCGCCAGCCACGCGCCGGTCGAATGCCGCTCGGCCGGCGAAACATTGCCGTAGAGCCGGTGCGGCACCCCGCCCATCTCGGATTCGGTCGGCCGCGCGGTGACCAGCCGCAATACGCCATAGACCTGCATCGCATCGGCGTTTATCACCATGCCATCGAGCTCGCGGGCCCGCGCCAGCGCGAGCGCCGACTTGCCGCTCGCCGTCGGTCCCGCTATCAACACCGCTCGCTTTTTCGGGCGCATATTTTCTCCGATCGGTCCCCAGCATGTCGGTTCTCTGCCTCATCGCCAACCCCGTCGATCCGATGTTCGACGTGAACCTCGCCCTCGCCATCAATCGCGAAGTGGCAGGCGAACTCAACTGGCTGAACCATGGGGTCGCCTGCGAGATCCTGTTTCCCCATGCGCCGGATCCGGCTGCCATCGCTCGCGCCATGCTCGGCGACGCGCCGGTCGACGTGGCCTTGCTGCCGGCCGACAAGCGCCGCAAGCAATTGCTGATCGCCGACATGGATTCCACCATGATCGAGCAGGAGTGCATCGACGAGTTGGCCGCCGCCATCGGCATCAAGCCGCAGATCGCGGCGATCACCGAGCGCGCCATGCGCGGCGAGCTCGATTTCGCGGCGGCGCTCGATACCCGCGTCGCCCTGCTGGCGGGGCTCGAACGCAGCGCCATCGAGGCGGTGCGGCGCGAGCAGATCACGCTCACGCCCGGCGGCCGGGCGCTGGTGCAGACCATGAAGGCCTATGGCGCCTACACGGCGCTCATCTCGGGCGGCTTCACCTTCTTCGCCGATCATTTCGCCCGCCGCATCGGCTTTGACGAGGCAATTGCCAACGTTCTCGAGTTCGACGGCGACGTTCTCGCCGGTACCGTTGTGCGCCCCATCGTCGACAAGGCGATCAAGCTGAACCGGCTTAAGACTCTCGCCCAGGAGCGCGGCATCGGCCTCCAGCAGACGCTCGCGGTCGGCGACGGGGCTAACGATCTCGACATGATCCGCGCCGCCGGCCTCGGGGTTGCCTTCCATGCCAAGCCTGCCGTCGCGGCAGCGGCCGGCGCCCGCATCGAGCACGGCGACCTCACGGCACTGCTCTATCTGCAGGGCTTCACCGACGAGGAAATCGTCAGGTGATCCTGGAGACGGAGCGGCTATGGCTGCGGCCATGGGAGGATCGCAACCGGGCGCCGCTCGCCCGCATCCTTGGTGATCCCCACGTGCGCCGCTTCTATCCCGCGCCCGCCACGGCCGCCGAGACCGAAGCGCAGATCGATGACGCCATCGCCCGGAGCGCCGCCAACGGCTTTCATTTTCAGGCCGCCGAACTGAAGGCGACCGGCGCCCTGATCGGGCTCATCGGCATCGGCGTCATCCCCGAGTCCACCCGCGCCGTCCTGTCCGGCCACCCCCGCGTCGAGATCGGCTGGCAACTCGACCAGGCGGTCTGGGGCCAGGGCCTCGCCCCTGAAGGCGCCCGCGCCTGGCTGGCCTATGGCTTCGACGGGCTGGGCCTGCCCGAAATCGTCGCCTTCACGGCAGCGGTCAACACCCCAAGCCGCCGTGTCATGGAAAAAATCGGCATGACCCGCACGCCGGCCGACGACTTCGCCCACCCCCGGGTGGCCGAAGGCAACCCCCTCCGCCCGCACGTCCTCTATCGTCTCAACCCGCCAATCGGACGGCGATGAAGCGGCCATCGCCGCTTGGGTCGACGATCTTGAACAGCACCGCCGGACGCCCGGCCTGGCGCGCCATGTCGACAATGGCCTGCACATCGGCGACCGTCGTCACCTTGCGCTGGTTGACCCTGGTGACCACGAACCCGGCGACAAAGCCCTTCTGGTAGGCATCGCTGCCGTCCCGTACCGAGGTGATGACCAGCCCGTCGACCGTGTCGGCCAGCGCATAGGCCTTGCGCTTGACCGCGTCGATCGGCGCGATCTCGAAACCCAGTTCCTGCCCCAGCGTCGGCGTGCCAGTTGCCGGCGGGCTGGTTGGCGCCGGTCGCGCCGTGTTGCTCCCGATCCTGGGCACGCTCTCGTCATCCTGCAGCCGCCCGACGACCACTGTCAGTACCTGCTCCTTGCCCTCGCGCTCCACCTTGAGGGCCACCGACTTGCCCACCGCCGTCTCGGCGACGAGCCGCGGCAGGTCGCGCATCGCCAGCACCGGCTTGCCGTCGAATTCGAGAATTACGTCGCCTTCTTCGAGCACGCCGACTCCCGGCCCTTTCGGGTCGACATTGGTGACCATCGCGCCATGCGTGTCGGTGCGCCCCATGCTGGCCGCGATGTCCTCGGTGACATCCTGGATGCCGACCCCCAGCCAGCCGCGCCGCGGCGCACCGTAGCGCACCAATTGCTCCACCACCGGCTGCGCCAGATTGCCCGGAACGGCAAACCCGATGCCGAGCGAGGAGCCGCCCCGGGCGATGATCGCCGTGGCGATGCCCACCACCTTGCCGTCCATGTCGAACAGCGGGCCGCCGGAATTGCCCTGATTGATCGAGGCGTCAGTCTGGATGTAGTTGTCGTAGGGTCCGGTCTGGATGTCGCGGTTGCGCGCCGAGACGATCCCCAGCGTCACCGTGCCGCCAAGGCCGAACGGATTGCCGATG
>Ga0207657_10003716_pt1 | contig 16209 bp, 15 predicted proteins | sample KBSC33metaG_FD_184316 | JGI IMG/M metagenome (GOLD analysis project Ga0207657, IMG submission 184316) | Corn rhizosphere microbial communities from Kellogg Biological Station, Michigan, USA - KBS C3-3 metaG (SPAdes) (version 2) | ecosystem: Host-associated > Plants > Roots > Rhizosphere > Soil ... | reverse complement strand
GTAGTGCGCGTCATCGACCAAAATGACCAGCACGTTCCTCGCGTGCAGCGCACCTTTCAGTGCGCGCAGGCAGTACGTCTCGTCGGTTCGTATTGCTGGACGGTACAGCCCTTCCGCTGTTGACATAGGCTCGATCTGAAAGAATGGGTGGCCAACATCCTCGAGCAGCTCGTGCAACGCGAATTTCGGCGTCGTTCGTCCTTCGCGTGTTGTCATCGCCGACAAACCGACCACCGGCCGGTCATTGGCACCTGCATCCCGATAGATATCCTCGCCGAGGAACTTAACCAAAAACGCGAGCAGCTGCGACTTGCCGCAATGCGTGGGTCCAACGAGGAGCACTACGGATTCGGTCGGAGACAAACGAAACAGCTCCTTCAACTCATGGCGGCATATCTTGAAATTGCGATGGTCAATCACACCTGTGAGCTTGGGCTCGCGCATTGCGAGCTCGCGGAAGAAGCGGCGCTTGCTGTAATCCATGTCTAGCAACTAGAGCTTCAGTGGCAGTGGCAGAACGTCTAAGGCGGTGATGGGCGATGCAGTCGACGCAGCTGTCGCAACGTCCTCATTGCACGCGTCCCCCTGTGCCCTACGTTTCGCCTTGATTGATTTGCCTAGCCGACAAGTTTTCGGTTGTGAATGCAGCGCTTTTCGCCGTTCCGCGCGATCCTCCGTGGTCGGGCGCTTTAGGTGTTCGGCCTCGACACGTATCGACTCATCAGAGCGCCCGCGACTGTTGCGAGCATCTCTGGACTTGGCAACGTGCCATTTTCCGTTGAGTGCGAAATACAGAACCGTTGGATCTTCCGGCTCTTGACGTGGCGACAAGTCCGGCTTGTAAAGAGAGGTACCGATGAGTACCTCTGCGTAGAAGCGCTTGTCCAGTACCCTGATGGCGCCCGATGGCTCGATCGACCCCTTTTCCTTGAGTGGAGGCGCAGTAACAATCAGGAACGCGAGATCGGCCTTCACTCGTACGCCTTGGCGGCCGTACAGTTTTTCGAACCGTATGCGCGCGTCGCGCTTGCTGTCACCACCATCCAACGGCTTCAGCGTCGGAATGACCTCGAATAAAAGATGGTCGGCGTGCTGACGCAGCTCGTCGAAGTCGCGCTTCGGGCCTTTGGAGGGATGTTTCTTCGCTGAAATTGCTCGCGAGTTCGGGATGTCGAACGCGAAACCCTCATAGCCCTTGCAAACAGTTGTGGCAAAAGTTCCGAACGTTCGTTCCACCCGGTGGCCTACGCGAGGATCGGTTTCCGGCCGGTAGAGCGAGCTGACGCCAAATGAGGCAAGAGCACCCACAAACGCATTGCCCATAAAGTCCGAGCCGTGGTCAGAAAAGATGGTATGGGGCAATCGCCCGTGTCTTCGCACACAGTCGCGCAACAGCGCCAAGTCGGTCCGATGGCTCGGATACTTCTGGCTCATCACGCGAGCGATCGGTTCGCCGCGCCAATCGTCGACGAGAATCGTCAACCAAGGTTTCCCTTCGACCCCGCTGCTGTTCTTTGCGTACGTTGGTGCAAGGCAGTGATCGATATGTGCGACTTGGAACGGACCGTCTGCAAGAACGACCTGTTCGTCGACGTCGCCGTGTGGTTCCACAGCATTAGCCAAGCGGCGCCCACCACGCGCCATCGCGTCCTTCGTGCAGTGGTCACGCTGTTTCCATAGCCTACAGAACGTCGAATAATGAACGGGGGTTTCGCTGCAACGGTGTTTCCCGGCCGCCTTTTTTAATGCCTCTTCGTACTCCCCGTACGCTCCAACTCGCGCCGGGCGCTCACCGCTCCGGCGTGCGGCAGTTATGCGATCGGCGAGCAGGGCACTGTGCCACGATGCGATCCTCGGGCCATGCCTCCCGCATCTTGACCACTTTGGGTTTAGCGCTACCGCGCCGCCCTCTCTGAGTTTTTTGGCCCATCTTTGAAGAGTGCGGCGCGACACGGCATGCCCTGATGCCCGCGTGGTCGATCCTCCATTCAAGGTGCCGATCCGGAAGCCAAGTTCGTCCAAGTGCCTCGGATCGCCCGTCGTGTCTAACGCGACTGTGGCTTTTGTTGCAGCAGCGGCCTGAATGGATGCGAATCCAACGGAAGCCGCTTGCGCCTGCTTCAAAGACGCACAAACAAACGCGGAGTTTGGGGACGAGAGCAACGCGTGGTTGATATCGACGAAGAGCACGCCGTCCTTTATGAGTTGCAGAACTGGACCCGCGTTGCGCAAGGAACAAGAGTCGATGATGTTCTCGAGTGTTGCAGGCGAGTTTCGCTTGATGAAGCGGATGATTCGGTTGTCGCGTGCATCATCCGTATAGGTGGTAGCCTGGCGAGCAAGGAATTGCAGGTTTCGGGTTCGAATCCACGGCAACGAGCTTGATGTGACGACGACGTGCTGCAGACCGATGGAATCAAAGTAGTCCTTCGCCGTCGCGTATGCATACCCATCGTCGGTGCATTCCCAGTCGTGGGGCCGCGACTTGGCGAGGTCCGCTGCTTCACCGTCGGTCTTGAGTTCAACAACCCGCGCTGATTCCGTGGTAATCACAAGTGCATCTGGCGTGTATTCAATCCGCTGATGCCTTCCTCTCGTGTTCGTTATGGTTAGGGGCACCTGCAACGGGTGGTTGAGCGCGAAGACCACATCCCTGCGTGACTCCAAGTCAACCAAGAACGCATGCTCGACTGACAGCGACGCGATTTGCCACCGCGGTACCACATCGCCCTGGATAGATTCGTCGAGGTACGTGCAAAGGTTGGTGGCGAAATCTCCAGTGAGGTTGTGCTGGGGACCGCTGCGGAGCAGGACCTGTGGCGGGGCCAACGCCGAGTCAATCACGTATTGGATTCCATACGGGTGTACACGCAACCCCGCTAAGTGCCGCCGCAGCGTGTCAACGTTCATCCTGTTTCCTTTGGCAACAACTCGCCGTGCTCTCCAGGGGAGGGCCTTGCACAGTTGGTGGGAATCGGAGAAGATGAGCGCAGCCGACTCAGAAAACGGCTGTGCAAACGAAGCCTCGGCCCGTCAGTCGAGGCTTCGCTGTTTCTCCACGTTAGTTCGCTTACGTCATTGGCGGAACCCCCGCTTGTCGGCGTCGTCCAATAGCGCTCCCGTAGGTTGTGGCTTGAGCCCAAGCGCGACAGCTGCCTGATGTGCACGTCCGCGGATGCCTTGTAGACGCCCTCCTAGCAGAGCGTAGACAAGTGGCGCGTCGAATCCATTTTCCTCAGCCCACGACCGGATCGTGACGCCGCGCGCGCGGAATTGCTCCTTGATCAAGGAACAGTGCTGCGTGTCGATTTTATAAAACATGCTACAATCGTAGCACATGACAGATACAAGCAACATTGCTACGCACGACCAGTTTTCCGCTCGCCTGCGAGCCGAGCGCGAAAGGCTACGGCTCACGCAGCCGGCTGCAGCGAAGCGGCTCGAGATACCTTTTGCGACGTATCGAAGCTATGAATCGGGTCGCAGCGAGCCACCGATTTCCTTTCTGGCGCGAATGACGAATGCGGGCATGGATAGCCTGTTTGTCGCGATAGGCCGATCTTTTGGCGATCGAAAAGGAGATGTCGTCGACTGGGTGCTGCTTCGCGAAATCATGCAGATCGTTTACTCTTGGTCTGAATCGAGGCCTCGCCGGCTTGATCCGGATGAGATGATCCGTTACGTAGAAATCGCCTATCGCTGCGCCTCCAAGTTGGGCTCCGACGCGCAGGCGGTAATGCTCAACGAGCTGCGTGTCGCGTGACGCCTACGCGCCCAACGGAATTCCCCCCATCAACCTACGGGAGTCTCCGTGCCGCGCTGGCGGCGGTCGATCAAGAAACGTTGGCGCGGGATCAGCGAGAGCGTGAGGATCGAGAAGTCGAACGTAAAGCGCAGGGACAACAACTCCTGCGACAACAGGAGCAGGCAAGAGCCGAACTCGCACGGCTGGTAATGCGGGAAAGGTTTGGGCTGGTGACTTCAGGCATAGGAGTTGCCTTCCTGGTTCTCCTCGTTGTGTTGCCGCCGCTGCCCTGGAAATGGCTTTTCTATTGCTGCGCGCTTCTTTGCATCTTCGCGGGCGCTTGGCAAAGGGATTACGCGAACAAGCGCATCGCTCGCGTGCTTCCAAAGCTTGGTGCCGACGGTGTGATCGCAATGCGGCCACAGGTTCGGCTGAGACGCATTCGACTACTTTGGTCGCGCCTCACGAGACGCAGCCACTACAAACCATGACGGCTGCATCCTGCACCTGCTGCGGGCCACCTGCATGACCACGCTCGACGAGCTCAACAGGCTTCTGGATGCATCGCTCAGGGACCCCAACAAGGAACCCGAATTCTTTCGCGCGCTGCTCGACGCAACCCTGTATGCGCATGCGCCATTGCACGACGACTCCGAACGGCTGCGACTGGTCATGTTTCGGCATCCCATCGACCACACGTTCACTGTCCCCGTCTTCACTGATGAGGCCAAGGCCGAGTTCGCTGCACGTGGCAACGTGCGAATTGTGTCCATGTCAGGTCGACTGCTGCTTGAAATCACTCACGGCGCGTCGCTCACAATCAACCCCAATGACAATTGGCTGACGCTGTACCCCGAAGAAGCGAACGAGCTACTCGCCCACGGAACTCTCCCGCCCATTTACCGGGATCAATTCCACGAAGACGAGGCAAAAAGCTTCAAGCTCAACAACGTACCTGCACCACTGGCGAAGGCGCTGAGGAAATCGTTGCCGAAGCTGCCTGGTGTGGAGGTTGCGTATGTTGCGGGCATCCGTTGGAGTCGGGATGGTCGGCCAGACAGTCTCCTCATCGCCCTTGGCGGAACAGCTCATGGCAGCGAACGCGAGGTCCGTGCGACCGCGACCCTGCTCCACCCGGTGTTCGAGCGCATCGACCGCCCCGTTGAAATGATGCATTTCAACATGGCGGATCCGAAGCCTGACTGGATCCAGCACCTTGGCCTGAAACCGGTGTATCGACGCAAAGCTGGCCGGCCGTCGCCAATCTCCAAGTACAACTAGACCGCGTACGCTCAAAGCGCACAAGATCTAGTCTCGGCGAAACACCGGGAAGCAGCCAGACTGCAACGATAGGGTACGCACGGCCCCGATCCGTGGAAGACATTGCACTCACACATGTTGATCAGGAACCGGCCAGAAACGGACGTGCGATGTCGTCGTTGTATATTGGCCAAGTGACTTGGACTGCCGGTCGTAGGTGTCGCGGCAATATTGCCCCTACTCCCAGGCAGCAGGGAGGATGTCGTTTGGCCATTCGTCCAACGTGATTGGCACGAAGTAGACGTGTTTCCTGTTGAGCGGTTTCTATAGGGGGCTAGAGTTGAAGGGAGTGCTGGTATTTCCGGACGATGTAGCAGCAGTCGACCTGCTTCATGCAGAGCCGCTCGCAAGAACCATTGTCGAAGTAATGCAGGCCCACCCGAAGCACGGGCTGGTGCTGGGTATTCATGGCGACTGGGGAGCCGGGAAATCGACAGTCCTTTCACTGGTCGAGCGTGGACTGGCCAAACATGATGGTGTGGCCACCCTCTGGTTCAATGGCTGGGAGTACGAGGGCTTCGAGGATGCCAAGATCGCGATCCTAGAAGGGATCATCCGGCATCTCCAGCAGAACAAGAAATTCTTCGAGAAGGCGAAGGACCTCTTTCGTCGCCTGCGCAAACGCATCGACTACATGAAGCTGGCACGAGCCGCCGTGGTCGGCGGTGCCGGAGTACTCGCCGCGGGCCCGGTTGGGCTGGCGTTGATGCTTCCCACACTGCTCGACCCCAGCAAGGTAGGGAAAATCTTCGACAGCGCAACGGACATTATTAAAGACGCCGACGGTAAGGATGACCCGCTGGATCTGCGCGGGTTTCGCCGGGATTTCCTTGCGATGCTTGAGAAGGCCGATATCACACAGCTGGTTGTGCTGGTGGACGATCTGGATCGTTGCCTTCCCAAGACCGCGATTGGCACTTTAGAGGCCATCCGCCTGCTTATCTCCGGAGAGCGTACGGTCTTCGTGCTGGCGTGCGACAGGTCCATGATCGAGTACGCGGTACGCGAGCATTTTCCGGAACATCCAGGCATGAAGGGGGACGAGTACGCGAGGAAATACCTCGACAAACTGATCCAAATCCCGTTCGTGCTTCCTGTGCTTGGTCCACTCGAAGTTGGCATCTACGTCCAGTTGCTCCTGCTTGAGGGTGTGTTCGGTAGTGACGATCCAGGTTTTATCAAGGTGCTGGAGCAGGCGAGGGAGTTGTCCAGGAAGCCGTGGATCGACCAACAACTGGACATGGCCCCCATCCAAGACGCCCTATCGAAAGATGAGATGGCTAAGGAACTGCATGCGCTGATGCAGGGTATCGCGCCTGTCCTGGCCACAGGAACGGAAGGCAACCCACGCCAAATCAAGCGTTTCATCAACGCCGTTTTCGTTCGCCGGCGGGCTGCCGAAGCACGCGGCCTTGCGGAAGACGTCAAGATTGCCCCTCTGATGAAACTCATGTTGGCGGAGTATTTCCACCGAGACCTGTTCGACGCGATTGCCAGCGAGAGCCGCGATGGCGAAGGCAACAGCAATCTCGTCCGGCAGTTGGAATCGCCGCCGGCGCAGGACACCCCGGCGAAGAAGAAGGGCGATAAAACCGAAAAGCCGGTAGAGCGGGACGAACTGGTTCGAAGCGACTTCGCCAATGACCCCAAGATTGCGAAATGGGCGGCCTTGGACCCGAAGATCGCCGGCCTCGACTTGCGGCCGTACCTGTTCGTGATCCGTGATGCCAGGCTTGTGTCCGCATCCAACGTCCCCGTTGAGGTGGCCGAGCTGCTCGATTTGATTGGGCAAGGGAAATCGTTGCTCGCCGAGAAAACCAAGGTACGGAAGCTGACACCAGAATTGCGCGGTCTGCTAGCGTCGGAGCTGGCGACACGGCTGGCCACAGCGACCGATGCCAGCAGGCAGTTCGCTTCCGCCAAAGGTATCAAGGACCTGATCAACCTGGATTCGAGCGTCGCAGGTATCGTCGACAGGGCCTTCGTCTCTCTGCCCATCTCAGCCGTAGGGAACTGGATATCCGATCTCAGCCAGCTGGCCGAATCGGGGACAAACTTCAGGTGGTGGTTGCAACAGGTGGTTGAACACGGCGCCAGCAGGCAACTCGTTTCGTTGATTCAGGCACTGCTGACGAAACGCAGCAACTAAGGGGAAGGCAATGGGGACATCAGCAAGCTACGGCGGACCGAGAGGGGTTAATCCGCTGATTCCGTCTTGGGTGGATGCGCCGCTTCCAAGCGAAGTAGCTCCCTCGCCTGGAGGCGCTGGACAACAGGCGGGCGGCGATGATACCGACGATGGGGAGCCCGATAGAACACCAGCGCCGACGCTTGCCCCCAGCAGGTTGACGCCACTTCGTAGCGCGATTCGTACTTCGGCCCGTTCGGGTGGATCCGATGGTCGGGCGATGCGTGCAGCGGCGCGCCATTTCGTCAGCAAATCGATGGGTGGTGCGCGCCGCGGTGCGCGACGAATGGGCGTGGCGCGACGGGCCGGCGGCAGACTGGTCCAAGCATTCTCGGCGCTCGCCGCCGGAGGCGCGACGCAGCTGGCGCGAGTGCTCCGGCTCCAGTCTCTTACAGGTCTGTCAGCAACCGAGGTGTGGGAGCGGCTCGCAGAGTTCGTCTGTTCCGACGGTGGGTCAATTGACGAAGCCATCGTCAAGGCGGCTTTTTGTCAGACTTTGAAGCAGGAGATGGACGATGGTCTGACGGATCTGCTCGACGCGAATCCAGAACAGCTCGCATCTTTCTTCGAACACTTCGTTGGCGAGTGTGTCATCGAGAGGTTGTCCCAAGATGGCGGCAGCCTTCTGGAGCAGAACGGCGTATCTGCAGCAACGGCATTCGCGCATATGCAGACGCTCCGTTCGCTGATATCGGTGTTCGTCTCGCAAAGATTGGCGGCTCGGGCGGGGCGCGGACTCCCCGCGAACTACGACTCCCTGCAGATCGACTCGATTGTTGCTGGGACACTGCGCGACGCGATCGCAGCCGTCGGCGAATGGGGAGAGAGCAAGTGAGCCGGCAACGGATCGTGCTGACGTGGAGCGGGGACCTTCCGCGCAAGTTCCGTGGTAGGTTTTCTTACGCCGTTCAGCTTTCTGCTCAGCAGAAGACGTTGCGATTCGGGCTTCATCGGCTGCTAAGACAACTCAAAACGCAAAACCGGTTGCCGGACTCCATTGCGCTGGAGCTTGCGTTGGTGGCGGTCGCCGTTTGGATCGCGGATACGCGCCTCTCGCGCGCTGAGTTCTCCGAGGACAATTGGACGCGTGAGATCGAGATCGTCGTGCCGGTGAGGGAGCCTGGCCTGTGGGAAGGGCATACCGCTCTGCTGGAGAGAATCCTGGGTACGCTGAGTGGGGACATCTGGCGTGTCAGGTTCTATCGGGCCGGTCAGGCGTTACATGACTATCTCGGCCGCATGTGCGCCGATACTCAGTCTCGTCGAGACGCGCCGTCCATTGCGCTGTTCTCCGGTGGTTTGGACAGCTATGTGGGGGCTATTGATGCCCTTTCCCGGGAGCGTTTCAAGCCAGTGTTCGTCGGTCAGACGGACGCCGGTAACTCCTCCACGGTCGATGAACTGAAGGCACTACTGGAACGGGAGCATAGCGGCCCCCTCACGCTGTTTCGCTGGCAAATGTCCTGCAAGGCAAGCGACCTCGGGGAAACATTCTCCGGTGGTGGCGAACTGACCATGCGGGCACGTTCATTCCTGTTCTTCGCCGCTAGCGTCCTGATTGCGACTGCCTATGGAAGCCGGAAAATCCTTGTTCCGGAGAATGGATTCATTTCTCTCAACATGCCGCTCGACCCGTGGCGCCTGGGTGCGCTCACGACCCGGACGACGCACCCCTATGTCATTGCACGATTCAACGAGCTGCTGGCCTCGCTTGGGTTACCGGTTGGCCTGTCAAATCCTTTCCAAGGAATGACCAAAGGCGAGATACTCGCCCAGTGCGCTGACCAAGGCCTACTCCGGCAGGGGCTCGGACTCACGGTATCCTGCTCGAAGCCCAAATGGGTGCGACGCTACAGAGCAAAATACGGAACCAGTCACTGCGGCGTCTGCTGGCCTTGCCTGATACGTCGTGCCGCTGTGCACCGCGCGTTTCCTTCATGGGATGACCCGACGAGATACGTGAACGAGGACCTGTCGCACCTGAGCAGCGAGCCCGGCGAGGCCGGGCATGTGGTGCGGTCGATCCAATACGGGCTGAACATGCTTCGTGAACCAGATGATCGGTTGCGCTTGTCGTTAACGACTGTTGCATCGCTTCGGGATGTGGAAGGCGAAATCGCCGATCTCGTTGGTTGCGTGCGCAGAGGGTTGTCTGAGGTCGCGCGGGTACTGGGGTTACGCGTGCCAAGGTGACATCCATGCACAGCCACGTCGATGCCCACTGCCACGTCGACTTATTGAACGATTGGCAGAATGCCGTCAACCGCCTCGAAAGCAGAGAGCAGTTCACCTTAGCCGTGACGACAACGCCTAAGGCTTGGCGCGTGGAGCAGGAATTCGCCCGACATTGCCGGTACGTCCGGATTGGCGTCGGCCTGCATCCGCAGGTGCTGCACGAGCGTATGGCTGAACTCCCCTTTCTGGAACGTGCAATTGGCGAAAGCCGATTTGTAGGGGAGATCGGGCTTGATGGATCGCCGATGTACAGGGCTGGCTTTCCGGATCAAGTCAAAGCCCTACGTCGAGTCTTCTCTGTGTGCGCCGAGGTGAAATGGCGTGTGCTTTCCCTGCACAGCGTGCGTGCCGTGGGACCGCTACTGGACTTGCTAGAAGAAACGAATGCTCATGAGGGAAACGTCGTCATTTTTCACTGGTTCACCGGTAGCGCAACGGAACTGGCGCGCGCCTTGTCTATGGGAGCGATGATCTCTGTAAATGCCGACATGCTGAGAACCGCAAAGGGAAGATCGCATGCGCTTGTGGCCGGCCCGGAACGTACTCTTACCGAGAGTGATGCACCCTTCACGAGGATGCATCCATTGGTTGATGGCATTCCTAGCGTGGAACCCGCGATTAGAGCCTTGGCTGACTGCTGGGGTGTATCAGTGCTTGTGGCTGCGAACGGCGTAGAGCAGTTGGCCCGTCAGTACTGGCAACCAAACTACCGTCTCTATCGGTGAGACAACGACCGTGTGCTCTGTTGTCGCGTGACTGTCGCTGACACGGAAGTGATCCTGTGGCCTATCCTGACGCGGATGTTCCCACCCTGATGCACCATACCTACCCTCCGTATGGCAGCTGCATCTATTGCGGCAGAATCGACGACTTGCGCACCGAGCACATTGTGCCCTACGGCCTGGATGGGAAAATCAAGCTTCCCGAATCCACATGCGGGAAATGCGCCGACCGCACCAGCAAGATCGAGCGGGCCGTCCTACGGGGCGACTTCCGGGTGGTTCGACTCCATCGTGGGCTGCAATCGCGAAGGAAGCATGCTGGCGCCCCGGAGTTGTACGCGCTGACTGTTACCCGCGACGGACAAGAGCAGCAGATCGAGGTGTCGCTGGACGAATACCCGATCATCCTGCACTTCCCTATCTTTCCACCGCCCCGAATCCTGACGACAACCGAGAAGCGGTCAGGCATCGATGTCAGCGGCATCAACACAATCTCATTCGGGCCGAATCCGATCGAGGTCATGCGCAAACTCGGTGCGCAATCCATCGGTGCCACACTGGTTCAGCGCCCAGCTGAATTCGCCCGCATGATTGCCAAGATCGCCTACGCGATGGCGGCGGCGACGGGTGCATTGAAAGAATTGACGGAACATTCTCCCCTCCCTTCGATGATCTTGGGCGACGACAGCGCCATCGGCCATTACGTCGGCACTATCCAGGAACCGAATGCCAGCTACTCCAGCCTGCACCGGGTCCTTGTCGTCGCCGACAGTGCGCGTGGTCTATTGATCGGCGACGTGCAGCTCTTTAGCGACTCCCAGACTCCGAGGTATGGCGTCGTGATCGGCAAACTCGCCTAAGCGTCGCCTTCAACTTCATCCTGCCCTGCGACACCGAGCACGCCATCCAGGGCGTGCACCAGGAGCCCTCGCAACCGGTCCTTGGAAATCGGGGACATCGCTTTGCTCGCCGCCAGAATCTGGTTTCTGACCTTGATGGCCCACGGCCGTTCGTCCAGCAGGTCGCGATCGATACGGCCATGCTCGTATCGACTCTTGAGCGCAACCATTGAATTTCGTTGATCTCGGGGGCTCAACCCGAGAAAAACCGTAACGAACCTGGCCGGATCCAACGACGCCATTACTGGGATATCGTAGAACTCGTTATCCTCGTGGTTCGTTAGGCACACCCGGCGCAGAAACAAGCTCGGATCATCCCGCATGTTTGCCAATAGCTCTTCCGCGATCGCCGGCCTACGAGCAAGCTCGACTGCGCGGCGTTTCTCGTTCAAATAGTCGCGCAGCTGGCGATACTCCGCCGACTGGGCTTCGTGGATGCCCAGCCCGCCATAGGCTTCGAACGCCATATCGAAATATCCTTGATGCCGGTCCAAGCATTCCAGTTGCCCGCGCGCATACAGATCGTCCACGTAAGCCTTACCATCGGCAACCACTTGTTCGCGGCTTTCGTTGATGGCCCCGATCGCGGATAACCAGAGCCGAAGCCCAAGCACATGCATCACTTCGCCAGTGATTAAGTACTCGCGCGCCGCGTATGCACGCTCCATTTCGATCAACGCATGGTTGACATCCTCTTCGGAACGCTCGTGCGAATGCCATACCGTACGCCAAGCCGGCTCCTGCTCGATAGTCACGAAATAGGAACTCTCGTCAAATTCGCTATGTATCTGCGCCAGATCGATAACCCCTTTTGCGATCAGATTGACCAGCGTTTCGTCCGACAACAGGTCCGTATCCAGCCGGATCGTCGGATACCGCTGACCGACATGGACTATCTGCGGCACCGCATCGCCATCCTTATCGCGCCGCGTGAACGCCGTCATCAGATCGGTCTGGCGACTCTTGATGCCTTCCGCGGATAGCCGTCCAGCTTTTAGCTCGAATGAAAGCGCAAACAGCAACCCCAACAGCGCGGTCATCGCGTTGTCGTCGGCCCGATACTTTTCGTCCAGAAGAACATACAGCCGCTCGAAATCCCAGATCGTTTGCTGCAACACCCTCAAATTGTTGAGTTCGGACTGGTGATAGACCTCAGCGATGACCGTTGACTTGGATGCAACGAAATTCCTTGCACCCTGGTCCTTGACCGAAACCATAAACGCCTCAAGTGCGTCTTCGAAGGCCGACTGGATGTCAAATGACTTTCCGACGAGCTTCTCGCGAACGCGCTGATATGCCTCCTCCCTAATCTCAGCCTCGTTGGCGATGATGATGACCTTGCAACCCTCCTGTTCGACGAACAGGTTGATATAGCCCATCACCGTGTTGATGGGCATCCCACACCGTTCCAGGTCATCGAATATGTACAGGTCCGACTTTGATCGCTCGATGAAATCTTTTGCCTTGAGATCGAGTTCCACGTTGAAGTACTTCCCGACCGCTTTGAGTGCGCGACCGCCGAGTTCGACGCCCTTTCTCTTTAGAACGGGATACATGGATTGCAGGATCGCGTCGTCGATCTCATCGATTGACCTGAGGCCATACAGGCTGACGTAGATGTGCCGCGTCCTGTCTTTGTCGAGCGATGCGACGAATTTCTTGACGACAAAGGTCTTCCCAATCCCCCACGGGCCATTCAGCAACACCGCAAACATCGGCGGCGCTGAGAAGGACAGGTAGTAATGCAGGTAGTCTTTGATTTGCCGATTTCGGTCTGGAACTACCGGATCGGGCGGGACTTCGCCTTTCGGCGCAGGCAATGTGTGTTTGATCGCAGCCCCTTTTGGCTTTGCCGAAATTCCCCGTATCCAGCCAATCATCGTCTTTCCCCCTTGTCCCGAAACATCCACAACCGGTCCTCGGACCAGCGCCTAGCATACGGCTCGCCCGGAAGGTCCGGGCGAGCCGTGTGTTAGCAGGCGCTACGCGCCAACGCGGGACCCAGGCGGGTCCACAGCGGAACGACACCGCACTAGTCGCGCTCGAACCCGGCTATGCAACAAAGCTGCCCAGATCAGCGTAGCCGATAGGCTCAATCTCTGCGCCTGCGATCCTAGTCATACCGCGCGCTTGCAGGAAAAACCTCGCCTCCATCCTGTATCCAAACCCCCAGGTGCCGTTCCAACCAACAGCGCGCAAGGGCATCGCCATCCTTGATCCCATCGGATAGGTGATCGACAAACCGGCAAGTTTCGATGCGGCCGTGTTCGGCGATCAGGATCGTCGCACTTGGCGTGCCTGTGCGCTGCAGGATAGTTTGCACGTCCGCATCGATGCGCCAGTTGATTACTGAGGGGCGGGACGCGGCGACCGCGGTCAGCGACAGGCAGAGCAGGGGCAACGCAGAGAGAGATTGCAATACGGAATGGGTTCCTGTTGACGCACCGGAACATGACAAAGGCCACAGGTCGCGGCGCGGTCGAGTTATACAGCAACGGAGCACATGACTGCCTTGGATCGCGTCGCGCCAGTTTCTGAGCGGCCAGGAGCTGTCATTAGCAGAGGGCGACGTTCTGGCAAGCTTGGCGAATCGAGCTGTACCATTCGCGCATGGCCAGAATCAAAGCATCTCTGTCCGACTCCTCTGTTATAGGTGTCAAGAACCTCAAGGATGGTGAGGACATCAGCCGCTTCTTCGAGCGGTTTTCTGAAAGCGAACTAAGCCGGGACTTTGGCGTCTACCGTCTGTCGCTGGATGCGCTTCGCCCGCACGTCCAGCAGCACATCATCGAGTACGGCTTGTCGTCGCTCTTTTATAACCACATGACCTGTGACGCGGTCATGCATCCGGGCTTCACAACCGACGAGATCGAGGCAGTCATCCTCGGGATCATGAGCAAGTTGGACGGGGTGAAGCACCTCCTCATCATCGATGCTTTTTTCTATGACGACAAGCCTGAGTGCTTGCTGTTGCTCGAGAAAATCGTCAGGTCGATGTCAAGCAAGCTAGAAAAGGTCACGATCATCACGCATGGCAAAAGAGTGAGCATGCGTCCATGGATACACGACGTCTTTTCCACGGTAGTTCCCGGCATCCAACTCAACGACGTGGTTACGGAGGACTTTCACGATCGCTACTGGATCGATGTCGAGAACACAAAAGGAGTAATGGTGGGCACGTCTCTCAATGGGATAGGGAAGAAGATTGCGATGATCGACTACGCAAGTTTCGCTGATACGTGGGAGATTGTTCGCCTCGCTTCTGGTCTCCTATAGTCAGTTCAGGCGCGAGCTTGAACCGCCGAATTGCTGAACGTCGGCCAGTGCGCCAAGGTCGCCGATGGCCAGCAAGTGGTGGTAGCGCGCCAGCAGGCGGCCGAGGTCACCCAATCCTTCTGCCACCACGTCGAACACTCTGCCGCGGTGTCTGCGGCACCTCTTGCGCCAGGTGCGCAATGACAACGCCGTTTTGCACGCCATGGTTGAACTAAACAAGAAGCAGCATCGCACGATCAATTACCACCTCCGGGCGTTGTTCGATGCAAAGAGCTTTGAGCCGCTGACTATTGATGCCGCCAGGCGGGCGGGGCTGCAATACCTAACCCGGGAGCTGCGTCTTCGCACTGGACACTCTTTGCTACTCACTGACCAAGGTTTGGCGAGCCTGCGCGCAATCAATCGGGTGCTTCAGGCATCAGACAAGTACATGCATGCCGAACCGACTGATGTCTCGAACGTTTTGCGACGGGTCTTCGTCGATTTACTGTCCGACGCACTTATGCCGGACGATTCCCACGAACTAGTTGCTCTGATAGAGGCGCGACTTGATCGGATGCGACATCGCTATTGGTTTGCTGTACCCGTGAATGGAATCGAGTTCGATGGCATCGAGGCCGTTCAGTTGGGTGCCCTAAAACTGCTCAGACGGAGCACGGACACCCTCGCTGCCCTCGGCGCTACGCTGAGCGACAAGCTCGATACCGCCACGCATCTCGGAAAGGGATCGTGCTTGGTCGGTTCCGTATTCGGGACGGAAGCGTATACGAAGCGTAAGTTTCGGTTCAGTGCTGAGCTTGCCATTGGGATCATGTCTTCTGTAGCTGCGATGAGCTATGAAGCGGGGGCCGCACCCTTCCGCATCACGCTCGAAATGTCACCAGAAGGCGCGCGTGCGGCAGCTCGATATGTGTTCTGGCATGAGGAAAAATCCGATATCACGCACGTACGCGACTGGAGTCGGCACCAGACGCTAAGGTTAGGACAGGAGATGGCTGACTATCTCCAAACTACCCCTTACTTACAGCATGCCCTCGCGCTAACCCAACGGGAGGATCTCACTCTGTTAGAACAGGCTATCGTGCGCGGTCTGTTCTGGTATTCAGACGCACAGCGCGATGCGGTCTCGGTCATGCAACTTATAAAGTATTGGAGTTGTGCTGAAGCGATCTTCTCCGGAGACGGACGGGCTATCACCAAGTCGGTCAGCGAGGGCGTGGCAGGGGTCCTAGTCTTCGGTGGATTCAATTTCAAGCCGGTCGAGGAATACGGGGAGATTGTTCGAGAGCTAACCGCGATTTACGACAAACGGTCGAAAGCGGTCCATGACGCTCGGCACGATCACGTTACTCAACGCGACATTGCGACGCTGAGCCAATGGACCGCCTACATGCTACTGGGCGTACTCGCATTGGTCGTAGAGCGGGGCTATACCGCGGTCGACCAGATCAAGGCGCAGACGCAACAACTTGCGGAGGTAATGGCCCAGTCCCGCGAGCGCGCGAAAATGACGGGTGGTGGCGCGATGTCACCTGATAATGGTGCGGCAAGAGCTTAGGTGCGCCAGACCTTTCACCAGCACCACCCAGATACAAATTTAGGGTGAGGCGCACCTACTACGGCCGCTTCGGGTCGGATTCGATCAGAAAATTCGGCAACTTCCCGCACGGTGCGTCAACCTTTGTGAGAACTCTGTGACAATCTTTCGGAGAATGCATACATCCCCCTTCGGGAACTTCACGCGCTCCGGTGCGGCGTTCAATCGCTCCAGCATCTTCACGATCAAACGGCTCTTCACTCCGCCGGCCTGTTTGGGATCGACGA
>Ga0207657_10003715_pt1 | contig 16218 bp, 16 predicted proteins | sample KBSC33metaG_FD_184316 | JGI IMG/M metagenome (GOLD analysis project Ga0207657, IMG submission 184316) | Corn rhizosphere microbial communities from Kellogg Biological Station, Michigan, USA - KBS C3-3 metaG (SPAdes) (version 2) | ecosystem: Host-associated > Plants > Roots > Rhizosphere > Soil ... | reverse complement strand
CCGCCCCGACGGGCCAAATCGGCAAACAGGTTCTGTCGCTCCTGCTCGATCGCCAAGATCCCATTCGAGTGATCGTGCGCGACCCGATCCGTCTCGACCCGGGCGTGCGCGATCGGGTGGAAATCGTTCAAGGCTCGCACGATGATCCGGCTGTTCTCAGCCGCGCTCTGAAGGGCGCCGACGGCCTGTTCTGGCTGGTTCCGCCAGGCGTGGGCGGCAGCAGCACGGAAGAGCGCTATCTTGGCTTCACCCGACCTGCCGCCGACGCAATCCGTCGTCATGGCGTGCCGCATGTGGTCGGCGTCTCCAGCGCCGGACACGGCTGGCCGACCCGCGCTGGTGTGCTGTCGGCCGCGTTTGCGATGGACGCCGAGATCGAGAGCGCACAGGAACGGCATACCGCGCGCTGAGCATGCCGTTCTACATGGAGAACCTGCTCGCGCAACTCGGCGCGATCCTGGAGCGAGGGACGTTTTCCCTGGCGTATGCCCCCGACCGCCCGCTGGCCACCGTCGCGACGCGCGACATCGCCGCGACCGCCGCGACGCTGCTGGCCCACCGGTCCTGGGCCGGCCAGGAGCGCGTTCCGGTGTTCGGACCCGATCGCATCAGCCCCAATACGATGGCCGCGGTGATGTCCGAGGTCCTCAGTGAGACTGTCGTTTTCAGACAATTGAGCATCGCCGACGTCGAATCAGCCCTCACCCAGCGTGGCGCGAGCAAAGGCGTGGTGCAGGACATGATCGAGGCGATTGTCGCCGTGAGCGACGGCATCTACGACGCCGAGCAGGCGCGCGCGGTCCCAGGCCCGACCGACTTCCGCACCTGGTGCCGCGAGATCCTGCGCCCGGCGGCGCAATCAGATTGATCGGCTGACGGTTTCGCGTTCACAACCTGACTCACTCGTCCTTTTAATCGTGTGGCGTGGAATGGAGGAGGAACAATGAGGATTCGTTACGTGCTGCCGCTGCTGCTCGTCCCGGTGTTGGTGTCGGCTCAACAGGCCGTGAACCGGCACCTGCAATCGAAGCTCGCGGCCGACCAACACCTGCCGTTCAGCAGCGGCGTGCTGGCCGGGAATACGCTCTACATCGCGGGCACCATCGGCGTCGAACCAGGCGCCAAGGTTGCGCTCTCGCCTGAAGAGGAGGCGCGCCGGGTGATGGACCAGGTCAAACAGGTCGTGCAGCAGGCCGGAATGACGATGGACGATGTGGTATCGGTCCAGGTCTTCTGCACGGACTTGGCGAACTACGACGCGTTCAACAAGGTGTACCAAACCTATTTCCACGGGAACTACCCCGCGCGCGCCTTCGTCGGCATCGCCAGCCTGCTTTTTGGCGCGCGATACGAGGTAATGGGGATCGCGGTCAGGTCCGGTAGGTAGAACCTCCGTGCCGCACCTTGGCCCCGTGGCCCAGAGTATAGTTGCTCCCCATGCTTCGATCGCTGATCCTCGCGCTGGTGACCGCTGTGACCATCGCTGGTCCGGCGCCTCAACGCATCTTCTTCACACGTGTGTTTCCGGCTCCCGGCCAACTCGGCCTGTTCATCGCCAACGCCGATGGCACTGGCGAGCATCCGCTGCTCGCGCCGCCGGATGTCGACTACGACGCGGCGTGGTCGGCTGACGGCGCGTGGATCGCGCTCACATCCGAGCGGAATGGATCGGCTGACATTTACCGCGTGCATCCGGATGGATCCGGTCTCGAACGGCTGACCGACAGCCCCGCGTACGACGATCAAGCGGCCTTCTCGCCAGATGGCCGGCAGATCGTCTTCGTGACGACGCGCGCCGGTGGCACTGCTGATCTCTGGACGCTCGACGTCCAGACGCGCCGCGCAAAAGCGCTCACCTCAGGGCCCGGCGGCGATTTCCGCCCGGCGTGGTCGCCGGATGGCCAGTGGATCGCCTTCTCATCGGATCGCACCACAGGACTGCCGTTCTCGCACGGCCGCTGGGAAGCGCTGCACGTCACAGACATCTATCTGATTCACCCGGACGGCTCAGGCGTGAAGCGAATCACCGACCACACGGCCACCTGCGGCAGCCCGAAGTGGTCGGCCGACAGTCACCGCGTGATCGCGTACTGCAACGCCCCGCAGGAGACGATGGATTTCCGACAGCGGGAGGCAGAGATCGAAGGCGGCGCGACACGCGTCATCACGATCGACGTGGCCACCGCGAAGACCACAGAGGTGTCAGCGGGGCCGGGCGTGAAGATGTCGCCCGCATTCGTCGCGGGCAACGACATCGCGTTCATCCGCAAAGACAAACCGGCCGGCATTCAGTACGTGAGCGGCAAGACTGGTCCGAAGGGACAGTTGCTCGGCGCCGCATGGTCGCCAGACGGTTCGCGCGTGGCCTTCCACAAAGTGCTCACGGCCGCTCCGTCTTACGGGAAGCCGATGTGGAGCCGCCTGCCTGCCTACGATCTCCGCCTTGGCGGGATGCAGCCGTCGTTTTCACCGTCCGGGGATCGGTACGCGGCGGCCGACTTCGTGCCGTCGGCGGTCGGCGGCAACACGCTGTCCATCGTGGACGCGGCGACGAACACCGCCAGCGCGCTCTTTCACGAGAAGGAGCGCAGCGTCCTCGGTCCGCAGTGGTCGGTGAAGGGCGATGAGATCATCTTCGGCATCGGCCATTTCGGTGCGTTCTTCAACGGCTTCCACGATCTCTTCCTCGGGAAGCCCGATCGCGTGGACGGCGGAGCGCAGATCGCGATGATCAACGTCGATGGCTCCGGCTTTCGCGAGTTGACGACTGGGCCGAACAACAATGGCTTCCCTTCGATGTCGCCCGATGCCACGCGCGTCGTCTATCGCACGTTTGGTCCTGCCGGGGAGGGCTTGCGCATCCTGAACATCGCGACAAAGGCGATCACCACCCTCACCGACGGCTATGACAACTTCCCGCTCTGGTCGCCGCGCGGCGATCTGATCATGTTCTCGCGCATCGAGCAGGGCGACTATGAGATCTTCACGATCAAGCCTGACGGGACAGCGGTGACGCGGCTGACGCGCACGCCCGGGAACGATGCACACATGGGTTGGTCGCCCGACGGCGAACACATCGTGTTCACCAGCGCGAGGATGGGATTCAAGGACGAAGTGATCTACACGAACGCGCCGCAGCCCTACGGCGAGCTGTTCGTGATGCGCTACGACGGCAGCGACGTGCAGCAGCTCACAGACAACCAGTGGGAAGATGGCACGCCGGCTTGGCAACCGACCCGGCGGTAGCGCCTTGATTCGTCGTTGTTCGCGGAAGCTGCACGACCGTGGCAGCTTCCGCGGACGCGCGCTATTGACAGCGGGTTCCGATCGGTCGAGGGTTCGGCAGGCCAGGGTCGCCTTCCAAACAGGGAATCGCGCTCAAGTACTCGTAAATCGCCCGGATGTCATGGTCGGTCATGTTATGAAACGTCGGCCACGGCATCACTTGGAGAAACGGTCCGAACTCCGGGTGCGCCTGGTCGGGATCGATACCGGTCCGGAGGATCCCGAGGAATTCTTCGTACGACGCGCCGCCCTCGGGCCGGCCCGTTTTGTCGGGCGTCAAATTCCGCGGCAGGAACACTGGACCGAAAAGCGCTGAATTGCCGCCCGCGAGATACGCCGCCTGATTCACGACCGTCGGCTGTCCCTGGAATGGGTCGCCGCCAGGCGCGTATTCGCCGGATGGTCCCGAATGGCAGCCGTTGCAGTCGCCGATCGCATTGACGAGATAACTGCCCATTCCGACGAGCGCCCGGTTCTTACCGTCGAGTTTCAGCGGCACCGGCGCGATCGCGAATCCCTTCTGAATCCTGGACTCGTCGTCTTCTCCACTCGCAGCGGTTCCGATCGCGGAAAACGCCACCATTCCGGCCAGAACCGCCACCGTGGCGACGGCAGTTACCCACGCCCAACGTTGTCGAAGTGCCATACGACGCCTCCTCGTTCTGATGTTCGTCGCCAGCGAGAAGAACGCCTCCGCTGGATCTGAAACGCGCGCCGAGTACAGCGTTCGCGTATGGACGTGTCAATGGTACTTTGGTCTGGTCGCGCGCGGACCGCGGTCGCAGAGGATCAGCCATGTTCCTGTACCTGACGACGATTGGACGTCGAACCGGCCTTCCCCGCGAAATCGAGATCTGGTTCACGGAGCGCGACGGACGGTTTTACGTCATCGCCGAGCATCGCGAACAGGCGCAATGGGTACGGAATATCCGCGTTAACGGTCAGGTCAACGTCAGGCTCGACGAGCGCCAGTTTGCGGGACGCGCGCGGGTCGTCGACAACGATCGCGAACCAGCACTCGCTCGAGCCGTCGCGGCGCTGTCAGAAGTGAAATACGGATGGAGCGACGGGTTGATCGTGGAGATCACGCCAGAATGAGTGTCGAGGCCCGAACCGAGGAACGGTACCCTTCAGGGCAGAGTGGTTTTCACGTCCTCTTCAGTTGAATCGTGCCGAAGAGGCGCGAGATGGCGCGGGTGCGCAGAAAGCGCATGCTATCCTCTGACGGTGGGCTTCCACCCCGAACGGCCATCGTGAACGATCCTCAAAGTCGCATCATCCGCGACAAACGATGCGCCGCCTGCGGTGAGCGATTTGCCTGCTATGCCGGCGGTTGCTGGTGCGATGCGCTGTCGCTGACGGCTGAAACGCAAGCCCGCCTGCTCGCGCAGTACACCGATTGCTTGTGCCCCACCTGCCTGCGTCAAGCTAGTCTCGAAGAAGTGCCCGGACCTGAATGTCAGTTCCGCAAGGACTGCTAGAAGCCCCCGAGTGATGACGACGCGAACTGACAGCCCTGGCGTCTGGTTTCCGCCGCCGCTCTGGTATGTGCTGGCGGTTCTCATCGGCGTCCTGCTCGATCGTCTCGTTTCCCTGCCAATCGCCGCCGGAAGCATGACGACCATCGCTGGCGTCATCTTCGTCGCCGGCGGGGTCACACTCGCGATCGTCAGTGTCGGTCGATTTCGCCGCTCGAGAACAAGTCTCGTCCCGATTCGGTCGGCGGACACACTGGTTGTATACGGTCCGTATCGCTACACGCGAAACCCGATGTATGTGAGCCTCGCGATCATCACGATCGGCTGTGGACTGCTACTCGCCACGTGGTGGCCAATCGTTCTATTGGTTCCGACGCTCGGGATCGTGTGGCGGTTCGTCATTCGACCAGAAGAGCAGTACCTCCATCGTCGTTTCGGTACCGAATACGACGCCTATACCCGTCGGGTTCGCCGCTGGCTTTGACGGCAGCCGACGTCGGGCGTTCCGACAGGAAACGAATTCGTTCGATTCGTCGCCTATTTTCGGACGCCGTGGTCGGTAAGTGCCGCGCCGTCGCGTATGATGAGCCCTGATGCGCCTGTTCGTTCTCGGTTCCACGGGCAAGACGGGTCGTGCCCTGGTCGCGCAGGGTCTGGCGCGCGGACATGCCATCACGGCGTTCGGGCGTTCCGCCGCGGGCGAGACGACCGAGACCTTCCGCGCCGTGGCTGGGAGCCCCATGCGGGCTGACGATCTCGCCGCGGCGCTGCCCGGTCACGAAGCTGTCTTGTCGGCGCTCGGGACACGCGGCCTGGGAGCGACCTCTGTGCTCGTCGACAGCGCCCAGGCGATCATCGACGCCATGCGGCGCGCGGGCGTACGCCGAGTGATCGTCATCTCTTCATCGCTCGTCGATGCGCAGATCGGGTGGCTCTCTCGCGTGTTCGCGCGGACTCTGCTCCGGCACACCGCGACCGATCAGCGCGCGATGGAAACACTCGTTACACAGAGCGAGCTCGATTGGACGGTACTGCGCCCCGCGCGGCTCGTCGACGGCGTGCTGACCGGCCGATACACCGTATCCCCCGTATCGGCCGCGATCTCACCGTCGTCCGCAGGGATGAGCCGGGCGGATGTCGCCCACATGATGCTCGAGACGGTGGAACGCGGCGCTCACAGCAAAGAGATTGTGTGGCTGCGCGGAGGACGCGCGTGACGCTCTTTGTGGTGTTCCTGTTCCTGGCGATCTACAACACGGGCTGCATGACGGCGCTGCAGTTGCAGCATTACGGCATTTACGCGGCGGTTGGCAAAGAGCACTTCGCCGACTATATGCGAGCGAACAATCGCGCGGCGGCACTGCCGACCATCATTCCGGCCATGCTGCTCCTGCTCTCGTCGCTGGTGATGGTGCTGCAGCGGCCGGGATTCATCAGGCCATATGAGGCGGGGGCCGCTCTGGCCCTGAACCTTGTCACGCTGCTCTCTACCTTCGTGTGGCAACGCCCGATTCAGGGTCGAATGGCGGAGAGTGGGTATGACGAAGCGAACGTTCGCCGCCTCATCTCCACTAATTGGATCCGGACGATCGCGTATTGGCTGATTGCCATCATGGGCACCATCATCCTCATACGACTTCTCGCTGTCGCCGCGGCTCAATCGTGAGCGGCTCGTGCCGGCGCTTCGCGACCGGCGCTCGAGCTCGATTCAATTTCGCTGCGCACGAACATTTGCGCGGCCTCCGTCCTAATGCGTCGACGCTCCCGCAACCAGGCGTCGAATGTCGGCGACGCCGTCCTTGACCTTGATGTCGTCGAAGATCTTCCCGAGCGCCGGCGACGAACGCCGCGGATCGCCCTCCACACCGGTGGGCCCGATCGTCGCGTTGCCGCCCTCGCGCTTCACCGGGTCGCCCATCGCGATCTTGTCCGGCCGCACGTAGGCGGCGCCGATGGCCCAGAGCTCTGAGGTATCCGCGACGCCGCCGTGATTGCTCGGCGGGAAGCCGTGCGCGTTGAGATACGCCTCGATTTCCGCGTCGGCTTTCGCGTACTCATCGCCCGAGAACAGGACGCGCACCCCTTGGGGGCGGTAGCGGGCATCGAGTCTGGGCGCCAGCTCTTTGAGCGGATCCTGGTTTCCTCCGTGGTCACCCATCAGAATCACGTACTTGAAGCCGGCCTTTACCAGGCTGGCCGCGACCTCTTCGTTGACCTTGCTGAACGTCTCGGGCGACAGGTCGATCGTGCCGGGGAATTTCATCAGCTCCGCACCCGTCGGCGCGAACGGCATGACCGGCGCTACCAGGGCGTTGCCGAGCTCTCGCGCGATTCGCTGGCCTAGATAGCGCGCCTTGAAGTTGTGCTTGCCCAGCACGACGTGAGGCCCCGTCTGCTCGGTGCTGCCGTTGAAAATCAATACCGTGGTTTTTCCGGCGGCGATCGCCGCGCGCACCTCGGCCATCGTCATCTCTTCCATCAGGACGCGGTCGGTCTTCGCGCGGGCGGGAGCCGAAGCAGCGCGCATCGACATCGCGGCGGGCGCGAGCAGGGCGACCAGGACCATCCATCCACAAATGCCTGGCGTCGAGGATCGTTGCATCAGAGCCTCCATTGAACTGAGTGTCTCGCTCGACGATGGGATATCGGCGCTTTCGTCGATTTCACTTCGCTGGCTTTTTCGACGCTCGCCCGCGCCAGATGAACAAACCGCTGATCACCATGACGCCGAGCGCCGCGCTCGAAAGCGACATCACGACGTGACCGGGACCGCCCCACAAATCCCCGGTGTGAATCGCCCGGTTCAGGCGGACGAGATAGTAGCCGGGTGACTCCGTAAAAGGATCCTGGATGCGAATCACCGACGCACTGTACGGATCGACATAGACAATCACCGGAATCGGCGAATCGACCGCGACCTCGCGCGGGCCGCGCAGGAACACCGCGAAGACAGCCTTCGGGTTTTCAGGAATCTGCACCTGGATGATCTCGGCGCCCGGCACCGCGCCGCGCCCGACGGCCATCGCGCGCTCGACGGAAATCGGCCGGCGGCCGCCCGCCTCCGAGGCCTGCGGCGGCTTCGGCCGCTTCGGCTCGTCCGAGTGCGTCACCGTGTAGAAGAGCCGCTCCGCGGCATCGAAGCCGACCATCACGCCGGTGAGTCCGGCGACGAAGAGAAACACGCAGGCGTAGATCCCCACCACGTGGTGCGCGTCGAAGGCGATCCGGAACGCCGAGCCGCCGGCGCGAATCCACAGCCGCTTCGCGCGCCACCAGAGGACGATGCCCGTCGGCACGAGCAGACAGACCATCAATCCGGCAACGCTGACGATCACCTTGCCGGGCGGCCCCAGGGCCGGCATCGCGCGCGGGTTGGGCACCAGCCGCAAGTGCAGCTGATGCACATACCCGATCCAGTCCTGCGTCCTCGTCGAGCCCACGATCCGCCGCGTGATCGTGCCGTCCCACGGATTGATGTACACCGCGGCGCGATCGCTCATGCGCATCACCTGGACGACGTCGGGCCGCGGCGCGATCTGAATCGCGGTCACACGCGCATTGCTGAATGTCCCCTCGGCGATCGCCACCAGCCGGTCCTCGTCGATCAGCTGCTTGCCGATCGCGGCATGCCACAGCCCTGGATCGACCCAGCGCTCGATGTCGTGCTCGAACGCCATGACGGCGCCGGTCGCGCTGAGGATCAGAAGAAAGAGCGCCGCGACGAATCCGAGATAAAGGTGGACTTTGAGGACGAGGGATCGCACGGCGCGATTCTAGTTCCGCTAAGAGCGCGGCAGCTAGAGCGAACCAGGCGCGGACGAACGAGTCCCCGTTGGCTACGCGGCGAGCGTCGGGCGTTCCATCCCGCGGAAGACCGCCAGCGCCGAAGGAATGGTGGTCGCCGCGCCAACCGCCAGAAGCGTCAAGCCGACTGCTCGCCGCTCCTCGTCAGTGAGTCGGCCGAACAGCAAGAGGCCGAGGCCCATGCCGAGCATCGCGCGGGTCATGACGACGAACCCGAACGTCGGAAGATTGACTTCGATGTTTGTCATGTCGGCCTCCATCAAGGGAACGTCCATCAAGAGAACGTCCATCAAAAGAACGATCGGTCATGCCATCGTCAGCGTGACCGCTCGAGCCACGCAGACGTATTGCAGCAAAGATATTGCCGATCAAAAACGGCCCGGCGGCTCAGCCGTTCGGCGGAACGCTGATATTTTTCGGTAGAGCCGGTTCGCGCCCACTGGTCACGCGCAGGCGACCGCAATAGAATCCCGCGTCACGCATGTCCGAACAGCCACGGCCAGAGGAGATCGCGTCCATTCGCGACATCGCCCACGGAACCACCGCTACGCACGAACGCCGCACGGCTGAAACCGAACGGCGCGCGAGCGAAGAGCGGTTGGTCTTTCTGCTCCGCCTCAACGACGCGCTGCAACCATTGAGCGACCCGGGAGCCGTACAGGAAACCGCCTCACGGCTGCTCGCAGAGCACCTCGCGGTCACGCGAGTCGGCTACGCGGAAGTCGAGGGATCCGGCTACAGCGTCCGTCGCGAGTACGCACGCGGCGTCCTCCCGCTCATCGGGCAGTCTCCGGTCATCGTGGGCGCGCAACTGGTCGAGGCATTTCGACGCGGCGAGACGGTCGTCGTGAGCGACGTCGGGACAGATCCGCGGCTCACCGACGAAGAACGGGCAAGCATGAAGTCGCGGCAAATTCATGCGTTTGTCGGCGCCGCGCTGTTCAAAGACGGAAGGATGGTCGCGGCGTTCGGCGCCAATCATGCGAGCCCCCGCAGATGGACCGCCACGGACGCCGAGCTCGTTCGAGATGTCGCCGAACGGACGTGGGACGCCGTCGGGCGCACTCGCGCCGAAGCAGCGCTCCGGCGGCAGGAACAACGGCTCCGCCTCGCGCTCGAAGCGTCGGCGGGCGGGTCGTGGACGTGGATTGCCGCGACGAATCAAGTGGACTGGGACGAACGATTCCGCGCCCTTTACGGTTTTGCGCCCGATCAGCCCGCGACAGCCGACGCGTGGCCGTCGCGCATCCATGTGGAGGATCGCCCACGGGTGCTCGCGCTGCTCAACGAGCTGCTGACGTCGAAAACGAAGGATTCATGGGAAGACACGTTCCGTATCGTGAAGCCCGACGGAACCGTGGCGTGGATCCAGAGTCGGGGACGCGCCGAGCGCGACGCGCATGGCAACGTCACTCGTCTCACTGGGCTCGATTTGGACTTCAACGAGCACCGCCGAAGCGAGGAGGCGCAACAAGCGCGGCGTGACGAAGAGCACGACCGCGCTCTTCGGACGCTGCTCGAGACGGTGACGCAGGGCATCGTGTCGGTGGACGCGCGGGGCACGGTCGTCACAGCGAATGACGCGTTCGAAGCGATGTTCGGCTGGGGAGCCGGGGAGCTGATAGGCCAGTCGATCGAGCGGCTCCTGCCCTCAGCCTCTCGGGACGCGCACGCGACGCACCGACGGAATTACTTTGGCGCACCGCGAGCACGCTTGATGGGAGGCGGCCTGCAGCTCGTCGGGCAGCGAAAAGACGGGTCCAGATTTCCAATCGAAGTCAGCTTGAATCACGTCAACACACCTGACGGAGCACGCGCGTTCGCGTTTGTCACCGACATCACCGAACGGCAGCGCGCCGCGTCCGTCCTGCAGGAACGTACCGCCGAATTGGAACACCGGACCACGCAACTGAGCCGGATGTCATCAGAGCTGACACTCGCTGAGCAGCACGCGCGCGAGCAGATCGCCAAGACGCTGCACGACGGACTTCAACAACTACTGGTCATCGCCGCGTTGAACCTCGAGCAGCAATTGAACCGCGACAGGCAACGGGGCATCGCGCCAAGCGAACTGATTTCAGAGGCCAAGCATCAACTCGACCAGGCGATCGCTGCCGCGCGCTCGTTGAACTTCGAACTGTATCCTCCCGTGCTGCAGTACTCCGGGCTGCCGAGGGCCTTGACCTGGCTCGCGGACTGGACGCGCGACAAGTACAAGCTCGACGTCCGCGTCACCGTCGATCCACAGGCCGATTCCGCTCGGAAGGACGTTCGCACGCTGCTCTTCGAATCGGTGAGAGAGCTCCTCTTCAACACCGTCAAACACGCCCGCACGGATCGCGTCGCGCTGGAGCTGGCGCTCGGCGCCGACGATCAGCTGTGCATCACTGTGTTGGATCAGGGGATTGGGTTCGACCCCGCGGGTCTTGACGAACGATCAAAGGCCGGCCAGGTGGGTTGGGGCTTGTTCAGCATTCGCGAGCGCCTGACGCTGCTTGGCGGCACCTTCGAAATATCCAGCACGCCGGGAAAAGGAACGTGGGTCCGATTGGTCGCGCCGCGCGGCACGGGGCAACGGACCGGCGTTTCGGATCCGTCGACCGTCGCGTCAATCGGACTGGGATCGGCAGGACTGGCATCGGCAGGCCAAACCCCTGACTCGTCCCCCAGCGCACTCAGGATTCTCATCGTCGACGATCACGCGGCGGTGCGCACCGCATTGCGCGAGATTCTCCACCAGCGCCCGCAGCTCTCGGTCGTCGGCGACGCGGCCGACGGGCTCGAGGCGATCGCGCTCGCGCACCGGCTCCGGCCCGACGTGATTTTGATGGACATCGCGATGCCGCACATGGACGGCGTCGAGGCGACGATGCGCATCCGCGCCGAGCTTCCGGATATCGTGATCTTGGGGCTGTCGATGCAGCCGCGAAATGACATCGCCCACACGCTGGAGCAGGCGGGCGCCCGAGGCTACTTCGTGAAAGGGGTCGACACTCAGCGGCTGATCGAACACCTCCTCGCCGTTCATGCCTCGCCGCGCGTCAGGGATCGTCTGGATTAAGTGGCGCGCGCACGGGCTCGCGCCGGACGCCTCGCGGCCAACGTCAGCGCCTCCGACTGCTCGTACGCCTCGCGCAGCCAATCCGTCACCGGCGACTCCACTTCGTCGCGATGCCGGATCTGGACGATGTGCGCCAGCTTCGTCTTCGATGTCCGCTCGACGCGCCGGACCTGCGGCGCGCGAATCTTCCGCCCAAGAAAAATGACCAGCTGCAGGAAGCTTCGCTTCGGCCGCACGAAGCAGTAGCACGTCGTACGCGAGAACATGATCGCCGTGCCGGACGCATAGATGCGCTGCTCGCCGAGCGCGGCGGCTTCCTCGCGCAGCCTCTCCCACGCCTCCTTGAGATCGTCAGAAAGATCGTCGGTCAGCGCCGCTTCGGTGGTCGTCCAGCAGTCGTGTGCGGCGCCTTCCTCGATCCACTGCTTGCAGTGGTGGCATTCGTGTGCTCGCATACTTGTCGCACGCCGGGCCGCTCGTCTACTCGCCCATCGGCATCGTGTAGCAGACCGCGGTCCCTTCCAGCACCACGGTGCCGTCGCCGCGAACGACGCGCGTCCTCAGCTCGGTGATCGGCTTGTCCGGGCGAACCTTGGTGATCTCGACCTCGCCTGTAATCGTGTCGCCCGGCCGCGCCGGCGCCTTGAAATCCCAGTTGACGTGGAGGAATACGGTACCTGGTCCAGGCAAATCCTCGGCGACGACGGCGTTCAGGATGGCGCTCGTGATGCCCCCCTGCACGACGATGCCGCCGAAGCGTGTCCGGCTGGCGCGATCGAGATCGTAGTGCAGCGGATTGCGATCTCCGCTGATCGCGGTGAACAGCTGGATGTCGTCGGCGCCAATGACGCGCGACCGCTGGGCCCGCTGGCCGACGGTCGGTGCGCCGTGCGGCCACGCTTCGGTTGACTCGCTCATCTCACGCTCCCGGTCGATTGTCTCTCAGAACGTGCAAGCGAGCTTGCGTCTGCCGCACGAGGTCACCGCCCTGTGCGATGCTTGCCGGCACGGAAGGAGGCAAGGTGCCTCGCCAGATCGTCTACACGCCGAAAGCCGCCAAGCCTCCTGCGGCACCCATTGCTGAGGCCTGACTCGTCGGTATCGTGTTTCATTCGGACCGGAGCGCGATCACGGGATCGATTCTCGTCGCGCGCCGCGCCGGAAACCACGAGGCGCACTCGGTGACGAGCAGCAGGAAGGCCGACAGCGTGAGATAGATCAGCGGGTTGGTCGCGTCGACGTCGAAGAGCATCTGCTGCAGCAGCCTCGACAGCGCGAGCGCGCCGGCGATCCCGGCGGCGATCCCGACGAGCGTCAACCGCCGGCCATGACCGAGGACCATTCGCATCACCACGCCGGGTGATGCGCCGAGCGCCATGCGAAGGCCGATCTCGCTCGTGCGAAACGTCACGAGATGCGCCATCACACTGTAGACGCCGAGGCTCGCGAGCACGAGCGCCACGACCGCGAATCCTCCCAGCAGCATCAGCGCGAGCTTGCGGTCGGCAATGGTCCGCGCGACGCGCGCGGAGAGCGGCTGCGGCTGCAGCAGCGGAAGATCCGGGTCCACCGATCGCACCGCCTCGCGGACGACCGGCAGCATCGCCGCGGGGCTGACGTTCGTCCGCACGAGAATGTTCGTGAAGGGTTCCGGGCGCTGCAGTGCCGGCAGGAAGTAGTCCGCTTCCGGCGGCGCATTCACACTGGTACTGCGCACGTCGGCGACGACGCCGACAATCTGCGACGGCAATTGCGCCATGCCGGTGACCAACGTCCGGCCGATCGGGTTCTCGCCGGGAAAATGCCGCCGCGCAAACGTCTCGTTGATGATGGCGACGTGCGGCACGCGAGAGTTGTCGCGCTCGTCGAAATCGCGCCCTGCGAGAATCGGGATGCCGAGCGTGCCGAAGTACCGCGGCGAGACAAGATGCCGGTTGGCCTGCGGACGCTCACTGAGCGGCGGGAGCGGCCGGCCGCCGATCGCGACCGGCGCCGGCGTCTGTCCGCCCGTCAGCGGCACGCGATCGGTGAGGGCGGCCGACGAGCTGCCAGGCAGCGTCGACAGGCGTTGATACAACTGCTCGTAAAATGCGACGAGCTTCTCGCGATCGTAGCGCGTCGGCGGCAGCGCGAGTTGTGCGGTGAAGACGCCGCCTGGTTCGAACCCCGGCTTGACCTGCTGCAACCGTGCAAAACTCGTGAGCAGCAAACCGACCGCGATCAACAGCACGAGCGAGAGTGAGACTTCGGCGACGAGCAGGCCGGATCGCAGACGGCCGCCGGATCCGATCGATCCACGTCCCGCTTCCTTCAGTGCTTCCTGCACGTTCACGCTCGCCGCCTGCCAGGCGGGCAGCAGGCCGATCGCGAATCCGGTGACGAGCGACACGGCCAAGGCGAAGCCGAGCGCCAGCGGATCGATCCGGATCTCGATCGCGCGCGGAATGAAGTCGGCTCCCAACGCGACGAGTGTGGCAAGCGCCCACTGCGCCAACAACAGGCCGACCGCGCCGCCAACGACGGCGAGGAGCATGCTTTCGGTGACGAGTTGGCGGATCACATCGAATCGCGTCGCACCCAGCGCGAAGCGTGCCGCGATCTCCCGCCGCCGGCCGGCAAAGCGCGCGAGCACGAGGTTGGCGATGTTCGCGCACGCGATCAGGAGCACACATGCCACCGCGCCGAACAGCAGCAGATAACTCTGTCGCTGCTGCCCGACCGCATCGTCCAGGATCGGCACGACCTCGATTTGTGACGGCGCGTCGACGTTGGCGGGGTATGCGGCGCGGTAGTTGGCCGCGATGATGTTCATCGCTTCGCGTGCCTGCGCCAGCGACACGCCTGGCCGCAGCCGCGCGATGGCTTGAAAGAAGAAGCCGCCGCCGTTCAACTGCGTTGGAATCAGGAAGGGCACGTCGGCCGGCCTCGGAACCCAGATCTGGAGCTGATTCAGGGGGAACGCGGTCGCCGCTTCGGGCAAAACGCCGACAATGACGTACGGCGCGCCATCGAGGGTCAGTGTCTGTCCCAGCACCGACGGATCGCGATTGAAACGCTGCTGCCACATCGCATGGCTGATCAGGGCGACGTCCGCCCCGCCGGGCGAATCTTCGGCTGGCGAGAAATTGCGGCCGATGGCCGGCTGCAGCCCCAGTGCCGGCAGAAGGCCCGCAGTGGCCCGCAGGCCGATCAGCTGTTCCGGATCGCCGGAGCCGGTCAACGTGAACGGGTTGCCGATCGACAGCGAGAGATCGCTGAAGACCTGCTGCTGCTCCTGCACGGCCGCGTACCGCGAATAGGAGAAGCCGATGCGCCTCAAGTTCTGCGCCTCGTTCGTCGAGCTCAATCTGACGAGCCGATCCGGCTCGCGATAGGGCAGCGGACGCAGGAAGACCGAGTTGACGACGCTGAAGAACGCCACGTTCGCGCCGATCCCGAGCGCGAGGCCGAGGATGGCGACCAGCGTGAAGCCGGGCGACTTGAGCAGCTGACGGATCGCGTAACGGATCTCGGGCATGCCGCCTCCGCTGCGCGAGTATATCTGGGGTCGGATGTGTTTGGGCTGGATCGAAACCGCTCGATGCTTCAGGCCAAGGAGCGGATTCGGCGCTGGTCTAGCCGACCCGGCGGCGCATCAGCGGAGCTCGTGATCCATGGCATTCAGCAGGACACGCACTTGCTCAATAGACCGACGCCGAGCTTCTTCAGCAGTGCGATTGTTTCCGGGAACGGTTGTGTCCGCTGGAATGGGCCGTTCGCCATGTCGGCGACGCTCTGCCCCTTGCGGTTGATCGCCTTCACGTCGGCACCCTTCGAGATCAGGTAACGAATCATCTCGTTGTCACCGCGAGCCGCGGCGTTGTGCAGCGCGGTGTTCCCCTCGCCGTCGCGCGCGTTCACGTCGGCATGCAGCTCCTCGACGAGGTACTTGACGGCGGCGAGCATGCCCGTCGGCGCATAGCGATGGTGGTTCGCGGTGAAGCTCGACCCGTACGCCTGGCCCGACGCGGCCAGCAGCGGCGGGATGCCCGCGCCGCCGACTGGCACTTTGGGCAGCCCCGACTTGTCCTCCGGCGGGGCTGCCGTGTCGAAGAACCGGAACACCGGCGTGTTCATCGTGGGGATGTTCGGGTCGGCACCGTGGGCGACGAGCAGCTTCATGGCCTCGATGTCGTCCGCGTACGCCGCGCGCCAGAACGGCGTGGCGCCTGTCTCGTCGAGCCCTGACTGATCGAAGTTGTAGCCTGTGTACCACACCTTCTTCTTCAGCCGGACGTTCGGGTCGGCGCCCTTCTCGAGCAGCGCCCTCACAAGATCGAGATAACCGATCGATTGATTACGCCACGCTTCGGGCTGGGGGTATGCCGCCTTTGGCGCCCAGACGCAATTGAGCACGTCATAGAGCGGCGTCGCCCCGTTCGCGGCCGCCTCGTTCGGGTTGGCGCCGTGATCGAGCAGGTACTTCGCCGTATCGAACTGGCCGTTGATGATCGCGATGAGCAGCGGGCTCGTGTGATCGCCGGGATCGACCTGATTCACGTCGGCGCCCGCCTCGACGAGCGCCTTGACGGCATCGGCATGTCCCTGGCG
>Ga0207657_10003713_pt1 | contig 16219 bp, 12 predicted proteins | sample KBSC33metaG_FD_184316 | JGI IMG/M metagenome (GOLD analysis project Ga0207657, IMG submission 184316) | Corn rhizosphere microbial communities from Kellogg Biological Station, Michigan, USA - KBS C3-3 metaG (SPAdes) (version 2) | ecosystem: Host-associated > Plants > Roots > Rhizosphere > Soil ... | reverse complement strand
AAAAATAAAACGGAATGATACAATGCGAGTGGTTATTGAAGCCTTTTCTGCTGCGTATTTTTGCATCTCATCTCACACAAAATAATTTTCATTTTCACGCCATCACATTTCTACATTAACTATTGTGTATAGAAAAATCTTGAGCGGTTAATTTTCAGATCGCGGAGTATGCTTGATTTAGGATTCAAAGTAATGTTGAATGAGCGATACAATCCAACCGGCGTAATGTTGATGGCCATTTGCCAGCAATGCATGTCGCGTGTGATGAACATGGTAAGCGTTTGGATCTTTGCGGTTTTAAAATCAAAGTAAGTGCTGCCGCCGATTTTCCATTTCGGCGTTAAACTAAAATCACCGTTGATATTTAAACTGCTGTTAAGACTAGTGACGAAATCCCGCAGGTTTGGCGAAAGTATTCTTGAAAAACTAAGCGAATATGATAACTGTACATTCCATGGAATATTAAAATCTACAAACTCTGCGGGATGTGAACGGATATAATCAAGCTGCTGCATTTGCTCATCAGGCGTTATTGTTTGATCTTCGTCTCCTTGTTGTTCTTTGTTCTTGTCTTCCTCTTTTGATTTGCTTTTAAAAGATGTGGAGATGGCAAGACTTCCGTTGGTAAATCTTCCTATTTTACCTTCTTTCCATAATAATTTGTCCACTCTTCGGCCAAGCGTATCAACATCGTAAGGATCGATGGACGCACTTCCCGTAATATTTATTTTTTGAATGATAGTGCTTCGAAAACTTAAACTCAGCGGACTTACCTTGAAACTATCTGCAATAAAATTGTAACCGCCCGTTATACCTAAACCATCGATCAACCTAACTTTTTTTGTAGGCCCTTGCGAAGTATCTTTATTATTACGCACCTTCATCTCAAGCAGGTTATCGATTCCAAAACTTATACCTCCGAATTTCCCCTGGCTGAATGAACCCATAACACCTCCATCAAAAACAGAATAAGTATAAAATTCCTTTCCTGCCGAATCAACCTGTACCGTTCTATAATACTGGCTGACAAGATCAGGTTTATAGTTGAGTGAAATGAATGGCTTTACTTCATGACGAATTGCAACAATGCCTTTTGATTTAGGAAAATTTACGGTTCCAAAAATTCGCGTGTTTGCAGAAAATCCAAAGCTTATTTCTCTTGCTGTGAAGAACCCTCTTTCAATGGTTGTATCAACCTTTACTGTTTTATCGTTCCATGTACGAATAATCTTTTGTCCATACCATCTTTCTGCATAAGAAACACTTGGACCAATAATGATTGGACCGAGCGGTGGCAATGTAACGCTGATGGGTACCTGATGTTCTACGCCCCATTGTGCAGTATCAAGCAATTGTTGAAAGTTGAAAGCAGAATCATAAAATGAAATTTGATTAAGCAACGTTCCGTTGTATGATATGCCAAGCTTTTGGTACCATTTTGGCGTTCCTACAAAATCTTTCTTTTGAAAAGGATATACAGTTGAAGCGCTAAAGTTTACAGTTGGAACATTCACATTGATAAGACGCGTTAAATTATTTTGATTATGATTTGCGGCGACACTCAAATTATACTTTCCCTGGTCCCATGTTTTATTCCATGTGATAGACGAATTAAGTTGGTTTTGATAATTAATGTAAGGATTGTTAGTAACAAACTGGTTATACTTTGTACTTCCGGCATTCACACTTGCACTAAATGTTGTTCCGGGATGCGCTTTCGGATCGGTACTATGATTCCATGAAATATGAAATGTGTTTGATGTTGTAAACTCTTCTTTTGAAAGCGTGTAACCACTGTTAAGCAATTTTGTTTTTTGAAGAGATAAAGTAAGAGCACCGCGATATTTATAACGCTTATAATATTCCGGAGAAACATTAAGGCTCCAGCCACCATAAGAATAAAGATTACCGCGAAAAGTAACATCCCAGTTATCATTAAGCACTTTGTAATAACCCATATTTTCAAGACCTAATCCAAAGTCTTCGCTTTGTGCAAACTGCGGTGGCAGTATTCCCGAATGTCTTCCCCTGTTCAAAGGAAAGATTCCGAATGGTATTGCAATTGGCATCGGAACACCTTCAAATTCAGGATATGCAGGACCTGACACTGCAATTTTATTATTGATGATCTTTACTTTTTTTGCAATGAATGCAAAGTGTGGTGTATCAAGATTACATGTTGTAAAAACATTGTTATAACCATATCCAACATTCTTATTTACTTTTTTAAATCGCTCCGCGTTTACATACATTTCTCCTTCATTATAAAACGTGTTCTTTGTTAAACCTCTTTGCGTTTTCATGTTGAAGAAGATGGTGTCGCTGATGGATTTTGAACCAGCTTGTGTAAGTTCAGGTTTATTCAACACTCCTTTCGATGTATCTGTTCCTCCATAAGCTTTAATGATCTGTGTTTCCTGATCATATATTATCGTATTCGCATCAAGCGTGATCTCAGTATATTTTGTATTTGCTTTTCCATACAGCAGGAATTGTTTTTTCGGAATGATCAAAACACCTGAATCATCAGCACTGTAATCAATTTGCGCGTCGAGTGTATCTTTTGATAAAGTGAGTGTATCTACGGTAGGAACTTTTGTTGTATCATTTTTATCAATTGAAGTGTCTGAAATATTTTTTATGGTAGTATCTATTGCGTGATGATTTGAATCTCGTCTCTTGATACTTGTATCTTGTTTCCTGATGCTTGAATCTTGTCTCTTGATACCTGTATCTTGTCTCTTGATGCTTGTATCTTGTCCCTTCGGAATTGTGTCTTGATTTTTTATTAAGAAATTAAAATATGATGAAAAATTTTTTGTCTTTGCCTGTATATGAAATGTTATAGTGGTTAATAAAAGAATAGTTAGTCCTGATAAAATATAATTTATATTAGTTTTGCTACGTTTCATCATAAGTATGAAACAAATGTAGGGCTTAATGCATAAACGATTTGTGAAGAATAAGTTTAACGATCTTGTTAATTATGCTGAAAAAAATATTTCTTTTTATAACCCTTACCGGCACTTTATCAACCATCACTTCATTTAAAAATGCTACGCCAAAGAAGGTGCAGCAGCCGGTGTTAAGAACGATCATTGTTGATGCAGGACACGGTTTACCCGATCCCGGTGCAAAAGGCAAATACAGCACTGAATCACAACTTACACTTGCCATTGCAATGAAAGTTGGTGAACAACTGAAAACACTTTTGCCTGATTGTAAAATAATTTACACACGCACTGATGAAAATTTACCGGAAGGTTTGGATGATAAAAATGTAGCGAACCGTTTGAGAGCAAAAAGAGCCAATGAAAATCATGGCGATCTTTTTATCGCGATTCATGTGAACTCAATGGAAGATCATTATTCAAAAACAGTGATTGGTCATAAGAAACAAACTTATTACGCGTATTCAGGCAAAGGGAAGAACAGAAAAAAAATAAAAAAGACGCGAACAGTACCGATTTACAAATACACGAAGCTGCCTTGTGAAATTGCAGGCACTGAAACATACATTTGGGCAGTAGCAAAGAACGATCAGAAAAAACAGTTTGTAAACGACAACCAGGATTTTGGCGGCGAACAATCTGATTCAACTTATCAATATTTCGATTCCCCTGAAGCGCGAATTATGGCGTCTGTCCGCACACAAAAATATTTCGACAGAAGTCTTTTGCTTGCAACGTATGTTGAAGATGAATTTAAAAAAGAAGGACGCACAAGTTGGGGTGTAAAGCAAAGAAACTATGAAGGCATTTGGGTTTTGCAGGCCACGGCGATGCCGAGCATATTAGTGGAAACAGGTTTTATTTGCAATCCTGATGAAGAAGATTATTTAAATAGCGAGAAGGGCCAGAATGAAGTTACTTATGCAGTAACAAGAGCTGTGCTTCGTTACAAACAAGCACTGGAAGGTGGTACAGATAATTTAGCAGATACAGTTGCTCTCAACCGCTGATCCAATTTCTTTTTCAATAAAAAATTTGACTATCCTTTTTATTGATATTGCTGTGAGGTAATTTATTGTTACAAAAATTAATTAACACTTTATCAATGTACATTTCGTTTTATTTTACGTCTTAGCAAAAAATAATTGATGAGATGTTTTTGAAGATTTTTTTTCTTGCATCTTCTTTTCTCCTCGCAGGTTTTAATACACACTCGTTTGATATTAATCAACCGCAGCAAAGACCTGCGCTAAAAACTATTGTGATAGATGCGGGACATGGTGGTAAGGATGATGGTGCAAGCGGCAGCTACTCCAAAGAAAAAGATATAACACTTGCTATCGCTTTAAAGCTGCAGAAAACTTTAGCAGCGGCCATGCCCGATATAAATATCGTGATGACAAGAACTACCGATATTTTTGATCCTCCACCTGTAAAAGCAAACAAAGCAAACTCTGCCGGCGGTGATCTTTTCGTTTCTATTCATTGCGATTTTGTTCCTCCTATTCGCCACAGTGAAATTGTCGGATACAAAACGCAAACCTATTACACAGGCAAAGGCAAGAGCAGAAAAAAACATACACGGAAGGTTCCTCAATATCATTATTGGACAACGCCAAATCTCACCAAGGGCGCTTCAACATATATCTGGGCTGTGCATAAAAACGATGACAAAGAACTTGCCATGCGCGAAAATGAATCGCTGTATATAGACAGTAGTCTTTTAAAACAAGTCGGCGATTTCGATCCTGATTCTCCTGAAAAAAGAATTCTTTACACACTAAAAACACAACAATATTTTCAACGCAGTGCAAGTCTCGCATTAACTGTTGAAGACGAGTTCGCAAAGATTGGCCGCTCCACACGCGATGCATTGCAAAGGCAGGTGGGCATTTGGGTGTTGCAGGCTACTGCAATGCCAAGTATTCTCGTTGAAACCGGTTACCTTTCAAATCCTGAAGAAGAAGATTATCTCAACAGCGAAAACGGTCAGCAGGAAACCGCAGAAGCTATTACAAGAGCGCTTGCGCGTTACAGGTATTCTCTTGAACATCCGTCTGCAGACAGTTCACTCAGTCAAACATCTAATCAGTAACATTGTGTAAATGTTTTACAGCAATTGGTATAAACAGTTAGTTTTGCTGCTTAATGCACGATGTATAATTTTATAAAAAAGAATTATCATGTTGCCTGCATTTGTAGTAATGGCATCGCCTGTTGTGTCACTCACTTGTACGTTCTGTAACATTATTGAACAAGTAAAAAGCTAAAAGTAAAAAGTAAAAATTGTTTTGACTTTTGAATTTTTACTTTTGAATTAATTTATGCAGTACAAGTGTGCGATGCAAGGGACGATGATAAAAGATTTGCAGCCGGGTACATAAAAAATATTCTAACCTGCATCAAGCATAAGATTCTATAAACAAAATTTACCAGTGTGAAAATATCCAACGAAACAAAGATTGGCGCTTTAACTGCAATAGCTGTTACTTTTTTAATTCTTGGTTTTAATTTCTTAAAAGGAAAAACACTTTTTAAAACGGGTACTTTTCTTTACGCAAAGTTTGCTGATACACGAAAGCTTTCTCCATCAAATCCCGTTTACATTAACGGTTACCAAATTGGCAGCGTGTATGAAATACGGGCCGGCAACAGCAATCTTAGCAATATTCTTGTCACCGTCAAACTCAATGCGCTTTATAATATTCCCGATAATTCAGTTGCAGAAATTGAAACATCGCTGGTTGGCTCACCAAATATTTTAATTACACCGGGCAACAGCATAAGATTCCTTCAATCCGAAGACACAATCAAAACAAGAAATACTCCCGGCTTACTTGGTGATGTATCACAACGGCTTGCCCCTGTTGCGGATCAACTACAAGCAACATTGGCCTCTCTTGACACAGTGTTGCGCAATTTTAATTCTGTTCTTGATCCTGCGACAAAAGGAAATTTACAAGGAGTGATCGCTAACCTTCATAAAGCAACAACAAGCATAATTATTTCTGCAAACGCAATGCAGCGCATGCTGAATGAAGAACATGGTTCTCTTGCAAAAGCATTGAACAATGTAGATAGTTTCACAGCGAATCTTGCCGCCAATAATCAAAAGCTCAGCAACACAATGAGCAACATAGAAAAAACAACGGACAATTTATCCAAAGCGGATATTGACGGTGCGGTGAATAGTTTGAAATCGTCTGTGGATAAACTCGACAGCATAATGAACAAAATTAATTCATCAGAAGGATCGCTTGGAGCATTTGTAAACGACAAGGAATTATACAACAACATTAACAATACTGTTCGCAGCCTTAATATACTCATGGACGACCTTCGTGTTCATCCCAAACGCTACATAAATGTTTCCGTGTTTGGCAAAAAAGATAAAGGCAATTATTTAACCGAGCCTTTGAAAGATAGCACATCATCCAATAAGCAATGAAAAGGCTTTTATTTTTAAAAAAAAAATTCTTTCTCTTTTGCCTGTTGTTTGCATATATGCACTCGCATGCGCAACAGCCGAATCAAACAGATACAGCCGGACGCAAACAGATCATCATCATTCATTCAGATAAAATTGGTTTTAAACAAACCGATTCATTGAACAAGTTTCAATTGCTTGTTGGCAACGTTGCTGTGCAACAAGAGAAAACAAAGTTTTATTGTGACAGTGCAGCCCTTAATACAACAACAAATGTGATGGAGGCTTTTGGTCACGTGCACATTAATGATAATGACAGTCTTCAAATTTATTCTGATTACTTAAAATATTTTGGTCACGAAAAAAAAGCAATGCTTACAGGCAATGTGAAATTAACGGATGGAAAAGGTGTGCTAACAACTAATCAGCTTGATTATGATCTTAACACAAAAATTGGAATTTACTCAAACGGTGGTAAAGTTGTAAATGGCGAAACAGTTCTTACAAGCGGTGAAGGTTATTACTATGAACAAACACGGGATGTTCATTTCAAGAAAAATGTTGTATTGATCGATCCGCAATACACAATAAAAACAGATACGCTTTTATACAACACTTACACAGAAGTATCAACCTTTATTGTTCCCACAGAAATAACGAGCGACAGCGGAAGAAATAAGATCAATACAATAAACGGATATTACGATACGAAAAATAAAAGAGCATATTTTGGTCAGCGTCCGCAAATTTGGAATGGCGGCACTTACATTGAAGCAGATGAAGTCGCTAATGATGATTCAACAGGTTATGGTGAAGCAAAAGGAAATGTAATTTACCGGGACACTGTGCAAAAAGTAACGATCCTTGCGAACCACATGAACACGAACAGAAAAGAGAATTCTTTTCTTGCAACAGAAAAGCCTTTGATGATCATTCAGCAGGAAGAAGAAGATTCACTCTTTATTGCAGCCGATACTTTATATTCTGCGAAACTTTCTGACCTGCGTAAAACGAGGAATATCCCTGATGTAGTTCAAACTGTTTCAAATAAAACTTCTGTATCTGAAGATTCGGTGCAAACAGTAGAAGACTCTGTAGAAGAGGAAACAAATAATGATTCTACATTAATTCGTGTTGACTCAATTAAAGCAAGAACAGCACCAATACTTGCATTAAAGGATACAACACTTAGTACAAAAGATTCAACACATGCTTTAAGAGATACAACGCAATCAAAAGGCGCAGATAGCACCGACCGGTTTTTTGAAGCATATTATCATGTGCGCATTTATTCAGATTCATTGCAGGCAGTTGGCGACAGTTTGTTTTATTCAGCGGAAGATTCTGTTTTTCGATTGTTCAATCAGCCTGTTGTGTGGACACGTGAGAGCCAGGTAACCGGCGACACAATTTATTTGTACACACAAAACAAAAAACCAAAACGCATGTATGTTTTCGAAAACGCGCTGACGATAAACAAAGTTGGAAGTATGTATTATAACCAGGTAAAGGGTAGAACAATGAATGCATATTTTGAGAACGGAAATATTGTTTATTCCCGAACTAAAGGAAATTCTGAAAGTATTTATTATGCGCAGGATGATGAAAATAAATTTATCGGCGTGAACAAAGCAACTGCTGATATTATTGATATGTACTTCGAGAATAGGAAACCGCAACGAGTTGTTTTTCGCAGCAATCTTGTGGGAACAAGTTATCCCATGCGACAAGTGAATCATGAAGAATTAAGATTACGCGGATTCCAGTGGCTTGAAGATATTCGTCCGAAATCAAAGGATGATTTGTTTACAGAACATAATGAAGAGATCAAAAAAGAAAATAACGGGAACGATAAATCAGAAGATAAGGGTAATAAGCAATAAATAAATCCTTTTATCTGCCGAATATGAATCGAACGAAACAATTGCAATCTCTAACTACAAACTATAAACTACAAACCACAAACTATCATAATCTCTCTCTTATCTTCTTTGCTCCCTTCACCATATTGGCAAGTTTCTGTCGTGATGCCCATCTTGCTGTTTGGCTCAATCCACAATCAGGAGCAACAGATAATTTTTCTGCAGGAACAAATTGCAAACAACGTTGTATTCTTTCAACAACATCCTGCACAGATTCTATGTAATAATTTTTTACATCGACAATCCCAACTGAAACATCCATCTTTTCTGCAAAAGGTTGCAACAATTCTATTTCAGCAAACTCACGATTCGCCATTTCAATATGAATCTCATCTACAGTAAGATCAAGAAAATCCGGAAGCATTGGTTTTATGCTTCGATAACCCACAGGTCTTCCTTTAAAATTTCCAAAACACATGTGCGTTGAAAGTCTGCACTTGCCAACAATTGGTTTTACAGTGCGATTAAAAATATCTACAAATCTTTTTGTGTCTTCTTTATAAGCATAACAACTCATGGAAGGTTCATCAATGGTTATTTCAGTACAACCCGCTGCCACAAGGTCTTCCAGCTCTTTGCTGATGATCGGCAACAATGCTTCAGTGATTGCATAACGATCTTTATATCTTTCATTCGGTAATAATCGTCCGCTTAATGTATATGGTCCGGGAACACTTGTTTTAAGTGTTGGACCCTGCGGTGCTAATTTTTTCAAACGCAAAAATTCTTTTATTGCACCCAATCCATTTGGTGCGACCAATTCATCAACGATATCATGTTTACCTCTTTGATCATGTGCTGCCGGACCAAATTTTCTTGTTTCTGTTTCGTTGTTACGAATGCCTTTTATATAACCATAAAAAGAAAGATTGAAATCGAGACGTGTTTGCTCGCCATCTGTTATTACATCAAGCCCTGATGCAACCTGGTCATGTATAGCTGCGATAACGGCATCTTCTATCATCTCTTCAATATCTGCTGCTCCAAATTGCGAAAGATTTTGCGTTGCAAATTCAAGCCAGCCGGGAAACGGATAACTGCCGATAACTGTTGTGCGAATAGGAATTGGTTGCATGTTCTTCTTCCTGATTTTATTTATTAAAAGAAAATAATTGCTGAGGGTTCCTATAAAACATTTGATCAAAGTAATTTATTAAGCCTCTTTTATTTAGTTCATCTTTAAATGTGGTCAATAAAAAAATTAAACCCGGTTTTCCTCCGTAAGATTTCCAGTATGTATTTCGCGCCATATCCATTCCAATCACAATTCTGTTCGAATGTTCCGGTAATAATTTTTCAAGTAAAGTGTAGGTCCAGTTATCTTCTGTTGTCTTCCATCGGAAATGACTATCATATTCAACATACACACCTGTATGCATTAGTTCTTTATGATATCCGAGATCTTTATTTTTATCAACGTGCGATAACACAACATGATTAAGATCGGCGCCAAGTTTTGAAAATAATTCAGCCTGAGCAATCGCATGTCTGCCGCTATTTGTGTGTGTAAGAATAGGAGCACCTGTTTGCAGATGTGCATGCACAACTGCTTCAAAAATTTTCTGCTGATGTGCGGTGATAGGTTCATCACCCGTTGCAAGTTTGATGAGTCCTGCCTTATGCGATGTTCGTTTTACAATGGGGCAACCATAATCAAATTCATCAATTCCTTCGGTAATATCTTTTACAAAAAGCGTTGTGAGTTCATCTGCGGATAAAGAATATCGCCAATGATCAGGAAGATAATATTTTTCAAGATGAATTCCCGTTGGCGCAATGATGTGAACATTGGAATTGCGTGAAACAGTTGCAAGCTTCAAAACATTTCTTCCGCTATTAGCCGGCATTGTATCAACAAGCGTTCTTCCTCCAAGCTGGTAAAATTCTTTCAGCTCCGTTGTGATGCGGTCAGTATCATTCAAAACAAAATCAGGATTGGCAAGCGTTGGAAAACTTTCTTCTATCACCACGTGTTCATGCGAATAAGTTAAACCCATTTCATGAGGCGCAATATCTCCGAGCACTGTTCTTACAAAAGACATTGGCTATGTATTGATTTTATTTTTGCTGAAAATTATTTTTCCATCCATTTCTCGATGTGTCTGCTTCAATCGACGACACTTCGAGTATTTGACCAACCTGCACAAGTTGTTCTCTCAACATTGCAACATCAACAAGTTTTGCATCACAATCTTTTTGCAATGACTGAACAGCCGCAAATCCTGCAGCCTGTCCCATGCTCATTGTTTGCGCCATTGAGCGACACGATGCATGTGCATCATGCGTTGCAGAAAAACAACGACCAACTACCCACGTGTTCGCACTTCCTTTAGGAACTATCGTTCCATAAGGTACACCATACACGCCGCTGCCGGGAATATATTCCCAGTACGTTTCATCTTCACCGTTTGCACCTTTACGATGATCTTCGATTGGTGCACCACAAAGTAAAATTGTTAAACGAGGAATTTCACCTTCGAGACATTCTTCTTTTGTCAGGCGATGTTCACCATATACCCGTCGCGTTTCTCTCACACCGATTTGATTCGACAACCCAATTATTTTTGAATCTTCGTAACCCGGTATCTCTTCCCGAAAAAATTTTTCATAAGCAAAGGATTGTGCTCGTCCTTCAATCTCTGCTTTTGTCAATTCATCAATTTTCAAAGCACTCAAATCAGTTACTTTAACTGCAACTGTAGAAATACATTTTGGCTGACACATTTCATGCGCAGAGCCTTCTTTGCGCGGCAATGCATGCGTTTTATTTTCGAAAGCCTTCGCCATTTTTTTCTTCAGCATTTTGTTGCCTCCCGCGTTCTCAAATTTTTGCAGGTCAACGTTACACATGCGAAATGTTGTCGTCATACTTTGTACCGGTTCTTTTTCTCCCGCAAGTTCAAAATCATATCCCGCCAAAAAACAAAAATCCGCATCGCCGCTCGCATCAATCACACGCTTCGCCTCTATTTTATAAAAGCCCGATTTATTCCACACAACACATTCAAATAATTCTCCGTGTTGCGCCACATCAACTAAAGTTGTATGCAATAAATATTGTACGCCTGCTTTTACTATTAATTCATCCCACACATATTTCAAACGCTCAGGATTGTAGTTCACTCCGGTTCCCGCGCCATAAGTATTTGGTCGGAGAAAAATATCTTTCGTTTTATCAAGTTCATTCACCACAACATCAGGAATTCCGCCGACAATTTTTTTTGGTGATGCGCCCGGTGTAAAGAAACCATAGAATGTGTCAAGCATTTGCGTAGAAGTGCCGCCCGGAAAACCATATCGTTCAATAAGCATCACTGAAAATTTTTTTGACTGGGACGCTGCAATCGCCGCCACGCATCCGGCAGAACCCGCACCAATCACAAGAATATCTGTTGATGCAAACAATGAAATTTTATGATGATTGAAAATGGAGAGCATGATATTTTTTTGTGAGTCAGCAGTTACATCTTTGGTCATCGCCTGTTGTGTCACTCACTTCAACATTCTGAACTTTGATGAACAAGTAGAAATTCAAAATTAAAAAGTAAAAAATAGTAGATCGTGTTTTGAATTTTTACTTTTTCCTTTTTACTTATTTCCCCACATTCTTATACAATTCTGCCAAACGATGTGCATGTTCATCATAAGCGCTTTCAAATAATTGCTTTGCTTTTTCATCTCCTACAATCGCAGATGCGGTAAGTACTTTAGGAGGTTGACCGGCCTCTGTCAACAATCTTGCAACTTCCGCTTTTATGCTATTGATGATAATTACGCCGCCAACAGTGGAGCCGGGAGAAACAGGTGTTTGCAAATTTTCTATTGTAATCATTGAATCACCAACAGGAGCGCCGCTGTCTAAAACAAGATCTGCAAAGTCAGAAAGCTTTTTGCCATCACTTCTTTTGCTTTTGCTTTTTTCAAGATGTGCTTTTGTTACAATCGCAACTACTTTTATTCCTCTTTGTTGAAACAGCTCTGCCATTTCAATGGGAACAATATTGCAACCGCTTGAAGAAATTACAAGTGCTGTATCTTTTTCACTCAATGAAAAGTTTCGCAAAATTCTTTCTGCAAGACCCGGAACATTTTCAAGAAACATTGCCTGCCGCTGACCGTTTGCTCCAACAACATTGTTGTGGTATGTAAGTGATAATTCAACAATCGGATTAAAGCCTGGAAAAGAACCGTAACGTGGCCACATTTCCTCTACCATAATCCTGCTATGTCCCGAACCAAACACATGAACAACTCTTCCCGCTAAAATACTTTGTGCAAACCAATTTGCAGCTTTTGCAATTTGTTGTTGCTGCTCTTCTATTTTATCTGCTATATTTCTGCATTTATCTATATAGGCTTTGATCACATTCATTTTCAAAAATTTTTTGTTTATGCATTCTTCACCATTGCAAAACACGCAGCACCGATCGCTCCTGCCATATCACCAAACTGAGCTTTCATGATCGTCGTCCTGTTACCACCGGGTCGCCACTCATAAATTGATAAAAAATTTTCAAGCGGTTCAAAAAGATCTTTTCCAGCTTCAGTAATTCCGCCACCAAGAATTACACATTCGGGTGAAAGAATGTTGATTACAGAAGCAATACCAATCGATAATTTTCTAACCGATGTTAACCAAACCCATTTTGCAAAATGATCGCCGCTTCTATATGCTTCAAGCAATGTATGTGTATCTTTAAATTTTCCAAGTGATCTTTTTTCAATTGTTACATTTCCTACGGCGCTTTCCAAAGCGCCCGGCATTCCGGTAACATCAGGCTCATCTTCATGATCAATCACGATATGACCAATGTGTCCGGCTTTTTGAAAATTTCCCTGGTAAGGTTTCCCATCAATTAATATTGCGCCGCCAACACCTGTTCCTAAAGTAAGCAACACTGCGTTTTTTTTATCTCTTGCAACACCCAGTTTTGCTTCAGCCATTAATGCGGCAATTGCATCGTTTATCACATAAGTTTTATGATGCAAAAAAGATGACCAATCAAAATTTTCCAATCCCTGCATGCGACCAGGCATATGAGCTATGCAAGAATTTTTTTCATCGGGAATACCAGGTGCGGAAATGCCAACAATAAATTCAGACAACATAAGTTTGGATTGCAGTTCTTCAACTGAAGTTTTTACGGATTGCCTCCAGGTTGCATCACTGTTATCATTTGTTGACGCATATAACCGATGCAAAACATTTCCATTATTATCCAATGCCACAGCTTTTATTCTTGTGCCACCCAAATCTATTCCTATTACTGAAGTTGACATTTTTTCTTCATGATAATTTGTAATCTAATATTGTCCTTCACTGACACTCCATCCGCCATCTACTGCGATCACTTGTCCTGTAATAAATTTTGCATGATCTGACAGTAAAAAAACTGCAGCGCCATCTGCATCTTCAGGCACACCAATTCTTCCACCATCCAGCGGCTGTTTTGTTTTAATGAATTCCATGATCGTTTCATCATTCGCAGCACGTTGCGACATTGGTGTTTCAATTAATGAAGGTGCAAGCACATTTGCTCTGATATTGTATGATGCATAATATGCAGCAATCGATTTGGCAAAACCAATCACTGCGGATTTTGTTGCTGCGTAAGCATGCGTTGAAAAATATCTTGGTGATGGGGAAAAGCCAAGCACCGATCCCATATTTAATACAACACCACTTTGTTTCTGCTCCAAAAAATATTTTATTGCTGCACGATTCGAAAACATAAGCGATGTAAGATTCAATTGCAAAGTTTTTTCCCAGCCTTCTGTTGTAATTTCATGCAAAGGTCCATCACCAAACTTTCTTCCGCTTCCACCAGCTACATGATACAATCCGTCAAAGCCATCAAATTTTTTTACACATGTTTCAATCGCATTTGCAGCAACACTTTCATCAGTTGCATCTCCTGTTATAACAATACCGTTATCTTTTATTTTTTGTTTTGCGTCTTCAGAGTGTTCAGGATTTCTTCCAACCACTACAACTTTTGCTCCTTCATCAATGCAGGCAAGTGCAGCAGACAAGCCCATTCCGGCGGTTCCGCCAATGATAACGATCCGTTTATTTGAAAGCCATTCTTTTGACATGAGAGCAATCGTTTCGTTTTAATTCAAACAAATGTAAACCTGAATAAAAAATAAAAACGAAAATTTGAAAGCATCAAAAATTATTGCTGCTTCAATCCATTTACAAATAACTCAAATTAGTTTTTGGTGAAAGCTCAAGTAAAGTTTCATACATCAGCAAAATCGTTTCTTCAATATCTTTCCTGTGAAGCATTTCTACTGTAGTATGCATATAACGCAGAGGAATTGAAATCAACACAGACGGACAACCATCATTTGCATAAGCAAAACTTTCTGTATCTGTTCCGGTGCTGCGACTTACGGTACGCATCTGTACATTTATTTTATTATTCTTTGCAACATCTTCAACGATCTTTAATAATTTATTGTGCACTGCTGGTCCGTAAGCAAGTGAAGGACCTTTACCACATGCAATATCACCTTCGATCACCTTATTGATCATAGGTGTTTGCGTGTCATGTGTAACATCTGTGATGATTGCTACATCCGGTTTTATGCGGCGTGCAATCATTTCAGCACCACGCAAACCAATTTCTTCCTGCACTGCATTCACAATGTATAAACCGTAAGGTAAAGTTTTTTGATTCTCCTTTAAAAGTCTTGCAGCTTCTGCAATCATAAATCCGCCTATGCGATTATCAAATGCTCTTCCTATAAAAAAATTATGCGCTAATTCATCAAAGCCTTCTTCGTATGTTACAACACAACCTACATGAATACCTAACTGTTCAACTTCTTTTTTATTGCGTGCGCCGCAATCAAGAAAAAGATTATCGACTTTTGGTACCGGTTCTTTCTGATCCTGCTGAGCAATTCGTGTATGAATGGCAGGCCATCCAAACACAGCTTTTACAGCCCCTTTCTTTCCATGAATTAAAACACGTTTGGCTGGTGCCACCTGATGATCCACCCCCCCATTTCTTTTTAAATAAATCAATCCCTGGTCGTTGATATAATTTACAAACCAACTTATTTCATCGGCATGTGCTTCAATTACAACTTTAAATGTTTCTGATGGATTTATTACTCCAACTACGGTTCCATAGGGATCTACGAAATGTGTGTCCACAAAAGGTTTCAGATATTCGATCCATAATTTTTGACCGCCGCTTTCAAATCCGACAGGTGATGGATTATTGATATAATTTTTTAAAAACTGTAAAGACGCGTCCGTTAATACATCTTTGTGTTTTATCTTTTTCTCTTTTGTTTTTTCTTTTGCCATTGCTGATTTGAAAATTTGATGAATTGAATTTTAAAATGGTTTGTTGACAGATAATCTAATATTATTCCCGATCATCTTTTTTTAATTGTGGTCTTTTCAATTGTGTCAGATAAATTGATTGTTTATATCTCCACTCATTGATTGTTTCAGGATTTCCTGATAAAAGTTCTTCCGGCACTATCCATCCGCGAAAATCAGAAGGTCGTGTATAAACAGGCGGGGCGAGCAGATCATCCTGGAAAGAATCAAAAAGCGCAGATGTTTCATCGTTAAGCACACCCGGAATTAAACGCCCTATTGAATCAACAACGATCGCTGCCGCTAATTCTCCTCCGCTCAATACATAATCGCCGATAGAAATTTCTTTTGTAACAAAATGATCTCTTATTCGCTGGTCAATTCCTTTATAATGTCCGCAGATCATCAATAAATTTTCTTTTAGTGAAAGTTGATTAGCCGTTTTCTGATTAAATAATTCTCCATCCGGCGTAAGATAAATTATTTCATCATACTTTATATTCTTTGAAAGACTTTCAATTGCATTTGCCAAGGGTTCGCACATCATTACCATACCCGCACCACCACCATATTGATAATC
>Ga0207657_10003712_pt1 | contig 16232 bp, 13 predicted proteins | sample KBSC33metaG_FD_184316 | JGI IMG/M metagenome (GOLD analysis project Ga0207657, IMG submission 184316) | Corn rhizosphere microbial communities from Kellogg Biological Station, Michigan, USA - KBS C3-3 metaG (SPAdes) (version 2) | ecosystem: Host-associated > Plants > Roots > Rhizosphere > Soil ... | reverse complement strand
AGGGTGTTGCGCCTGCGAAAACGCAACCTAAATCCGCCTCGACCGAAAGTCCCACCATTAGGGCTCCACTTGCAAGGAAGGAAATTCCTGAAACTGTGCTGCGCCGGTTGCTCTCCGAATGCCGCCTGGCGGCAATCAGTGGAGGCGCATGCTATGTGCAGACTGGGACGACGTTCCCCACGCACGCGCCGGTAAAAGTTAATGTTCGTGCTGCAGGCACGGAACATAGTTTCCATGGCAGTGTGCGGGTGGAGCATGTGGGGGCGGGAATGGGCATCGAGTTTACGGGCAGTGGACCAGAGCACGAAAAGCGCATCGCTGCATTGATCGAATCTCTGAGTGCGCTGGGCGATAGACTACCCGAAGTGAAGGTCGAACTGGCAGCGCCAGATAAGTCAGCGCAACCGAAAAGCAAAACCGCGTCGGTGGCCGACAGCTTGTTGGGTCTGATGCTGGTAGGTAGCTCCTTGAAACGTAGCGACTTCCTGCACGAACTGGAAAAACAGCGACGGCACGGGTAGCGAAAATCCTTGCGGGTCGGCGGAATCTGGACTATCCGTTTTGGCCGCAAGAAGCGGATAGTCGGTGTCCGCCTGTGGCTTTATGGTGTGCTTAAGCTCGTGTATCTATTGATCAAGAGGAGCTGTATGCACACATTCAGGATCGTTCCGATCTCAAGCGATATCGTCGATGCGGTTCGCAAGACGCTCAAATCACCTGGCTACGGACATCCGGCACATGTAGAAGTTGCGACCGGCTATGGGCCATGCCGTTCATGTCTGAACACGTTCGTAGAAGGGCAGGAGAAGCGGATTCTTTTTACCTATGATCCATTCCGGAACCTGGATCCATATCCTTCACCCGGGCCGGTTTTCATCCACGAGCAGCCTTGTCAGTCTTTTTCGGACGAAGCCGAGTTTCCTGCGGAGCTCAGAAGGATTCCGCTTGTGCTTGAGGCGTTCGGCGAGAATCGGACGTTGATTTCCGAAGACAGATTCCGAGATGGCAATCTCGAACCCCGAGCTCAAAAAGTCCTGGAGGACGCACGAGTCAAATACATTCATCTCCGGAATGGCGAGGCTGGGTGTTTCATAGCAAGGATCGAGCGCGCGAACAACGCTGCGAGCCGGGCTTCCTGAGTACGGCTGGGCCGGAGGACTGGGGCTGCCGCAGGAGATGAGTGGCTAGTCACAATTTTGAAGAAGGTGCTCTTCGAGTCCACGCAGCTTAAAGCCGAACTCCTGGGAAAACCTGCTTCCATCGCATATAGCGCCGCCATGGGCATGATTGGGGCCTAGCTCTACGCGGATGCCTTTCGCCTGTTCGATCAATTCTTTCACCTGACGCGCTGTCCATATTTCAGCGGGCGAGTTGTATACGGAGTGGCGAAACGTAGGGGCCTCGGCCAGGCTGATCAACATGCGGGCGACATCCTCCACATGCGCCAGGGATAACTCCGCGTCGGGCGCAAAGGGAATCGAGATGCACTGAGCGGGCGACGCTGCTTCGAACATCTGTGCTCGCCAAGGCGATGAGGTCTTCTTGATACCGGGCCCAACGACCCTCGCAATTCGCAAGGCAACGAATTCGATAGCGCCGGATTGGCTGAGACTCTCCCCGACCATCTCAATAGCGCGCTTCGAAGCGCCATAAGGCTCGTCTGGAGCAGGGGAGTCTTCCTCGGTGGAAGGCCCTAGCGATCTTCGCTTCAGTCCGTAGACGCTAACGGAACTTGCGAATACGAACCGTTTTACCTTGTGTCTGATTGACTCCCTAAGAAGATTCAACGACCCCGTTAAGTTCACATCAGCTCCGCGCAATGGGTCTTCGTAGAAAGCGCCAGGAAGGATGCCGGCAAGGTGGATCACGCCGCGAACCGGTGCGATTTCGAAGAGCTTGGCCACATCCCGCGTAGCTCGCAAATCGCACGCGACAGTGTTTTTGTCCTCAGTAAGGTCCGTCGCGACGATGTTGGTACCGGAAGCTTTTAACTGGGCGGTTAGAGTGCGCCCAATGTGACCGGTTGCGCCGGTAACCAGCAGACAGCTGTCCTGTGAAGTCGAAGGCATTTTAAAAGCGAGTGTTCACCTGGAGGTCGAAGATGCGAATGCGGGCCGTCCCTGGCAGTTGTTGCCGTAGTAGAAAAGGCTAGCGGTGTGACTGGCCTGCTTTCTTACTCTCCGGCAGCTTCTTTTCGATTTTTGCCCAAGTGTCTTTCAGCGCGAGGGTGCGGTTAAACACTAGCGCGCCTGGTTTCGAATCCGGATCCACGCAGAAGTATCCGAGCCGTTCAAACTGATAGCGGGTTCCCGGCGCCGCACCAGCCAACGAGGGCTCCAGTTTGGCCTTGCTGATAATCTCCAGCGAATTTGGATTGAGATTCGCTGTGAAGTCCTGCCCTTCCGGCACATCGTTAGGATTTTCCTTGCTGAACAGGTTGTCGTAGACCCGGACTTCCGCATCGATGGCATGCGCGGCTGAAACCCAATGGATCGTGGCCTTTACTTTGCGGCCGTCGGGTGCATTCCCACCGCGCGTTGCCGGGTCATATGTACAGTGCACTTCCACAACCTCCCCTTGTTCGTTCTTCACTACGCGAGTGCAGGTTATGAAGTATCCATAACGCAAGCGCACCTCGCGTCCGGGCGAAAGGCGGAAGTACTGCTTGGGAGGATCTTCGCGGAAATCATCCTGCTCGATATAGAGGACGCGCGAAAAAGGAACCTTGCGCGTGCCAGCACCCGGATCTTCCGGATTGTTGATGGCGTCCATCTCCTCCTGGTGATCTTCTGGATAGTTGTCGATAACGACCTTCAGTGGACGCAGGACGGCCATCGCACGTGGCGTGCGTTTGTTCAAATCCTCTCGAACGAAATGTTCCAGCATGGCGAGTTCGAGGACGCCGTCACTCTTGGAAACCCCAATGGATGCGCAAAAATTTCGGATGGCCTCGGGCGTGAATCCGCGCCGGCGGATTCCCACCAGCGTCGGCATTCGTGGGTCGTCCCAGCCGCGTACGTGGCCCTCTTGTACCAACCTGAGCAGCTTGCGTTTGCTCAGCAGAGTGTAGGTGAGATTCAACCGGTCAAATTCGATCTGTTGCGAAGGGAAAATCCCCAACTGCTCGATAAACCAGTTGTAGAGCGGGCGATGGTCCTGAAATTCAAGTGTGCAAATGGAATGCGTGACCTTTTCCAGAGAGTCTGATTGTCCATGAGCATAGTCGTACATTGGATAAATGCACCACTTGTTGCCCGTCCGATGATGCTCGGCGTGCAGGATGCGGTACATCACGGGATCGCGCATGTTCAGGTTCGGCGACGCCATGTCGATCTTTGCGCGCAGCACGCGTGATCCATCCGGAAATTCGCCCGCGCGCATGCGCTCGAATAGGTCCAGGTTTTCTTCGATTGTGCGATTTCTGTAGGGACTATCTTTACCGGGCTCGGTCAGAGTGCCGCGGTGCTTTCGGATCTCTTCGGCCGAAAGATCGTCGACATATGCTTTACCAGCCTTAATCAGCTGAATCGCCCACTGGTAAAGCTGCTCAAAGTAATCAGAGGCGTAAAACAGGCTGTCCCAGTTATAACCCAGCCAATTGATTGATTCTTTGATGGAGTCGACGTATTCGGTCTCTTCCTTCTCCGGATTAGTGTCGTCAAAACGGAGGTTTGTATGTCCGCCGAATTCATCGGCAAGTCCGAAATCCAGATAAATTGCCTTGGCGTGTCCAATGTGAAGATAGCCATTGGGCTCGGGAGGGAACCTTGTTTGTACGCGGCCTGCGTACTTGTTCGTTTCCAGATCCCGGACGATGATGTCGCGTACGAAGTTCGAGGACGTGCCCGGGCCCTCGGCGGCGGGTTTCGGAGCAGCTTCAGTGTTGGATCTCGAGGAATTCATCTCCTTCCATTGTAGCGAGGAATTGCCTCCAGGGTCGCGTGCCGGCAACTCACAGCCTATAGCTGCCCAGCCCGGGAACAAATTAAGCGCGCATGAAATTACGTCGGCTACAAATCACCGAAATGGATTTATACTGCCGCCATCTCCAGAGTTCCTGCTTCGCCCATCGGGAGACTCATGCTTCGCTCAACCGCCATTTGGAACCGTGACTCCATCCTGGAGTTACTCACTCGTGAACTGTCCAGATCACTGCGGGAAAACGGCCAGTTATGCGTCATGCTTGTGGGCATCGATCATTTCGCGAATATTCCGCGGGATTACGGCCAATCACAAGGGGAGGCGGTGATCGGTGAGGTCGCCAAGCGCCTGACCGGGGCACTCAGGACCTATGACCATGTTGGCCGCTATAACACTGAACAACTCCTGATCGTGGCGCCGGGGTATACGCTCTCGGAGGCGCTGCCGATTGCGGAGTCGCTTCGCCAGGCTGTTGCCAATGCCGCGATTGAGGTTGGCAAAGCCAGCCTGCATGTCACGGTATGCATCAGCGTGGCCACCCTGGATGATTTTCAGTTTCAAGATGAAGACGACCTACTGCGCACACTGGAGCGCGTCCTTTACCGGACGGCAGCGACCAGCTCGAATCGCGTGGTTGCGGCAGGTAAACTGGGTGCACTCAAGGCACAAATTCGTCCGGCACGACGCCGCATCCGGTTGTCAGTCATCGTCGCGTTAGTTATCGCAGTGGGCTTCCTCAGTCTTTTCTTTGTGGCTCCTGCGTGGACCTGCGCTCCACTGCGGGTGACAGATATTCTCGATTCGAGCGAACTGCCACCTCCTCTGCCTCCGGACTGCTTCAGCACGATTGACAATCCGTCGGATGCCGTTCTGCAATCGCTGGACACAGAGAGGGAAGCTCAAGGCCTTCAACTGCAGCGGACGTACACCTGCAAGATACGATCCGCATCCGCTGCAATCGCGCGGGCAAATCGTTCCAAAGATCAGCAATGGATGGATGAAGTCTACTCGGGCGGCACCCTATACCGTCGACGTCATGTTGTGCTGGTCGCGTCCGAGGATGTTCGCGGTGGAACCTTGTTCACATTTGAGATCTGCCTGATGCCATGGTGGAAGTACGTGAATGGAGCCGGCGACGGGTGCTGGAGTCAGTTGGCATTCTGGAAGTGACATGCACTTCGCCAGACGAGGTTTAGCCGACTAGCACCGCCCCGCCGTTTACGTTGAAGACCTCTCCGGTAATGAATCCCGCGTACTCCGTACACAAGAACAAGATGGGGCCAGCAATCTCTTCGGGTGTCCCGACGCGGCCCAGCGGAATTGTGCTGAAGATCGCCTTCCGCGTGTTGGCATCGTTAAGCGCTGGAGTTGACATGTCGGTGTTGACCCAACCGGGAGCCACGCTGTTCACATAAATGCCGTGACCGATTAGCTCAGTCGAGAGACCCTTCACCATGCTGATCAGCGCGCCTTTGGTGGCAGAGTAATCGCAGTGGTAGGCCTCACCGCGCTGCCCAGAGGTCGAACTGACCAGAACAATGTGCATGGGCCCCTTGCGCTCCTGTTTCTTCATTTGCGCAACCGAATGCTTGATTAATGCGAAAACAGCGTTGAGGTTCACGGAAATGGTGTTGAGCCACTGCTCATCGGGCATCTGATCGATAGCTTGATCCTCTGCCGGCCACACTCCGTGGTTAGCTACCAAGATGTCGAGTCGGCCAAAGCGTTTGACAGCGGCATATACCAGGTCTGCGGCGGACTTTGTACCGGTCAAGTCGCACTGCACGGCGGCACACTTGGCTTCGCCGCACTCTTGCACCAGTTTCTCGGCTTGTTCTTTCGACTTCTGGTAGTTGAAGACAACGCGCGCGCCAGCCTGCGTAAACAAGCGCACGGTGGCCGCACCGATCCCGCGAGAACCACCTGTAATGAGTGCAACCCGGTCAGCAAGAGATAGTTTCACGCTCATGCGAGTAGTTTCGCGGTTCAACGGCAGAGTTGCAAGATCAAGCCGGAAAGCGGAGCTCGGATTGGCGGGGCAGGAGTAATCTTGACCGCGGCGAGCACGTTTTCAACCGCCGTAGCTCGACGCCTTCTCCGCCTTCAGTTGGCGGATCAGTAGGCGCACGAGCATTCCGTCGTAGCGGATGCCGCTCAGTTTCTCCAGTTCCGCAAGTGCCTGATCACTGGTCTTGGCCGTGGCGAAGGATCGGTCGCTTGTCATGTTGACATAGGCGTCGGCCAGGCTGATGATGCGCGCCCATAAGGGAATCTGCTCTCCGCGAAGGCCGGCCGGATATCCAGTACCGTCCAGCGCTTCGTGATGATGCTCAATGGCCTTTTGAATACGCTCTCCAGAAGGAATCAGCTCCATGATCTGGCTGCCAAACCGCGCATGAGTTTTCACCCGCTGGAATTCGTCCTCGCTCAAGGGCCCCGTCTTGTTAAGGATGCGCTCGGAAACGAAAATCTTACCTATGTCGTGAACTCGCGCGGCATAAACCAGATCGGCTAATTCTTCGTCCACCAGTCCCAAAGCTCGCCCGATCATCTCGGTATATCGAGCGACGGTCTCACTATGCCCGCCCGCCTGCACTTCACGGCTCTCCGCTGCGCGATTCACGGCTTCGATGCCTTCGCGCAGAATCTGATTATTCGTTTCCTCGCCCCCCGAATACTTCTTCAGTGTGGTGACTAGTTCTTCCAGATGTTCGGGACCGGAGTGCTCGCGCTGGAGAAAACCCTCGATGTAGCCCGAAATTAACTGTCGCTGAACCGCAACGCTCTCACCATCGAGGTATTCTTCGGCTGTGGAGACTCGATTGCCGCCGGCGTGTTTCGATACATACATGCCCGCGTCAGCGACGCGAATAATGTCCTCTACCGTGAAACCATGGACGGGGAAACTGGCGACCCCGAAGCTGCCGCTGATGTGATGCTCGGCTAGCATCGGATCGGTTACGATCCAGAGGCGAAGGCGCTCGGCCAAGATCTGTGCCTGTTCGACGCCGGTTTCCGGCATAAGGATGATGAACTCATCGCCACCGTAGCGTGCCACCACATTGGATTGGCGGCATTTTTGCTCCAGCAGTCGTCCCACGCGCGCCAGCACGAGGTCGCCTTCAAGATGGCCCAGCGTGTCGTTCACTTCCTTGAACTTGTCGAGATCAATGAGAACTACCGAAAAGGGGCGTCCCGAGCGCGATGCGCGTTTCCATTCGGAGGTGAGCGCCTCCCAAAAAAAGCGGCGGGTCTTAATGCCGGTGAGGCCGTCGGTAATCGACTGCTGTTGCAGTTTTTGGAAGACGAAGGAGTTGTGAAGGGCGGTCGCCAGCAGATCGGCCAAGGTGTTCAGAATAAGCACGTCTTGTTGTGAGAACGCGTTCTCTCGACGGCTCTCCACGTTCAGAACACCTAAAAGCGATTCACCGTACGACACAGGAATACAGAGCACGGCTTTCGATTCCGGCAGAACGCCGAGCAGGTGACCTTCGCCTGCATTCTGCACCAATTGGGTCTCGCCGGTTCGCGCCACCCGCCCCATGATGCCAACGCCGAGCGGCACGCGTTTGCCAAGTGCTTTCGCAGTGGTGCCCGCCTCGGCTTTGATTTCAATCGCCTTGGTCACATAATCGAGGATGCCAATCCCAATGTGATCAAAACGAAAATTCTTCTGAATCTCACTCACAATATCGGCCAGCATCTGTTCCGCATCTTCGCTGGAGATGGCCGTCTTAGAGATGTTGTTGAGAAATGCAAACTGCCGTGACCGCCGCTGTTCTTCTGCGAAGAGGCGGGCATTCTCGATGGCGACCGCCACTTGCCCGGCAGCAGTCTCCATGATGTCGAGATCGCGCTGTTCGAAGACAAACTCGCGATCCACACTGAAAGCAGCCATCACCCCGGTGGCCTTCCCCCCCATCAAAATAGGCGCTGCGCAGAAACAACGGGCGGGGCGGCCGGGAACGAAGCTGACCCCGAGCTTTTCCCGCACTTTCTCAAGTTCGGATCGGATGAGCAGGGGTTGGCCGCTGCGAATGATGTATTCGGTAAGCCCGTTACTCACTTTGCGCGTTCGTTTAGGCAGCACGACGCCGCCCTCTACCTCGAAGTCAAAACGAATCTCGTCACCCTCCTGGAAAGCCACGTAGAAAGAACTGGTGTCGAAGATCTGTCCGAGTTCCTTCTGGATGGTACGCAGAACTTCTTCCTGGTCGAGACGCGAGCTGATCGCCTGACCGATCTGGGTGAGTAGTTCGTATTCCTTGGTTCGGCGCTGCGCATCGTGCATGACGACGTAATTTTCCAGCGTCAATCCGATCTGCAGTGCAAGACCAATGAGCAGGCGCAAGTTGGAAGAGCCGAACATCTTGCGTTCGACGTGCGGGAACAAGATGACGCCAAAATTGTGTTCGCGAGTCTGAAGGCTGACCGCGGTCAGCTGACGAATATGCTCATCAGCCAGCAATTTCTTGAACTGCTCAAAGCGCCCACCAGGGAATGCTGGCAGGGGTTCTGCCAAGTCGGAGATTTCGCGGAACGTCACGAATCCGCCCCGGCGATAAGAAAGCTCGGAAATGTATTCCCCGGCACCCTGACCTTGCAGCTTGTCCAGCAGTTCAGGCGAAAAGCCTCGCTGCACCGAGGGCAGGGTGGTGCGCCACTGTTGTGAAATGTAAAGGATGGCGCGCCGCTTGGGCAGAGGCGCCACCAGGCGCTCGAGGATGCTCGACATGCTGGGCACCAGGTCCTTGGCATTCAGCACGTGGCCGGGGTCCACTCCAAGAGTGGAGAACGCGAGAGCATTTTCTTGCACGGCATTGCGCTCGCTTTCGAACAGCACCATCACCATGGCGATACCCAGGAGCATTTGCGGAATGGGGCCCAGCAGGTGTCCACTGAAGGTCTGGATAAAGGGATTACCGAACTGACCCACGAACATCAGGGCCGCCCAAAAAGCAAGTGCCATGGATAAGAATCGGAAAGCGAGCGAGCCCTTCTGATGAGCGTAGCGATAGAACTGGAACGAGGCGTAGCCGAGGATCAGCGACAATCCAACTTCCAATCGCAGGTGCGACGGAGGCAGCAGGTCAGGATTGAAGCTACCGCGGGTAATATGCGTTGCGAGGTTCCACAGCGCAAGTGCTGAGCCCGCGACAGCAACCGCGACGTCATACCAATGCAATCGAAAGCCTTCGCGCATCAACCGCGTCGAAACCAGGATGCACATCGCCATAACCACCAGCAGCAGCGATCCCAGCAGAAACACAGCTGCGGAAGGTTGGTGGTAAAAGGTCCACGCATCGAGCGCGTAATGCAGGCAATAAGCTCCCCAGCCGATTTGCCACGCACGAAAGTACGGCTGGCGTCCCTGTTCATAGAGATAGGTGAAGAGCAGGAACAAGAGCAGCGCAATAACGCCGGGGATGATGGCAACAATGTCCGGGATAAAGATGAACGCGAGACTGTTCATGTGGCGCTAATCGAACGTGAAATGACTAAAGAAAGAAACACCAGACTTCGTGCCTTCAATGGTTTCACACCATGGAGGCCAACACAATAGTGTGAAAGGATGAAAATGGTACAGGTGGTACACATGGTTAGCTTAACCCGTCAGTTAGTTTCCCGGGACACCTTCCAGCTACTGAAAAAATTCAACATATGGCGCCCTTTTCCCCGGCTTGACGCTCCTTTCGGCACACTCGTAACATCGAAGTGGTTACCCTGCATGAACAATTCCGTTGACCGACGGGACGACCAACTCTCGTCTGCTAGCCCACGCGTGCGTTTCGCGCCCTCGCCTACCGGCTTTCTTCATGTCGGTAGCGCTCGCACCTTTATTTTCAACTGGCTCTACGCACGCCGGAATGGCGGCAGCATGATCCTCCGCCTTGACGATACAGACGTGGAGCGCAATAGCGAGGCGTCGGTCCAGTCCATCTTCCAGGGTCTCGACTGGTTAGGGCTTAAGTGGGATGAGGAATACAAACAATCTGAGCGCAACGGTTTCCACCGGCAAATCGCGGATGTAATGTTCCAGAAAGGTCTCGCTTATCGGGACTTTACCCCGGCTCATGCTGGCGACGCGGAGAAGTCCGGTGCGCAAGGAACATGGCTATTCAATGCCGGTATGCGGGAGCTAGCTCGTTCCGAGAGCGACCGCCGGGCGGCGGCGGGTGAGCCCTTTGCCTTGCGCTTTCGGGTTCCGCGCGAAGGCCATGAACTGGTCCGTTTCAATGATGGCGTTTTTGGCGAGCAGGTGAAAGCCGCTGGTGATATCGAAGACTTTGCGCTGCTTCGCAGTGATGGCATGCCAACGTATCATCTCGCATCCTGCGCAGATGACATCGATCTGCGGATCACTGATATCATTCGTGGGCAGGACCATCTGAGCAACACCTTCAAGCATGTCCTGATCTTCGAAGCGGCCGGGGGAATACCTCCTCATTTTGCCCATCTGCCCCTACTTGTCGCGCCAGATGGGACAAAGCTGTCCAAACGCCGTCATGGTCCGGTCGTCAGCGTGACCACCTACCGCGATGCCGGCTTTCTTCCTGAAGCGTTCATCAACTTCTTGTGCCTTCTCGGTTGGTCTCCGAAAAATAATCGCGAACAGATGAGCGTGCAGGATCTGGTCGCAGCTTTCTCGCTGGAGGGAATCAACCGCGCCAATGCTGTAGTTAACTTCAAAGAGCCTGCCGCCACACCGGAGGAAACTTTTGATCCCAAAGCGGTGTGGCTAAACGCAGAGCATATCCGCTCGTTGCCGGTGGAGGAACTATGCGAGCGGCTGTTGCCAATAGTGCAGGACGCCGGATTCCAGGTGGAACCCACGAAGATGCTGCAGATTACGGGCCTGATCCGGGAGAGGATTAAGCTCCTTCGCGACGTTCTGACGGCTGCCGATTTCTTCTTTGTCGATCGCTTGCCGGATTACGATCCTGCCGAGCTCATCCCGCAAAAAGGCGACGCTGCCATGGCGCGCAAGGTCCTGGACAAAGCGTCCGAGGTCCTCGCGAACACTGAATTCAAGCACGATGCGCTGGATCAAGCCTTGCGCAACGCCGCCCAGCAATTGGGAATCAAGCCCGGGCAAATGTTCCAACCGATCCGAGTGGCGGTCTGCGGGAGGAAAAATGCACCTCCCCTGTTCGAAACCTTAGAGGTCCTGGGACGGGAGAAATGTCTGGAGCGGATTGAACACGCCAAGGCAGCTAAAATCTCTCTTATCAGCGTCTAACTGCCTTACAGATGAGATACCTGCTACTAATTTTGATATTCGCGACCCTGGTCGTCGCGCAAGCGCCGTCGACGAACGATCCAGCCGAACCTGCCGATTCAACACCGGCCCAAACCAGCCAGGGTGTTGCAATCGACCAGGAGAACGCCAGGAAGGCCAAAGCGGTACTTGATCAAATGGTTCAGGCTTTGGGCGGACCCGCCTATCTCGGTATCCAAGACATTAGCCAGCAGGGCCGTACCTACAGCTTTTATCATGGGCAGGCAAACAGCGTGGGCACCCTCTTCTGGCGTTTTTATAAGTATCCCGATCGCGAACGAATTGAGCTGACAAAGCAGCGTGACGTGGCCTTCGTCTATAACGGCGACAAAGGCTATGAGATCACGTTCAAGGGAACTGCGCTTGAAGACGAGAAGACGCTCACCGAGTACATCCGGCGCCGCCAGCATTCGCTCGATTGGGTGATTCGCAAATGGCTGAATGAGCCTGGTATTGCACTATTTTACGAGGGCTCAACCGTGGCGGAAGAGCATCCGGCCGAGCAGGTGACTATTCTGAATGCGAAGAACGATTCAGTGACACTCTTTATCGGCACCGACAATCATCTACCCGTGAAGAAGAGCTACTCCTGGCGCGATCCTGCGGACAAGCTACGCAGTACTGAGGACGAGGTCTACGACGGTTATCGCAACGTGCAGGGGATTATGACTCCGTTCAGCATTACGCGTTTCCTGAATGGAGACATGTCGAATCAAAGGTTCCTGAACTCAGTCACTTACAACACTGGGGTGAACGACTCCCTGTTCAATTCGTCCATAACTTACGATCCCAATAAGCCGCGCCCGAAGCACTGAATCCTCCCCACGACTGGGGGAGAATCGGGGCCAAGCTCCCACGGAAGCCTCGATAATCCTTCAAAAAACGGGTACATCCCGAACCATCCCAGTCGTTTTCACAAAAACAACGGGCGCAAAGCGTTGTTTTTAGGCATTCTGGGCGCCGATTTCGGAAGCTTAGTCACTCCGGAACCACGGAGTGTGGCTCATTTGCCACAGGCAAATCTTGGCGGATTCCCGTAATCTCATCAATACCAGAGACATACAGGCACGGCTTGATTCAAGAGCAGACAGTACGCACGGCAGTCGAGTGTTGGGGCATAGGTCTCCACAGCGGTGCCCCGGTCCGGTTGCGGATTCTTCCCGCCCCGCCGGGTTCCGGCATCATCTTCCGACGCACGGATTTGGATGACTTCCAGGTGGAAGCGACAGGACGCAACATAGCGCGCGTCAGCTATGCCACAAGCCTGATGAAAAAGGGTGTGCTGATCTCTACAACAGAACACTTGCTCTCTGCCTTCATCGGTACAGGGATCGACAATGCGATTGTGGAACTAGACAATTTGGAACTCCCCATCCTGGATGGAAGCGCCCGGCCCTTCGTCGATCTCATCCAGAAAGCGGGTATCCGCAAACAGCGCCGTCCCCGAACGTATCTGCGAATCCGCCGCGAGATTGAGTTGCGAGAAGGAGACAAGTTCATCGCGGTTTACCCGGCGGAGACGTACTCGGTATCGTATGCCATCAACTTCCCGCACCCACTCATCGGACGCGAGAGCTTCGAAGCCGACCTCACTGACGGGGATTATCTGCGGCACATCGCATCTGCTCGGACGTTTGGTTCACGCGAAGATGAAGGCGCGATGCGCAACATGGGATTGATTCGCGGGGCTTCCCGCGAGAACTGCATCGTGCTGACGCGTGATGGTGTGGAGAATCCCCCGCTGCGCTTTCCCGACGAATTTGTGCGTCACAAGGTGCTGGACCTGATTGGCGATCTGGCTTTAATTGGGCGTCGAATCCTGGGCCGTGTGGTGGCGGACCGTGCTGGACACGCCATGCACACCGCCCTGGTTTCCCTGATTCTGAGAGATCACTCACTCTGGGAAGAGACTACGATTAACGAAACCGCCAGCGTCAGCATACCTACTGCGCCACCCCTCAGCACTCAGTCGGCCTAAATAGTCATGTGCGAGGCCAGACGTCGGTTCTAGAACACTCCTGCCGATTCCATTCGCGTCGAGAGCCAACGCTCCAGGTGTTCCTGCGAAAGCTGAGGCAAGTTGAGGAAGCGGAGGCCGGCATGTCCCGACCCGTCGGCCCAAGCCAGCACGGCTTTGGCTTGCAGGGTATTGCTCGTGGTAGGCAACGTGAACTGCACCAGCGAAATTTCCTTCTTGGGAAGCGGGTCGGCAGTCGCGATTGCCATTCCTCCTTCACTGATGTTCGTGGCGGAGGCATGAATGTCCGGGCCGCCTTCGAAAACGACCCTGACGGGCATTTCCACAGCTACACGGAAATAGCGGCGCTTTTCACGAGTCATTTGCCCGAACGCAGCACTAAAACAGCGGAGGGTGGTGATGGGCACCAGTGGCTTCTGCAGGACAAAATTTGCGCCCATCTCAAAGGCTGTCTTCGTTGAACTTCCGTTGAGCATTGCGAATGAGACAGAAGTCTTGTTGCTGGCGGTTCTGCGCAATTCCTGCAACAACGAGAGGCCCCCGCGCAAGTCATCGCAATCGACAATCACTCCGTCATACTTTTGCGATTGCAGCACGTCCTGTCCGCTATTCAACCCGCGGCACACTTCCAGGGTGGTGGAAAGCTGTTCAAGAGCATGACGCAGTATGTCGACCGACTGCTGATCCCGCGTGATGGCTATACACTCCAGCGCCATAATCCTGATGTTAGACACTCCTATCGGGCACTGAAAGTAACAAAGGTACTAGCGTGCCAGGCCCGGTAATCGACTATGATTACAACTCGTTCACCTGCTAGGCCAGCATCTCCAGTGCGCAAGCTCGCTTATCTCTCGCTGGGTTCAAACCTCGGCAACCGTGAGGCAAATCTAGAAGCGGCGATCGAGCGCGTCCATTCCTTGGGCACCGTGCAGGCCGTCTCATCTTTCTACGAGACTGAACCTGTCGAGTTCACCGCGCAACCCTGGTTTCTAAACTGTGCGGTGGAGTTGGAAACGGAACAGACTCCCGAACAGCTGCTCTTAGCCATTTTGCAGATTGAAGAAGAACTCGGCCGGCGGCGGTCAGCGACTCAGCCCAAAGGCCCACGGACGCTTGACATCGACATCATTCTTTTTGATGAATCCATAATTCACACGACTGAGCTAACTGTCCCTCACCCGGCTATGCATGAGCGTGGTTTCGTCCTGGAACCGCTCGCCGAGATCGCGCCGGACGCATGGCACCCCGTGTTGAAGAAGACAGTTCGCGAATTGCGGGACGCGCTCGCTCCCGGGGCAGCCGTGCGCCGCATCTCCCGTACGTAAGCACGGCTAGACCTGCCCAGAATCCTTCTTGGGGGTGCGGCATCTAAGACAGGGAAAGAATGGTCGTTATAACGAGGAATACTCATATGATTGCTCTGCGACGGAGTACAGAACGAGGCGGCGGGGACTACGGCTGGCTGAATACTCGCCATACCTTTTCTTTCGATCAATACTATGACCCACGTTTTATGGGCTTCCGCTCGTTACGTGTCATCAACGAGGATGTGGTTGCTCCCGCTGGTGGTTTTCCTACCCATCCCCACCGGGACATGGAGATCATCACCTACGTACTCGAGGGAAAGCTTGAGCACAAAGACAGCCTGGGAACGGGTTCAGTCATCCTGCCTGGCGACGGACAGCGCATGAGCGCCGGACGAGGTATCCGCCATAGCGAAAGGAACCCATCGCAGACCGATGCTGTCCACCTGCTTCAGATCTGGATTATGCCGGAGAAGAATGGCTTAGAGCCAAGCTACGAGCAGAAGAGCTTTCCCGAAAGCGAGAAGCGAGGCAAGCTGCGGGTAATCGCATCCCGTGATGGCCGCGGAGGCTCAGTCAAAATCAACCAAGATGCCCAGCTCTTCGTTAGCCTGCTTCTTCCAGGGGAAGAAGTGACGCATCAATTCCAACAGAACCGTCACGGCTGGCTACAGATTGCGAAAGGCGCAGTCGAGTTAAATGATCTGAAGCTGGAGCAAGGAGACGGAGCCGCGATCAGCGCGGAAGAAGCGTTGACCATAAAAGCAGCGAAGGACAGCGAAATTCTGCTGTTCGACCTTGCCTGACCAGGCTTTCGAGCTAAGGACGCAGTTCAAACTTCCGAGCATCGGGAGGCGATACCATTTCGCCGGCGGGTCTGATACCTGAGTCGTTACCAAATAGCCATTCGCACATCCAATTCAGGGTGGCACGACCCGCTGGCGTCCTGGTTATCGCAATTCTCTTCCTCGCGACCTGCGTGTATCTGTGTGGTATCGGCGCAGCAATGCTAATTCGGCCGGGGTTGGTATCCATGGCTCTTGGAGCCCCGCTGCTTTTCGGACTGGAACTGGCGGGGCCTTACATGTTTCTGCTGCTCGGAGCGGTGGGCGGCCTTATCGGATGGGGGCTGCTGCGGACCAACAATTGGGCGCGTCGCGCCGCAGCACTGGCAGCCATGCTCGGAATTTTGTTGCTGGTTCCCAGAGTCTCCGGAGATCTGATCGCGATGCAATTTGAAAATCTGGCGTTGGGCGGGTTCCAGATTATCGTGCGCGTGATCGTCGCCTGGTACCTCTATCAGGGCCCAGTCGCGGAGATTTTTGAGCATCAGTAAGGCCCCTGCGACAGCGTGGGCGCGTCTGGACCGCCGCTCGGTGCGCGCCGGCTTCCCGATCAACGCTGAACATCATCTTCTCGAAAGTCCTGCTCGACGAAGAACAGCTCGAGGTCAGTGCCCGTTATGCCACGTGGCTTAATGCTACTGGTTGGCCGCACTGTGCACAGCGGCGAGCGTCCATGGGAATCTCGCTCAAGCACTCCGGACATTTCTTAGTTGTAGGGTCGGCAGGCGCGGGCGCCTTCCGCGTACGCGCGACGAGGGCATTGATTGGGGTCACCACAAAGAAATAAACCGCCGCTGCGACCAGGAGGAAAGAGACTAGGGCGTTGATGAAGTCGCCGACGGCAAATTTGCTGCCACGGACAGTGAAGGTAATGGCGGAGAAGTCAGGTTGGCCCACGAGCGCCG
>Ga0207657_10003711_pt1 | contig 16232 bp, 16 predicted proteins | sample KBSC33metaG_FD_184316 | JGI IMG/M metagenome (GOLD analysis project Ga0207657, IMG submission 184316) | Corn rhizosphere microbial communities from Kellogg Biological Station, Michigan, USA - KBS C3-3 metaG (SPAdes) (version 2) | ecosystem: Host-associated > Plants > Roots > Rhizosphere > Soil ... | reverse complement strand
GGGTTCCAGTTCATTTCGGTGGGCTTTCGGCCTTTCGCCGCAGCGCCTCCGACAGCCTACCGGATCCGCGGCGGCAGCTTCGTCAGCCCCTTCGTCGCCCATGAGATCGATCACGACGGCCTCGTTTTCGATGATGGGAACGTCCGGGTCATCGCTGCCGAAAACTCCCATTATGTGATGATCCCGGCGGCGACGCGTCCGCAGTTCAAGACCTATTCTTATCGCGTCGAAACGGCCGATGGAGTGATCGTCTTCAGCGGCGACACAGGTCCCAGCGGCTCGATCGGAGCGATCGCGAAAGGCGCCGACGTGCTAATTACCGAAGCGTCCTATCGCGACACGCAAGACCTCGATGAATCAATCAGCGCGAGGGCCGCGCGCAACCATTGGTCGCCTGTCGTGACAAAGCGCTTCCGCGACCATTTCGTCCACGAACATCTCGACACGGCGGAAATCGGGCAACTCGCCGCGACCGCGCGTGCCAGGGCGGTCATCCTCTACCATTACGATCCGGCCGACGAGGCCGATCGGGCAGCTTACGTCAGCGGCGTGAAGAAGAATTTTGCCGGCCCAGTCTTCGCTCCCGGTGACCTCGACCGTTTGTGTCTGAGCTCCGGTGTCCTTGCGGCGTGCGGCTCCGCACGGCGTTAGTATTCCCCGAAGCGTCCTCGCACCGACTTCAACAGCTTCGCGCTGTCGTACCCGACACCGTCCTTGAAGACGACGATCACGTTCTCGATGTCGGTGATGGTCGCCGCCGGATTGCCCTTCACGATGAACAGATCGGCGTCCTTTCCCGGAGCGATCGAGCCTATCCGGTCGGCGAGGCCAAGGTAGGTCGCTCCGTTGAGCGTTCCGATCTTGATTGCCTCGACCGGGCTAAAGCCTGCCTCGACAAGCAGCTCGATCTCGCGCTGGTCGCCGAAACCCGGGATCACGCCACCATTACCGGTCGGATCGGGGCCGCCCATCAGCAGACCGCCAGCGGCGACGAATTGGCGCTCGAGGCCGAGGTCGTTCTTGTAGGCCTGTGTGAACTCATTCCCGCGCTGCGTCCCGGCGCGGCTTGCGACCAGGTTGCGCGAGAACAGGTAGGCTTCCTTCGCTTCGGGGCTGAGCACGTCCATCTGCCTCGCCTGCAGCGGCTCGTGCAGCGGAACGCCCTGCGCGAACACCGGTAAGGTCGAGGTCACCGCGACGTGGTGGTCGACCAGCAGCTTGATGAGCGCATTCGCTTCCGGGCTTCCGGGTGTCATCTTCAGCAGGGTCGGCGTGCCGGTGCCGTCGCTGCACTTGTCGGGCTGCTTGCCGGGATCGAGCTGCGTGTTGACGAAGAAGCCATGCTCCAGGTTGTCGATGCCGAGCGCCACGGCTTCTGGATAGGTGACGGAGCACAGGTGGCCGGTTAGCTTGAGATGATGCTTGTGCGCCTCATCGATCGCAGCGCCGAGCTCTGCCCGCGTCAGGTGCATGTAGGCCTTGAAGCTGTTCACGCCCTGGTCGGCCCAGAAGGCTACCTCCTTCCGCGCATCCCCGGGTGAAGTGATCTGGTGGTTCTGGATGAAGAAGGCGCCCGGTCCCTCCAGATAGGGACCGGTGACATCCAGATGGGGTCCGACCAAGTGTCCGGCATCGATTTCGCGCTTCAGCGCCAGGTCGGTGTAGGGCTCGACGCTGCCCGTCGTCCGCATCGTGGTCACGCCGTTGGCGAGATAGAGCCGCGGCGCACTGAAGGTCATTTGAGGAATGATGACCGGCTGTTCGAAGTGCCCCGCTGCGTCGAGGTTCGGTCTCTGAAGGTAGTAGAGGTGATTGTGCATTCCGACGATGCCCGGCATCGCCGTCTCGCCCGTACCGTCGAGCGTCCGATAGCCGGCGGGAATGGCCGACCCGGCCGGCAGAACCGCGGCGATCTTTGCACCGTCGATAAGAAGCGTTGCATCCTCGATCGGCGCCGAGCCGGTGCCGTCGATGATCCTCAGATGCTGGATCGCGGTCTTGCCCGCAGGGATGTGCACGAACGGCTGGACGTCGGGCCCGAGCTCCGGCGGCGGCGCGAGGACAGGAGCCGCGACAGCAGTTGAAGCGAGCGCAACTGCGATCGCGGCAATCAGGCAAGATTTCATTCGGCCGCTTCCCCCTTTACCGCCCTATGAAAACAAAGCGCATCGATCTGGTCCAGCAGCTCGGCCGATATATCCGAGCTCATCTTTCGTGCGAACAGCGCGTTGGAGCGCAGGATCGGCTCGAGGTCGCTCTCATCCAGAAAGGCCGGGATGCTGCCGTTCCTGTTGCTCCAATCAATGTACCTGAGGTCCTCATTTACGACCGATCCACGCAGCCGCGAGTTGAGGAAGTAGGTCTGAAAGAAAATCTCCTCCGGAAGATAGGTTGTCCTGACCGCCTTTAGAAACTGGCGAGCGACCTCGTCTCCAAGCAGATCAACAGCAGCAGAGGCGGGAAAGGACATCCAGGCTGTGCCCTTGTAAAGCGTTTCGAACGAGCCAACCCGTTTCCGGAACAGGCCCATCCGCCTCTGGAGCCAGCGCGAGGGTGCATCGAACAAGTAATAAAGGCGATTGCTGACGCCTGAGCCGAATTGAAGGAAATAGAAAAGATTGCGGAGCCTGTACCTGTCCTTGATGTAGTCCGAATCGTCATCGACGCACGCGTAATTCATGAAGATCCGACCGCCGCATCGACGTTCGAACTCGGCCGGGTCACAAAGCGGGTAGTCCTGGCCGGATATGAGGTGCACATAATCGACTCCACCGACGGCCATCGCTTGCCGTAACAGGTCGATCATGGCGTAAAGGTGCGTCATCGTGCCCCAGCGGACATGATAGTCCTTCGTCACCGATGCGCCGAGCCGCTCCAACTCCTCCATTTGCGACCTGTGGATCGCGCTTCGTCGATCGACGTGAACGTAGATTTTGAAAAAGTCGCGATCGAGGCGCCGCACCAGCCGCTCGAGCGATGCATAGTCCTTGTACGCGGTGATCAATACGGCATGCATCGGCTTAGGCCCGCATACTACCCTTAGTGAAGGGCAATTGTAGAGTGCCCGATGCATCGGCGTCCTGATTCGGAACCGCCACCTCGCGGTTCCCGTTGAGGCGGCGCATGAACGTCGAGGCCCAGACCCGGCCCAAAGGTCCCCTCATCCAGCCGCCGCCGGCGGCCGAGGCTTTCTATTCCGAAGTCCTTCAGATGATGGCCGAGTCCCAGATCCCGTTCCTTGTCTCCGGGACCTATGCGCTTGCCAGCTACACCGGCATCGATCGTCCGACAAAGGACGTCGACGTGTTCGCCAAGACGGGCGATGCGCTCAAGCTGCTGCATTATTTCAAGGTACATGGCTTTGAGGTCGAGATCGTCGACGAGCGCTGGCTCTATCGGGTCACACGCGGCGAGCTGTTTGTCGACGTCATCACGAACATGCCGACGGTGACGACCCACGTCACCGACGACTGGTTCGTTGGCGCGCCCGAGGCGAAGCTGTTCGGCGCGACCGTAAGGCTCGTCCCGCCGACGCAGTTCATCTGGTCGAAGATCTTCGTCCAGGACCATCACCGGTACGACATGGCCGACGTCGCGCACATGATCCTCAAGTGCCACGACTCGATCGACTGGCGGCAGCTGCTCTCGCACATGGAACTCTATTGGGAAGTGTTGCTGATCGCGCTCCTCAATTTCCGCTTCGTCTATCCGAGCGAGCGGCACTGCGTTCCGAGATGGTTGATGGAAGAGCTGCTCGAGCGCCTGCACGACCAGGCCGACATGAAGGGCCCGGGCAAGAAGGTCTGCCGCGGCCGGATCTTCAGTCCTCGCGATTACGCGGTCGACGTCGACCGCTGGGGTTTTTCCGACGCCGTCGGCAATCTCGAAGAGCAATATGCCTGTGACGACTGACGGCAAATTGCGCGTTGCGGCAATCGGCGACCTTCACGTGATGGAAGACAGCGTCGCTCCCTATCGCGAGCTGTTCACCGAGATTTCCTCGGCTGCCGATGTGCTGGTGCTGTGCGGCGATCTCACCAACTTCGGCAAGACGAGGGAAGCGGAGATCCTCGCGGAGGACATCCGTGCCGCCACCATCCCTGTGGTGGGGGTGCTCGGCAACCATGACTATGAATGCGGCCAGCCGGAGAAGGTGTGCGAGATCCTGCATTCGGCCGGAATGAAGGTTCTCGACGAACAGGCGATCGAGATCGAAGGCGTCGGCTTCGCCGGCGTGAAGGGTTTTCTCGGCGGCTTCGGCCGCGGCGAGCTGGCGCCGTTCGGCGAACCGATCGTCAAGGCATTCGTCGACGAAGTGATGAACGAGGCGCGCAAGCTGGAAAACCAGCTGCGCACCTTGAGGACCAAGCGTAGCGTCGCAGTGCTCCATTATTCGCCGATCGAGGAAACGATCGAGGGCGAACCGCCCGCAATCTTCCAATATCTGGGATCGCAGCGCCTGTGCGAGCCGATCGACCGGTTCGACCATGTGAAGGCGGTGGTCCACGGTCACGCGCACCACGGCACATACGAGGGCAGGACGCCGCTTGGCCGGCCAGTCTACAACGTCGCGCAGTTCGTGTTGAAACCGCTGTTCGGGAAGCCGTACGTCGTCCTGGAAATCTAAGGCTTCTCCTCGCCGGGGATCGGCGTCGGCGTATCGAGCGCCTCGATCACATATAGCCGCTTGACCAACACGTAGCTGACCACCGCCAGCGGAGCCGCGAGCAGAATCCCAATGAACCCAAAAAGCAGGCCGAAGGCGAGCAGCGCGAAGAGCGTGATGACCGCGGGGATATCGACCGCGAATTGCTGAATGACCGGCTGGATCAGATAGGCTTCGACGTGGTGCACCAGAACGTAAAGCCCGACGACCCAAAGCGCGAGCTCCGGACTCTGCACCAGGGCGACCATGATCGCCGGAATCGACGAGGTAATTGCCCCCGCATAAGGGATGAACTCCAGCATCCCGGAAATCAGCGCGAGCAGCATCGCCGAAGGGACGCCGAGCATCCACAGGCCAAGCCAGGTCAGGAGGAAGATGAGGATCATCGCGCCGAGCTGCCCCTTCAACCACAGCCGGAGAGCACGATCCGATTCCTGCATAGCCTCGGCCACCAGCCGCCGCCTCGACGGTGGAATCAGCTTGAGCAGGCCGATGCCGTAGAGCCGCGGCTCGGCCGCGAGGAAGATCCCGCCAAAGAAGACGATCAGGAAACTTGCCGCACTAAGCGTCAAGGAGGATAGGACTCCCTTGAGGTCGCCGCCGATCAGGCCACCGGAATGGACCTCGTTCATCCACCGTACCACCGGATGTCCGAGCCCCATCGCTGCCAGCCGGTCGTCGATCATTTTCGCCGCGCGCGGCAACGTCTCGGCGAGGTTCTGGCTCTGCGCGCCGACCTGCGAACCGATGGACCAGACAAGCCCGGCGATGATCGCGACAATCAGCAAGACAGAGAGGAGGACGGCGATCCGTTCCGGAAGGCGAAGATGCTTCTCGAGCAGGTCGGAGATAGCGCGGAAGATGGTCGCGACCATGACCGCTCCGAAGAGCAGCACGACGATCTGCCGCAGTTGCCACAGCAGCAGCACGCAGGCGGCGATCGCGACGACAATCAGCACGCGGCGGACGAACCGGGCCTCGCCAGTTTCCGATGGTGGATTCACGTTGCGAAAGCGCGCTGCCGGGGGCAGCAGTTCCCGGATTCGGTCAGGCCGGTGGCCAGCCTTCGAGGATTTCGACGAAGCGCGTCAGCCACGCATTGGTCTGGTGCCCATCGACGACGCGGTGATCGATCGTCAGCGTCACATAGGCCATCGGATGGATAAGCATCGCGTCGCGGCCGTTCACCGTCCGAACCACCACCCGCTTCTGAAGCTTGCCGATCCCCAGGATCGCCGCTTGTCCCTGGTGGAGGATGATCGGCGCCGCGAGCAGCGATCCGGAGACGCCGTGGTTGGAGATGGTGAAGCTGCCGCCCGACACGTCAGCCCGCTCGAGCTTGCCGTCGCGCGCGCGACGGGTGAGGTCGTCGAGCTTGGCACCGATCTGCTCAAGACTCAGCGAGCCGGCGTCCGTCACGACGGGAACGACAAGCCCCTTCTCGCCGAGCGCGGTGCCGACGCCGATGTCGATCGTCGGTGAGATCGCGATGCGGTCCTTTTCCCAGCGCCCGTTGATCGCCGGCGCGACCGCCATGGCTTCGGCCGCTGCCTTCACAATGTACGCGGTGTAGCTGAGCTTTATTCCGCGCACCGCCATGGCCGCCTTGTGCGTGGCGATCGCCGAGAAATCCGCCTCGAACACCGCCGTGACGTGCGGCGCCTCGCTGACTGCCCGGACCATGTTTTCGGCAATGGTCAGCCGCATGCGGTCGTGCGGAATGTCCTGTCCTGGAAATACGCGCGGCTGTGCCGTCGCGGCTTCGCCGACGCTGACCACGGTCGCTTCCGCGACGCAGCGGTCGACATCCTCGCGCGTGATGCGACCGTCACGGCCCGTGCCTTGAACGCGCCCCGGATCGATGCCGTGCTGCTGAAGCGCGCGCCGGACCGAGGGGGAGAGGCGGGTTTCCTGCCTGCCGCTAGTCTCAGCGCTCACATTGAGCTTGTCGAAATGCGAGCGCTCCCCTTCGAGAGGCTCAGGGCGAGCGCTAAACGGTTGGGCTCCACGCGTCTCAATCCGCGCCAGCAGCGCCCCAGGCAACGCCTCGGCATCCGTGTTTAGCACGATCTCCGCGAGAACCCCCGCGGCGGGGGCGGGCACCTCCTGCGTCACCTTGTCGGTCTCGAGCTCTACCAGGGGATCGTTCTCCGCGACCGCGTCTCCGATCTGCTTGAGCCAGGCGCGCACGACCGCCTTGGTCCCTTCCTGCTCGTCAGGAACGCGGACCTCGATCATGCTCAGAATCCCACCAGCCGCTCGATCTCAGAGCGGATCTGCTCAGAGCCGGGAAGCGCCCATTCCATCAGCTTGGGATGATGCGGGCTGGGGATGTCGGGCATCGTTACGCGAGCCACCGGCGCGTCAAGGTCGAGGAAGGCTTCGTCGGCGACGACTGCCGCGATCTCAGCGCCGAACCCGCCCGTGCGCAGGTCTTCATGGACGATCAGGCAGCGCCGAGTCCGGCGGACGCTTTCGAGCACCATGTCTTTGTCCCACGGCTGGAGCGTGCGCAGATCGATCACGTCGGCGCTGATCCCCTCCGCAGCCGCCTCGCATCGCGGCACCATCGCGCCCCAGGTGACGATGGTGATCTTCTCGCCTTCGCGCGTCTTTTTCGCGCGGCCGAACGGCAGAACGTAATCCTCGCCGGGCCACGGCCGCCGAGCCCAGGCATCGTCGAGCATCGCGCGATGCTCGAAGAACAGCACCGGGTCATTGCCGCGCAGGCTCCCACGCAACAGGCCCACCGCATCTTCGGCATTGCTCGGCACCGCGACCTTCCAGCCGGGATTGTGCACGAACTCGACCTCGTTGGTCATCGAGTGCCACGGGTCTCCGCACTTGAAGAATCCGCCCGGCACGCGAAGCACCATCGGCGCGGCGAAGCGGTTGTTGGTGCGCCAGCGCATGGTGCCGGCGTCGTGGATCTGCTCGGTCGCGGGCTCGGCATATTTGCGGAACTGGATCTCGGGCACGGGCATCAGCCCGGCGAGCGCCATTCCGACTGCGCGGCCGACGATGCCCTCCTCGTTGAGCGAAGTGTCGAAGATGCGCTCGCGCCCGAACTTTCCCTGAAGGCCGAGCGTGACCGCGTGAACCCCGCCCTTCGGACCGACGTCCTCACCGAAAACCAGCACGCGCGGATTGGTTTCGAGCTCTTGGTCGAGGACCCGGCGGATCGCGGTCACCATATTGATGCGCTGGCCCTCGGGCCTCGGCTCGTCAGTCGATTGTGGCGGCGCATAGCCGCTGTTCCAAAGGCCTCCGACCTGCTGAAGCTCGCCCTCGTAGAAGACCTGGCTCGTCACCTCGTGGGGCGACGAAACGCCACGCGCCTCGGCTTCGGCCACCGCGGCCTGCACCTGCCACGCGGTCTCGCGCTCGAGATCGGCCCATTGCTCGTCACCAAGTTGGAAGCGCGAAAGATGCATTTTCAACTTCGGCAGAGGATCACGCGCCCATTCGGCTTCCACCTCGGCTTCGCTCTTGTAGGTTTGCGTGTCCTGGTAGCTGTGCCCTTCCAGCCGCGGCACCGTCACGCGCAGCAGTGCGGGCGCTCGCTTCGCCCGGACATGGGCGATCGCTTCGCGGACGAGTCTCGATGCTTCGACCGGGTCGGTGCCGTCGCCGTTGAAGATCGTCAGTCCCGAGAAGCTCGCGAGGTTCGCTGCAATATCCTTGCCGGGAGTCTGATATTCGGACGGAACCGAGATTCCGTAGCCATTGTCCTCGATGTAGATTAGCAACGGCAAAGATTGCGTTGTGGCAATTGTTAGCGCGGACCAAAATCCACCCGTCGCGCAGCTCGCGTCCCCGCCCAGCACTAGCGAGATCGCGTCGGCAGGCCCTTCGTTCAGCGCCTTCTGCTTATAGGCGATCGCCTGCGCCCAGCCGGCGGCCGGTGTGTACTGCGCCCCTACCCCGCCGCACATCGGAAGCGCGTGCGCTCCGCCCGGGTTCGGATAGTTGAACACGACTCCGATGTCGCGCCCGTCCGAATAGCCGCCGGCGAGGCCCATGCCCGAGCCGAGCGCGTCGGCGAGCGGCACTCCGAGCGCGAGTAGAAGCGGCCGTGACCGGTAATAGCCGAAGACGCCGTCGCCGTCCTTGAGCTCAAGCCCGAGCAGCACCTGGGCCATGTCGTGGCCGCGCGCGCTGAATTGGTAGAGCACCTTCCTGGCCGGGACGAGCTCCTGCTCCTCGATCCGGTCCATCTCCCGGCTGGTCAGCACCAGCCTCGCGACCTCGCGCCAATCCACGTCAGCCGACACCCGGCCCGGGTCGCGATCAGCCATGGTCGTGCTCAGTTGCCCAGGGCGCCGACCACGGCGGCGATAAATCGATTGAGCTGATTGTCGCCCATCCCGACCACGTTGAAGCGGCCGCTCTCGGCCATGTAGATCGCCTGGTCCGAGCGGAGCTTCAGCACCTGTTCCTTCGACAACGGGAGCATCGAGAACATCCCGAACTGCCGGCCGATATAGGCGATCCGCGGATCGGCCGCGGCGATCCGCTGGCGCACCGCGTTGATGCGGTCGCGCATCGCGGCCAGCTCGACCAGCCAGCGGGCGTGAAGCTCTTGATCCTCGAGAATGATGTGGACGCAGGCGGCGCCGTGGTCGGGCGGCATCGACCACATCTCGCGAGCGATCTGATGGACATGCGCCATCGCCGTCTTGGTCGCATCGGCCGAGCGCGTCTTGATCCACAGCGAACCGACGCGGTCGCGATAGCAGCTGAAATTCTTGTCGCAGCTCTGCGCGACGATCATCTCATCGCACGCATCAAGCATCGCGCGGACGCCAAACGCATCCTCGTCGAGGCCGCGCCCGAAACCCTGGTAGGCGATGTCGATCAGCGGAATGAGGCCGCGCTCCGAGACCACGCGCACGACTTCGCGCCACTGGTCCTCACTAAGGTCCGCTCCCGTCGGGTTATGGCAGCAGCCGTGAAGCAGCGCGATGTCCCCGGGCTCGCCGGTCGAAAGTGCCGCCATCATGTCCTCGAAGCGGACGATCGCCTGCCCACGTTCGTAATAAGCATATTCGACGGCTTGCAGGCCCACCGCCCGAACGATCGGCGGATGGTTGGGCCAGGTCGGCGTTCCGAGGAACACGCGCGCGTCCGGATTCGCCGCCGCCAGCAGCTCGAAACCCAGCCTCAGCGCTCCACACCCGCCCGGCGTCTGCAGCCCCATGATTCGGTCGTCTGACGCATGCGGCCCAAGCAGGATCGGGCGCAGCAGCTCGGCGAAACGCTTGTCGCCCGAGCTTCCGAGATAGGCTTTGGTGACCTGAGTATCGAGAAGCCTTTGCTCGGCTTCCTTCATCACCTTGAGAATCGGCGTATTGCCCGCACCGTCGCGAAACACGCCGACGCCGACGTCGATCTTGTCTGGCCGCGGATCGGCATTGACCATGCCGATCAGGGCAATGAGGGAATCGTTCGTGACGGGCGGAAGGTGGCAGAGCCCCTTCGGCTTCGCGTGCGTCTGCGTGAGCATGGACCTGGGATTAGCCGACTCAGGCATCGTAATCCACCGCGACGCCGTCGCCGAGCGGCACAGACTGGCAGGTCAGCACATAGCCCTCGGCGACCTCCTCGTCGGTGAGGCCGTAATGGACGGCCATCTCAACCTTCCCCCTTGTCACCTTGGCGCGGCAAGTCGCGCAGACGCCCGCCTTGCACGCGAAGGGAGCCGGCAGCCCGGAAGCGCGCGCGCTGTCGAGGATGTTGCCGGCTGTGAACGGGACACGCCGCGTGCGCCCGTCGAGCGTCACCGAGACGCTGAGGCCCTCCGCCTGAGTCTGAAGCTGCGCCATCTCCCGCGAAACCGCTTCGGGCGGCCGGTCGGCCGTGAAGCGCTCGATGTGGATGCGGTCCTTCGGGATGTTGCGGTCGAGAAGCGCACCTTCGGCGGCGTCCATCATTGGACCGGGGCCGCAAATGAACCAGCCGTCCACCTCCGCGCCATCGGGCACTAGCGCCGGGATCGCTTCCTCGAGACGCTCCCGGCTCAGCATGCCATTGAACAGGTCGATCTCCTGCTCCTCCGCGTCGAGGAAGTGATAGATTTCGAAGCGGCCGAGATACTTGTCCTTCAACCCGGCAAGTGCCTCGAGGAAGATGATCGAGCTGCTGTCGCGGTTGCCGTAGAGTAAGGTGAACCGACTGTTCGGTTCGTGCTTCAGGGTTGTCCTGATCAGCGACATCACCGGCGTGATTCCGGAACCACCGGCGATCCCGACCAAATGCCGCGAGTTCGTTGCGTCGAACTCGGTCGTGAAGCTGCCGTGCGGCGGCATCACGTCGAGCGTGTCACCGGGCTTCAGACGGTCACCGACCCAGTTGGAGAAGAGCCCGCCGCCGATCCTCTTGACCGTCACCATCCAGTCCTGCTCGTCGGGCGCGGTGCAGAGCGAATAGTTACGACGCACTTCCTCGCCGTCAATGGTCGCGCGCAGAGTCAAATGCTGGCCCGCGCGGAAGGCAAAGCGGTCGCGAAGCTCGGCCGGCACTTCGAAGCGGATTGAATTGGCCTCAGCCGTCTCGGGGACGACCTCCGCGACGCGGAGCGCGTGGAAATGCTCGGCCATGGCGTGCGGTTAACCTACCACTTCGCGTCCGGATAGGTGCGCGGCAGGAACTGCATGACGGCGAGCAGATGCCCGAGATGCTCGCTGTGATGGCCGCGCCGGCCGCCGAGGATCGGCCGCTGCTCGGCTGGTGTTTGGAGCTGCGCCTGGGCGAGCACGGCCGCGATTGCCGAGCGATATTCGTCCTCGAAGTCGCGCGGATCGGCCGCGATGCCGCCGTCGATCGCCGCCTGCAGCCCCTCGTCGACCTCGAACAGCTCGGGGACGAAGCGCCAGTTCCAGTCGAGCCCTTCGGCCATGCGCCGCGCGCTCTCCTCGGTCCCGTCGCCGAGCCGGATCGTCCACTCGGCCGCAAGTTCCCGGTGATAGGCGACTTCCTTCACCGCCTTGTGCGCGAACTCGACCAGGAAGCGGTCGCTCGACTGCGTCAGCCGCTGCAGCAGCATGTGCTGCCAGGTCGTATAGAGCAGGTGCCGCGCGATCGTCTGGGCGAAGTCGCCGTTCGGCTGCTCGACCAGCAGGCAATTGCGGAAGTCGAGCACGTCCCGGTGAAACGCGAGCTGATCGCCATCACCGGCTTCGCCGAGCAGCAAAGTCGCCTGGCCGATCAGGTCCAGCGCAAGGTTGGCGAGACTGATGTCCACCTCGAGCACCGGCCCGTGCCCGCACCACTCGCTGACGCGCTGTCCCAGCACCAGCGCATCGTCGCCCAGGCGCAGGAGGTATTCGGTGCGGGGATCGACGGCGAGCGTCGCCATCAGATGTGCTTCACCTCGTCGGGGATGTCGTAGAAGGTGGGGTGCCGGTAGATTTTGCTCTCCGCCGGCTCGAACAGCTCGCCCGCCTGCTCAGGGTCGCTGGCGACGATCTCCGCCGACGGCACGACCCACAGGCTCACCCCTTCGAGGCGCCGCGTGTAGGTGTCGCGCGCGTGGGCGAGCGCGAGCTCCGCGTCAGGAGCATGAACGCTGCCAACATGGCGATGCGAAAGCCCGCCTTTAGGGCGAACGAAGACTTCCCAGAGCGGCCAGTCACTCGACACTCCGATCCCCTTTCCACAAACGCTCACACTGAGCCTGTCGAAATGCGAGCGCCCAACCCTTCGACACGCTCAGGGTGAGCGCAATGAAAATCAGGCAGCCTTTCGCGCGCGGCGTTTCGTCTCATGCGCCGCCGCCGCGTCGCGGACCCAGGCGCCGTTGTCCCACGCCTCGCGGCGGGCCTTCATCCGCTCCTTGGCGACGGGTCCTTCGCCGCGCACGACCGCGTAGAATTCCTCCCAGTCGATCTCGCCGAAGTCGTAGCCGCCCTTCCCCTCATTCCACTTGAGGTCGGGATCGGGAACAGTGAGCCTGAGGAAATCGGCCTGCGGCACGGTGATGTCGACGAACTTCTGCCTGAGCTCGTCATTGGTCTCGCGCTTGATGCGCCAGCGCATCGACTGGGCGGTGTTGGGCGAATTTTCATCCGGCGGGCCGAACATCATCAGGCTGGGCCACCACCAGCGATTGAGCGCGTCCTGCGCCATGCGCTTCTGCTCGGCCGTGCCGTTCGCAAGCGCGATCATGATCTCGTAGCCCTGGCGCTGGTGAAAGCTCTCTTCCTTGCAGACACGGACCATCGCCCGCGCGTATGGCCCGTACGACGTCCGCTGCAGTGGCACCTGGTTCATGATCGCGGCGCCGTCGACCAGCCAGCCGATCGCACCGATGTCCGCCCAGGTCAGCGTCGGATAATTGAAAATCGTCGAATATTTCGCCTTCCCCGAGTGCAGCGCCTCGATCATCTGCTCGCGGCTCGTTCCGAGCGTCTCCGCTGCGCAATAGAGGTAGAGCCCGTGCCCCGCCTCGTCCTGCACCTTCGCGAGCAGGATCGCCTTGCGCCGAAGCGACGGCGCGCGCGTGATCCAATTGCCCTCCGGAAGCATGCCGACGATCTCCGAATGCGCATGCTGGCTGATCTGCCGAGTCAGAGTCCGCCGATAGGCCTCGGGCATCCAGTCCTTGGGCTCGATGAAATCGTCGGCCGCGACGCGCGCCTCGAACGCTTCGAGGAGCTTCGGGTCCTCGAGATTTTCGATCTTCGCCGTCTTCTGAAGCTCGGTTGTGTACATGGCACTGATGTAGTGCGGGACCGATTAACGTTCAAATCTCGACGACCGGTCCACCGAGCGTCCGCGAATAGCCGGTGAACTCCGCGACGGTGCGGCCATCGTCTGCGCGCACCGCGACGCGCGTGACTCCGGCGCGACCCTCGCGAGCCACTTCCGTCGCTTCCGCTATCAGCGTCTCACCTTCGCGCACCTTGTCGAGGAACACGATCGACGCCTGCGCCGCCATGCTGGCATGATTGGCGCCGTTGCAGACATAGGCGAAGGCGCTGTCGGCAAGCGCGAAGATCATTCCGCCATGCGCAAAGCCGTGGCCGTTGAGCATGTCGGCACGGACCAGCATCGAGACCCGAGCATAGTCCTCGCGCACTTCCTCGAGCTTTAGGTCCCAGGCTGGCCCTGTTCCCTCAGCAGCGAGCATGTAGTCGGCCACGCGGCTTGCGAGTTCGTTTGCGTCCATTTGCCCGCCCTACCGTCATGCTGAACTTGTTTCAGCATCCATTTTCTTCGTAGGGCGGAGCGGGTCTCCGGAATGGACCCTGAAACAAGTTCAGGGTGACGGGAGAGAAGAATTGCCGATCTACGAAACGATCCAGTTCGAACCCGGCGCCATCGCCCGCATCACGCTCGACCGTCCCGACCGGCTCAACAGCTTCACTGCGCAGATGCACGAGGAGCTTCGCGACGCGCTGGCGAACCTCGGGGAAGCGCGGGTGGTGGTGCTGACGGGCGCCGGCCGCGGCTTCTGCGCCGGGCAGGACCTCAACGACCGCGCCGTCGCGCCCGGAGAAGCAGTCGACCTCGGAGAGACGGTGCAGACCTGCTGGAATCCGTTGATCCGGACGTTGACCTCGCTGCCGCAGCCGGTGATCGCTCGCGTGAATGGCGTCGCGGCGGGCGCGGGCGCCAACATCGCGCTCGCCTGCGACATCGTCGTCGCGGCGAAGTCGGCGAAGTTCATCCAGAGCTTCTCAGGCATCGGCCTGATCCCCGACAGCGGCGGCACCTGGGCCCTGCCGCGGCTCGTCGGCCAGGCCCGTGCGTTGGGGCTCGCGCTCACCGGCGAGCCGCTGCCGGCCGAGAATGCCGCCGAATGGGGGCTGATCTGGAAGGCGGTCGAAGACGACCAGCTCGACGCCGAAGTCGACGCCGTCGCGAACAAGCTCGCGTCGCTTCCGCCACTTGGTCTTGCCGCAATCAAGGACATGATCCGCTCGAGCTGGCAGTACAGCCTCGACGAGGAACTCGAGCGGCAGGCGGGCGCGATGCGGCGCCTCGGCTTCACCGAGGATTATCGCGAAGGCGTCGCGGCGTTCCTCGAGAAGCGCGCGCCGAAATTCACCGGCCGCTAGGCCGTCACCAGCTCGGCGAACTTGTCGAGGTCGATGTTCCCGCCGGAGACGACGCAGACGATCGGCCCTTCGAGAGTCTCGTCCGACAGAGCAGCCGCGAGCGCGAGCGCACCCGCGCCCTCGGCGATCACCCGCGCCTTCTCGGCCATCAGCCGCATCGCATCGCGCACCTGCGCAAGGGTCACCGTGATCGTGCCATCGACGACCGCCTGGATGCGCTGCCACATCCGCTCCGTGACGCTCTTGCCGCCGGCGCCGTCGACGAAGGACGCCTGCCAGTCCGGGAAGCGCTGCGGCCCGCCATGCTCCAGCGAATAAGCATAAGGGGCGGCAGTCTCCGGCTCCGCGCCAAGGACTCGCACTTGCGGCCGAAGCGCCTTCACTGCGCTTCCGACACCGGTGATCAGTCCGCCGCCCCCGATTGCGGCAATGACCGTTCGCACATCGGGCAAGTCCTCGACGATCTCGAGCCCCATCGTCCCGTGGCCGGCGATGAAATCGTGATTGTCGAACGGGTGGACGAAGGTGCCGGTCATGCCCTCGAACGCATGCGTCTCGGCCGCCACCCACGCGTCTTCATAGGAAACCGGAACGATCGTCGCGCCGAGCGCGCGCATCCGGTCGAGCTTGGTCTGGGGCGCGGTCTCGATCGCGACGACCGAGCACGGCACGCCGAACGCGCGGGCCGCATAGGCGACGCCCTGCCCCGCATTGCCGGCGCTGATCGTCCACACTCCGCGGGAACGGTCTTGGTCGGACAGCTTCGCAACGGCATTGGCGCCGCCGCGGATCTTGTACGCGTTGGTCGGCTGCAGATTTTCAAGCTTGAGATAGATCTCCCTGTCGCCGCCGGCGTCGAGCTTCACCAGCGGCGTGCGCAGCACCGTGCCTGAAATCCGCGCCCGGGCGTCCTCGATATCGGCAAGCGCAATTGGGCGAACAGGCGGAATCACACGCCGTTCCTCCCATGCAAGGCCGACGGCTGCAACCCTCGTCGCGCTCCGTTCGTTGCGCTTCGCAAACAACCATAAGAGGAGAGCACCGTGGGTCTTATCATCGTCATCATCTTGATCCTGCTTCTGGTCGGCGCAGTTCCGCACTGGGGCTACAGCAGGGGCTGGGGCTATGGTCCGTCCGGCCTGCTTGGCTTGATCCTGATCATCGTAATCATTCTCTGGCTGATGGGTCGTATAGGCTAATCAGGCGCCCGCCTTCACAGCAAAGCTCCATGCGGCATCGGCGAGCATCGGCACGCGCTTGGCCATTTCTGCGGCGTGTGCGTGGCTCGCCGTGCCGTCGATCACGCGCTTCTTGATGCCCTGGACGATGCCCGCGAGCCGGAACAGATTGTAGGCGAAATACCAGTCGAGCCTGTCGGCTACGGGCACCCCTGAGCGCGTCGAATAAAATTCGACGATTTCATCGAGCGTCGGGATTCCGAGGGTAAGCAGATCAAGTCCCGCCAGACCCGCGCCGCCATCTGCCGGCATCACCCACTGCATCGC
>Ga0207657_10003709_pt1 | contig 16233 bp, 11 predicted proteins | sample KBSC33metaG_FD_184316 | JGI IMG/M metagenome (GOLD analysis project Ga0207657, IMG submission 184316) | Corn rhizosphere microbial communities from Kellogg Biological Station, Michigan, USA - KBS C3-3 metaG (SPAdes) (version 2) | ecosystem: Host-associated > Plants > Roots > Rhizosphere > Soil ... | reverse complement strand
CTTCCGATGGGCGCGCCCAAGGGCATGATTGCGGCTGCGCCCGCGTCCAGTAGACGCTTGGCAAATACCACGTCATCGGACGTGTAGGGTAAAACCGTGAAGCCTTCCTTTACCAGCACGCGAGTTGCTTCCAGGGTAGCCTGCACATCAGGATAAAGAGTTGCCTGGTCGCCGATGACCTCGAGCTTCACCCAATCGGAAATTCCTACCTCGCGGCCCAATCGCGCGGCGCGGATAGCTTCGTCTGCCGTATAGCAGCCCGCTGTGTTGGGAAGCAGAAAGTATTTCCCAGGATCGATGTAGTCCAGCAATGATTCTTTGCTGCGATCCAGATTCACTCGACGCACGGCGACGGTGACCATATCAGCGCCACTTGCTTCCAGCGCCCGTGCGGTCTCCTGAAAAGACTTGTATTTCCCAGTGCCGACGATCAAGCGAGACCGGAACTGCCTACCAGAAATAATTAGGGGATCCATGTGGATATTGTAATGAAATTGCCTGGAGTTGGGGGGACTCGCGTATGACGCAAGGCTCCATGATTGCTCCGACCTGCTCGGCTATACTTGGGCCACTCTCATTTAGAGTTGAAACCAGATTAGAATCGCGCGAGGTAAAGGTATGAACGGTCCGAGCCCGCCTGATCGGCAATCCATGATAGCTCTGGGAGTCTTACTTGCCCTGGGATTGATCATTGGCGGCTGGGTTATGGGCGCGCAGATCAAGGCGACCCGGCTTAGCGATCGATACGTCACGGTAAAGGGCTTGGTAGAACGGCGGGTCAAGTCTGATATGGCGATCTGGCCGCTCAGTTACAAAGAGGCAGGAGATGATCTTGCAGTCGTCTACGCGAAGACGGAGGCGGATAAGAAAGCAATCTTGCAGTTTCTGGACGAGCAGGGCATCCAGAATTCCGAGATCGAACTCGGGGTGATTCGCGTGGTTGACACGCAAGCGAACGAATACGGAGGCGGCAATCGCGCACCGAGACGCTATATTGTCGAACAGCAAGTAACGGTGCGAACCACAAGAGTGGATCAGGTTGCAGCTGCCGCCCAGAAAACCATGGCCCTATTGCAGAAGGGCATCGTGATGAACAGCAGTCAGGGCCAGGGACTGACTTACAAATTCACTGGCCTTAACTCGATTAAGCCCGACATGATCACGGAAGCGACCCGCAATGCTCGAGCCGCAGCCGATCGTTTTGCCAAAGATTCGGGAAGTAAAGTAGGAACAATCCGGCAAGCTAATCAAGGTGTATTTTCCATTGTTCCGGCGGACCAGGGCAGCGAAAGTGGCGAGGGCGGCGATGTTGGCGGTTATATGGCTGATACGAGCCTGATGAAAACGGTTCGTGTGGTCACATCGGTCCAGTACTACCTTGATAAGTAGCCGAGCTCCGCATTAGGCACTCCTTCGGCAGCAGCAACAGGTTTTGTCAGGAGAGGTGAACTCCAATGTACAGGGTCAAGATGTTCTTGCCGCGTTTCTGTAGAGTATGGCCTCCTACGCGATTGTGGTCTGCCCTTCTTATGATTGCCATGTCCGCTTTTTCTTTGTCTGCACAAAACGAGCCACTTCATGTAATTGCCTTTGGGGCGCATCCGGATGATTGTGATATCGGAGCAGGCGGGCTGGCTGCCAAATACGCGGCTCTTGGACACAAAGTGAAGTTCGTGTCTCTTACCAACGGCGACGCCGGCCACCAGAGCATGGGTGGCGGACAACTAGCGATGCGGCGCCGCGCTGAAGCCCAAGAAGCAGGACGTCGCATCGGGATTGAGTACGAGGTGCTCGACAATCACGATGGCCAACTTCTGCCGACGCTGGGCGTGCGTGAGCAGGTGATTCGCGAGATACGCGCGTGGAAAGCGGACATCGTGATTGCACCCCGACCCAACGACTACCATCCTGACCATCGCTACACGGGCGTTCTGGTGCAAGATGCGGCTTATATGGTCATTGTCCCCAACCTTGTAACCGATACTCCTCCGCTGCACAAGAACCCCGTCTTTTTGACGTATCACGATCGTTTCACGCTGCCACAGCCTTTCCGTCCTGACATCGTTGTCTCCACGGACGATGTGTACGAGAAGAAGATCAACATGCTGGACGCGCATGTCTCACAGATGTACGAGTGGCTGCCTTGGACGGAGGGGAAGTTGGAACAGGTGCCCAAAGACGCTGACGCGCGAAAGAAGTGGCTGCCGACGCAGTATCCGGATGCTGTTCCACCTGAGTGGAGAGCTTCGCTGCAAAAGCGGTACGGGGATCAAGCGCGCAGTACTCAGCATGCCGAAGCGTTTGAAATCACCGAGTACGGACGTCAACTCAGCGAACAGGAGATTCGGCGGTTGTTCCCATTTTTTCCAAAATAGGTTCAAGTTCTGCTGCTCCGCCTAGTCCTGGTGGACGACCGACTCGGCGTGGGAATAAAGCTCCTCAATCTGCTTTCGGTACTTTTCTTCGACTACCCGGCGACGCAATTTCATGCTGGCGGTGAGAGTTCCGTCTTCCGGCGAAAACTGGTCGGGCACTACGATTACTTTCTTCAGCTTCTCAAAACGAGCCAGGCCGCGGTTAAGGTCGGCGACGATTCCTTCATAGAGCGCACGCACTTTAGTATTTGCAATGAGTTCCTGGCGGGAGGAGAAGCTGATCTGGTTGGCACGCGCCCAATCTTCTAAGAGCGGGAAATGAGGCGCAATGAGCACGGCGGGGAATTTGCGCTTGTCTCCGAGGATGACAGCTTCTGCGATAAGTACGTTGTGCTTTAGAGAGTTCTCAATCGGCTGCGGAGCAATAAATTTACCACCCGACGTTTTGATCAGGTCTTTCTTACGGTCGGTGATGGAGAGGAAGCCGTCTGAGTCCAGGTTGCCAATATCACCGGTTTTAAACCATTCGCCTGCGAACGCTTTGGTTGTTTCCTCGGGGCGGTTCCAGTAGCCTTGGAAAACGGAGGGTCCCCGGACCAGAATCTCACCGTCTTCCGCGATGCGCACTTCAATGTTGGGGAGCGGCTTTCCGACGGTTCCGATCTTGTGCGCTGAAGGGGTGTTTACAGCGATGACCGGCGACGTTTCCGTCAACCCGTATCCCTCATGGATGCGGATGCCGATGGTTGCATACCACTCGGCTAATTCACGTCCGAGTGGTGCGCCTCCGGAAATGTACATGGCGACTTCACCACCCATTCCGGCGCGCACCTGCGAATAGACCAGACGGTCAGCGACTCTCCACGAAAGACTTTGAGGTGTTCTTCCCGCCAGAATCTCCGGTTTATGCCGGTTTCCTACGGACAGCGCCCACCGGTAAATGGACCGTTTCGGAAACGCCTTCGTCTTTATAACGACCTGGTTATAGATTTTCTCGTACACTCTCGGCACGCCTACGAAAATCGTGGGCTTGATTTCCGCGAGCGCTCGAGGGAGCTGCTCGAGATTTGAACAATAAGCCAGGGTTACTCCGTGATACATCATCGCAAGGTCCACGTGACGCGCTGTGACATGCGACAGGGGCAAAAATGAAATGCTTCGATGTTTCTCGCTTACTTTGAAATCCAAAAGAGAACAGGAGATGTTGGAAGCCATGTTGCCGTGAGTCAGCATCGCGCCTTTCGGCGTTCCCGTGGTGCCCGATGTGTAGATGATGGTCGCCAAATCGTCAGGGCGGATTGAGTGTGCTACAGCTTCAATTGCCCCGTCCGGACCGGTCGCGGCGGTCTGCATGATGCGATGCATGTGAAAGGCATGCGCGGTTTCGACCGCATCCATGACCACGATCTTCTCGAGCGGAGTCTGATTCTGAATGGCCAGAATCTTGAGAAGCTGTTTCTCGTTGGATACAAAAATGGCTTTCGTTCCTGAATCGCGCAGAATGTAAGCCGTTTGCTCATCGGTCAAGGTCGCGTACACAGGAACAACCACGGCGCCGAGCAACAGGGTCGCGAAATCAGCGGTACTCCACTCGGGTCGATTTTCGCTAAGAATAGCGACGCGATCACCTTTGCCAATGCCCCAGGCGATCAATGCACGAGCGACACTCATCACGCGGGCATGCAGTTCATCCGAGGATATCGGAACCCAGTCAATGGGCTCCCGCTGCAACATGACTTGGGAATGGCCGCGCTCTACAACGGTGAAGAAGATGTCATTGATGGTTCGCAGGCTCATTGGTTTCAGGAGACCGTAATTGCGCGGATCCGGCGAGTACCCATGGTGTGTTTGAGAGTTCTCTGCTCTGGGACGCGGACTCGTATTGTCGTTCCCTGAGTCACATCACGGAAGCTGTATGGGCGTGTGCGCGGCAACACCGGCTTCCTGTCAAGAATGTAAAGCTTCTTTGGCCAATTTCGCAATGACGTGAGGAGACTCTCATTGACCTCGCGGCAGGAGCAGGTTAGGCTCGTAGCAGATCTTGTGGGGTCACATTGATGAAGAAAAGTACAGTGAAACAGATCGGTGGTTGGCTGGGCGCGGCGGCGATCTTACTGTCGCTCGCGAGTCCGTTGGCTGCGGAAACGAAGAAGAACCCGAAAGCCGCGCCGTCTCTGAAGGTGGGCGATGTAGCACCCGATTTCAAAATGCAGTACTTCGACGGCAAAGACCTGAAGGATGTCTCTTTGAGTGACTTCCGAGGGAAGAAGAATGTCGTGCTTGCCTTCTACATCTTTGCTTTCACCGGTGGTTGAACGGAGCAAATGAAAAACTTCCAGCAGAATCTTAAAAAGCTGGAAGCTACAGACACCCAGGTCCTGGGTGTGAGCATGGACAGTCCCTTCGCGAACAAAGCCTTTGCCGATCAGATCGGCGTAACCTTCCCGCTCCTGAGCGATTGGGGAGGTGAAGCCACTCACAAGTACGGCGTTTATGTCGACGAGTACAAGGCGGCGCGCCGCATCAACTTTCTGATTGGCAAGGACGGGAAAATCCTGGAAGAGCAAGTTGACAAGGACGCGATCGACCCCAAGAAGATTGTGGACGCGTGCGAACGGCCGAAGCTCAAAAGCTAAATCCCGCTGGTGAGAGCGTACTTCGACAAGTTGTCGGTTCGTCGACGCGGGGTGCTTTTACGATTATTCTGTTATTGGCTCCGGCCGATCGCGTTCCATTCAATTGCGCGCGAAGATTATCTGCTAGACGGTGTTGCCCCCGTGTACAACCTCATCCGGCAAAAGTTTGGGGAGGGAACTGGATCCCTCCCCTTAGCTCTCCGAGTTGCGCCTGATCTATGCCACAGCTTCCTCGGCGTCAAGAGTGGCCTCGGCTTCTTCGAAGGAAGCGGCCGAGTGAGTGCGCGCGACCAGCACGTAAATCGACGGCACGACAAACAGTGTGAACGCCGTTCCAATGATCATGCCGCTGACCAGCATGATACCGATGCTGTTCCGGGCGCCTGCGCCAGGCCCAGTTGCGAGCACGAGGGGGAAGTGGCCGACCACGGTCGCGGCGGTGGTCATTAAAATAGGCCGGAGGCGCGTGGTGGCCGCTTCAACCACAGCCGCCAGCTTGTCTTTCCCCGTTTCCTGCAGGTGATTCGCAAACTCCACGATCAGAATACCGTTCTTTGAAACCAGTCCGACTAACGTAATAAGCCCGACTTGACTGTAGATATTCAGGGTTGTCAGGCCCAGGAACGAGAACAATAACGCGCCGGACACGGCCAGCGGTACTGATCCCACAAGAATGATGAAAGGATCTCGGAAGCTCTCGAATTGTGCCGCCAGCACGAGGTAAATCAAAATTCCGGACAAAAGGAATGTGGTCAAAAACTTGCTGCCTTCGGTCCGTAGCTGACGAGACTCACCTGCGTAATCTACGGTGAAGCCCTGCGGCAGAATTGTCTTCGCCTGGTCTTCCAGGAAGCGCAACGCCTGATCGAGGGGCACATTGGGAGGAATAACCCCTTGAATCGTCACCGCGTTGAGTTGCTGGAACTTTTTCAGCTCCCGGGGCTCGGTTGTGTCCTTGATAGTGGCGAATGTCGACAACGGAACCAGCTTGTTGTCCGAACCGGTGACATAGATCTGCTTCATCTGTTCGGGAGTCAGACGTCCTTCGCGCTTAATCTGCGGAATAACCTTGTAGCTACGGCCCTGGTTGCTGAAGCGGTTTACGTAATCGCCGCCATACAGAGTTGCCAGATCCTGCCCGGCTTGGGTCAGGTCTACGCCCTGAGAACGCAGCTTATCGCGGTCGAAGACGACCTCGGCTTGCGGCTGATCAAACTTGAGATCGCTATCGGCGTAGATAAACAAACCACTGGCGAAAGCCTTAGCGACCAGCTGCTTAGCGAAGGCGTCGAGCTGCCTGGGCTCAGCGGCCGAGACGACAACGAACTCCACTGGGAAATTTCCGCCTCCCGGCAAAGGAGGGGGCGTCAGTGGGATGACACGGATACCAGGAATTTTGGACAGCGGACCCACCGATTCCACCAGCAGTTGTTGCGCCGTCTTCTTGCGCTGACTCCATGGCTTAGTCACCATGCCGCCGAAGCCACCACTCGGCGAAGTAATTTGGAAGATGCTCGCGCTCTCTGGAAAGGCGTGATAAACGTCGTAAACCTGCTTGGTGAACAGATTGGTTTGATCGAGTGTGGCGTTTGCGGACGACTGGATCACGCCGAACACAGCTCCCTGGTCTTCAGCCGGCGCCAGTTCGCGCTGGGAGAACATGTAAAACGGAACAATCAGCAAAACAACAATGCCCCACAACACTAGGACGACGGGCCTGTACTGCAGGGTTCCGAAAAGCAAGCTGGAATAGGTGTTTCGAACACTCTCGAATCGCCGATTCACCCAGCCGGCGAATCCCTTGTCCGTGTCGCCGGCGCGTAGCAATCTCGATCCCATCATCGGCGATAGGGTTAGAGCAACTACACCAGAAACGATGACGGCACCGGCAAGGGTAAAGGCGAATTCACGGAATAGCGCTCCGGTTAGTCCTCCCTGAATTCCGACTGGAGCATAAACGGCGGCCAGTGTGATCGTCATCGCGATGATTGGGCCGACCAACTCGCGGGCTGCATCGATGGCCGCCTTGACCGGCGGTTTTCCCAGGTGGAGGTGACGCTCGACGTTTTCCACCATGACAATGGCGTCGTCCACGACTAAACCAACTGAGAGCACGATCGCGAGCAGGGTCAACAAGTTGATCGTGAACCCCGCGATCAGCATGAGAAAGACAGCGCCGATTAGAGAGATCGGGATCGCGACTATCGGAATGAGTACCGAACGGAAAGATCCAAGGAAAAGGAAAATAACAATGATGACGATGATCAACGTCTCGGTTAAAGTCCGAAGCACTTCGTTGATCGCATCCTGAATGTACTCGGTCGAGTCGTAAGGAACTCCGACCTTCATGCCCGGAGGCAATTGCGACCGGATCTCTGGCAGTTCAGCGCGAACGTGCTTTATCACATCCAGCGAGTTGGCCGTGGGCAAAACCCAAATGCCCATGAATGTGGCGGTCTCGCCGTTGAAGCGAACGTCCTGCTCATAGTTTTGCGCGCCAAGAACGACATCTGCAATTTCGCCCAGGCGAACGACCACACCTTTGTCCTGCTTGACTACGAGTTGCTTGAACTCATCCGCGGTACGCAAGTCGGTGTTGGCGATCAGGTTCACCGAGACCATGGAACCTTTAGTCTGACCGAGAGCGGACAAGTGGTTATTGCGCGATAAGGCGTCCCGCACAGCTGAGGCCGAGATGCCCAGCGCTGCCATTCTGTCGGGCTTAAGCCACACGCGCATGGCGAAGGTACGGTCGCCGAGGATGTCCGCGCGTTGAACTCCATTAATGGCGCTTAACTTCGGCTGGACTACGCGCGTCAGGTAATCCGTAATCTGGTTCTGGTCCAGATTGGCGGAGGAGAAGCCGATATACATTGCGGCAAACTGAGTGTCGGCCGTTTGCAGGTCGATGACCGGCGCCTGCGACTCCGGGGGTAAATCGTTGCGAACCTGAGCCAACTTCGCCTGAATCTGCGTCAATGCAGCATTGGTGTCGTAATTGAGCTTCAGGTGCACCGTAATGGTGCTGAGTCCCTGAGCACTCGAGGATTCCATGTAATCGATTCCGTCAGCGCTAGCGATTACGCGCTCGAGCGGTGTCGTAATGAATCCGCGAACCAGGTCTGCGTTGGCTCCTACATAGACCGTGGTCACCTGAACGACTGCGATATCGCTCCGGGGATACTGCCGCACGCTCAGCGAGCGGATCGACTGCAGTCCCGCAATCAGGATTACGAGACTGACGACGATCGAAAGAACGGGTCGTTTGATAAACAGATCGGTCAGTTTCATTTAGCTGTCCTGGGGCTTGGGCGCCGGGTTATTCTCCGGCTGAACTTTGTTGTTGATCTGCACGGCCGCACCATTCCGCAGCTTGAACACTCCGGAGCTCACTACTTCGTCGCCCGGCTTCAAACCAGATATGATCGCGACCTGATCGCCGCGCGAGCCTTCCAGCTTCACGAACTGCTGACGTACGCCGCGATAGGTTTTGCCCGTCTGATCTTTCATGTCGGACACGATGTAAACAGAGTCTCCATAGGGCGCATAGTTGATGGCTGTCGCCGGGAGCGCGATTACTGGACGCTCCGCTCCGGTGACCATTTCGACCTGCACAAACATGCCCGGCCGCAGTTTGCCCTCCGGATTTGCAAGCTTTGCCTGTACCTGTATATTTCTGGTCGCTTCGTTCACCACGGAATCGATTGCGTTGACGCGTCCGGAAAATCGAGCTCCCGAGACGTCCGTGCTGGTCACTCGCAGACTCCCGCCGATGCGAACTTTTCCTGCGGTTTCCTGTGGCACTCCGAAGTTCACGTAAATTGGATTCAGTGATTGCAAAGGAACGATTGCCTGGCCGGCGGCGAGATACTGCCCGAGGTTCACTTGCCGAATGCCGAGAATCCCTGAGAAGGGCGCGCGAATGGTCTTACGAGCAATGGTCGCGCGGATCTCCCCGACCTGGGCTTCTGTCGCCTTTTGCTGGGCGGTAGCGGTGTCGTACTCCTGACGCGCAAGTACACCCTGCTTAACTAGTTCGCTCAGGCGAGCAAAGTTAACTTTGGCGAGGTCACGCTGCGCTTCCACGTTGGCTAACTGGGCGCGTTCCTGTCGCGTATCCAACTCGACCAACACGTCGCCGGCGTTGACAGCCTGGCCCGACTCGAAGGCAATGTGGGCAACGGTGCCGGGTAGGTCCGCGCTAACTGTGACACCCTGAACGGCTTCCATCGTGCCGATGACGTTCAGCGTCGACGGCCACTTCTCCTGCTTGGCCACGACCGTCGTCACCGCTTCGGGAGGCGGTTGCATGACAGTCTTCGTAGCCGCCTCAATCTGCTTGAATTTGACGAAACCCAAGCCTCCAATCACGAGCACCATGAAGGCCAACATCAGGATCATCCGCTTTGCCATGGGTCCTCTCCAGACACGCAACCAACGCGCATGTGAGTCGAAAGATTAGGCGCCCTACCGGTCAGCTGGGATCGAGATAGCGGACAGGAAGGCGAAGTGACTAAATTTCAAGTACTTACGCTGCACGAAAGGTTCGTTGAGGTCCAACGACTTTCAGGTCCAGCGCGGCCCATGGACTATGCCATCGACCAAACCCCAAAAATCCGACTTCCTCGTCAGATTGAATAAACCGGCGTAAGGATTCAGACAAATTTCTGCAGGCAAATCGCTTTAGCAGCGCTTCTTCTTTCGCGTTCGGCACTTAAGATTTTCCCAACGATGCTGGTAGACATAACAAATGTTGGGGTCATATGGGCGCGACGCTTACGCCCCATTGAGGAGAGTCCTTGCCCATCGGCCACTCTCTCCCCCAGCTGTTAATCCGACGAAGAGATAACAACCTTTGACAGCACGGGAATCGCGCTGCAAGATGTGGCCGCTGCGGCTTTTCTGTATGACAAAGCTCAGCAACAGGGTTTCGGTTCGATTTTAACTACGTGGGAGATGGGGATTTTGTCATGGCTGTCTGTGTGCGTTTCACGCGAGTAATCCGGCTGGTATTTGTAAGTCTAATTTTTGTCTGCCTTGGACACTCGATCTCCGCGCAAGCTGTCGGCTCGACCCCAGAAGCTTCTGGCGGAGGGTGGAAGCAAGTTGAAAGCTCCATGGGACGATCGGGCCAAGTCCAGCCGGGCAACGTCATCAAGTTCGCCATGCCGCGGACAGATCTTCAGGTGACGCTCGACGGTGTGAAAATTAAGGCAGGTTTCGCGTTGGGTTCATGGGCCGCATTTATCCAAGATGGTACGGCAGCCATGGTGATGGGCGATCTGGTGCTCACCGAGGACGAGGTCCAGCCAGTGATCACCAGTTTGCAGGAGAGCGGAATTAATGAATCGGCCATCCACAATCACCTGATCGGAGAATCACCTCGAGTGATGTACGTGCACATCTCATCTCACGGCGCAGCGGTGCAAATGGCCACAGCCATTCGCAAGGCGCTGGCATTGACGAAGACGCCTGCTCCGGACACCACACCCTCCGCCGAGCCCGCTGCGGAGCCTGCTTTCGATACGAAGCAAGTGGAGCAAATCCTTGGACATGACGGCAAAATCAAAAATGGAGTTCTGCAAGTCGCCGTGCCCAGAGCCGAAACCATCACCGATGCAGGGATGAAGGTTCCGCCCTCAATGGGCGTCGCCACCGCTTTAAACTTCCAGTTTATGGGCGGTGGAAGGGCGGCGATCACAGGCGACTTTGTATTGCTTGCCACGGAGGTGAATCCGGTAATCAAGGCACTCCGAGAGCACGGAATCGCTGTTACCGCGCTGCATACTCACATGCTCAGGGAAGAGCCACGCCTCTTCTTTATGCACTTCTGGGCGGTCGACGACGCTCTCAAATTAGCTAAGGGTCTCCGTGCCGCCCTTGACCATACAAATTCTGCAAAGTGATGAGTCACGGCAATTCGTCAGAACAAGGGGTCTCGAAAGGAACCGTGTCTCAATTCGTCGGATATTTCCTGTGGCTCGGAACCGTCGGATTCGGTGGCCCTATCGCTCTTGCCGGGCACATGCAGCAGGACCTGGTTGAGGATCGTGGCTGGATCCGTAAAGAAGACTATCTGGAAGGCCTTGCCCTGGCTCAACTCGCTCCTGGTCCACTGGCTGCGCAACTCGCGGTTTACCTCGGCTATATTCGCGCCGGTGTGCTTGGGGCCACCGCCGTCGGGATCGCATTCGTCTTGCCGTCGTTTGTGATGGTGTTGGCGGTTTCGGCAGCGTACGTTCGCTTCGGCGGCTTACCCTGGATGCAAGGGATGTTCTATGGCATTGGCGCTGCGGTGATCGGCATCATTGCCAGGTCAGCATTCAAGCTAACAAAACTGACAGTAGGAAACGATCGGGTACTGTGGGGCATATTTGCGGTCTTAGCAATTTCTACCGCTTGGACGTCGAAAGAGATCGTATGGCTCTTTCTGCTTGGGGGAATACTGAACTTGGTGGCCAAGGCATGGCCCGCCCGCTTGTCGGAACGAAGCATTACACCGTTGATCTTTGCATCGCCGCTGCTAGGAGTGGTTACCAGACCCGGCCAGCTTCTCGAAATCTTCCTTTACTTTGCGAAGGCAGGATTTTTCGTTTTTGGCAGCGGACTCGCGGTCGTGCCTTTTCTCTATGGCGGAGTTGTGCAGGGACATCACTGGATTACTGAGCACCAGTTTGTAGATGCCGTAGCAGTGGCCATGATCACGCCAGGCCCGGTTGTTATCACCGTGGCGTTCATCGGCTACCTGGTTGCCGGAATCGCAGGAGCTACGGCGGCTGCCGTTGGGATATTCCTGCCGGTTTATCTCGTAGTGGTCGTATTGGCACCGTCGTATAAGCGCTGGGCGAAAAATCCTCAACTAAACGCGTTCGTGCGAGGCGTGACCGCCGGCGCCACGGGAGCAATTGCTGGCGCCGTCGTCGTTCTCGCCCGGCGTTCCGTTTACGACCTGCCGACAGTACTGATCTGTGCCGCTAGCCTTGCCATTTTGTTACGCTGGAAAATACCGGAGCCAGCGCTCATAGCGTGTGCTGCCGTGGCCGGCATAGTGCTCCGGAGGGGCTGAGATTGCAGGATGATTGCTGACCAGCCTTCAGCGCAAAAGTGCTAGCCTGTGGTCTTGGTCGCCAACACTTCGCGATTGTTTGCTCACTGGCGAACCCGCGCGGGAATCCAGGCGCTAGCTTTGGCTCTTCTCCTGGGACTGTGTGCCACGCCCGCTGCCCCTTTGCAGTCGGGAGCGCAAGAGGCGGAAGAACGCGCGAATCATGGGCTTGAACTCGCTCAACGAGGAGATCTAGTCGGCGCAGAAGGTGAACTTCGCCAAGCCGCGAAGCTGACGCCCAACAATCCGGAAATCTTAGGCTCTTTGGGAACTATCCTGGCGATGCAAAAGAAGCTCGAGGCATCGGCGACTGTATTCAAGCAGACACTGAAGCTAAGGCCCGACGATCTGGAGATCCGACGCTACTTAGCAGCAACTCTCTGGCAACTGCACCGCTTTTCCGAAGCCAAGGCAAACCTGGAGGTTCTCCTTAGGCAAAAGCCGGATGATCGCCAGGGTAGATTGCTCATGGGAATGGTCGCCGAGAACACAAGGGACTATGCAACAGCGGCCAAAATGCTTTCTTCGGTCCCCGAAGAAGTTCGACAACGGCCAGAGTCCATGGCAGCGTTGGCTCGGGCGTACTACCATTTGGGCGATGAGGAGAAGGCTCGCGGAATGTTGGCGCAGTTGTCCGGAGCGCAGCCAATGCTCCTGGGTGCCGCGATTGCGGACGAAATGCACGACTACAGGACCGCAGAAACGATGCTCGAATCTCTGCGTTCGCAAGCGCCGGGTGACGTCAACCTTGAATTCCGACTCGCATTAGTTCAGTACCATGCCGGGAAGGTCGATGATGCTAAGGAGATTCTTCACGCAGCCATTGGTGCCGGCCCGGCGACCAGCCAAATGTACAACCTGCTCGGATGGTGTTCTTACAAACGGGGCGACAGCAAGGAAGCCGTGCAAGCTTTCAATCGGGCAATTGAGCTAGCCCCCCAAGAGGAAACCAATTATTTCGATTTGACCAATATGCTCGCCGCCAACAGTTCCTTTCCGGCAGCCCTCGCGGCGATTCGCAAAGCAACAACAGCTCTGCCCAAATCTCCTGGCCTTTTTGAGATGCGCGGCTCCATTGAGCAGAAGGTCGGCCAATTCAGGGATGCCGAGGAATCGTACAGTCGCGCTCTCCGATTGGATCCCAAGCGACCAGGCAGCATGATCGGTCTGGCTGAATCGCAATTTTCTGCAGGTTCGGCGAAAGAGTCGATTGCGACATTTGAGAATGCATTGAGGCGGTTTCCGAAAGATGCACAAGTCCGAGTATCTTACGGTGCTGTATTGCTCAAACAAGCAGAAACCGGAGACCCTCGAGCACAGCAACGAGCGGAGCAAATGTTCCGGGCCGCTCTGGCACTTGCTCCTGATTCGGCAGCAGCTCATTACCAAGTCGGCAAGCTGGTCTTGGAGAAGGGAAGTGTCTCGGAGGCAATCCAGCAACTCGAGAAAGCAGTAAACCTTAACCCAAACAGTGCTGAGGCTCGATTTTCGCTGGCTCGCGCTTATCGTCGGGCAGGAAAAAGCAACGAAGCCAATCGAGAGATGGATATCTACCAAAAGTTGAAAAGCGAGCCAAGGGATGCGAATCCCCCGCTTCAGCCCATGAGCGAACCCAGGTCACATTAGATGTGCAATAGCCCGACAGCGGCGAAGCCGCGTTTGTTCCTGATAGCACTCCTTCTCTTTGCGTTTACCCCTGTATTGGCACAGCATCCCGCAGTTCCCTCCGCGCCGCCAGAAATCTTCACCGATGTCACTCAACAGGCCGGCATCACGTGGAAACAATTTAGCGGAGAGTCCCCCGACCGCTTTCTCATTGAAACCATGGGTGGCGGCGTCGGCTTTCTCGACTTTGATGGTGATGGTCTGCTGGACATTTTCTTCGTCAATGGTGGTGAAACACCTCACGGCAAGAGCTCAGTTCCAGTACGCAATGCGCTGTATCGCAATCTCGGGAATGGCAGGTTCGAAGATGTGGCGGGCAGAGCTGGCGTTGATCGCATCGACTTCTATGGCATGGGGGTGGCGGCGGCCGATTACGACAACGATGGCCAGAGTGATCTCTTCATCACAGGGTATCCGGCGTGCGCTCTGTTTCACAATAATGGCAACGGAACTTTCACCGACGTCAGTGCAAAAGCAGGTGTGAAGAATGAGGGCAGGTGGGCTGCGAGCGCCGCGTGGTTCGATTACGACCGGGATGGGTATCTCGACCTCGTGGTAACCAATTACGCGCAGTTCTCGTTCGATAATCCCAAGAAGTGTGAAGTGAATGGTGTGCGCAGTTATTGTGAGCAGGTAGCCTATGGAGGAATGCCGCTCACGCTTTATCACAACAATCGAGACGGGACGTTCACGGATGTGAGCAAGGGCTCTGGTCTCGCCAAACTTGTTGGCCGCGCGCTTGGAGTTGTGGCCATCGATGTGAATGATGACGGCTGGCCCGATCTCTTTATTGCTCGAGATGCGTCGCCCAACCTTCTACTCATGAACCAGAAGAACGGGACCTTTGAAGACGCCGGCGTCGATGCAGAAGTTGCATACACGGCAGACGGCGCTGCCAAGGCCGGAATGGGCGTAGATGCCGGCGACATCTCTGGTGACGGCATACCAGATTTCATTCTCACCAACTTCAACGATCAGTATCATTCCCTGTTTTTCGGTTCGAAGACATTCCCGTATTTAGATCGCACGGTTGCCTCGCACCTTGCTGCGATGAGCAAGCCATTTGTTGGCTGGGGGGTTAAGTTCCTGGACTACGACAATGATGGCAACCTGGATGTAGTTCTCGTCAATGGCCATATCAATGAAGTCATCGAGAGCACCCGCGGGGATGTGAAATACCGGGAGCCACCCTTGCTGCTTCATAACGATGGGCACGGAATACTCGAGAATGTCCGAGAGCGCGCGGGGCCGACGTTTGATGCGAACTTTGTTGCGCGCGCACTTGCTACGGGAGACTTCGATAATGACGGCGATACAGACATTGTGTTCACTACACTGGATGGGCCGCCTCACCTGCTTCGCAACAATGCGCGTGAACGCAATGCCTGGATTGGCCTCAAACTGCAGGGAACGAAGAGCAATCGCGATGCGATCGGATCGAAGATCACGGTGATCAGCAGTAAGGCGCGTCTGGTGCGATGGATTACGGGCGGGTCCAGCTATCTCTCTTCACACGACCCTCGTGTCCTTGTAGGCCTCGGTCAACTTCCTGCGGGCGCTGAGATTGCGGTCGAGATCCACTGGCCGAGTGGACACATTCAGAAATTGTCAGGTATCAAACCGAACAGGTATATCCCAATCGTCGAAGTTCCCTAAGGGTTACCAATTGATTTTCATCTTGTGAGAAGAACCAGAATTTGCTTGACACGACCCACCCATTGGGAACATAAAAACGTTTCAATAGAGCCACCTGAGAGTTTTTGCGCTCCTCGCCGCCACTGCAACTGACGGCCGAGGTTTTCGCGCGGAAGTAATCGACGAGAGTGGGGGGATTATGGCAATTGCTCGATCGACGCAGCAGACATCGTTCATGCCACATTCATTCAGGTATCGCTTTCGCCCCATCGTGGTGACGGGCTTCCTGGCGACTCTAACACTGTTGACGGTCAGTTGCCTTGCCAGTGCGCAACTCTACACAGGCTCAATCGCCGGCACCGTCACGGACCCCAGCGGCGCTGTCATTAGCGATGCGCAGGTCAAAGCAGTCGACCAAGAGAAAGGATTCGCGTTCACCGGAAAAACGGATGCTTCGGGAAGATACATCATCCGACAGGTGCCCCCCGGCAATTATTCGGTGTCAATTGATGCGACTGGGTTTCGCAGCGAGCGGAAGGAGGGAGTTACCCTTTCTATCAATCAGAATGCCTCAGTCGACTTCTCACTGAAAGTGGGGGCTGCCTCTCAGGTGGTCGACGTCACCACCACCGCCGTTGAACTTCAGACGCAAGATGCCAGCACCGGCCAAGTCGTTGATCGAAAGTTCATCAACGATTTGCCACTCGTCGGTCGCGGCGTGCTCGACTTAGCTTATCTCGCTCCCGGCATTACGGAAGTGGATACTGACTGCCAGGGATGCATGGCGAATAACTTTATCTCCAACGGTAGCCGAAAC
>Ga0207657_10003705_pt1 | contig 16241 bp, 15 predicted proteins | sample KBSC33metaG_FD_184316 | JGI IMG/M metagenome (GOLD analysis project Ga0207657, IMG submission 184316) | Corn rhizosphere microbial communities from Kellogg Biological Station, Michigan, USA - KBS C3-3 metaG (SPAdes) (version 2) | ecosystem: Host-associated > Plants > Roots > Rhizosphere > Soil ... | reverse complement strand
GACGGCCCGGTGGGCGGGTTGCCGCCCCGCGGGCCCTGGGGCTGCAGCGGAGCCGCCGGGGCGGGCGTCCACTCGTAGGCGCCGATGTCGGGCGCGGAGCCGACGGTGCGCGCACCGCCGCCGAGCGACACCGGGCCGAGGTCCGTGCTCGCGACGCCGGCGTCGCGCGTGGGCGAGCTCTCCAGCTCACGGAAGTCGCCGTTGGCGGCGTCCACGAACTGCGGCGCGGCGCTCTGGTTCGCATCCGTGTTCGACGAGGTGATGTTGTCGCTCGCCGGGACGTCGTAGTTCGAGTGCGACGCGGTAACCGACCACGCGACGGCGAACTGGCCCGGGTTGGCGATGTCGCCCGCGCCGCCGCGCAGGATGGTGTTCTGACTCTGCACGAACAGGCCGGTCCCGCAGCCGCTGAGGCAGTCCTCGTAGAGCCACAGGCCATACGCGTTCGGCCCGCCCACGGCGGTCACGTTCTCGAGCCGCACCTGTGCCGGGGCCCACGCCGCGATGGCGGCCCACTGGGACGAGGGCGCCCAGGCGACCGTGTCGCGGATCACCGCACTGGCGGCTGCGTTGATGGCGACGCCGTTGGCGCTCTCCGCGTACACGTCCTCGATCGTCTCGCCGCCGGCGTAGCTCTGGATCGCAAAGGGGCTGCTGCCCTTACCGCCTGTCTCGATGACACGGAGGTGGCGGAGGCTGCCGGTCGCCCCGATCGTGATCGTGTTCTGGCCCAGGCAGACGATGTCATTGGCCGCGCAGGAGCTGTGGTCGTTCACGATCGTCGGCGCGGGCTGGCCGTCCTCGCCGTGGATGTCGAGCTGCGTCCCCACCTGGATCGGCGCCTGGTGGCTCACGTAGGTGCCTGGCTCGAGCACGAGCTCGCTGCCCGAGCTGGCCTGGCTGATGGCGGTCTGGAGCGGGCACGGGTTCGAGGACTGGGTGCAGGCGCCGACGTTCGTACCGGTGGGACTTGCGTAGATCGTGTCCGCCAATGCCGGGGCGCTGGCGAACAGCGCGATCGCCGCGGCGAGTGACAGGGTGGTCTTGAGGGGGGAGAGGGAGATCATTTCGCTGGCTCCTTGGTGCCTTAGCGGCTCTTGATGCGCACCTTGGCGCGGGTGGAGAAGGACTGGCCGTGGGCGTCGCGCGCCGTGGCCATCACGGTGGCGTTGAAGCGGCGCAGCTTGCGCAGCTTGCGCGCCAGGGACACGGACACGTGCTTGGACTGGCCTGGCCTGAGCGTGAACCGTGCGTGGCTCGCGCGGAGGGTCAGCGTGCCCTTGCAGTAGCGGGCCGCCTGCTTCGGGCAGCTCACGCGGACCCGCACCTTGCCGTGGTGGGCACGCAGGGTGCCGCGCGCCAGGCGCACGCCGTGGAACGTGAGCGCGGTGCTCGTGGTCGAGGGTCCGGTCGGCTGGCTGCCGCCCTGCGGGCCCTGCGGCTGCTGCTGGACGGGCGGGGCGGGCGTCCACTCGTAGGCGCCGATGTCGGGCGCGGAGCCGAAGGTGCGGGAACTGCCGCCGAGTGACACCGGGCCGAGATCGGAGCTCGCGATGCCGGCGTCGCGGGTGGGCGAGGTCTCGAGCTCGTGGAAGTCGCCGTTGGCGGCGTCGACGAACTGGGGCTGGGCCGTCTGCTGCCCGCCCGTGTCCTGGATGTACACGTTCGTCGCGTCGTAGTTCGAGTGCGAGACGCGCACCGAGAACCCGCCGTTGAAAGCTCCCGACGGGTAGACGTCACCCGTGCCGCCGCGCATGATGCTGTTCTCGCTGTAGAGGTCCACGCCGCAGCCGTCGACGATGCAGTTCGCGTAGACCCACACGCCACGGGCGTTCGGTCCGCCGATTGCGGTCACGTTCTCGAGCTGCACCTGCGCATGCGGGGCGGTCACCGCGGGAGCGGCGGCCTCGATGGCAGCCCAGATGGATGAGGGCGTCCAGGCGACGGTGTCGCGCACGAGCACGTCGCCCTGGGTGAAGAGGGCCACCCCGTCCACGCTCTCCACGTAGACGTCCTCGATCGTCTCGCGGTCCGTGTCCTGGGGGTTGTAGGCCTCAATTGCGTCGGGGCCGGCTCCAGGGTTGCCGGTCGCGAGCACGCGCACGTGACGGAGGGTGCCGCTCGTGCCACCGAGCCTGATCGTGGCCTGGCCGGCGCAGTTGGCATCGCTCGTTGCGCACGTGCTGTGGTCGTTCACGATCGTGGGCGCCGGCTGGTCGTACTCGCCGTGGATGTCGAGCGGCTTGGTGACCGTGATCGGCGACTGCGTGCTCGTGTAGGTGCCGGGCTCCAACACCACCTCGCCGCCCGCTATGGCATGGTCGATCGCGGTCTGGAGCAGGCAGGGCTGAGACGGGTCGACGCAGGTACCGAGGCTCACGCCGGTCGGGCTTGCGTACACCGTCTGGGCCGCCGCGCCCGCCCAGGCCGGGGCGCTCGCGAACAGCGCGATCCCCACGGCCGCGACCGCGATTGCGATGAGCCGGAGGCGCGGAGTCGCGCGCTTCGAGCGAACCGCGCGAGCCGCCATCGCGGCGCGTCGCAGGTCTGCGGAATGTTCCTTGGAGAGGGCGGTGCTCAGTGGGGAGGTGGAGATCATTGCGCGGCTCCTTGGGCGGGTCGGGGTATGCCTCCATGCTGCGGCTAAGACCCCTGGCTCCACATCGGGCAAGTGCGCGCTCTTGCTCCTTACATTCGGGGGTAAATGCCTTAGGGCGTACGGCTACCCGTACTAAGCTCCTACGCGCATGCCGTCCCCTCGACCCCTTCTCTGGTCGGCAGTGCTTGCCCTTGCGCTCCTGGTGGGCTGCGGCGGCGGCAGCTCCGACTCGAGTGCCACGACGCCTCCTCCGGCCTCGGCTCCGCACGCCAAAGCGAGCGCGCACTCGGGAGACTGGACGCGCTTCGGCTACGACATGAGCAAGTCGAACCACTCGCCGCACGGGATCAGCGCCGCCAAGGTGGCGGGCCTCAGCGAGCAGCGGATCAGGCTGCCCGGCACGGTGGACAGCTCACCGATCTACATCGCGCGCGCGAGCGTGAAAGGCACGCGCCGCGAGCTGCTCGTGATGACGACCACCTACGGCAAGACGCTGGGCATGGACGCAAGCTCGGGCGCGATCCTCTGGACCTTCACGCCCTCCTCGTACTCGAGCGTGGCCGGCTCGCCGCAGATCACCACCGCCACGCCGGTGGCCGACCCGAGCGACCGCTACGTGTATGCAGCGTCGCCCGACGGGCTGATCCACAAGCTGCGCGTGTCGAATGGTTCGCAGGTCCGGTCAGGTCACTGGCCGGCGCGTATGACCGTGAACCCGCAGCACGAGAAGATCGCGTCCTCGCTCAACCTCGACGGCCGCTGGGTGCTCGTCACCACCGGCGGCTACATCGGCGACGCTCCGCCGTACCAGGGCAAGATCGTGGCCATCGACCGCCGCAGCGGCCGCGTGACGCACGTGTTCAACTCGCTCTGCTCCAACCGCCGCGCGATCATCAACCCTTCGACGTGTTCCGCGCAGGAGTCCGCGATCTGGGGGCGTGCCGGCGCGGTGGTCGACCCTGTCACGCACAGGGTCTACGCCACCTCCAGCAACGGCCCGTGGAACGGCAGCACCAACTGGGGCGACACCGTGCTCGAGCTCTCGCGCGGCGTGGGGCGCTTCCTGCGCCACTGGACGCCCGCCAACCAGAGGCAGCTCGAGGCCGGTGACGTGGATCTGGGCTCCACGAGCCCAGCTCTCCTGCCCGCGCCGGGCGGCGGCAGGCGCGCGAGCTTCCTGCTTCAGGGCGGCAAGGACGCCCAGCTCCACCTGCTGAGCCTCAGGTCGAGCCTGTTCGGGGTGACCGGCGCGGCGGGCAGGCGCGTGGGCGGCGAGGTGCAGAGCATCGGCGTGGTGGGGGACACGCAGGTGTTCACCGCGCCAGCCGTGCTGCACCGCAAGGGACTGACCGAGGCGTTCGTGGCCACCAACAACGGCACGGCCGCCTACCGGTTGAGCGGGGGCAAGCTGCACGAGGTCTGGAGCAACGGCAAGGCAGGCACGAGCCCGGTGATCGCCGGCGGCCTGCTGTGGGTGTACGACCCGAGCGGTGGCGGGCTCAACGTCTACAGAACGAGCGGCAAGCTGGTCCGCAACCTGCCCGCGCCGTCCGGCCACTGGAACAGCCCGATCGTCGCGGGCGGCCGCGTGTACCTGCCGAGCGGCAACTCGAACGACCACGCCACCGACGGCGAGCTGTCGATCTACCGCTAGCCCGCGGGCGGCCAGGGGAAGCGCCGGGCCTCCGGTCGCTGCCAGTTGGCGTAGGCCACCTGGCGGTCGCTCGTGTCCTCGTCCACACTCACGCCGTACTTGGCCGCGGTGTCGCTGTGCGGGAACACGAGGTCCCCGTCCCGCGCGCGCGCGCCCACCATCAGCACGACGCACGGTCCCTCGCCCGCGCCCACGATCACGTGCGCTGTGTTGGGTGGCATGTGGACGAAGTCCCACTGCTTGAGCGGGCGCTCCTCGTCCTCCACGATCAGCGTCGCCTCGCCCTGGAGCACGAGGAAGGCCTCCTGATCGGGCTCGGCGTGGTACATCGCGGCCGGCCTGCCCGGCCCGAGCACGCGGATGTTGATGCCGAAGTGCGGGAAGTTCCCAAGCTGCCCCTCGAAGACGAAGCCGTACTGGTCATCCGCGAAGCCCATCGCCGCGGCGTCGCTCACGTTCACCACGAACCAGCCGTCGCCCTCAGGTTTCTTGCCCACCTCCGTGTCCACCAGCTTGGCCTCCGGAACGGGTTTGCGGTCCATCCGAGCTCCTTTCGGTCGAGAGCAGCTCCCGCAGGTGACGGTGCGCGATCAGGGCGGGAAGTGCGGCGAGCAGGAAGTTGAAGGCACGGTACGCGACCACCGCAGCAAGCGCCGGCGCGAGCGGCTGGCGCACCCAGTAGAGCGAGTAGGTCATCAGCACCTCGGTGAGGCCCGCGCCTCCGAACGGGAGGGAGCGGCGGGTGGCGGCGTAGCCCGTCGCGTACGCGAGGATCACCTTCCCCGCGCCCATCTCGATGCCGAAGGTGCGCAGGGCGCCGTAGAAGGCGGTGATGTCGGCCGCCCAGTAGAACGCGGTGCCGATCCACGCGCCGGCGTACTGCCGTGGGTGGGAGATCAGCGTGTGCAGCACTCCCACCCCGTCCAGCAGGTCGGCCAGCCAGGCGCGTCGCCTGCCGCGGATGTGCGAGAGCCGCTCGCGCCTGCCGGGCGCGCTGGCCCACAGGCCGAAGCCGAGGCCGGTGGGCACCGCCAGCGCCCAGGGCCACAGCAGCGAGGGGAGGATGTCCGCGCCCTGGATCAGGAAGACGATCGAGATGACGCACACCGTGGGCGCGAGCAGCGCCCACTCGAGCACGCCCAGGCCAAGCACGCGCACTCGCGCACTGCGAGCGTCCTCGTGCAGAGCCTCGAGCGCCCGCTTGTCGATTCCGAAGCCGCCGGTGAGCGCGAAGGGGCCGAACCCGGCGGCAACCACGCGCCCCACCACCGGCAGCTCGAGCGCCGAGTGCCCGTGCACCTGCGCGATCGAGCGGTAGGCGATCGTGTACGCCGGATAGGTCAGCAGCTCGCCCAGCAAGATCAGCGCGAGCCACTGCGGGTGCACCGCCTCGAATGCCCGGCCGACCGAGTCCGCGCCCGTGACATACGCGATCACGAGCACGCCTGCCGCCGCGATGATGGTCGCGAGAACGGATGCCGCGAACGGGTGCTCCCGCAGCCAACGTCGCACGCATCGACCCTACTGAAGGGTCGGTTGGGTGTAGCCTGCCCGCGCCATGGGATTCGTCCTGTTCTACGAGTACGTCGAGGGCATCGTCGACAAGCGCGCGCCGCACCGCGAAGCGCACCTCGCCCGCATCAACGCCTGGCGCGACGACGGCAAGCTGCTGCTCGCCGGCGCGATCGGCAAGCCGCCGCACGGAGCCGCGCTGATCTTCGACGTGGAGGACGAGGCCGAGGTGGAGCGCTTCGCCGCCGAGGATCCGTACGTGCTCGCAGAACTCGTCACCTCGCGGCGGATCGAGCCGATCGCGCTGGTCTGATCGGCTGGGTCCGGCGGATGCCACGCGTTCTGACCAAACGCGAGCTGAACCGCGCATTGCTCGCCCGCCAGCTCCTGCTCGAGCGGGGGCGCGCCGGCCTTCCCAAGACCCTCGAGCGCATCGGCGGCATCCAGGCGCAGTACGCGCCCTCGATGTACATCGGGCTGTGGACGCGCATGGAGGGCTTCGAGCGCGAACAGCTCGACCGCGCGCTCGAGCGCCGCACCGTCGCGCAGGGAACGCTCATGCGGATCACGATCCACCTCGTGTCGGCTGGCGACTGGTGGCCGTTTGCCGTAGCCCTGCGCGATGCCCGGCGCGACTGGGTGCTGCGCAACCGCAAGCCGGCCGGCGGAGCGCCCAAGCTCGCGGCCGCGGCTGGCAGGCTCCGCAAGCTGATGGGCGGTGAGCCCATGCTCACATCGGCGATCCGCGATCAGCTCGGCGACGAGCTTGGCCGCAACGCGCCGCTCTGGATCGACAACGTGCGCGTGCCGCCGTCGGGCACCTGGAGCAAGCGCTCGGCCAACCTCTACCTGGCCGCCGAGGACTGGCTGGGCGAGCCGGACGCGCGCTGGGATCGCCACAGCGCCGTGGACCACCTGGTGCTCTCGGCACTCCGCGGCTTCGGCCCGATGCCGCCCGCCGAGGTGGCGAGCTTCACGGGCCTGGCGCGCGCCGATGTGATCGCATCGCTCGCCCGGATCGACCTGCGCCACTTCCGCGACGAGCACGGCAAGGAGCTGGTGGACCTGCCGCGCATGCCGCTGCCGGACCCCGACACTCCGGCGCCGGTGCGCTTCCTCCCGCAGTGGGACGCGACCCTGCTGCTGCCGGCGATCCGCCGCACCGGCATATTCGACGAGCGCCACCGCCCGGCGCTCGGCAACAGCGACTACCCGCAGGGCGACCGCATGTTCCTGGTGGATGGCGTGGCCGCCGGCACGTGGCAGTTCGAGGGCGGCCGCGTGCAAACGAGGCCCTTCGAGAAGCTGGACCGAGCGACCGCACGCGAGGTCCGCGACGAGGCGGAGCGCCTAACCGAGCTGCACCGCGGCTAGTCAGCGGTGCCGAACGGCGCGCTGCCACGTGCGCAGGTACGCCTCGGCGGAGCGGAACAGCGGCGCGAGCGCGCGCCTGCCGCCGTTCTGCTGCATGTCCGCCACCAGGTCGGCGAACAGCCCGTAGTGGGCAACCCCGTCCGTGTTCAGGTCGAACGTGCGCGTGCCCGTGCGCTCGCGCGTGAACGTCACGCCACCGTCGAATGACTTGAACGGGTAGCGCAGCGGATGCTGCGCGGCGTCGCTGCGGGCGGCCGGGAGCGACGCGAAGCCGCCCGTGTCCGACCCGATCCCCACGCCGTAGAAGCCGAAGCGCGACATCCGCAGGAGCTTGGACGCCAGCCGCGGCGCCTGGTCCGGCGTGACCGACGCGTAGCCGCCGAGCGCGTGCAGCTTGCGTAGCTCGGCCGAGGTCCACTCGCCGCCGGTGCCGTTGTGGCTCGACACGAGCGGGTAGTGGTTTCGCGCGGCGATCGCGAGCACGGTGTCGCGGGCCCGCTCGCTCATGTGATCGACCTCGATCAGCATGTGCTCGGCCATCATGCGCCGCACCGCGTAGCGCCCGAGCGCGGTGAGCCCGCGCGCGTTGCACCGCTTGCCCTTCGGGTACTTGGGGAAGCCCTTCGACGCGAGCTGCTTGGTGGCGGGGAAGAAGTTCGACAGCACGCTCAGCTCGACCGGGCTGAGCGTGCCGACCTGCTCGCCCTGGCCGCGGCCGGGGCAGCGCGCGGTCTTGAAGTAGCTGCCGGTCTGGAACGCGTTGAACACGTTGATGAAGAGGCCCTTGGTGCCGCCCTCCAGCGCGGAGCCCGCCAGCGCGTTGTTGACCCAGTGCGCCACGAACATGCCGCGCACGCCGAGCCGCTTGTAGGCCCGCAGGCCGCGGTTGATGTCGCGCTTCGAGCACTGCGCGCGGCCGCGCCGCTCGCTGCAGCCGAACAGGTCGGACGACTCGATCCCGATCACCACCGCGAGCTTGCCGCGCGCGATCACGCGCCGCGCCTGCGCTGGGCTCGTGACGAGCCGGAACCAGCCGCGCCCTGGCCCGCCGGCCTGCGCATCCACGTAGTTCTGCAGCGCGCGCAGCCGCGCGATCTGGCGTCTGATCGAGCGCGTCTCGTCGCAGCCGCCTGGGTTCTTGACCGGTTCGATGCGGCAGATCGGCTCGTCGTCCACCGTCTGCGCCACAACGAGCTTGAGCCCGGCCTTGAACGCGCGCTCGAGCCACACGTAATAGGTCTGCTGATGGGTCTGGGTGTCGTTCACCGGCCAACCGGTGAAGTTCGGCCAGCCCTGCGTGTCATGGGTGCCGAACGGAAGGCCGGTGCGCAGCAGGTTGCCGGTCACGTCAGCGCTGCCGTCCGGCCCGTGCTCGCTCGCGTCCTTGCCGAGCGCGGCCGGGATGCCGAAGCGGTCGAACGCCTCGCCGGAGATCACGCGCCCGCCCGCGCGCATGTCGGCGGTGATGTGCAGGTGCGACTCCACGAAGCCGAACACCGTGCCGTTGCGGTTCACGTTCCTGCGGGCGCTGCCGGTCGCGTCGAGTTCGGCCTCGGGGAAGGGCGTGCAGGCGCTCGAGGGCGCCAGCGTGAAGGTCGTCCCGCCAAGGGAGTAACGCCGGCCGCCGACGTGTGCGGGCTTCCACTCGGCGCTGGGTCCCGCCACGGTCACGCGAGCGTTCTGCGGCGCGAGCATCCCGCCCGACTGGTCGTACAACAGGTAGCTGCCGAGCGCCGTGGCCTTGAAGTAGAAGGACGCTGCGCCCGCCGTGGCTTCGGCGTAAGCGCTCGGGCTCGCGACCGCCACGAACTTGCCGTCCGCCGCCTGCAGCGTGAAGCAGCGGCCGGCCAGGTTGTACACCGGCGCCGCCGCGTGGGCGGCCGGAACCACTGCCAGCGCCGCGACGGCCCCAACCGTCGCCAGCATCACCCTCCTCGAGCCAAACATGCGCCGCGCCAGATTACCGCCCGGCGCGCGCAGCAAGTGTTCGCGCTGTCTCAGTCGAGCGTGAGCCCGGCGCCCATCGCCTTGGCCACGAGGTGCGCCCGCGAGCGCGCGCCGGTCTTCGTCATCGCGTTTCGCACATGCGTGCGGACCGTGTTGTGCGTGATGTGAAGCTGGTCGGCGATCTCGGGCCCGCTCTCGCCGAGCGCGATCAGGCGGATGATCTCGGCCTCGCGGTCAGACAGCGGAATGTCGTTCTGCGGCTCCTCCGCCTGACGGCGGAAATGGCGACCGGCCCGATGCGTCGTGAGCGCGACGAACAGGACCAGCCTCCTGCCGGTGACGAGCTCGGGATGGCCGGCCCACTGAACGTCGACGCATTCGCCGTCCGGCAGGTTCATCCGCGCCTCGCCCACGAACTCGTGCTGGAGCATCAGCGTCTGCCACTCCTCCGGGGTCACGAGCGGGCCACCCTGCACGAAGTCCCACAGGTGCCGCCCGATCAGCTCGCTGGGCCGCCGCTGGAGGAGCCGGGCGTAGGCGGTGTTCACGTCCACCTGTAGGCGCTGGTCGTCCGCCAGCATCATCGGGTTGCGCGAGCGGCGGAACGCGTCGCTGAACAACCCCTGCCAGCCCGGACCTCCAAGCTCTCGGCCGTTGCGCGACAGCGGGCGCTGGGCGAAAACGTCGGACGAGCTTTCCGGGCCGCCTCTCACGACGAGCGCCAAGACCGAGTCCAGGGCCGGGGGCAGGACAGACCGGTCCAGTCTAACCCCCTAGGGCGAGGGCACCGCCGTGCGGTTGGCCGGGACGATCTGCGGCTCATACGAGAACACCTCGCGACTCGACGGATCCACCGTCACCTTCAGCCAGTTCACGTCGTCCTCGCCGAAGGTCTCCACGCGCGTGAAGTTCTCGAGCCGCTGTCCGGCGGAGTTCTCGAGCGGCTTGTCGATCCGGAAGTAGTGCGAGTCGCCGTGCACCGCCACGACCGGCCGGCGGAACGCGATCGTCTCCTCGCGCAGCGCGGACAGGAAGCCGTGGAAGCCGTCCGGCCGGCCGTCGGCCTCCTTCAGCGTCTTCGGATCGCGTGCTTCCCAGTCCGGGTCCGCCTGGAACACGACCATCACCGCGGCCGAGCGCTTTGACTTCGCCTCGCTGAACGTCTCGTGCAGCCAGCGGATGTCGGCCTTGTTGCGGGCGGCGTACTCGCTCCGGTCCGGGGCGACGTCGCAGAGGTTGTTGCACGAGCCCTGCACGTTGAAGGTCGCGTAGGTCACGCGGCCGACCGTCCAGCGCCGGTTCTCCACGTACGGCTTCTCCTGCACCTCCTGTTTGAGCTTGTGCCGCCCGAACGAGTAGGGGGTCGAGAAGAATTGCCTGCGCTCGAAGTTCAGGCGCTCCTTCGAGTTGAACAGGAGGCGGTCGCAGTCGGTCCAGTCGTTGTCGCCGGGCGTGAACATCGCGGGCGCGTCCAGCGTGTCGACCAGCGCCTTGAAGCGGGTGTACACGCTGTCCACGCAGGGAGCGATCCCCGACTTGATGTCGCCGTCGTGGACGCTGAAGGCCAGGTGCTGGCGGTTCATGTCGGCGATCAGCTTGGGCACGCCGACGGTACGCTGGCGCTCGCTGTAGGGCAGGTCTCCCCAGAGGCCGATCGCGTAGCTGCCGGGGCTTCGGGAGCTCGCGGGATCGCGGTGTCGCGACGCGATCACCACTCCGGCGGTGATGGCGGCGGCCGCGAGCGCCGCGAGGATGGTGATCAGGTGTCGATGCATTGGCGAAGATGTGGGGACTCGACCGTCCCACTCTCCAGGAGGACTCGATGATCAGCAAGCTCGACTTCATAGGAATCCCCTCGACCGACGCCGACCGGTCGCGCGAGTTCTACGTCGGCACGCTCGGGCTGCGGCCCGACGAGCACGGCCGCTACGAGTTCTGGGCGGGCGACACCTGCTTCGGGATCTGGGAGCCGGAGAAGATGGGAATGCCGTTCGCGCCTCAGAAGAACGCGCACCCGGCGCTGCACGTGGACGACGTCGCGGCGGCTCGCGCGGAGCTCGAGGCGAAGGGCGTGGAGTTCTTCGGCGAGACGCTCGACACCGGCGTCTGTCACATGGCGCTCTTCACCGATCCCGACGGCAACGACCTGATGCTGCACAACCGCTACGCGCCCCACTAGGCACGTACGCGGCTTGACCGCGGCGCTTCCGCGCGGCTAGTTTGCGTCCATGGCCGCCAGCCGGGTTCGGTCCCCGGGGCTCGCGCTCTTGTGCGTGCTGGTGCTCGGCGTCCTCGGCTGCGGGAAGACGGGTGCCGACAACAGTGGCGCCAAGGGTCGCTTCGTGTCCGCGGCGGACCAGGTGTGCGCGAAGCACCTCAGGGCTGTGATGACCTTCCTGGGGCAGTCGGAACCGGGGTCGCTGCCGCAGCAGGACGCGGCTCAGGACGAGGGCATCTACCAGATCATGGCCGGCTCGATTCAGCGTCTCGAGGGACTCGGGCCGGCGCCCGGCCCGCACGGTGAGGCGTTCGCGGGATACGTGAAGACGCTGAAGGCGCGCGCGTCGCTCTACAGGCTCACGAGCATCGCGTTCCTCAAGCAGGACACCGTGTTCGCGCTCCGGCTCGAGAACCGCATCACCGACATCGACCACCAGGGCGACCGCTTCGCCCACCGGTACGGGCTGCGAATCTGCGGGACGGGACTGCCCGACCTGAAGCGGGCGTTCGACGCCGCGGGCTGGAACCCGCGCTAGCGGCCGTGCTTGGCGCGTAGCTGGGCGTCGCGCGCCTCGAGCTGCCGGCCTAGGTCGTCCGCCTCCCGCCGCAGCCGGCTCACGACCTGGCGCAATCCCGACTCGGCGATCCGGCCCGAGCCCTGCCGCCGCAGCCGCTCGGCCAGGCCGTTGAAGGTGGCGAGCAGCTTTGAGTCCTCCGGGAGGGAGGCCGCCGCCCGTTCGAACGAGGCCAGGACGTCCCGGGCCGGCACGGCTCCCGGCGAGGAACGGATGAGCGACTCGAGATCCGAGACCACGCGACGGCGCGCCTCGTTCTCGCGCACTCTCCGTTCGTGGGGCGTAGGCATCGCGCCGGGGAGGCTAGCGCGGAGCGGAATCGCCGGAGACTCAACCCTCGTTCGCGATCTTCACCGGGCCGTGGTCGTCGCAATGGTCGTCGTGCGGGTGGTGCAGATGGCCCCCGACCAGGTAGTCGACGTGGTCGCCGTGCGGCACCGCCTCATGACCGCAGTCCGGCCCGTGGCTGTGCTCTGCGTCGTGGTGTTCGCAGTCGTGGTCCGGCGTGCAGTCCGCCGGGTTCACATCGCTCACGCCTATCGCGTGGCTCTCCACGCCTGAGTCGCCGTGATGGTGCAGCTCGCCGTCGTGCAGATGGTCGACGTGGTCGTCGTGATGGATCGCAGTGTGCCCGCAGTCGGGGCCGTGCTGGTGCTCGTGTTCGTCTGCCACGCGTCCTCCTTCACGCCACGATGTGCAAGTCGTGGCTCGTGTTGTTGAGCCTGCGGCCGCCGTCCTCGGTGGCCACGACGATGTCCTCGATCCGCACGCCGAAGCGGCCGGGCAGGTAGATCCCCGGCTCGATGGAAAAGCACATCCCAGGCTCGATCAGGTGCGTCTCCCCCTCGACCATGTACGGCGGCTCGTGCGTGGTCAGGCCGATCCCGTGACCCACGCGGTGAATGAAGTACTCGCCGTAGCCGGCGTCGGCGATCACCTTGCGCGCGGCGCGGTCGATCTCCTGGCAGGCCACGCCGGGGCGCACCGCCTCGAAGCCCGCCTGCTGTGCGCGGCGGACGATCTCGTGCACCTCGCGCTCCTCGTCGGTCGGCTCGCCCACGTGCACGCTCCGCGTCGTGTCCGAGCCGTAGCCGTCCTTCAGGCCGCCGAAGTCGAGCACCACCATGTCGCCTTCCTGGATCGTGCGATCGCCGGCCTCGTGGTGAGGGTTCGCGCCGTTCGGCCCAGACCCGACCACGGTGAAGTCGACCTGTGAGTGTCCGTGCTTGCGCAAGAGGCCCGCGAGGTCCGCGGCCACCTCGGTCTCGAGCCGGCCGGCGAACTGCACGTTCACGATCTCCTCGTAGGCGGCATCGGCGGCCGCGCCGGCGATGGTGAGCCGCTGGAGCTCGTCCTCGTCCTTGACGGCGCGCAGCATCGGCAGCGTCATCGTCATCGATACGTAGCCCGTGCCCGGTAGCGCCGCTTGCAGCCCGAGCAGGTGCATGGCCCACGCCGAGTCGGAGATCGCGTAGCGCCCCGACGGGTTGAGCAGCGGCGCTATCGCGGCATACGGATCGCTGCCGTCCGTCCAGTCGCTGAGGGTCACGGCGCCGGCGCCGGCGGCCGCCTGGGCATCCGGGCGCTCGAGGATCGGCACGAGCATCGACGCGCGCTTGTCCAGCTCAATCACGAGCATGGTGAGGCGCTCCGTGATGGCGGTCGGCTGGTAGCCCGTGAAGTACACGAGGTCCGGCCCGGGGGTGACCAGCACCCCGGTCAGGCCTTCGCCGGCAGCCTGAGCGGCCGCGCGCTCCATTCGCCTCTCGAAGTCCTCTGTGGTGAAGGGCGCGGGGTCAGTCGTCATCTGGCTCATCGCTTTGCCTCCGCGTACTTCTCGAGGAACAGCGCCTCCGCCAGCGCGAGGTGCTCGATCTCCGATGGGTCGACGCTCTCGTTGGGCGCGTGGATCAGGCACTTCGGCTCCTCAACGCCCATCAGGAAGATCTCGGCGTCCGGGAAGGTCTCGGCGAACACATTGCATAGGGGAATCGACCCGCCCTGTCCCTCGGTCGTCATCTCCCGCCCGTAGGCCTCCTCCAACGCCGCCTTGAGCGACTCGAAGCCCGGCCCGTCCAGCGAGCCGACGAACGGATCGCCCTCGGACACCCGCTCGATCTCGCAGTGCAGGTTCCACGGCACCCGCTTCTCAAGGTGGGCGATCAGCGCGTCCTGCGACGGCTTCGCCTCCATACCGGGTGGGATCCGCAGACTCACGCGCGCGGCGGCGGACGACTGGATGGCGGCGGATGACCCGACCACGGGCGGGATGTCCATGCCGAGCACGGTCACGGCGGGGCGCGCCCAGAGCATGTCCGCCGGAGAGCCGCTGCCGATCAGGTCCACGCCGTCCAGGACATTTGCGTCGGCGCGGAACTGGTCGGGCGAATAGTCCACCCCTTCCCACGACTGATCGTGGTCGATGCCATCGATCGTGGTGTCGCCCTTCTCGTCGCGAAGCGAGGCGAGCATCGCGATCAGGCCCGCCACGGGGTCGGGCGCCGGTCCGCCGAACATGCCCGAGTGCATGGCGCTGCCGAGCGCGCTCAGCTTCACGTCCACGCTCGTCATGCCGCGCAGCGTGGTGGTCAGCGTGGGCACGCCGACCGCGAAGTTCCCGGTGTCGCACACGAGGATCGTGTCGGCGCGCAGCAGCTCCACGTTGTCCGGGACGAACGCCTCGAGGCCGCCGGTGCCCTGCTCCTCGGAGCCCTCGCAGATGAGCTTGATGCCGCAGGGGAAGCCGCCGTTGGCCTGCGCGAGCGCCCGCAGCGCGGTGAGGTGCATCACCACGTTGCCCTTGCAGTCCGCGGCGCCCCGGCCGTACCAGCGGCCGTCCTTCTCCACCAGCTCGAACACGGGCGTGTCCCAGTTCTCCTCGCCGAGCGGCGGCTGAACGTCGTAGTGGCAGTAGAGGAGCACCGTGGGCGCGCCGTCGGGCGCCGGCACGTGGCCGTGCACGGCCATGCTGCCGTCGGGGGTGGGGGAGGTCTTCACGTCCTCGAAGCCCACCTCCGCGAACGCGTCCACCACCCACTGCGCCGCCCCGGCGCATTCCTCGGGCGGGAACTGCTTGGGGTCCGCCACCGACTTGAACTTCACGAGTTCGGCGAGGTCATCCTTGGCGCGGCCCATGAGGCCATTGACGGCCGGCCGCAGAGCGTCAACGGGCATTGCGACTCCTTCGTGTCACGAGCTCGGGTTTGGTTGGGTGAGCTGCTCGCCAGAGCGGACCTGTGTCCACATCAGCCCTTGATCGTGTCGTCGGTCTTCAGCTTGTTGATCTTGTCCTGGTACTGCTTGTACTTGTCGGGGCAGTACACCTGGAGGATCAGCGCCTCGCCCTTCAACACCCTCGGGTCGATGATCACGGGCCGCTGGCCGGTGAACGCGGCGCCGTTCGTGATCGAGCTGAAGAGCACCGCCTTGCCCAGTGCGCTGGCGGGGTTGTCGCACACCGCACCGCCGTCGCTGCCGAGCGTCTTCGTGATCGTCTCCTGCTTGACGGGCACGGTCAGCCCCGCGGCCTCGAGCTTCTTCGTCAGCTCCTGGGCCTTGGCCACCGCGGCCTGGCTCTCCTTGTGGGCGTTGTAGGTGATGAGGCCGATCGCGATCAGGATGAGCGCGACCGCGGCCGCGGCCCAGCGCATCCAGCGGTGGACGTGGGGCGAGCCGGGCTCCTTCGCGGGCCGGTCGGCCTCCGGGTGAGTGGAGGCAGTCGCCGGCTCCGGTGCCGCGCCCGGCTCGGGGGCGGTCACCGCTCCACCGTCAGCCTCAACCACCTTCCAGCTCGGCTTGCGCCTCCACAGGAAGAGCACTGGCGGCAGCAGGCCGATCAGCACGGTGCCGGCGAGGATGATGAAGACGTAGCCGACGGTGCTGCCGTTTTCGAACTGCGACGGCGGCACGAAGCCGATGATGATCGCCGCGGTGGAGGCGGCGAAGCCGACGAGGCACAGCGTCTTCAGGATCGGCGCCCTGTACCCGCGCTCCGCGTTCGGCTGGTCGCGGCGGAGGCGCACCGCTGCGACGAACATCAGCAGGTACACGATCAGGTACACCTGCGTCGTCATCACGCTGAGGATCCAGTAGGCGCTCGACACCGACGGGATCAGCGCGTAGAGAAGGGCGATCACGGTCGTGACGGCGCCCTGGGTGGCGAGGATGTTCACCGCCACCTCGTTCTCGTTCTGGTTCTGGAGGAACGGGGGAAGGTAGCCGTCCCGCCGGGCGATCAGCAGCAGTCCCTTGGACGGGCCGGACAGCCAGGTGAGCATGCCGCCGGCGGATGCGCACACCAGCGCTATCGCCACCACGGGCACGAGCTTCTGCAGTCCGAAATTGGCGAAGAACGCGCTGA
>Ga0207657_10003704_pt1 | contig 16243 bp, 11 predicted proteins | sample KBSC33metaG_FD_184316 | JGI IMG/M metagenome (GOLD analysis project Ga0207657, IMG submission 184316) | Corn rhizosphere microbial communities from Kellogg Biological Station, Michigan, USA - KBS C3-3 metaG (SPAdes) (version 2) | ecosystem: Host-associated > Plants > Roots > Rhizosphere > Soil ... | reverse complement strand
GGCGGTAGAGGTGACGCGCACACCTTTACTTTCGATAACGCAGCTAACATCCACATGCGAAAGCATTAAAGGGTGACACATGGGAATCAGTTCGGAAGTTTTCTTGGCTGCGCTGATCCCCGCAAAACGCGCGACTTCCAATGGATTTCCTTTAGGATTCTCCGGCAACTTCTTGAGAACACTTCGCTTAATCCTTACAAAGGCGTGCGCTTCCGCAGTCCGCTTGGTTTCCGGTTTGGCCGAGACATCCACCATGCTGGCGCGGCCCTGTTTGTCGTAGTGAGAGAGTTTTTTCATTGGATTACGTCATTTGACAAGCACGCGGATGTCCTCGCCCGCGGCCCAGGTCTCGCGCTCGGGGTCGGTGACCAGAAAGGCGTTGCAGCGGGACAGAGCCGCGACATCCCCCGAGCCGTGCGCCACCATCGGCGTAATGGTTGAGCCGTCGGCGCTGAGCACGGCAGGCAGGAATCGCGTGAGCCCGGTCTTATGCCGCACTGGACTGGTCAGCCGCGCCCTCAGCAGCAGCAGCGACGGATCGCGCAACCCCTGCGCTCGTTCAATCGCCGCCCGCGCGATGGTCTCGAACGTAATCATGGTCGATCCGGGGTTGCCTGGGAGGCCGAAGAAAAGTTTTCCGTCCACCTTACCGAAAACCAGCGGCTGGCCGGGCTGAATCTTGACGCGGTCAAAGAAGAACTTCGCGTCGAACTCGGCCAGAACCTTCTCGACCAGGTCGTACTTTCCGGCCGAGACGCCTCCGGAAAGCAGAAGCAGATCGGCTTTTAAACCTTCCCGGATCTGGGCTCTGGTCGACTCATAATTGTCGCGCGCGATGCCCAGGATTTCGGGCGCGCCCCCCGCGCGCTGCACTTGAACGGCGAGCGACGCCGCGTTCGAATTGCGAATCTGGTGCGGCGCGGGATGCTGATTGAACTCCACGATCTCATCGCCCGTCGCCACAATGGCCACCCGCGGCCGCTGGTAAACCACAACCCGAGTGCGTCCGACGGTTGCGAGCATGGCGACTTCCGCGTGTCCAATGCGGACTCCCGCCGTGAGCACCGCCTCACCGCCGCGAACCTCAATACCGCGGGGGCTGAAATTCTCTCCCGCCGCGATCGAGCGCTGGATGCTGACGCGATCGCCATGGCGCTCGGTGTGCTCCACCATCACTACCGCGTCGGCGCCCTGCGGCAGCGGCGCGCCGGTCATGATCTCGACGGCTTCGCCGGCCGCTACCGAGCCCGTGAAAACCTCGCCCGCGCGCACTTCACCAATCGCATGCAGTTCCCCTGGAAGATCCGCCGCTCGCACCGCAAACCCGTCGCGGGCGGAGCGGGGAAACGGAGGATAATCGCGATCCGCTGCAATCTCTTCCGCCAGCACGCGGCCCGCGGACTCGGCTAGGGAAACCGTTTCGGTTCCCATCGACACGCCGGCCTCGCGCAGGACACAGGCCCGGGCTTCGTCGAAAGTGAGTGCCACGAAAACTAGGTTACCCGATTAGGTCAGCCGTTTAGGACAGTGCGATACGGCGGATGGCGGACGCGTGCCCGGTCGCCTCATCCACTTCCACCACCACGCCATGCAGTTCCGCGCCATGCCGCGCCGCTTCCATGCGCACCGGCATCTGCGTGAGGAAACGCTGCAGGATGATCTGCTTGTCGACCCCGATCACGCCGTTATAGGGGCCCGTCATGCCGGCGTCCGTCTGGTAGCCGGTGCCCTCGGGCAGGATGCGCGTGTCGGCCGTCGGAATGTGGGTATGGGTTCCCACCATCGCGGAAACGCGGCCGTCGAGATACCATCCCATCGCGACTTTTTCGCTCGAGACCTCGGCGTGAAAATCGACAAAGCGCACCTTGACGTTAGCGGGCAGTTCACTCAGCAGCTTGTCGGCCTTGCGGAACGGATCATCCGTCTGCGGCATATACACGCGCCCTTGCAGATTGATCACCGCGCAGTCAACGCCGTTTGCCGCCTGCACCACCACCACGCCTGCGCCGGGCAGCCCCTCCGGGTAATTCGCCGGACGCAATAGCCGCGGATGTCCCGCAAAGTAATCATAAATTTCGCGCTTATCCCAAACGTGATTGCCGGTAGTCAGAACGTCGAGGCCGTAGCCGAACAGCTCGTCGGCCAACTGCGGGTTGACGCCGAAGCCTCCGGCGGCGTTTTCGACATTTGCGATGGCGAGGTGGATGTTCTCCGCCGCCACGATGTCTTTGAGGTGCCGCGCAACCATGCCGCGGCCGGGTGAGGCGAACACGTCGCCAATAAATAGTAAATTCGTCAAACGGACGGGAACCGCTTTCTAAGCGCCTGAGGCGCAGTCTCTGCAACCGCGGTCGAAAACTATGAGGAGCGCACCGCGCCGCCGTATCAGCCACCGTCATTTGACCCCGAACTAAAGGGGGGAACCCTCCGCGCGCCTTCAGGCGTCTCCATGGCGGCGAGTACCTTGCGGCCCGCCACCGGAGCTTGCACACCGGCGCGTTTACGAGACAGATTCCATGACATTGAGCATTGGATCAATTTTTGGTGACCAAGACTAACCTAGCAGGAACGCTCCCTGTTGAATGATAACAGAGAGCGTATTCGTCGGCCGGAATCAACCCGATCCGTGTATACTAAGCGAAAACTCTGGTTAAGGAGTATCGCAAATGAAACTTGCCATGATAGTTGCGCTCGCGGCCGCAGCAGCGCTAACGGCCGGAATCCTCGCGGAGGAGCAAGGAGATCGCGTCGCCGTCAAGCCGCCCTTCGGTCAGCACACGGAAAAGGGCAAGGGCACGGGGGGCACCCCGCAGATTCTCTGGAACGGAGGACCGGTCCTGAACCAGAAAACCGTTCCGCTCTATGTGATCTATTACGGATCCGGCTTTCCGAGCACGAGTCAGGACATTGTGAATAAGTTCCTCGGCGGCCTTGGCGGCACACCCCAATTCCAAGTAAATACCACCTACTGCCCGTATCAGACCACCGATTGCAAGGGCCACTCGCCTATATCGGGAGCGCTTTCTTTCGCGGAATCGGCCAACATCTTTGTCGACGCGGCTGCGTCCCAAGGAACGTCCATCAACTCCGGCGGAGTCGCCAAGATTCTCGGGTACGCGCTCTCGCCCTCTACGCCGAATCATCTCCCGCCGCCGGATGATGGCGCGATGTACATCGTGATCACTGCGCCGAACATTAAGGCTTCCGGTTTCTGCACGAGTTTCTGCGCCTACCATACCCGCTCGACCACTATTGTTTCCGGGCACGTCATCCATTACGCCTTCGTCCCCGAGCCCGGCTCAAAATGCACGGTCTGCGACGGAAACTTCGCGATGGGCGAAACCGTTACCCCCACGGGCGACGCTGGCGCCGACGAAATGGTCGATTCGATCATGCATGAGCTTTCCGAAACCGCGACCGATCCGGACCTGAACGCCTGGCTCACGTCGAGCGGCGCTGAAAACGGAGATCTTTGTAATTACAACTACGGGACGCCGCTGGGGCATGCGGGCAACGGCGCCACTTACAACGCTACCTGGAATGGCTACTACTATCTGATCCAACTCATCTGGAAAAACGGACCGGTCCCGCAAAGCTGCGCCGCAAAGCCGTAGGAACGAGACCCTGATCCAATGGCATAAAGACATTCGCCACTGCGCTTATTGAGGCCGCTTGCCTTTCTGCGTGGCCTGTGAAAGACTTGCGCCATGCCCCAGCTCCGCATCACGACAGCACTGGCCTTGACGCTATTGGGGACCACCGCTTTCGCGCAGAACGTAACTGAACGCTTCTATCAATCCATCCGCAACGACGACTTGCCCACGCTTCGCCTACTCGTTAAGGATAATGGCCCCGATGTGAAAGATTCCCGCGGGCAGACGCCGCTCATGTTAGCGGCTGCATTCGGCAGCATGGAGGCCATGAACCTTCTGATCTCCAGCGGCGCGGACGCGAAAGCGGAGAGTGAAGCCGGCGTCACTGCGCTGCATTGGTGTACCGGCGATGTGAGCAAGGTCCGCTTGCTGTTGGACCATGGCGCTGATGTCAATAAGGTTTCGCGGCTCGGCCGAACTCCGCTGCTGGTCGCGGCGGGAACATATGGCACGCTGGAGACCGTAAAACTTCTCTTGCAAAAGGGCGCAGAGATAAATGTGACGGATAACCTCGGGTTCACGCCACTCAACGCCGCGGCGAATGTAGATAACGCGGCCATAGCGAAACTATTGATCGAGAAAGGCGCGAACCTCAACGCCAAAACTTCGCTCGGCCAGGTCGGGACCGCTTTGATGGGCGCGGCTCACAACCGGAACCTGGAGCTTACACGCTTACTATTGGCGCATCATGCGGATTTGAATGCGATCTCAGCCGAGAGCGACGGCAATGTCAAGAACGGTCCAGTACTGGTTGGAAACCTGACGGCGCTGCACTTTGCCGTCGCGAACGGAAGCACGGAAGAAGTAAAGCTCCTCCTGGATGCCGGCGCCTTGGTGGATTCGCGTGACGTTCGAGGGATGACGCCTCTCATGGTCGCGGTTTCAAACGACCGCCCGAACCCCGAAATCGTAAGGATGCTGCTGGCTAAAGGCGCTGACGCTTCGCTTCGGTCGAATATCGGAGAGAGTACGGTAGATTGGGCGCGGAAATTCAATAACCCAACTATCCTCACCACGCTGAAACTGGAGGCTGTCAAGCTTGACGGCCCCGCCCCTGAATTGAAGATGGCCGGCGTGAAGCCTGCCACCCCGAGGGAAGCCGTGGAGCGCAGCCTGCCGCTGCTACAGCGCGCCTCTGCCAACGTGTTTACCAATGGCGGATGCGTCGCCTGCCATGCCCAGCCGGTCGCGACAATGGCCGTAGGACTCGCGCGGGCGCGAGGATGGCGCGTGGATGACGCGGTCGCCAAGTCTGTCGCCGGGGAATCGGAGCGTGTCCGCAGAAGCCTCTCCGCGCTTACGCAGGTAATGCTGCAAGCCCGCGAGGCCGGCGGAACTCCAGACACCGAGCTATACGAAAGCATGATGATGGCTGCCGCTCGACAACCATCCGACCTAAGCACCGACGCGCTGGTTCACTACCTAATGGCCAAGCAGCAGCCGGCTGGCAACTGGGCCGGTATCGGGACACGAGCCCCCATTCAGGACGGTGATTTTTCGCACACCGCGATGGCCATCCAGACGCTGACCGTCTACGGCATGCCGGCTCGCCGAGCGGAGATCGCGGAGCGCGTCGGACGTGCAGCGGAGTGGCTCGCGAAGCAGCCGCCTCAGAGCAGCCAGGACCGCATGATGCAAATTCTCGGATTGAAATGGGCCGGAGTTCAGGCCGGCTTGAGAGAAACTCGCACCAAAGAGTTGATCGCCCTGCAACGCTCCGACGGCGGTTGGGCACAGACTCCGTACCTCGCAAGCGATGCCTATGCTACCGGCCAGGTGCTCTACACGCTGCATGAGACGGGCTTTTCCTCCGCGGATGATCCTGCATTCCGGCGCGGAGTGGAATTCTTGCTGCGGACTCAGAAAGAAGACGGATCGTGGTACGTGAAGAGCCGTGCAATGAAGATACAGCCCTACTTCCAAAGCGGATTTCCCTACGACCACGATCAATGGATATCCGCCAGCGCGACCGCATGGGCCTCAATGGCGCTAAGCTTCACGGAAACCGAAAAACCGGCCGTCGCCAGCGTGAACACGGCTAAGTAAGGCTTGACTCACTAGCTGCCGTTCAGAACGTCCGCGATTTCCTTCTCCGGGATCGCGCCTTCCTTGATCACCTTCCACATCACCTCGGTCACGTCGATGGTAGTAGCGCCCGTGCCCGCCACCGTCCCGCCGTCGAGCACCAGATCCACCGAGCCGTCCATCACGCCAAAAACTTCGATGCCGCTGGTGCACGTGGGCTGTCCGGAAAGATTCGCGCTGGTAGCGATCAACGGTTGTGACAGCCGTTCGAGCAAGGCGTTCGCCACTTTCGATTGCGATTGCCGCAGTGCGAGTCGGCCTGTGTTCCCCGTCACCTTAAGCGGCACCCGCGAAGATGCCGGAGCGATGATGGTGAGGGGTCCCGGCCAGAACCGCCGCGCCAATAGATAGAAGCGCGCCGAGACTTCCGACGCCAGTTCCTCCGCCATCACAATGTCGCTGACCAGCAAGGGCAGGGAACGGATGCTCTCGCGCCCTTTTGCGGCAAACACACGGCCAACCGCGTGCAGGTTGAGGGGGTCCGCCACCAGGGTATAAAGGGCGTCTGTCGGGATAGCGACCACTTCGCCGCGCCGCACCGCCGCCGCCGCACGCTCGATAGCCCGCATACTGGGACGTTCGGGGTCGATCTCGATCAGATCAGTGGCCACTTGTATGATTAGTGTAACCGACCGGGTACAATAAGGGTACTAGCTCCGTCTCGCCCGATGAATCCTAATACACGCCAGCAACTTGAAGACGCGCTGGCCCAGCGCATCCTGATTATCGACGGCGCCATGGGCACCATGCTCCAGGCGCATAACCCCACTGCGGCCGATTTCGGCGGCGCCGCGCTCGAAAACTGCAACGAAAACTTGAGCATAACGCGCCCGGAATGGATTCGCGACATCCATCGTGAGTACTTGAAGGCCGGTGCGGATATTATTGAAACCAATAGCTTTCAGGGTTCGCCGATCGTGCTCGCGGAGTTCGGTCTGGCCGCGCAGACCCGCGAGCTGAACGTAGCCGCCGCGCAAATAGCCCGGCAAGCTGCGGCCGAGTTTTCCACACCGCAGAAACCGCGTTTCGTGGCCGGATCCATCGGGCCGACCACCAAATCGCTGACGCTGCGCGGCGACGTCAGCTTTCAGCAACTTCGCGACAGCTATTATGAGCAGGCCAAGGCGCTGGTCGAAGGCGGCGTCGACTTCCTGCTGTTCGAAACCGGGTTCGATACGCGCAACGTCAAGTCCGGCCTGGTTGCAACCCAGCAACTGGAACGCGAACTTGGCTATCGCATTCCGGTTATGGTATCCGGCACGGTCGAGCGCTGGGGAGCGATGCTCGCCGGCCAGCCGGTGGACGCTTTCTACGCCTCGGTCGCCCATGCCGATCTTCTCGCGATCGGACTGAACTGCGCGACGGGTCCCGATCTGATGACGGACCATATCCGTACGCTCGCGAACATGGCGTCTACCCGGATCTCATGCTACCCGAACGCCGGGTTGCCCAACGAAGACGATCAATATCTGGAGACTCCCGAGTCGCTGGCGCGCCAGCTCTCGAAATTCGTCGAACAGGGTTGGTTGAACATCGTCGGCGGATGCTGCGGGACCACACCCGCTCATATCCGAGCCATGGCCGAGATGGCCGAAGGACGCCGACCGCATGTCGTCAACCCGCCGTCGCATCGCGCTTATTATTCGGGCGTCGACCTGGTCGAAGCCGAAGAGAGCAATCGTCCGCTGATTGTCGGCGAGCGCACCAACGTCATCGGCTCGCGCCTCTTCAAGAAAATGATCGCGGAGGAGAAGTGGGAGGAGGCGAGCGAAATCGCGCGCTGGCAGGTGAAGAACGGCGCCCACATTGTCGACGTGTGCCTCCAGACCTCGGACCGCGAAGAGCTGAACGACATCGATCCCTTCTATGGGAAGCTGATGCCCAAGATCAAGGCTCCGGTGATGGTGGACACCACCGATCCCAAGGCCATCGAGCGCGCCTTGGTCTGGTGCCAGGGCAAGAGCATCATCAATTCGATCAACCTCGAAGACGGCGAAGAAAAGTTCGAATTCGTCTGCCCTCTGGCCCGGGCCTACGGCGCGGCGCTGATCGTCGGCACCATCGATGAAGATAAGCTACAGGCGCAAGCCTTCACGCGTGAGCGCAAGTTGGCCGTAGCGCAGCGCTCGGTGAAGCTGCTGACTGAAAAGTACGGCATTCATCCCGAGGACATCATCATCGATACCTTGGTTTTTCCGTGTGCCACCGGCGATGAGAACTACATCGGCGGCGCCGTCGAAACCATTCATGCGATTCAGATGGTGAAGGAGCAGATTCCCTTCGTCAAGACCGTCCTCGGCGTCTCGAACATTTCATTCGGCTTGCCGGCGGCTGCGCGTGAAGTGGTGAACTCGGTATTTCTCTATCACGCGACCAAGGCCGGCCTGGACCTTGCCATCGTCAACGCGGAGAGGCTGGAGCGCTACGCATCGCTCCCCGACGAAGAGCGGCGACTGGCGGATGACCTGTTGTTCAATACGCCGCCCGCTAGCATTCCGGCTCCCTCGGACTGGCGCGAGCAAACCCGCGAGCAGAAAATCGCCATCAATCAGTTCCACATTGCCGCGATCAGCGAATATTTCCGGCGCACCGGCCATAAGACCCGGCAGGTGATTGCGGAACTGCCGCTCGACCAGCGCCTGGCGCGTTACATCGTCGAAGGCACCAAGGACGGCCTGATCCCCGATCTTGAGTTGAAGCGGCAGGAAGGCGCAAACCCGCTCGACATTATCAACGGACCATTGATGACCGGGATGACCGAAGTCGGCCGCCTGTTCAACTTGAATGAGCTGATTGTGGCGGAAGTTCTGCAATCGGCCGAAGCCATGAAGGCCGCGGTCAATCATCTCGAACAGTTTATGGAGAAGGCCGACACCGCGTCGCGTGGCAAGATCGTGCTCGCGACCGTGAAGGGCGACGTGCACGATATCGGCAAGAATCTGGTCGAGATCATTCTCGCCAATAACGGCTATCGCGTAATCAACCTCGGCATCAAGGTCGCGCCCGATGCGTTGATTGAGGCGTGGCGCGAACATCATCCCGACGCCATCGGCCTCTCCGGATTGCTGGTCAAGAGCGCCCATCAAATGGTCACCACGGCCTCGGATTTCAAGGAGCACGGCGTGGATGTGCCTCTCCTGGTAGGCGGAGCCGCACTCTCCGAGCGCTTCACTCACACGCGCATCGGACCGGCCTACGGCGGCCCCACGTTCTACGCCAAAGACGCCATGACCGGCCTCGCGATGATGAATGAACTGATGGACCCCGGCAGTCGCGACGCCGCGCTTGCGGACCACATTTATCTGGCGCTGGAGCCGGTCGTAGAAACCGATCAACCACCCGTGAAGGACCCCGGAACGGCCCGCGCCACGCGGGTGCGCACCGATATTCCGGTTCCCGCCGTGCCCGATCTGGAGCGCCAGGTGCGCGACGTCCCCAACCTGCAAGAGTTGTGGACCTACATGAATCCCTTCATGATCTACGGCCGCCACCTGGGATTCAAAGGCAACTTCGAAAAGCTGCTGCAGGCGCGCGATCCCAAGGCGCTGGAATTGTATCAGGACTTCGAAGGCGTCAAGGAAAAGGCCGCAAAGTTCCTGAAGCCTCGCGCCGTATGGCAGTTCTTCGAAGCCGAGCGCCATGGCAACTCAGTGCAGCTTTACGCGCCGGGCTGTTCGAACGCGCTCTATACCTTCGATTTCCCGCGTCAGCCGAAATCGAACGGCCTGTGCCTGAGCGATTACGTGCTGGACCCGCAATCCGGCCGCCGCGATCACCTGGCGGTATTCGTGGTGACGGCCGGGCAGGGCGTGCGCGCGCGTTCCGAGGACGCCAAGAACAAGGGCGAATTTTTCCTGGCACATGGGCTCCAGGCCCTCGCCATTGAGACCGCGGAAGCTTGCGCCGAGTGGCTGCATCGCCGCATCCGCGAAGATTGGGGTTTTGCCGATCCCGCGGACATGACCATGCAGGAACGCTTCACGTCGAAGTATCGCGGCAAGCGCTACAGCCCCGGCTACCCGGCCTGCCCCCGTCTCGAAGACCAGCAGGGGATCTTCACGCTGCTGCGTCCGCAGGAAATCGGCGTGGAGCTAACCGACGGATTCATGATGGACCCCGAGGCCAGCGTCAGCGCAATCGCCTTCCATCACCCCGACTGCGCCTACTTCAGCGCCGCCGAATCGCGGGAGTAAGCTACGCGATGACCTGCGCCACTTCGATCGCCATCTCGTAACGGCCGAAGGGTGCGCTCAACTGCACGCCGGCGGTGAGCGGACGCGCCCGCTGCACCATATCCTGCGCGATGGCGACTCCAGCAGCGCGCGCGGCCTCCGCGTTCTCGGCCTGGCGCATGCGATCCATGTACTCTTGCGGCACGGGCACCCGCAGCTCGTTCACCATGAACTCCGCGTTGCGGAAACTCGTGAGCGGCCAGACACCCGCGATCACTGGTATTCCAAACTGCGCGGTTCGATCCAGGAAAAGTTCGAGCAGCTTTAGATCGAACACCGGCTGAGTAACGAAATACTCCGCGCCTGCCTCGACCTTCTTCTCCAGGCGGCGCAGCTCTTCATCCATATTGAGCGAGCCCGGATTCGCGCCCGCGCCAATCAGCAGTGAGGTCTGCGAGCCCATCGGATTCCCGCCCAAATCCAGCCCCCGGTTCAAATTGCTGGCGATGCGGATCAACCCGATCGCGTCGACATCGAATACCGCGGTTGCATCCGGGTAAGTCCCCATGCGCGGCGGATCGCCGGTAATACAGATCAGATTGCGTACGCCCGCGGCGTGCGATCCCAACAGCTCGCTTTGGATGCTGAGGATGTTCCGGTCGCGGCAGCAGAAATGCAGCACCGTCTCGATTCCGGCGTGCTGCTGAATCAACTGGCAGGTCATCTGCGCGCTCAACCGGGCGCTGGCGCGCGGGCCGTCCGGGACGTTGATGCAATCGATCCCGGCCTCCTTGCACAGCTTCGCGCCAGCGATTTCCTTGGCGGCGTCGACGCCCTTGGGCGGAAGAATCTCGACAAAGCTGACGAACTTGCCCTCCGCCAGTTTCGCGCCCAGACCGCTGCGGTCCGCCGCCGGGATTACCGGTTGCGCGTTCGGCGCAAGCTTGGGTTCTTCCACTTGCACGCTGTGCGAATGGCGGCCGGGATGGAGGCTGCGCGCCTCATTGCGGATTTCCTTGATGTGCGCGGGTGTAGTCCCGCAGCAGCCGCCCACGATCTTCGCGCCAGCTCCGATAAAACGCCGGGCATATTGAGCCATGTATTCGGGCGAGCACAAGTACAGATTGCGCCCCTCCACCGTGACTGGCAAACCGGCATTGGGCATCACGCTCAGCGGCTTGGTGGTCAGCGGAGCCATGGTCTCGATGGCTTCGAGCAGCACCCGCGGGCCCGACGAGCAATTCAGCCCGATCACGTCCACCGGCCACTGCGATAGCGCGATGGCGATGGTGGCGGCAGAGGTGCCGTCTTCCAGATTTCCGTCGTCCTCGATGGCAAACTGAGCGATCACAGGGATGTCGCGACCGGCGGCTTCGCGCGCCGCCAGCACCGCTTCGCGCAGTTCATCCAGGTCGCGGAAAGTCTCGAAAATCAGCAGGTCCACGCCGGCCTCGACCAGCGCCGAGACCTGCTCCCGGAACAGCTCTCGCGCTTCGGCGAAGCTCACCGGACCCAGCGGCTCCAGCCGAACCCCCAGCGGGCCCACGGCTCCCGCGACAAAGGCCTGATCGCGCGCGACTTCCTTCGCGATGCGCACCCCGGCGTGATTGATCTGCCGCAGTTTCTCGGCGAACCCGAATGCCGCCAGCCGCTTGCGATTGGCGCCAAACGTGTTGGTTTCGATGATCTCCGCGCCCGCCCGCAGGTATTCCTGGTGCACGTCGCGGATCAGGGCCGGCAGCGAAAGGTTCAGCTCGTCGTAGCACCGGTTGAGGAAGATGCCCTTGCCATAGAGCGAGGTGCCCATGGCCCCGTCCGCCACTAGCACGCGATGGAGCAGCGCCTGCTTGAATTCGGCGCTCCGATTTTGAATTACGGCTACTCCCATAGATCTGCTTTCACAATGTTATGTTTCTACAATACCGCGCTCGTCAATGCCACTCCGGAAATAACGCCGCGCGGCCGTGGCGGCAGGCCTGGATCAGGTCCACCACGCGCTTCCGCCGCCGTAGCAGGCTTTCGCACAGTTGGCTGAGGGAGTCTTCGTCACCCGCCACCCAGGCCGGCGGAATTTGCTTGAGCGCCTGATCCACCACGGCCTCCGGAAAATGCACGATGCGGTCGAGCCAAGGCTGAAAGTCGTCCAGGCCGCGGACGCTTTGATACACCCCAGGGCGGAAATACAATCCTTGCAGCGGAGAATCGCCAAAGCGCCAATGCGGGCCGTCGAAGGCGAACCCATGGTCTACCATCTGCGCCACGAAGCCCAAGCGCTGCGGGTGCGCCTCATGCGCCGGCAGCCACTCACGCAGCCGGGCGCGGAAGAAGATGGCTTGGCGCGAGTCGGCGTTGCCCATCCATTGATCGAAGACCAGCATACCCAGGAACTCTGCGCGGTTCTCCACCTGCGCCAGCAGCGCATCGGGGAGGAAGTCGTAGACCACCAGCCGCGCCGGATCGCCGGGGAATCGCGAGCCGAAATGCCAGCCCAATTCGACCGGCTCGCGGTGCGTTCCCAGTTGAAAGTGTACGTCCGGATTCTGGTCCAGGAACTCCTGCGTGACGCGGATCACGGCTGCCTCCGGCGTCGAAATACCGAGGTAGCGCAGGAAGACCGATGCAATCCATTCGTTCACCAGAATCCGCCGGTGCTGCGGATTGTTGAGAAACTTGACCACGTAGCAGTGACCGTCGGCTGCCTCGATCAAGTGCGCCTGCGCCCCGCCGCGCATCTTGCGGATCAGGCGGAGCGCATCAACCGGCATGCAGCCGCAAGTTCTCTGTCCGTGACTGGGAAATAGCGCGCGGGCGGGAGTTCAAATGCAGTACCCTTAGAGATTATATGACGGACGAAAAAGACACCACTGCGGCTCCGGCCCCCGGCGCGAAATCGACCAAAGAAGAAGTCGCCCTGGAACTGATGAAATTCATAGCCGGGACCACCGGCTACGGTAAAGGCTCCGGAGGCGCAGGCTTCGGAGGCAAAGCTCCCAAGACGCCGGACGAACAGGTAGACGCGCTGCTGCAACTCTATGAACGCTGCCGTACGGCGGTTGCCAAGTAGCGAAGACCGCCGTCGCCTCGACTGAGGGAGGACGCTTACTTCTTTTTCTTAGCGGCCTTTTTCTTAGAGGCGGATTTCTTAGGCGCCGCTTTCTTGGCGACTTTCTTCACAGCTTTTTTCGCCGACTTCTTAGGCGCCGCCTTCTTCACAGCTTTTTTGGCGGCCTTCTTCGGAGCAGCTTTCTTTTTCGCGGCGACCTTCGTCACGGCTTTCTTAGCAGCGGCCTTTTTCTTTGGGGCGGCCTTTTTGGCCGGAGCAGCCGCTTTCTTCGCAGGCGCAGCCGCCTTTTTCACCGGAGCTGCCGCCGCTTTCTTGGCCGGAGCCGCGGCCTTTTTCACTGGCTTGCGGGCCGGGGGTGCTTCCGATCCAGGAGCGGACGGAACTTCCTCGACCTCAATCACTGCGGTTTCCACGATCATCGCGGCGGGCGCGGGCGGACGCGGCGCGAATACCGGTACGGCGAGTTCCTCGTCGTCATCGTCGAGACCATAGTCTCCCAAATCGTCATCTAAACTGAGTTCGGCGCCTTCATCCAGATCATCGAGTTCATCGTCTTCGGGCGAAAGCCGGTACTCTATCATGGCTGCGGTCTCCTCATCGGCCGAATCAGATCGGCGGAATCAGAAACCAGAATATCGCTTTTTCAAGCGAAGGCAAGTGAAAAAGTGTTTTTCCGATGAAGGAACGCGCGCAGCCCGCGATTGAAAGGCCGTCACGCCCTGCCAATCGCTGTGATGATAGCTGCTTGACGACGCCTGCTTAGGGGTGCCTACTTAGCGATGGCTGCGTAATGCGACCGCTTAACCGACGCGGCCGCTAACGCGCTTCGACGCGGAGGCCTTGGTCGGGGTCTTCGCGGGAGGCGCAGCGGACGCCTTGGTGGGCGTCTTCGCCCGTGGAGCGGACGCCCTGGTCCCCGGTTTAGTCCCGGGCTTAGCGCGAGCCGAGCTCACGGCCGATCTTCTGGACGGCGTTCTGGACGATGTTCTCGATCCAACTCGCGTCCGCACCGCCGAGCGCACCGGGATGCGATCGCCCGGATAGGATGCCGGAATCACCACCAGCGAACCCGGCGTAGGCAGCATATCGTGGTTGACGGAGCTGACCAGCGCTGGAGTGGTGTTATACCGTTTGGCAAGCGATGCGAAGGATTCTTCCCCATCCACTTTATGAATGCGCCAGGCATCGCGGCGGTTGGCTGGCACCGCATCGAACGCCGCCTGTACCATCGGCACCATGCCCTTTGGAACATGCAGCGCAGTTCCCGCCGGCGCCACCGAACGCAGCACCGCGGGGTTCATTTCCTTTAGTTCGGCCAGTGGGCGATCGATGGCGTCCGCGATCAAGGCCATGTGGGTGGGCGATTGCAGCTCTATCGTGTCGTACTCGATCGGCTGCTCCATATCCAGATCGTCCAGCCCGTAATCCTTCGCGTTCTTGCCGATGATGGTCATCGCCAGGATCGCCGGCACATAATTGGCGGTCTCCTTGGGCAATACGTTCAGGCGGCGCAACTGCCAGAAATCCGCGAAGCCGGTTCGCTGGATGGCATGATCCACGCATCCCGGACCGCAATTGTAAGCGGCCATCGCCAGATTCCAGTCGCCGAAATGATTGTACAGGTCATGCAGATGTCGGGCCGCGGCGCGCGTTGCCAGCTCCGGATCCATTCGGTCATCGGTGGCAGCCGTTTCGTTCAGGCCGTATTCTTTCCCCCGGAAGGCCGCGAATTGCCACACCCCGACGCACATGGCGCGTGACATCGCGCGCGGAACGAAGCCGGATTCGGCTTGCGCCAGGAAAATCAGCTCCTCCGGAATGCCCTCTTCGCGCAGGATCTTCTCGATCATCGGCTTGTAGCGCCCCGAGCGCCGCAACCCGTAGGCCATGATCTTCTTGCCGCGCGGAGAAGAAAAGTAATTGATATAGCTCACCACCGCGTCGTTCTGCTCAAGCGGCAGTTGCGATGCCGTGACCCGAATCTGCTCCTGGACCTTATGCCGCAGGCTGGGGTCAATCGGGAACGTCATCTGCAGAATTTCGTCGATCGGGGACTTCTCGAAGCGCACCTCTTCATCCGGCTGCGCCGCGTCCAACTGGTCCACGTCGTAACGGTAAATCTGCTCGATCAGTTCATCGATGTGCCGTTCCAGGCGCGCGCGGTCGGGCAGTTTATCGGAGGCGTTCAGCAGAACGTCCAGTACCTTGTCAAACTCTTTGCGCGCGTCTTCCGTACGCCCTTCCTGGATGGCCCGTTTACCTGCCGCAAGCCGGTCATCGGCCTTTTTAATCAGGAAATCGACGTCTGAGGGGCGGGAAAGGGAAGGGAGGGAAGAGTTCAGGTTGGGAGCTTCGTTGTCGTAAACATCCAAAGCTACATTTGGAGGATCGATGAACACCGGACTCGCGTAAGACGCGCCCGGTCGTGCCGGGGGCACGAAGAAGGTCTTAAACTGCTGCGGAGGCGCCGTTGTCGCGCAACTGCTCAGGGCGAACACGGCCCCCGTCAGGATGCAGCCTGCGGCGATCCGCCGCTTCATCCGTTAGCTCCGGTAGTAAGCATATCCGCTGAGTGTAACAAATCGGAAAGGCGCCCGGGGAGGCGCTTATTGCCTTGGCCTTTAGACCCGGCCCGGCCGGAATTTGTTTCCACGATGGCCCAAGCCCGGCCCAAGCCTGTTTCCCGAATTGCCATACTGTGTAATCGGAGGATAACCGTGAAAACTTTCCGAAAAGAACTATGGTTCGAGGTGCCTTCCCGGCGCGGCTTCGTCAATATTACCGGCCAAGTTGCAGATTGCCTTAGGGAAAGCGGCGTTCGCGAGGGCCTGGTACTAGTGAATGCAATGCACATCACGGCCTCGGTTTTCATCAATGACGATGAAAGTGGACTCCATAAGGACTACGACAAGTGGCTGGAAACGCTCGCGCCCCACGAGCCCGTAGCCTTCGATGACCATGCGCCCGGCAGGTCACGCAGGAGCACGGATCGCAGGTCTGGACGGCGTCCGCGGCCTGGCCGCGCTCTACGTCGTCGTCAACCACATCTTCCTGCGCGCGTTTCCCGGCTACCCGGCCGACACGGCGCCGTTCTGGGCCGCCTGGTTCATCTACGGTCGGTTCGCGGTCGTCGTCTTCATCGTCCTCTCGGGCCTGTCGCTGACGCTTGCGCCCGCCCGCCACGGCTGGCGGCTCGACGGCCTGTCGCGGTTCGCGCGGCGGCGGGCCTGGCGGATCCTGCCGCCGTACTGGGCGGCGCTCGCCCTCAG
>Ga0207657_10003703_pt1 | contig 16246 bp, 17 predicted proteins | sample KBSC33metaG_FD_184316 | JGI IMG/M metagenome (GOLD analysis project Ga0207657, IMG submission 184316) | Corn rhizosphere microbial communities from Kellogg Biological Station, Michigan, USA - KBS C3-3 metaG (SPAdes) (version 2) | ecosystem: Host-associated > Plants > Roots > Rhizosphere > Soil ... | reverse complement strand
CGCGGCGCTGCTCGATCGAGCGCGCGTCGTTCTTCCGGGGCCACCTCATGCGGCGAATAGACTCGCACACATGTCGGCGACACTCATCAAGGGAAAGCCGATCGCGGAGCGGATCCGCGCTCGAGTCGCCGAGGACGTGGCGGCGATCGGCCACATCGGCCTCGTCACCGTCCTCGTCGGCGACGACCCTGCCTCCGACGTCTACATCCGCCTGAAGCACAAGGCCGCGGTCGCGGCGGGCATCGATGCCACCGACCTCCGGCTCCCGGAGGACACGAGCGAGGCGGAGCTGCTCGCGAAGGTCGAGGAACTCGACGCCGATCCACAAGTCGACGCGATCCTCGTCCAGCTGCCGCTGCCGAAGCAGATCGACGAGGCGAAGGTGATCCGTGCGCTCGCACCTGCGAAGGACGTCGACGGCTTCCATCCGGTCAACGCCGGTCAGCTGTACCTCGGCGAGCCGACGCTCGTGCCCGCGACGCCGCGCGGCGTGATGGCGATGCTGGCCGAGCACGCCGTCGAGTTGAGCGGTGCGCGCGCCGTGGTGATCGGCCGCAGCGCGATTGTCGGCAAGCCGATGGCGCACCTGCTCCTCCAGCAGAACGCGACGGTGACGATCTGCCACTCGCGGACGAAGGACCTCGCGCGGCACACGCTGGAGGCCGACGTGCTCGTTGCGGCGGTCGGCGTCGCGGGAATGGTGACGCCGGGCATGGTGAAGCCCGGCGGCGTCGTGATCGACGTCGGCATCAACCGGACCGACGGCGGCATCGTCGGCGACGTCGATCCGGGAGCGGCCGAGGTCGCGGGCTACCTGACGCCGGTACCGGGTGGCGTGGGCCCGATGACGATCGCTTGCCTCCTCGAGAACGCGGTTCGCTGCGCGCGCTACCGGCGCGGGGAGCTTGCATATCCCGCCTGATTAGCTAGTGTTCCGCGCGCTCCGCCGTCGGCGGACTTGTAGTCATCCAGCAAGGAGTAGTCGGTAGTGGCTGAGGGTACGGTCAAGTGGTTCTCGAACGAAAAGGGCTACGGCTTCATCGAGCGGGGGAACGGCGAGGCGGACGTGTTCGTCCACTTCTCCGCCATCGGCGGTGACGGCTACAAGTCGCTGACCGAGGGTCAGCGTGTCTCGTTCGAAGTCGTGCAGGGCGACAAGGGCCTGCAGGCAGCGAACGTCCAGGCGCTCTAGACCCTTTCGGAACCAGGTTGCAAAGAGGCTCCGAGAGGAGCCTCTTTCGCTAGAAGGGGACGGTATGGCTCGGATCACGAAAGAAGAAGTGCTCCACGTGGCGCGGCTCGCGCGCCTCGAGCTGTCCGACGACGACGTCGCGAAGTTCCAGGAGCAGCTGTCCGACATCCTGGAGGCGGTCTCGAAGGTCTCGGAGCTCGACCTCTCCGACGTGCCGCCGACTGCGCACCCGCTCGCGATCGCGAACGCCTGGGCCGAGGACGTGCCGCGCGACTGCCTGCCGCTCGACGACGTGTTCGCGAACGCGCCCGACCGCGACGGCGACTACTTCAGGACACCGCCTGCATGACCGTCGACACGCTCAGGCTTTCCGCCGAGGAGGCGAACCGGCTGGTCACCCAGGGCGAGGTGTCCTCGGACGAGCTCTACCGCGCGTACCTCGACGCGATCGGCGAGCGCGACCCCGAGCTGCACGCGTTTCTCTACGTCTGCGAGAACGACCCGGGCGAGGGCATCCCGATCGCGATCAAGGACGTGATCGGCACGCGCGGGATCCCGACGACCGCCGGCTCGAAGATCCTCGAGAGCTACGTCCCCGTGTACGACGCGACCGTGATCGCGAACTGCCGGAAGCGCGGCCTGCGGGTGATCGGCAAGACGAACACCGACGAGTTCGCGATGGGCTCGTCGACCGAGAACTCCGCGTTCGGTCCGTCGCACAACCCGTGGGATCCGACGCGCGTCCCCGGCGGCTCGGGCGGCGGCAGCGCGGCCGCCGTCTCGGCGGGGCTCGCGCCGTGGGCGCTCGGCTCCGACACCGGCGGCTCGATCAAGCAGCCGGCTGCGCTCTGCGGTCACGTCGGCCTGCGGCCGACCTACGGCACGGTCTCGCGGTACGGCGTCGTCGCGTTCGCGTCGTCGCTCGACCAGGTCGGCCCGGTCGCGCGGAACGTGCGCGACTGCGCGTTCCTCTACTCGGTCATCTCGGGCCGCGACACGAACGACTCGACGACGGTCGACGTGCCGCGGGTCGAGCTGCCGACCGCGGACGATCTCAAGGGCCTCCGCATCGGCGTGCCCAAGGAGATGAACGGCGCCGAGGGCATCGAAAGCGGCGTGACCGCCGCAGTTCAGTCCGCGCTCGAGCGCGCCGAGTCGCTCGGCGCGAGCGTGGAGGAGTGCTCGCTGCCGCGGTCGGTCGACTACGGCGTTGCCTGCTACTACCTGATCGCGCCCGCCGAGGCATCGGCGAACCTCGCGCGCTACGACGGTGTTCGCTACGGGCTGCGCGACGACGGCGCGGACTTCCGCGAGATGGTCATGAGGACGCGCGACGCCGGCTTCGGCGACGAGCCGAAGCGACGGATCATGATCGGCGCGTACGCGCTCTCGGCCGGCTACTACGACGCGTACTACGGCACCGCGCAGAAGGTGCGCACCGTGATCAAGCGCGAGCACGACGAGCTGTTCGAGCGCTTCGACGTGCTCGTGTCGCCGACGAGCCCGACAGTCGCGTTCCCGATCGGCGCGAAGATCGACGACCCGGTCGCGATGTACATGAACGACGTGCTGACGATCCCGTCGTGCATGGCCGGGCTGCCGGGCATGAACATCCCGTGCGGCCTCTCCGAAGGCTTGCCGGTCGGCCTGCAGTTGATCGGGCCGCAGTTCGGTGAGAACACGATCTTCCGCGCTGGGCACGCGCTCGAGCAGGCGATCGGCTTCGACGTCGTCCCGGAGCGGCTGCGATGACCACGACCTGGGAGCCCGTGATCGGGCTGGAGATCCACGTCCAGCTGAAGACGGAGACGAAGATGTTCTGCCGCTGCCGGAACGGCTTCGGCGGCGAGCCGAACAGCCAGACGTGCCCGGTGTGCCTCGCGTTCCCGGGCGCGCTGCCGGTACCGAACCGACGCGCGATCGAGGAGACGATCAAGCTCGGTCTCGCGCTCGACTGCGCGATCGCCGAGCGTGCCGTCTTCCACCGGAAGAACTACTTCTATCCGGACAATCCGAAGGCGTACCAGATCAGCCAGTACGACGAGCCGCTGTGCGCGGAGGGTCACCTCGACGTCCCGACGAGCGACGGTGTGACGCGCATCGGGATCACGCGCGCGCACCTCGAGGAGGACGCGGCGAAGAACGTGCACGTCGCAGCGTCAGGCCGCATCCACGGCGCGACCGCGACGCTCGTCGACTTCAACCGCTGCGGCACGCCGCTCGTCGAGATCGTCACCGAGCCGGACCTCCACGACGCCGACACGGCGAAGCGGTTCCTGCAGCTGCTGCGGCAGACGGTCGTCGAGCTCGGCCTGTCGGACGCCGAGCTCGAGCACGGCTCGATGCGCTTCGACGTGAACGTCTCAGTACGCCCCGCAGGCTCGGACGAGCTCCGCACGCGCACCGAGCTGAAGAACATGAACTCGTTCAACTTCGCCGCGAAGGGAATCGAGCGCGAGATCGCGCGCCAGATCCGCATCTACGAAGCAGGGGGCGTCGTCGACCAGGAGACGCTGCACTTCGACCCGGCGCACGAGGAGTCGCCGCCGATGCGATCCAAGGAAGAGGCCCAGGACTATCGCTACTTCCCCGAGCCGGACCTCGTCCCGGTGGAGCCCGGGGCGGAGCTCGTCGAGCGCTTGCGCGGGGAGATCGGCGAGCTCCCGGGTGCGCGCATCTCACGCATCTCGGAGACGCTCTCGTTCTACGACGCGGACGTGCTGGTCACCGGCGGCCTCGACCGGCTGTGGGCTGCGGTCGTCGCTGCCGGCGCCGACCCGAAGGACGCCGCGAACGTCCTCGCGAACCAGTTCGTCGCGACGGGGATCGATCCGGGCGCCGTCGACGCCGGCGAGCTCGCGAAGCTCGTCGCCGCGAGAACCGACATTCCGCGCGCCTCGTTCGACGAGGCGCTCGCCAAGGTGGGCGACCCGGGCTTCAGAGCCGACCCGTACCTCGCGGAGAGAGTCGTCGCCGACACGGCGGAGCTCGACCCGATCATCGAGCGGATCATCGAGGCGAACTCGGGCCAGGCAGAGCAGTACCGCAGCGGCAAGCACGGCCTTCTCGGCTTCTTCGTCGGCCAGGTGATGAAGGAGACGGGCGGCAGCGCCGACCCGCGGGTTGTGAACGAGCGCGTCCGCGCATTGCTCGGCTAGCCCGGAGGTGCGATCCTTCAGGCGTGACCGAGTTCGACCTCGTCGTCGTCGGATCGGGACCTGCCGGGCAGAAGGCAGCGATCCAGGCGGCGAAGCTCGGGAAGAGCGTCGCGCTCGTCGAGCGTCACGTCTCGCTGGGCGGGGCGTGCGTCAACACCGGCACCATCCCGTCGAAGACGATCCGCGAGGCGATCCTCTACCTCACAGGACTGAACCAGCGCGCGATCTACGGTCAGAGCTACCGCCTCAAGGAGAGCGTCTCGATCGAGGACATCGCCGTCCGGACGCGCCACGTCGTGGAAGCCGAGCGGGAGGTGATCCGCGATCAGCTGCTGCGGAACCGCGTGACGGTGTTCGACGGCTGTGCGCGGTTCGTGGACCCGAACACGCTCGCGATCGACGGGCGCGACGACAGCGAGCGCCGCGTCTCGGCGGGCGGGATCGTGATCGCGACCGGCTCGACCCCGGCACATCCGGACGGCATCGAGTTCAACGGCAGCACCGTGCTCGACTCGGACGACATCGTGCTTCGGCTCGCATCCGTGCCGTCGACGATCGTGATCGTCGGCGCGGGCGTGATCGGCGTCGAGTTCGCTTCGATGTTCGCGGCGCTCGGCTCGCGCGTGACGATCGTCGACGCGCGCGAGGCGATGCTCGACTTCTGCGACCCGGAAATCACCGAGGCGCTCCGCTACCACCTGCGCGAGCTGAACGTCGTCTTCCGGTTCGGCGAGCGGGTCGAGCGTGTCGAGGCACGCGACGCGGCGACGCTGACCACGCTGGCGAGCGGCAAGGTGATCCCCGCCGACGTCGTCTTCTATTCGGCCGGCCGCGTCGGCGCGGTCGCGGATCTCCAGCTGGAGAAGGCGGGTCTCGAAGCCGACGCGCGCGGCCGCATCTCCGTCGACGAGCACTACCGCACGCCGCTCCCGCACATCTACGCGGTCGGCGACGTCGTCGGCTTCCCGAGCCTCGCGTCCGCGTCGGCGGAGCAGGGCCGGCTCGCCGCATGCCATCTCTTCGGGATCCCGGATCACGGCGGTGAAGCTCCGCTGCCGATCGGCATCTACTCGATCCCGGAGATCAGCTACGTCGGGAAGACCGAGCCGGAGCTGACCGCGGCGATGGTGCCGTACGAGATCGGCATCTCGCACTACCGGGAGCTGGCGCGGGGTCAGATCCTCGGCGAGTCGCACGGCCTCGTGAAGCTGCTCGTCTCGCCGGTTGACCGCACGCTGCTCGGCGTGCATGCGTTCGGTGCCGGCGCCACCGAGGTCGTGCACATCGGCCAGGCGGTGATGGGCCTCGGCGGCACGATCGACTACCTCGTCGAATCGGTCTTCAACTACCCGACGTTCGCCGAGGCGTACAAGGTCGCGGCGCTCGATGCGCTGAACAAGCTCCGCGCGGTCACGCTGGTCTAGTACCCCCAGGCGCCGCTCGCGCGTTGTCCTCTGTGACCTCGAAGAAGGAGGACGGATGCCTGGTTGGCTCTGGGCCGTGATCGTCGTTGCGGCCCTCATCATCATCGGTGTCGCGGCGGCGTCGGGACTTCGCGCTCGACGGTCTCGCGAGCTGCAGGGGCGGTTCGGCCCCGAGTACGACCGCGTCGCGGCGGATGCACCGTCGAAGCGTCAGGCCGAAGCGGAGCTGAAGGCGCGCGCCCAGCGGCACGACGAGCTCGACTTGCGCCCGCTCGACCCGCGCGATCGCGATCGGTACCGCGCCCGCTGGCAGGACGTGCAGGCGAAGTTCGTCGACGACCCCGACGGTGCCGTTCAGGACGCAGACGGCCTGATCCAGGACGTCATGCGCCGGCGCGGCTACCCCGTGCACGACTTCGACACCCGCGCGGCCGATCTGTCGGTCGACCACTCGGACGTCGTCGAGAACTACCGTGCCGGTCACGCGATCGCCGTCGCGCGGGAGCGCGGCAAAGCGGGAACCGACGAGCTCCGCCGCGCGATCCAGCACTACCGCGGCCTGTTCGACGCGCTCGTCGAGCAGACCGAGCCCGCGGAGGCGCGTTCATGACCGAAGAGCGCATCCAGACGGGCGACCTGGTCACGGATTACGCCGACGCGCCGATCGCGCGCGACGAGGGCGGGGAGCGGCTCGAGCCGCTCTTCGATCCCGCCCGCGAGCAGGAGCTGCGCGACCGGTGGCACACGTTGCAGGCGCAGTTCGTCGACGAGCCGAGGGACACCGTCAGCGGTGCGGACTCGCTCGTCGCCGAGCTCTTACGCGACCTGGCGCAGAGCTTCGACGGCGCGCGCTCGAAGCTCGAGGAGCAGTGGTCGAGCGGCGAAGACGTCTCGACCGAGGACCTGCGCGTGACCCTGCAGCGGTACCGCTCGTTCTTCGAGCGGCTCCTCGAGGCGTAGCGGGCTCCTAACGGGTTGCTGCGGCATAGAGCAGCGCCGCCGCGAGCGCAAAGCACGCGGCGGCTGCTGCCACCGCCGTCTGCGTGAGCGCAGAGGCCGCCGCCGCAGCACCGACCGCCCCAAGCAGGAGGACATTGCCGACGGGACGGCGCCGCAGCGTCAGCGCCGCGACGACCACCACGGCGGCGGTGCCGAGCGAGCTGGCGGCGATCGCGAGCACGCGCGGGAGGACGTCCAGATGATCCTGCGCGCGCGGGACGTCGCTGCCGCCGAACGTCCCGTGGACGCGAAGCGCAAGCGTGAGCCCGATCGCGACGCCCGACCAGAGCAGCCCGGCCGGCCCCGCCCAGCGCCGGCGCATCAGCTGCAGCGAGCCGATGCCGAGGAGCGGGGCGGACAGCAGCGCCCCGGCGAGGTAGTACAGACGGAACGAGTAGGCGTCCCAGCCGTGCGCCGATCCCCAGGCCATCGCGGCCGCCGCCGCCGCGAACGACACGAGCCCGGCGGCCCACGCGTAGCGGCGCCCACGGACGAGCACGCCGGCGAGCCGCAGCGAGACGAGCGCGGCCGCGAAGGAGAGGAGGGCGTTCACCGGGCTAGAGGCTACGCTCCATGCGTGGAGAAGCGGTACCTCTTCACGCCGGGGCCGACGCCCGTCCCGCCTGCCGTGCTCGCGGCCGGCGCGGAGCCGATCGTCCACCACCGCGGCGCCGACTTCCGTGCGATCTACGCGAGCGTGCTCGGGCGGCTGAAGGACGTGTTCCGCACCGAGGCTGACGTCCTGTTGTTCACCGCGTCCGGGAGCGGTGCGATGGAGTCTGCCGCAGCGAACCTGTGCGCGCCCGGCGACCGCGTCACGGTCGTGAGCCACGGGTCGTTCGGCGAGCGGTGGCTCGCGATCTGCCGGCAGCACGAGCTGGACATCCACGCGATCCAGTACGAGTGGGGCGAGCGGCCGGACCCGGCCGAGGTCGGAGCCGCCGTGCGTGAAGCGGGCACGGCGGTCGTCTTCTGCCAGCACTCGGACACGTCGACCGGCGTCGTCTCCGACGTCGAGGCGATCAAGGAGGCCGTCGGCGACGCGACGCTCGTCGTCGATGCCGTGTCGTCGCTCGGCGCGGTCCCGCTCGAGACGGACGCGTGGGGCATCGACGTCGTCGTCTCGGGCTCGCAGAAGGCGCTGATGGCGCCGCCCGGGCTCGCGATGGTGTCGGTACCTGCACGGGCGCTCGCGAAGGTGAAGCCGTCCCGGAGCTTCTACTTCGACTGGCCGCGCAACAAGAAGGCGCAGGACGCGCTCGACGCGGCGTTCACGCCCGCGGTGTCGACGATCCGGAGCCTCGACGTCGCGCTCGGGCTGCTCCTCGAACAAGGGCTCCCGGCGGCGTTCGAGCGTCACATGCGCCTTGGCCGCGCGACGCGCGCCGGCGTCAAGGCGATGGGGCTCGAGCTCTTCTCGCCCGACGACGACACCGCCGCCGTCGTGACGGCCATCCGCGCCCCCGAAGGCATCGACGCCGACGACCTGCTCGCGCACCTGCGCGACCGGCATGGCGTCACGCTGGCACCCGGGCAGCAGCACCTGAAGGGCAAGGTCTTCCGGATCGGTCACATCGGCTGGTTCGACATCTTCGACATCGCGAGCGCGCTCGCCGCCGTCGAGCTGTCGCTGACCGAGCTCGGCGCCGACATCGAGCGCGGCGTCGCGGTGCCCGCCGCGTTCGAGGCGTTCGAGCGCCCCGTCGTCGACGCATGAAGGTTCTGGTTCGCGAGCCGATCGCGGACGCGGGACTCGCTCTGCTGCAGTCGAAGTTCGACGTCGACGTCGACGTCAGCTCGCCGCTCGAGGACGTGATCGGCAACTACGACGCGATCGTCATCCGCTCCGCGACGAAGCTCACCGCCGACCTGATCGAGAAGGGCACGCAACTGCGCGTGATCGGTCGGGCGGGAGTGGGGGTCGACAACGTCGACGTCGATGCCGCGACTCGCAGGGGGATCGTCGTTGCGAACGCACCGGGGGCGAACGTCGTCTCCGCCGCCGAGCACACGATCGGGCTGCTGCTCGCGCTGGCGCGCAACATCCCGCAGGCGCACGCGGCGCTGAGCGAGGGTCGATGGGAGCGCGGACGCTGGGGCGGTGTCGAGCTCGCCGACAAGGTGCTCGGGGTGCTCGGCTTCGGCCGCATCGGACGGCAGGTCGCGCGCCGTGCGCTCGCGCTCGAGATGAAGGTCGTCGCCTACGACCCGTTCGTGTCGGCCGAGCGCTTCCGCGAGCTCGGTGTCGAGCCGGCGACGTTCGGCGAGGTGCTCGAGCGCGCGGAGTTCGTGACGCTGCATCTTCCGCTGACGGACGACACGCGCAACGCGATCGACGCCGACACGATCGCGCACATGCGCGACGGCGTCCGGATCGTGAACGCCGCCCGCGGCGAGCTGGTCGACGAAGCCGCCCTGATCGCGGCACTCGAGTCGGGGAAGGTCGCCGGCGCGGCGATCGACGTGTTCGCGACCGAGCCGTACACCGGCCCGCTGCTGCATGCACCGAACGTCGTCGTCACGCCGCATCTCGCCGCGTCGACGGAGGAGGCGCAGGACCGCGCGGGCATCGTCGTGGCGGAACAGGTCGCCGCGGCGCTCGACGGGGGCCTCGTCACGAACGCCGTGAACATCCCCTCTGTCGGCGCCGAGGACCTCGAGGTGCTCGGGCCGTTCGTCCCGCTCGCGGCGAAGCTCGGCCGGCTCGCGATGGAGCTCGCCGGCGGCGAGACGCGCCGCATCGGCATCGAGGTGTACGGCGAGCTCGCAGAGCACGACACGAGGCTCCTCACCGTCGCTGCGCTGAACGGCGCCTTCCAGGGACACACCGAGCATCCGGTCAACTACGTCAACGCGCCGATCGTCGCCGCCGACCGCGGCATCGAAGTGGTCGAGGAAAAGCGGCGCGCCGCGCAGGACTACACGAACCTGGTCGCCGTGACGGCGGACGGGATCCGCGTCGCCGGGACGACGATCGGGCAGGAGTCCCGCCACTTCCTCGTGCACGCGCTCGGGTTTGCGCTCGAGATGGAGCTCTCGCCGCGCATGGCTCTGCTGCAGTACGACGACGTTCCCGGCGTGATCGGTCGCATCGGCACGCTGTTCGGCGAGGCCGGCGTGAACATCGCGAACATGTCGGTCTCGCGCGACCGCGCCGGCGGGAAGGCGCTGATGGGACTGGCGATCGACTCGGCCGTCCCGCCGGATCTGCGTGCGCAGCTCTGTGAAGGCATGGACGACGCGTACGTGATCGGATGAGCGCAGGATCGACGTGGCCCGAGCCGGTCGAGCGTGTCTCCGGCGCGCTGCGCACGGCGGCGGTCGACGCGCGCATCGAGCAGTTCGACGAGGGCACGCCGACTGCGCGTGACGCCGCGAAGGCGATCGCCTGCGAGCTGTCGCAGATCGTGAAGACGCTCGTCTTCGTCTGCGACGACGAGTTCGTGCTGGCGCTCGTCCCCGGCGACCGGCGCGCGGACGAGCAGGCGGTTGCGCAGGCGGTCGGCGCGACCTCGGTCCGGGTGGCGAAGGCCGACGAGGTCGTCCGGGCGACCGGCTTCGAGCCGGGCGGGGTGGCGCCGTTCCCGCAGCTCGAGGTATCGCAAACGCTCATCGATCCATCGTTTTTCGTGCACGGAGTCGTCTGGATCGGGGCCGGCACCCCGCATCACATGGCGTCCCTGCCGCCGGCCGAGCTCGCCCGCCTCGCCGATGCGCGGACGGTCGACCTCGGTGCCTCCGGGTAGAATTCGGATCTCCCGGCGGCCAGACAAAGGAGCGCGCGCGGTGCAGGAGACCGAAAAGATCTGGATGAACGGCGAGCTCGTCGACTGGGGCGACGCGAAGGTCCACGTCGGCGTCCACGGGCTGCACTACGGCACCGGGGTGTTCGAAGGGATCCGCTGCTACGACACTCCGAAGGGACCTGCGGTCTTTCGCCTGGACGAGCACCTGCAGCGCCTGCACAACTCGGCGAAGCTCCTCTACATGCGGCTCCCGTTCCCCGTCGAGGAGCTCAAGGCCGGCTGCAACGAGTTGATCGGCGCCAACGGGCTGCCCGAGTGCTACCTGCGCCCGATCGCGTTCTACGGCTACGGCGAGCTCGGCGTCGCCGCGCGCGGAAACCCGGTCGAGGTCGCGATCATGAGCTGGCCCTGGGCGCCGTACCTCGGTGAGGAGAGCCTCAAGACCGGCATCCGCGCGAAGATCTCGTCCTGGCAGCGCGTCTCGCCGAACATCGTTCCCCATGCGTCGAAGGCGACGGGCGTGTACCTCAACTCGATGCTCGCCGTGACCGAGGCGAACAACGCCGGCTACGACGAGGCGATCCTGCTCACGCCCGAAGGATTCGTCGCCGACGGTTCGGGCGAGAACATCTTCATCGTGCGCGACGGCGTCATCTACACGCCCGACCTCGCGACAGGGATCCTGCCCGGGATCACGCGCGACACGATCAAGCAGATCGCGCAGGACCTCGGCTACACGGTGGTCGAGAAGTCGATCATCCGCTCCGACCTCTACCTGGCGGACGAGGTGTTCATGTGCGGCACCGCCGCCGAGGTGACGCCGCTGCGCTCGATCGACGACTACGAGATCGGTGTCGGCGAGGTGACACTGCAGATCCAGAAGTCGTATCTCGACACGGTGCGCGGCCACAGCGAGCGCTGGGCGCAGTGGCTCGACCCCGTGCCCCAGATGGCTCGTTCGTGACGGATGTAGCACTCGACAGGATCAACCTCAGCGCGCCGTGGATCGACGAGCGCGACGAGGAGCTCGTCCTCGAGGTGCTGCGCTCGGGCTGGCTGTCCCTCGGCCCGACCGGCCCGCGCTTCGAGTCGATGCTGGCGGACTCGATCGGCGTGCCGTACGCGGCCGCCGTCTCGTCGGGAACCGCGGGCCTCCATCTCTGCATGCGGCTCGCCGGCGTCGGGCCGGGCGACGAGGTGATCACGTCGCCGTACTCGTTCGTCGCGTCGGCGAACTGCGCGATCTACGAAGGCGCGACACCGGTGTTCGCGGACATCGACCCGCAGACGTACAACCTCGACCCGGCGGCGGTCGAGGCGGCGATCACGCCGCGGACGAAGGCGCTCGTCGCGGTCGACATCTTCGGTTACCCGGCCGAGTACGACGAGCTCATCCCGCTCTGCGAGAAGCACGGGATCGCTCTTGTCGAGGACTCGTGCGAGGCGCTCGGCGCGACCTACAAGGGCAAGCCGCTCGGCTCGCACGGCCATCCCGCCGTGTGGGCGTTCTATCCCAACAAGCAGATGACGACCGGCGAGGGCGGTGCCGTCACGACCGGCAGCGAGGAGGAGTACGAGCTGCTCACGTCGCTGCGCAACCAGGGTCGGCTCGAGACGTCGTCGTGGCTCCAGCACGGACGCCTCGGTTACAACTACCGCCTCGACGACTTGTCGGCTGCGCTCGGGATCGGGCAGCTCGAGAAGCTCGACCGCATCCTGCAGGCCCGGCGCGAAGTCGCAGCCCGCTACGGCGAGCTCCTGCGGGGCGTCGACGTCGAGATCCCGCTCGAGGACGACGCCGACCACGTCCGCTCGTGGTTCGTCTACGTCGTGAAGCTGCCGGCCGGGGTCGACCGCGGTGCCGTGATGGAGCGGCTCGCGGCGCAGGGCATTGCGACCGCCCCGTACCTGCCGTCGATCCACCTGCAGTCGTACATGCGCGACCGGTACGGGTTCTCGGAGGGGATGCTCCCGGTGAGCGAGGACTGCAGCGCCCGCACGATGGCGCTGCCGTTCCACGCACGGCTCGAGCGCGCGGATCAGGAACGGGTGGTCGAAGCTCTACGAGCTGCGCTCACCGGGGTCTGACCCCGAATGGGGCCAGACCGCGAGCTTTAGGATCCACGCGATGGCGCACATGGTCTTCCTCGGCTTCGGCAAGTACATCCGGGCCGATCGGATCTACGGCATCGAGCCGCTGCCGGGCGACGAGCGCGGCTCGGGCGCGCGGACCCGCGTCTGGGTCGAGGGGATCCCCGAGGCCGTGATCGCGTCGCGGAGCGAGCGGGCGATCCTCGCCGACATGGGCGTGCTGCCGCCGCGCGCGAAGCCGGCGGCGCAAGAAGAGAACCTGTTCTGAACTGGCACAGGCTGCACGTCGACACGCGCCCGTTGCGGCGGCGCGACTTTCGCAACCTCTGGCTCGGGCAGATGGTCTCGACGATCGGCGCGGAGGTCGCGGTCGTCGCCGTCCCGTTCCAGGTCTACAAGCTCACCGGCTCGACCGCACTCGTGGGACTGCTCGGGCTCGCGTCGCTCGTCCCACTGCTCTTCGTCCCGCTCGTCGGCGGCGCGTTCGCCGACGCGCTCGACCGGCGGACGGTCGTCCTCGTCACCGAGACCGGGCTCGCGGCGGTCACCGGGCTGTTCCTCGTGAACGCGCTGCTCCGGAGCCCGCACGTGTGGGCGCTGTTCGTGCTCCAGGGGCTTGCAGTCGCGGTGTACAGCTTCGGCCGGCCCGCGCTCGCCTCGCTCGCGCCGCGCCTCGTCCCGGACGAGGAGCTCGCAGCCGCGAACTCGCTCTCGAGCGTGTACAGCTCGCTCTCGAGCGTCGCCGGCCCGGCCGTCGGCGGCGTGATCATCGCGACCGCCGGCGTGCCGTGGACCTTCGGCATCGACGCCGCGACGTACGCGGCGTCACTCCTCGTCATCTGGTGGCTGCCGAAGCTGCCGCCGCTCGAGGAGGTCGACCGGCCGAGCTTCCGCTCGATCGTCGACGGGTTCCGGTTCCTGAAAGGCCGACAGGCGCTGATCGGGATCTTCGCGATCGACACGAACGCGATGGTGTTCGGCATGCCGAGCGCGCTCTTCCCGGCGATCGCGCTGCACCGGCTCCACGGAACGGCATCGACGGTGGGCTACCTGTACGCGGCGCCGTATGCCGGTGCGCTCTTCTGCTCGCTGCTCTCCGGCTGGTGCTCGCACATCCGGCGCATGGGGCTCGGGATCACGGTGATGGCGTGTCTCTGGGGCGCGGCGATCGCGGGCTTCGGGCTCACGACGTCCCTCGTGCCCGCGCTCGTGCTGCTCGCGATCGCCGGCGGCGCAGACTTCTACAGCGCCGTTCTCCGCAGCACGATGCTGCTCCGCTCGACCCCCGACCACCTGCGCGGCCGGCTGCTCGGGATCGAGTTCATGCAGGTCGCGAGCGCGCCGAGCCTCGGCGACCTCGAGGCCGGCGTGCTCGCGTCGCTCACCTCGCTGCGGTTCTCCATCGTCTCCGGCGGAGTGGCGTGCATCGCCGGGTGCGTCGTCACCGCGCTCGCGTTACCGAGGTTCCTGAACTATGACGCTGGATCTGACACGCAGCCCGCATGACGTCGCCCCCGAGCTGATCGGGGCGCAGCTCTACGTCGACGACGTCGGTGGCGTGATCGTCGAGGTCGAGGCATACGACCACGAAGATCCGGCGGCGCACGGGTTCGGCAACCGGCGCACGGAGCGCAACGCGTCGATGTTCCTCGGCGGCGGCCACGCGTACGTGTACCGCTCGTACGGCATCCACTGGTGCCTCAACTTCGTCTGCGGGGAGGTGGGTGTCGCGGGCGCGGTCTTGATCCGCGCGCTCAAGCCGACCCGCAACGTCTTCGAGATGCGGCAGCGGCGCGGGCTCGACGACATCAGGCTCTTGTGCTCCGGTCCGGGGCGGCTGTGCCAGGCGCTCGGGGTGACGCGCGAGCACGACGGGCTGCGGCTCGACGAGGCACCGTTCGCGCTCGTCGCGCGACAGCATCCGGTGGAGGTCGTGACCGGTCCGCGCATCGGCATCACCAAGGCGGCGGAGAAGCCGTGGCGGTACGGGCTCGCCGGCTCACGCTATGTGAGCAAGCCGTTCTCGGGACTCTCTACTCGACGGTGAGCGTGATCTCGAGGCCGGGCTCGGCCGCCGTGCTCGCCGGCACCGACTGAGCGGTCACCTTGCCCGTGTCGCCGCCGTGCACCTCGACCTTCATGTGCAGGCGCTCGAGCTTCGCCTCCGCCTTCGCGAGACGCAGCCCGACGACGCGTGGGACGACGCCGTGTAGCGACTTCTCCGAGATGAGCGTGATCTTGTCGTACGCGGATGCGGTCCCGTGCCGCGGGAGCTGGCCGACGACGTAGCCGACGCGGTCGCCGGTCTTCGCCGGCTTGTAGACGACCGCAGCGGTCAGCGGTTGGCCTTCGAGCCGCGTGCGCGCATAGCCGAGCGAGCGGCCGACCACGTCGGGGATCTCGACCTCGTTCGGCTTGCAGGTCGCGTCGGGCGCGGCTTTGCCGTTCGTCCGCATGGGCTCGCCGCCGTAGAACGCGAGCTGGTACGTGTTCTTGCAGACGCCGTCGTCGCGCTGCAGGATGCCGCCGCGATTCACGACGGTGACCGGCGAGGCGTACAGCGACGGCGCCGGCGGGAACGTCTCCGGCTGCAGCTTCAGGTACGGGATCGCCTGCTGCATGAACGCCTTCCAGATCAGCGCCGGAAACGTGCCGCCCGCGACCGGGTGCCCGTGGTACTGGTAGGTCATCGGCACGAGCTTGTCCGGGTACCCCACCCAGACGGCGACGACCATCTGCGGGAGGTACCCGACGAACCAGGCATCCCCGTAGTTCTCGGTCGTCCCGGTCTTGCCCGCGACCTGCCAGCCCGGCAGCGCGGCGGCGCGGCCGGTGCCGTACTGGACGACGCCTTGCAGAAGCTGGTTGACGGTCGCGGCCTGGTCGGAGGTGAGGACGTCGTGTGCGACGGGCTCGTTGACCTGGTGCTTGTCACCGGCGTCGATCGTCTCGACCGCTCGGGGCTGGTTGCCGAAGATCGACCCGTCGATGCGTTTCCCGCCGTCGGCGAACGATGCGTAGGCGCGGGCCATCTCGAGGGGCGTCGCCGGCTCGGCGCCGAGCCCGATCGCGAAGTAGCCGTTGAGCTTCGAGGTGATCCCGAGCTGGTGCGCGGTGGCAGCGACGTTCCCGGGACCGACGATCGCGGTGAGCTGTGAGAACACGGAGTTGTCGGAGTACGCGATCGCCTGCGAGAGGTTGATCGGGCCGAGCGCCTCGCCCTCGTAGTTGTCGACCGGCCAGATCTTGCCGCCGATGTTGATGTCCACGTGCTTGGACGACGTGAGGATCGACGACGGACTGATGTTCTCCTTCAACGCGGTCGCGAGCACGAACGGCTTGAACGACGATCCCGGTTGGCGCTCGCCCTGCGTCGCGAGGTTGAACTGGTTCTTGTGGTAGTTCGCGCCGCCGACCATCGCGCGAACCGCGCCCGGGTCGGTCTGCGTGTCGATCGCCACGAGCGCGACCGCCGGGTTCGTGCCGTTCTGCGGGAGCACCTTCGCGATCGCCTGCTGCGCGATCGCCTGCAACCGCGTGTCGAGCGTCGTCGTCACCTTCAGGCCGCCGCCGAACGCGACCTTCGGGCCGTACTGCTGGACGAGCTGGTCCTTCACGTAGTTCGCGAAGTACGGC
>Ga0207657_10003702_pt1 | contig 16252 bp, 17 predicted proteins | sample KBSC33metaG_FD_184316 | JGI IMG/M metagenome (GOLD analysis project Ga0207657, IMG submission 184316) | Corn rhizosphere microbial communities from Kellogg Biological Station, Michigan, USA - KBS C3-3 metaG (SPAdes) (version 2) | ecosystem: Host-associated > Plants > Roots > Rhizosphere > Soil ... | reverse complement strand
CCGTGCTCCTTGAGCGCAAGTCCCAAAGAGCCCCCGATTAATCCCGTCCCAATGATGGTGATGTTTCGAATGGCCATGAATTGCCGCAGGGCAGGATAAACATAGCATGGCCGCACTCGTCGCTAGAGGTGACCCGATCAGGTGCAGTCTTCGGGAATTCCAGCGCCCGGATCAGCGGTATCGGACGCTTCAGCTTCTGGGCTCTGCTGCGAGCCTCGCTCCTTCTCGCGCCTCTCGAACTCCTGATTGAGATCGCTGACCAGCCTCAACAATTTTTGCGGATCCTGTTCCGACATGATTAAACGACACAATTCTTTCCAGCGTTGATCGTCCATTCTTTGCGCTCCGCGAATCGTGCACACGGCGAAGCGTGCATCTGGAGCTACCCTCCAATCGTTTTCGTCAGAAGGTTTCATGCAGCCGCAATGCCAATTGCGTAACTCTCGGAAAACGCGCAGCCTGCGGGAAGGAAGGCGCAAAATCGGCGCCGGAACAAGTACGTTGCTTCGCACTGCACAGCAGAATTTTCGTACCGCAGCTTATGTACAAATCAACTCAGAATGGGGTAAAGGAGCGCAGACGCAACTCTGGACAAACTGGTCTGGCTCGAAGCCGTTCAAAAGCCGCAAGTTGATGCAGCTGAAAACATCGTGCAGCACAGCAGCGACTTCTAATCGCCAGTGATCTGCACCAGGTCCTGGGATGGTTCGGACTGAAGCTGCGTCTCCCAGCGAGAGGGCTGAGCAGCATGTGCGGTCAGACGACTCATAACCGAACCGGTCGCGATTGAGCCACGCACAATGTGATCAATTTTCAGCGGGCCCGCCACAGAGATCGACTTCAGCCAATGTAAGCCGCTGCTGATAGCACAGCCACACTGGGAACAATCCGGCGTTCCGCCAAAGACGCACGGCTCCACCCTCGTCCTCAGATCGGCCGTGTAGTTCACCGACATTTTGGAAAAGAGGCAATGGTCCGGGCTCGCAGGAGGAGCAGCAAGCGCGCGAATGATGCCGTCATTGATCAACAATTTTCGGGAACGCTTTTTTGCGGAAACCAGTTCCTCCAACAGGCGCGTGCGATCTTCTGCTGTCAGCATCTCGGGCGTTTGCTCATCTTTCTGCGGGCTGTAGATGCTGACCCATATACGGCCCACTTCCGGCCGCGCCTCCCAGAACGAGACATACTCCTCCACGTAACCGGGCCGCGAGAGCATAGGTCGAGTGATCGTCCAATGAATGTTCACGCGACGCTCAGCGACGTTTCGCAGGATGCGTTCGTAAGTCGCCGGCGCGCGACGCACATCGTGGTGCTCGGGCAGACCATCGACAGACACTGCCACAATAAGCCGTGGAATTTGCATCCACTCGCGAGGGATCGGAACCACTGCGCTGGTGACTACCATGGAATAAACACCCATGTCGCTGAGCGTCGGCAGAATCTGGCTCAATTCGCGATGCCGCACCAGAGGCTCTCCACCCACCAGTGAAACTTGTAGCGGTTGATGTTCACGGACCAGCGCCAGCACTCGGTCCACAAGTTCCTGGCCACGATAGTCGCTCAGCTGGCGCAGCGTACTTCCGCCGCCCAGGTGCGTGTCCGAGTAGGCATAGCAACCCGGGCAGTGCAAAGGACACTCCCGTGTGATCTCAATCGACAGCATGGGGAGGCGTCCCAGCAGGATCTTGCCCCACGCGGAAAATAGTTTGGGATAAGCGAATTCTGAATGCTTGCGATTACCGCTACCAGTCACTGTCGATTGGATGCACGCACAAGTACTTTGGTTCGCGAATCATCTGAAGTTTTGCACAGTTCTATTCCACGCTTCTGCTACGTGGTTTTGTCGGGGTCGACCGCCTGATCGAGATAAATCCAGAGAATTCGCGCAAACAGGGTGACAGCTGGCGCTAATGGCAGGAAAAGCACAACCGCCCAGATAACATCTTTCACAATTGTCCGGTGCGCGAATGACCAAAGCAACAGAGTGAATAGAACAATCGTGAACAGCGCCAGAGCGTAGCTGATATACATGGCGCCAAGAAAGTATCCCTCTTCGCGTTCGAACTTCAAACCACAGACAGGACAACGCTGATGCATTTTGGAGAAAAAGAAAACCGAAGAGCGGAATATCTTGCCCGCACGACAACGCGGGCACAACTGATGAAGTATGCCGCTCAGCGTGGAGGGTCGCGCGTCCATGGCCGCTCCGTCAGTGTAGCAGTGACGGCGTGCAGCTCTCCCGACGTGCTTTTGAACCAAAGAAAAGAAGATGGGGAAGCGTAAAACAGCATCGACTTCACGCGACGCGCCCGGGAATTCAGAAAGCTACCGCATGTGGCGTCGCAAGGCCAGTTCGGCAACAATCTGCACTTCTTCCATAAACGTGCGTGCCGCAGCGGATTCTGGAACCGCGGCGGACTGTACCTGTCCGCGTAACGCATGCAGCAACTCACTCGCACGCTGCATCCGATAATTCTGCAGCACTTCTTCCACGGTATACCCCGAGTAACCCGCAAGGCCCTCCAGAAGCGCCCAAACCGAGTGGCGCGTCTGGTCGAGAGCTGTTTTGAATTCCGCCAGCAGCTCCGCCTCAATGGTCTCGCCGTCCAGCGTACACTTCCCCGGCGAAAGTCGCGTGCGCGATGAAGTTAAAGTGGCTTCGAGAAAACGTAATTGTTCGACTAACTCTCCCAAATCTGCAGCAAGACGATCGCTTTTGCGATTCATAGTCGTACGCAACCCGATCCGCGAAGCGTTCGGGCCCGCTAGTAGAAACTAATTCGCGCCTCCGCAGGAAGCAACGAACCAAAGTAACGAAGGTAACTGCGTCATTTCCCCGTGCCGATTCACCTCCAAAGACGGAATCCAAAGCTGGATCTATCTCCTGTGATGTAAGTGCCACGACTCGCACAGCACGAAAACCGGCTTCTGCATCTCAGGTCAATCGATAAGAGAATGCAGTCCCGTTTGTATCGTGAGCAACATTGGGAGGAGCCACTTCAATGAAGCAACCGCATTTCCCCCACCGGTCGCCAACCACGCCTAGTGCGACTGGCTACCTCGAACGTCTCAGCAAAGCGCTCCCCGGCGCAAAAAGCCGGGCGGGCAGCAAGCTCTCGCGTGAATTCTGGCCAGAGGGTGCCAAGCTGGTGATCTCGATTTCGCTCCAATTCGAAGCCGGAGCACAGCCAGAGTCCGAATCCATCAGCCCTTTCCCCGATATTGATTCCAAGTACCCCGATTTACCTGCCGAGCAGTGGTACGACTACGGCGTTAAGGAGGGAATTCCACGCCTGCTCGACGTCTTCCAGAGAAGACGAGTGCTCGTTACTTCGCACATGGTCGGAGCGGCCGTCGATCGGAATCCGGAACTCGCGCGGGAGATCGTGCAACGGGGACACGAAGCAGCGGCGCGCGGGCAGACCTCGGCACATCAATACTCCATGACAGCCGAAGAGGAACGCGCGTCTTATCAGAGCAACATAAGAAGCATTGAGCGCGCCACTGGGACGCGACCTGTGGGCTTTAATGCCTTCTCACTTCGCAACACGCGGCACACGCTGGAAGTTCTGCAGGACCTCGGATTTCTTTATCATGTCGACGACCTCAGCCGGGATGAACCCTATCTGATTTCGGTGAGGGAAAAACCTTTTGTCGTCGTTCCCTACACAATCGGACTAAACGACCGTGTACTTTACGAGCACCGGAATTTCAGCACCGAGCAGTACGCCAGTGAACTCCGCAACGAATTCGAAATGCTCTACACGGAAGCGGAGAGCAAGCGGCGCATGATGTCGATCAGCGTGCACGATCGTGTGGCCGGACGTCCCGCACGCGCCAAAGTTTTGGAAGAATTCATCATTTACGCCCAGAGACGCCCTGGAGTTGTTTTCATGCGCAAGGATGAAATCGCGAACTTTGCGCTGTCCAGCGCAATCACGCCCCGCGAAGAGGAGACTGTTCACGCCGCCGACGCAGCGTAACAGCTGTCCGTTGCGCTTGGTCGTTGGTGGTTGGTCGTTAGTCGGTGGTCATTACTCGGTGGAACTTGATCCTCGTAACCGAGTTCTAGGGTCAGTACTAAGAATGGCGGGCCCGGAGAGGCTCGAACTTGACTCGTCTAGCAGGCGTGAGCGCAGCGGGAGCCTGCTGCCGAAATCCTGAGCGTAGCGAAGGATCTCGCGTGCAATCCGCAATGGCGGGCCCGGAGAGGCTCGAACTCCCAACCCTCGGTTCCGAAGACCGATGCTCTATCCAATTGAGCTACGGGCCCGTGCCGTGAACCAATTTACTCCGCGACGTTGATTCCATCAACGTGCCCCAAACCAGCTCGCCAAAACACTCGCGCTACTCAATATGGATCTCCTGCGCAACCCTCCACTTCACCAGCGCGCCGGCGTTGTTCTCGACCTCGAGACGGACGATTCCAGGCTCTTTGCCTTCATATTCGAAATCGTAAGTCTCGCCCACCCACACCAGTTGCTGCGCACTCTTCACCCCAGCTTGTGCTTGCGGTAGATCGGCTCCATCTTTTGCTACGGGTCGCCATTGCGCCACCCCGGCTGGTCCCGAGAGAGTGAACACCGCAGGGTTGTTCGGAGAAATGTTGATTAGTCGCAAACGATGCCGTTCTCCTTTTCGCCACTGCAGAGGAGTCGGGTTGGCATTCCCGTTCAGCATGCGTTTCCCGGTAAATTCATCTGGACCGGTGCGGCCGAGAACGAATACATGATCAGTCGCCGGATCAAACTGAGCTCCGGGCTCAAGTACGATTAATGCTCCGTAGAGTCCTCCCGCGAGTTGCGGCTCATCGTCCATGTGCGTGTGATAGATAAAAGTTCCTGCTCTCGGAGGTGTGAAGCGAGCACAAAAGGAACCTTGCGGCTCAATCGTGGGAGTGACGTTGGTACCATCGCTGCCCCACCCGACCACACCGTCGTAGTAGCTCTCCAGTTCCATGCCGTGCCAGTGAACCGAGGTAGGTTCAGAAATATGATTGATCACGGTGATTTCCGCCGGCTGGCCGCGCTCGAGTATCACCGGCGGTCCCGCGGCACCCGACACTGTTGCCGTATTGCTTCCCGCTTCCTCCAGCTGATAACCGAATCCCGCCGGTACACCGTCTTGTGCAGCACGCTCGCCCACTACGAGCCGAAGCTTTCGAACCGTGCCGTGAACAGCGATTGGGTCGCGCTTCCCCGTTATCGTGATTCCCATGACCAGCCCGGCCATGTGATTCATGCCATGTTCATGCAATCGCTCCGGGCCCGCACGGAGCGCATTAGCCACTGTCATTTCCGGCCCAAAGTGCGCCGCCAGATGACAGTGGAAGAGCCACTTCCCGGCGGTCGGCACAAAGAACGTTGACATAGTCTCACCAGGATTCAACGTCTGCGTCACCACCGTGCGCCGTTGTTCAGGAGCGAAGACGCTGTCCTGGTCTCCGTCACCCATGCTGTCAACGCGGTAATAACCCCCGTGCAGGTGCATTGGATGAAATGAATCCGTAGCGTTGATTACGCGCCAGCGGACTGGTTCACCAGCCGTGTATTCCAGCCGTTCTGTATATGGCCACGACCTGCCGTTAATAACCGGAACATCCTGGGAACGCACAACGTTTGCCTGACTTCGCCACAAGCCAATGACAAAAATGCGGTCCGCAGCCACCTCGCCCACGGGATCGACAATAAACGCGCCAGCAAGTTGACTGTCTTCACGAAAAGGACGTCCGCGATTGATCGGCCCGCCGGCATTGGCCCAATATTGATACGTCCCCGGTAGACCCGCAGAGAAACTTACCTCGCGAACTTCACCGGGCGGGACCCGAACCACGTCCTTGGAATCTCCGGGATGGGCATGCAACCCGTGCACAGTCGCCTCAGTTGCGAGCAGGTTGTGCAAGATCACGTGAATCTGAGTGCCTTGCGGAACCCGGATTAGTGGTCCAGGTACTTGCGCCTGGCTGCCCTCCTCTTGAAAAGCAAAAACTTTCATTGCAGGCGTGGAGTCAGTCTCGGGGTACCAGTTCCCTTCCCGTAAAGCGAGCCTCAGCGTGAGGACCCCATCCGCTAACTTTCCCGCAGCCAGACGGTTGTCGTTCGCCTCTATTTTTGAAACTTCTGTTTGAGCTTGGGTATAGCCTTCGCTGGCAATGAAGCAGAACCACATCAATATGGCCACGGCCATTCCGCAGCGAACAAGTTGCATTCTCAATCTGCCAATCCTCACTTTTGAACAAGGTAACGCGGCCGACCAGAAACTCTGGCCCGTAAGAACGCGTAAGAAAGAGATGTGCAATCGCCTCGCCGTTCGGAAAAAATCGCGTGCTTTTAGACGCCAGTAAGTCCTGTGTTTGTTGCGCAAGCCGCAACTCGGAGCATCAGTGCACTGGACGCGCTGCAGAAACGCTATCCCATCGATGAACCATCTATCCAGAAAGATAGCGGATCTTCGCTTCGGCACCGTGTCCAATGCCTGATCAACGGCTCCATTTCTTACTGCTTCTTCTTACTGCTTCGTATCCAGTGGATGCTTAGACTTCTCGTAAAACTCGTTTTGTAACGAGAGTGAAGCCTGATCGGCCTTGATCGCCCGAATTGCTTTGACGAGGGTGTCAATCCAATTTTGCATTTTGTATTGACCCAGCTCGCGGGTTGCAGCAGAGCCGTCGCCTGAGTAGTGCTCGGGGAAACGCGCATACCACCAGATTCCTGTGTAGACGGTGTCTGGCAAATTCAAGCGCTTCTGGTCGGCGCCGGATTCCTGGCTCGCCCGATCCATGTGCACCAGATCGGGACGCGCAATCAACATTGAGGACGTCTCCGATTCTCCGGCATGCATGTCCATCGTGGTCTTCTTGGGAGGTCCACCCGGAGGAGGTTCCACCAGGCCGAATACGTAAACCACATAATCGTGCGGCGTATCGAGTTGCGTTTGAGCGAAGTACGGAAGAAGGCTTTCGTTGCCACCGTGGCCGTTGACGATCACAACCTTCTTACACCCGTTTCGTGCCATTTCATCGGTGGTTTCCTGCAAAAGGCGCAGCTGCGTTTCGCGGCTATAAGCGAGTGTCCCAGGCTCATGCTTGGCTTCGAAAATTTGGCCAAAGTAATATTCCGGAAACACCAGCGCATATTCCTGCTCGGCAGCATGCAGCGCGGCATGACGTACATCCAGCAGATCCGTCCCCAACGGCAGGTGCGGCCCGTGCTTCTCGACGATGCCAAACGGCAGCAGACACGTACCCTGCGACTGCTTGATGCCTTGGACAAAATCAGCCGCAGTCAACTCCTCCCAATGAACGGATAGTTTCGTTTGTGCCAGGACTGGGATACTGCTGATCCACAAAAATAGAAAAGCGAGGCGAGAAAGAGATTGAGATTTCATAGCGCGCGGATTGTAACACTCCGCGCATTGAAGAATCAGCGGTTTAGAGACGGTGTTGTCATGTTACCGTCGTTACCTTCGTGTTTGCTCGGGGCGCGATATGATGCGGCAGAGGGGCTGTTCATGAAGAAACCGTCGGTTCTGGTCTCGCTTACCACCAAGGACAACGACTACCAACAAGAACAGGCAGCGGCCGCTGAGCAGACCGCCCGGCGTTTAGGCGTCGATTTGCAGATTCTATTCGCCGACAATGATGCCATTACGCAGAGTCAGCAGTTATTGAAAGTCATCCAAACGACTTCCGGACCCCGCCCCGATTTCATCGTATTCGAACCAGCAGGGGGCACTGCATTGCCCCAGGTGGCGCGTGCTGCTGCTGCCGCCGGAATGGGTTGGGTCGTCGTAAATCGCGACGTCGAATACATCAGTGACTTGCGCCGGAGCTATCGCGTTCCCATTTTTGCCGTTACCTCAGATCATGAAGAAGTCGGCAGACTTCAGGGACAACAGTTGGCGGCGCTTCTTCCCAGCGGAGGTTCCATTCTTTATATTCAAGGTCCAGCTGAGAGCTTGGCCGCCAAACAGCGCAGCGCCGGCATGTATGAAACCAAGCCGGTCAACATCCAGCTGAAGATCATGAAAGCCCAGTGGACGGAAGAGAGCGCGTACAAGACCGTCAGCTCCTGGCTGCGCTTATCAACCTCGCACGAAACACACATCGATTTGGTTGCCGCCCAGGATGACTCCATGGCGCTCGGCGCCAAAAAAGCATTTCAGGACCATACGACCGGGCCGTCGAGAGATCGATGGGTGAGCTTGCCATACACAGGCTGCGATGGATTGCCGAAAACAGGACAAGCATGGGTTCGCAGCGGCCTGCTGACTGCGACCGTCGTGATTCCCCCCAACACCGGTCAAGCCATCGAGATGGGCGTGCAAGCTATGCGCACGGGAACCATGCCGCCCGAACGCTCAATCACGGCTGTAAGTTCATTTCCTACGATAGAAACCCTCGCCACCAATCAGCGCGAAAGAAATCGGTTACTAAAAACCACCAGCGCCGGATCCTAGGCTGCGAGCACTTCCGTCTCGGCGGACAGAGTCCGACTGAACACTCCGTTACCCCACGTTGTCCTTTACAGAATTGACCTTATGGCAGCCGAGTCGCTGCGCCCCTAAGCTCGTAGATCGGAAATGAGTGTGCGTTAGGAGGCAAACATGAGATCGATCCAACTGACATTGGCAATGCTGCTCGCACTGATAGTTGGCGTTGCCTGCTCCAATCGAGCCAATACCGCGTCCGTCGGCGATAGCGTCAAGAAGGCTTTGGAGCAAGCCGACCTGAAGGACGTTACCGTTAGCGAGGATAAGGACAAGAATACGATCACTCTGGGCGGGAAGGTGCACTCTGAGAATGCGAAGCAACAGGCTAATGAAGTCGCCCAGGCGGCTGCTGGTACTCGGATTGTAGCCAACGAAATTAGCGTTCAGCCTGTCGGAGAAGAGTCGGCTGCCAGAAACATCGCCTCCAATGTCGATGATGCGATTGAGAAAAACTACAAAGCGGCCCTGATCTCAAAGGGCTTGGATAAGGAGAGCATCCGCTTCAATGCTAAAAATGGGGTGATCACTCTCAAGGGTCACGTCAAGTCTCCGCAGACGAAGCAGGAGGCGCAGCAGATCGCCACCAACATCCCGAACGTGCAGCAGGTTCTCAACGAACTGGAAGTTAGACGCTAGCAGGTCCGTTGCTGAGCTGAGGCCGGATCTTCGGATCCGGCCTATTCTGTCTGCGCCGTCCTCATTAGCTGACCCGGAAAGACGCCGCTTTGCTGGCGACGAAATCTCGAAGCGTAAGCTCAAGTCCGCCAAATTCCGCGTGATCATTGTTTCCGACACAGAATGCGACGTCGAGCGTGTCACCCGGCAGGAGCTGAGCCTGCATCACTTGCTCAGCCATGCGCCAGCCCATTGCATCGTACGTGATCGAACGCCTCCAGTTTTCACCGCTCTTGGTTCCGATGTTCTTCTCCGCTGCCCCTGTTCCGTTTGCCAGGCCAAGCTTCAATTTGACATGCTTTTCCTTCACGCACCGTGGCGGTTGCGCAAGACGGACCGATCTCGCTACGAAAATCGGTTCGGGATTTCCCATCCCGAAGGGTTCGAGCTGGCGTAGCGCATCAAAGAGATCGGGCGTTACCTGGTCCAGGCTGATTTCGCAATCGACGTCAAGAATAGGCTCGAAATCTGCGCTGGTGAGCCGTTCGCGAGCGTAGTTATCCAGGTGAGTTCGTAATTCCGCTACTCGCAACGAGGGCAAAGAGAAGCCGACTGCGTGGGCGTGTCCGCCGAAGCGGTTAAACAGACCAGCACACGACTCCAGGGCATCAAGCAGATGAAAGGCCCGAATGGAACGGCCCGAACCGTGGGCCTCGTCGCCATCCAGTGAAAGTATCAATGCGGGGCGCCCGTAGCGCTCAACCACACGCGTCGCTGTGATGCCAATCACGCCCCGGTGCCACCCTTCCCCATCCACCACCATGCAGAAGCAATCGCGCAGCGCAGGATCCTGCTCGAGGCGTTTCTCGATCTGGTCGAGGATAAGGCGCTCTTCGTCCTGGCGCTCGCTGTTGAGCTGATCAAGCCGGGCGGCCAATTCGCGCGCACGCGCCGGCTCCTTCGCGCTGAAAAGTTCAATGACGTCTCGCGCAACATCCATTCGGCCCGCAGCGTTGAGTCGCGGTGCGATCCGGAATGCAACTTCACCCGAGGTCAGACCACGCGATCCCGGCAGATCGGACACCTCCAGCAACGCCTTCAGGCCAGCATTGACCGGGCTCCGCAAAGCCTCGAGTCCCAGCTTCGCGAAAATGCGATTTTCCCCAGTCAGCGGAACAGCATCGGCAATCGTGGCAATCGCCACTACCTTCATGAACGACATCAGAAGCCGGGACCGATCCGGACGGTCGAGACATTTCTCCATGAGCGCCTGAGCCAGCTTGAATGCGACCCCGCAGCCACACAGAGCTTTGCAGGGATAATCGCAGCCCGCTTGATTAGGATTCAGAACGGCAACCGCGGCGGGAATTCCCTCCTGCCCGGGCAGATGATGATCGGTAACGATCAGGTCAACACCCAGGCGGCGAGCAGTTTCGGCCGCGGTAAAAGCCCGGATGCCGGTATCCACGGAGATGATCAGACGCACCCCGGCCGTAGCCGCGCGCTCGATGATGTCATCCTTCATGCCATAGCCTTCCCGGATCCGGTGTGGAACGTGGAAATCGGCCGTACCCCCGCAAAGTTCAATGGCAGTTTTGAGAATGATGATGGCAGTTGTGCCGTCGACGTCGTAGTCGCCGTAGATCAGGATCTCTTCCTTGCGCGCAATCGCCGCCGCAAGGCGCTCCACTGCCGCTTTCATGCCACTTAGCGCATAGGGCGAGTGCAGATGCTCCAGCGAGGGCCTGAGAAAACGCTCGGCATTCTCGGCGTCGTTGATACCGCGGAGAACCAGTAGATGTGCAAGCGTTAAGGAGTTCTGTGGCAGCGCCGAAGCCAAAGAACGAACCTGCAGCGGATCAGCGGACTTAAGCAACCAGCGCATGCGCGGGGAGAGTTGATTCTAAATGGAAGATCCGCTGAAAAGAAGCCCGTCCATTCTGCGGCCTCAGTGTTCATCGTCCTGGTCCGGTTCGTCGATGGGAATCCCGCCAAAATCGTCGGAAACTTCCACCAGACGCTGGTACCGGTCGTACCAGTCGGTGCTCGTCTCGTAGAGCAGAATTGTGCCTTGATAAAGCAGCCCGAGTTGCAGGAAGCCAGTTTTGCCGACATAGGTGCGCAACCATCGCGCATCTTCCATATCTTCATCACTGGTGAACTGGCTGTTGCCTAGCCGCTGTACCAACTCATCCAGCTCGGTGCGGTTCAGCACGGAGGCGTGCATGGTGAGGAACGGCGCGCCTGTGTCTTTGGCCCGTTCCACAAACTCTTTCCAGCCATCTGGATTGTCGCCCGAGTCCCACATGATGCACTGCACTTCTTCGTAGTTGACGAAGCCATGAAAACGACGCATGCCATGGCCTTCGATGAAGGCGATCATGTCGTCTTTCAGAGTCGAGAGATCGTCAGTCTTTGCGCACATAGGTGTCGGCGTAATCGGTTATTGTAAGCCTTTTCCTACCCCATTTGGAATTGCGGCACACCTCACTCCGGCAACGCTCGTTCGCAAAGCCGCAGAGAAGCGTGTGTTAAACTAATTTTTCGCACAATACAAACGATTCGCGCATGCTTCTTTCTAAAGAATATGTGGGCTACCTGGCCCGCGAAGTCAGCAAAAAGCTGATATCCGGCGAGTTCATCGAGACCAAAAATCCGGCTGCCGTCACTGAACGCGTCCACAGCGCTATGCTCGAGGAGTTCTCACTCGAAGACCGCATCAACGACGAAGTGCGCGTCATCCTCGAAGCTTACTCCGACGAAATGCGCAGGAGCGGCGCTAATTATCAGGAGATGTTCAAGAAGGTGAAAGGCGAGTTGGTGCGTAAATACAAGGCGGTCTTGTGAGAATCAGCCGGGACAAGGTCAACAAGGTCGCTCACGTCGTTTCCGATGCGCTGGCCGAGATGGACCAGGTTGATTTCCTGGAGGATCGCAACTCAATTCGTCTCGAAATCCGCCGGCTCATGGAAGAACTCCTCAACCAGGAAGCTAGAATCGACCAGTCGGCGCGGCAAAAAATCGAAAGTCAGCGGCGAACCATTCTGGAAGGCAGCCAGGAGTGGGACATTCTCTACCGCAAGTATTACAACGAAGAAGTTAAGAAGCTGGGTATCTAGAAACTTCCCACACTCCCGCGGTTGCCTCCGTCATAAGCCTTCTAAAATCTCCGGCATGCATCGCAGAACTGCGTTCCAAAAGAAAAGCCCCGCATTCACGCGAGGCCCTGCGAGTTATGCGCCCCCTAGGCGGCCCGGCCAAGGGCCTTGGTCAATCGGGTGCGATACTCTTTTCGCTTGCGTCGTATTTCGCTGTGAGCTGAACTCGGGACCCAGTTTTTGCGTAGCACACGGCGTCGTTCACGCCGGCTTCCCACAGTGCCACGACTGAAGACCGAAGCCAGAGTCTTTTCCCCCATCAGCGAGTGCCATCCGCTACCTGCGCTGATGTCGAACACTCCGATGTAGCCTCCCGTTAGAAGTTGAAAGGGCTGCGTAATCTTGTTTTGTTGGTCAAATTGGGTCGAATTCTTCTTCCGGAAGCTCTCAAACCAGGACGGATAGACGAAGTCCGATACCTCTACTCCGTCGACTTTGTACGCGTACTCGTCAGCCTCGCAAGCGTCGCAGACCTCGTATGCGTATAAGCTACCCGCCGTATCAGAGGTCTGCACAAAAGCAGTGAGGTTGATATCGGGATCCCCCAGCATCTCGAGTAACTCATGGCTGGCAGTCACCGTCCAATTGCTTCCGAATTTCATGTCAGAACCGGCAAACACCTTGCCCAAAGGAAGGCCCTCGGAAGTTATGTCGTGATAACCAAGAGCATTCGCCTGGTCGGAATCATCGAGCATCACCAGCCACCAACTACTTGTATCGGGATCGCCGGCGCTAGGAACGAACGTGAGCTTCGCGTCGACGCCCCATATCGGATAAAAATCCTGAGTTACCTGTTTCTGCAGGACGGGAACAACGTCACTTACCTGTTGGTCAGTTAAGACTGTGCTGGAATTAATTACGGAAATCTGGATAGGCATTCGGTTTCTCCTTGGACTTAGAATTCGGAGAACGCCAGGGAAGGTGCGACTCTTGGTGAAAAGCCTATACCCACAATGCGATGGCTTCAAGGAGCATTTATGCACAGCCGAGATGGCCGCGCTGCACACAGCAGTTCAGCATGAAAGGTCAGATATAAGCGTTAGTGGCCGCCGCCCAGCTCTCGAACAATGTTATTAACGAATGATTTCGCGTCGCCAAACAGCATGAGCGTTCGGTCCAGGTAATAAAGAGGATTATCAATACCTGCGAAGCCGGGACTCATACCGCGTTTGATCACCATCACTGTCCGCGCTTTATCGACATCGAGTATCGGCATTCCATAAATCGGGCTAGACGCATCGTTGCGAGCCGCCGGATTGGTGACGTCGTTAGCACCAATCACGAGCGCAACATCGGTCTGAGGAAAATCACCGTTAATCTCTTCCATGTCCATCAGGCGGTCGTAAGGGATGTCGGCTTCAGCCAGGAGAACATTCATGTGGCCCGGCATGCGGCCCGCCACCGGATGGATTGCGAAACGCACATCAACGCCGCGCTTCGTCAGACTGTCGTAGAGTTCGCGGACTTTATGTTGTGCTTGCGCCACCGCCATGCCGTAACCGGGAACTACAACCACCTTATTGGCCGCACTTAGAATTGCTGCCGCCTCTTCCGCCGTAGCGCTGCGAACACTTTTAGCTTCCTGGCCGCCCGCCGCCACCGTTTGCACCTGTCCAAAGGCTCCGAATAAAACATTCGTGAACGATCGATTCATGGCCTTCGACATAATGATGGAAAGGATCAAGCCTGAGGATCCGTCCAGCGCGCCCGCAATGATCAGCAACTTGCTGTTGAGAACAAACCCCATCGCTGCGGCAGAGAGTCCGGCATACGAGTTCAGCAGGGAGATGACGGTCGGCATGTCCGCGCCGCCAATCGGAATCACCAGCAACACACCAAATATCAGTGCGATCAGCACCATCAACGGGAATAGTTGCTTAGCTTCGGGATGAAGCACCAGCCAGACCGCCAACACGACCGCGGCTCCCATCAGCAGGAAATTGACGAGATTCTGCCCCTTGTAGGTCAGTGGACGCTGCGGAAGTATCTCCTGCAGTTTGCCTGCTGCCATCAGACTGCCGGTGAAAGTCAGTCCGCCGAGGATCACCTCCATAGACAGAACCGCCATCATGAATGGAGCAACACTCGGACTCCTGAGGTAGAACTCAGCCGTGCCAACCAGGGTCACGCAAAGAGCGCCAAAGGCATGACTCAGCGCAGTTCGCTGCGGCACGGCCGTCATCTGCACGCGTCCGAGCGGCACACCGATGATCGTCCCCAGCACGAGCGAAATCAGGATCCACTTGTAATCGACGATGCCATGGTGCAGCAGGGTGCCGGCTATCGCCAGGACCATGCCTATTTCACCGGCCCATACGCCATGACGCGCCGTCGTCGGTGAACTCATCCATTTTAGTGACAGGATGAAGAGGACGCTGGCGATTAGGTAAACGATTTCGATTACATACTGGCTGCCGGCAAATTCGTTCATGGTTTTGTCGGCCGGCTGGATTTGAACATCTTCAGCATGCGATCGGTGATCATGAAGCCGCCCACAACGTTGCTGGTGGCGGCGACCACCGCGATGCTTCCGAGCACGGTCGAGAGCGTGCTCTTATGTTCCCCGACCAGTACGATCGCACCGACAACGGCGATCGCGTCCAACGCGTTGGTTAGAGACATCAGCGGAGTATGCAATAACGGCGACACGCGGCGGATAACTTCAAACCCGATGAACGCCGCCAGCATGAAGATAAACAGCGCGTCGATCAAGGAACCCATCTTCTCTCCTCAGAGCTCGTGCAGTGCTATGTGCCTTGCGTAACCAGGGCTGGAAGCGAAAAGAATTCGCGTACTCGCTGATTCACCACTTCACCTTCTCGGGTCAGAAGAGTTTCACGAATGATTTCGTCATTAAGATCCAGTTGAATCTTGCCGTCCCGGAACAAATGCGTAAGAAATGCCGTGACATTACGCGCATACATTTGGCTCGCGTGATAAGGCACACCGCTGGCCAGATTGATCGCGCCAATGATAGTGACCCCGTGCTTCACAATCGTCTCCCCGGTCTGAGTCAGTTCACAGTTGCCTCCACGCTCGGCGGCGAGATCGAAAATCACTGATCCCGGAGCCATTCCCTTCACCATGTCTTCGGTTACGAGGATGGGAGACTTCTTCCCGGGAATGACAGCGGCTGTAATAACAACATCGCTTTCCTGCACTACCCGTCCTAGTAGCTCGCGCTGACGGTTATAGAAAGATTCATCCTGCGCCGTCCCGTAACCGCGCGCGTCTTGCGCATCTTTAGCCTCGATCGGAAGCTCAACAAAGCGCCCCCCAAGGCTTTGGACCTGTTCTTTGGCTGCGGGGCGAAGATCGTACGCGGAAGCCACTGCTCCGAGGCGCCGGGCAGTGGCGATGGCCTGCAAGCCTGCCACTCCCGCGCCAATGACAAGCACGCGAGCCGGCGTGATCGTTCCTGCCGCGGTAGTAAGCATGGGAAAAATGCGCGGCAGAGTCTCGGCCGAGACCAGTACCGCCTTATAGCCACAGATCGTCCCCATGCTGGAAAGAGCATCCATGCTCTGCGCGCGCGTTGTACGGGGTATCAGTTCCACGGCAAAGGATGTCACTCCGGCATTGGCAATCTCCTGCGCGACCTCGATTGAACCTAGCGGGCGCAAAAAGCCGACCAGCACCTGGCCCCGGCGCATGAGTGCAAGGTCTTCTCGCCCGTTGAAGTCATTCGAGCCATAGCACAGAACCTGCACGATAACCTCAGCCTGCTCGAAAACCTCGGCTCGCGCGGGAACAATCTTCGCTCCCTTATCTGTGAATTGAACATCCGGGTAGCCCGCCTCGACGCCTGCATTGGCCTCAACCAACACGTCAAATCCAGCCTTGACTAGGCTCGGGATCACCATCGGAACCAAGGCGACTCGTCGTTCGCCTGGGTAGGATTCTTTCGGCACTCCAATGATCACAGCATGTTCCTTTCGGATGTGTCAGCCGAGTGCAGCTGTTTTGGCCGACTGCATGGAATCTTAAAC
>Ga0207657_10003701_pt1 | contig 16257 bp, 15 predicted proteins | sample KBSC33metaG_FD_184316 | JGI IMG/M metagenome (GOLD analysis project Ga0207657, IMG submission 184316) | Corn rhizosphere microbial communities from Kellogg Biological Station, Michigan, USA - KBS C3-3 metaG (SPAdes) (version 2) | ecosystem: Host-associated > Plants > Roots > Rhizosphere > Soil ... | reverse complement strand
TTTTTACTTCCGTGTCTTCCGTGTGTTCCGTGGTGTTAACCCACGAACACCCCGCCGGTGAACCCGGGGAAGGCGTCGAAGTCCTGGAACGCCGGCGGGGTCCCGGCCGCGGCCAGGTTCTTGCCCAGGTAGCTCGTCACCCGGCTCCCGGCCCCCAGGGTCGTGGTGACGGTATGTCCGCGGGTCCAGACGATTGGCATGGCCGGGTTGTTGATGTCCTGGTCGGTGCCTTGAGATGTCTTTTTAGAGCGATGAGCGGGCGGGGCCTTTGGGTCGAAGCTCGTTAGGACGAGTCCTCGGAAGAGGATTTGTGCGTCAGCAGGCGGATGAGCTTCGTAGACGTCGGTCGTGCCGAAGAGCTGGTCGACGCCAATGAGGATTGGGTGCTTGCTGTTGGGCTCGGGGAGGCCGAGAGTCGCTTCTTTTCCGTGCTCTCCCCAGTGGCTGACCCATGTTTCGCCGAGGCCTTGCTTGCCGAAGCCGCCGGGCCAAGTCGTGCTGCGCCAGCCGAAGTCCTTGTAAGAGCTTGCCGAGTCGGGTGGGTAGTCGAAGGCGTGGGTGCTGGTACGAAGAGCCAGGATCGGCCGGCCAGACTTGTAGTAATCGACGAAGTGCTTCATCTGGTCGTCGGGCCAATGGCGGAAGCGGAGCTGCATGACGCAGAGGTCAGCTTTGTCGAGAGCTTCGATCCCAGGTTCGTTCGCTTGCTCGTTTGGATCAATTTCGCCCTTGCGGTTCAAGGAGAAAAGGACGATGCACTTGAATCCGTGCCTTACCGCAAGGATTTTGGCGAGCTGGGGCAGGCCCTCTTCGGAGCGGTATTCCTCGTCTCCGGCGAGTAAGACGATGGTTTTGCCTTTGCCTGCGCCGTGAGAGCCCTCGTTGGTCAGGGGCTTTTGTTGTTGAACGGCTAGGAAGGCGGCGAGGAGTAACATTTGTTTCGAGGAGTTACGGTGTCTGGGTATTTACCCGCACGCTTCTCGGCCAAGGTCTTCCCCCTATCGCAAAAACCACCGCGATAGGGGGAAGAATGATCCGTTCTTCGGTGTTCGATTCCATCACCTCCATGGCATCGGCTTTAGCTTGAATTGCCTCGCAAGGTCGGCCTGGTCGATCATGTGTTCACCCGATTCGGTGTTCCCGGGTGGCAGGATGGTCTGGACCTTCGGGGGTGTGGTGAGCTCGACAATCTGGATGAATGTGCCTCGGTTTCGGAGCGGAATGCCGGCTGCGCCCGGGACGGCGATCTCGTCTGGGCGGATCGTGAGCTTGACCGCTGCGGCGCGTTTAGCGGCTTCGCTGGCGAGGTCCGCCGGCTTACGGCCGTCAAGGAAGTCTGTCCTCGTTTTGCCTTCCAGAGCTCGGAGCATGAGGGTCGGCTGGAGAGCGGTGGAAAAGAGGGCTTCACTCATCATCGTGCCGAGCTTCGGCTCGAAGAGTAGGTGGCGGAGCGCTGCGAGCCAGGCTCGGTAGAGCGGCCACTCTGGCGAGGTCTTGAGGCCGTCGAAGTTCGGGAAGTTTGCCGCAGCGTATGCTCGGAAGAAGGGCCAGGTCTCGTCTCGCGTTGCGATGATGTGGGTGGTTTCGCGCAGGTCTTCACTGCTTAAGTTGGACTTGTCGAGCGCTCGGCGAATCTCCTGGACGTGGTCGATGGCTCCCCAGACTGGGGTGTCTTGATTAGGCCACCACTCTGCTGGTTTGTTGTTCCAGTTGGTGAGAAGGCCTCCCTTTGCGTTTCGGACGTGGGGCATGGCTTCCTTCGGCACCATGCCGCGCCAGTCGTTTTCTTTCGTGGCGAGAGTTGGGATGCGTGGGTCGAGGCCCGGTGCGCGGTTAGGGACATCACCGGCATAAACATATCCCGTTTCGCCGTGACGCGTCGCGTAAAAGAAGTTGAAGCTCATTGGCGCTTTGTGGATGGCGCTTTCGATCTGGTCGGGATTCCCAGCCTTGTACAAATCAAGGACCGCCTCCATCATCTTCATCTCACGCATTGCGTAGGCTGAGCGACGGGAGAAGAGATGCTTCTTGGATGAAAGCACGACGGGGCCGCGGATCGTGCGAAGTTGCTCTACGGCTTTTGCGGGCTCACCCTTAATTGGAATGTCAAACTTTTCACGCGTGAAGCTTAACTTATCTGAGCCGAACTTATACTTATCTGTACCGGACTTCTCGAATACCAACACGTCGTCGGTGTCGGCAACTCCGGAAGTGAGACCCCATGCGAAGTTCTTGGTACACCCGATAGCGATCCCTGGGACGCCTGGGATGTCGATGCCCGTGACCTCGAGTCCGGGAGCATGGATGGCCATTTCGTGAACGACGCTTGGATTCGAAAAGCCCATTTGTGGGCCGGAGAGGAGAAGGGCCTTGCCGGTGGCCGAGCGTTTTGGTGAGACGACCATCGCGTAGCTGCCGACCTTGAACGGGGCTCCCAGAGTCTCCGCGACGAGTGTTTCGGTCGGTTTGTCTATTGCGCGGAGGGCGGGGAGAAGTTCAAGGAGCGTGAGGTCTGGGAGAGCCGCCAGTTGCTTTTCGGATTGCTCTCGGGTGGCTTGGGTGAAAAATTTGGCTCCTTTGCGGGTGTCGTCCTCGGGGAGCACGGTTGTGGGCGCATCGGAGTCGTTCCACCAGCCGAGGTCGTCGAAGACGTCTAGGTAAGGCGTTGGGCGTTGGGCGCTGGGCGTTGCGTTGGGGCGGTTCTTGAGGTATTGGAGAGCTGCCAGGTTGCGGAGTTGGCCGGAGGCGCCGCTGCCGAAGCGCTGGTTTAGGGAAATGGAGATTGCGACTGAGTCGGTGATTTCCCACTTGGTCGGTGTGAAGTTGTTAGCCGCATATCCGCCGGGGAGTTTGCCTTGTTCGCTCGCTTCTTCGATCCAGGCGTTTACGCCATCTGCGTATCGTTCAAGTGCTTTGCGGGCGTCGAGCCGAAGCTCCTTGTACTGTTGCTCCAGCTCGGCGCGGGTGTAGGCGAGGCGTAGCGCTTCGGTGTCCGATTCAACGTATTTGGGGCCGAGGACCTCGGAGAGGCGTCCCCGGGCCACCCGGCGGGACATTTCCATCTGCCAGAGCCTGTCTTGGGCGACGGCGTAGCCGGAGAGGAACCAGGCTTCGTCTTCGGACGCTGCTTGGATGTGGGGCACGCCGTAGCCGTCGCGAACGATCGCGGTGGGTGGATTATGGGTCACAAGGAGTGGGATCGCCAGCGCAAGCAACATGTGCCGAGGCTACCCTTCGAAGGGCGGAAGGGAGGACTGGCGGACGAGACGTCCCGCGCTCCATGACTAGGGCAGGAATCGCCGGCTGCCGCCGAGCGGTTTGTTGCTCGATAGCAAGCCTCCGACCACGAGAACCACGCCTACGACGACGGCGACGATAAGCAGCGACTTTATAATCGCGCTGATCACATAGAACGCCACGACTGCGGCGAGGATCGTCAAACCGAGCTTTAGACTTCCGGACATTTTTCTCCAGTGTAGACGTCTTCGACGCCCACACCTACTTTAACTCCATTCCATGCTGCACGTTCAAGTCCAGGGACCTTTGGCCTTGGGAGGGCGAGCAGGCAACAGGCAGCAGTAAGTAGCCGGCAGTGTCCTGCGCAGCCCCTCCGCTTCGACAGGCCAGGATTACCAGGCGTAGTGCTCGGGAGCGGGCTTGTAGCCTGGGAAGATCTCGTCGATCTTGGTGAGCGTCTCTGCACCGAGGCTGATGTCGAGTGAGGTGACGTTCTCGTCGAGCTGCTGCATGGTTCTCGGGCCTATGATGGGGGCCGTCACCACTGGCTGGTGAAGGAGCCACGCCAGCGCCACGTCGGCAGGTCGGTTGCCGAGCTCGCCGCAGAGGGCCTCCCACTTCTCGAGCTTGTCTCGGTGCTTTTCGATTTCCTTCTGCTGGAACTCGCTGGCTCGCCGGCCCTCGCTAGCTTTTTGGAGTGCGCCGCCGAGGAGGCCGCCACCCAACGGGCTCCAGGGGATGATGCCGAGACCGTAAGACAGACACGCGGGGACGACCTCCAGCTCAATCATTCGCTCCAGCAGGTGGTACTTGGATTGCTCGCTTACGAGGCCAAGGTTATGGCGAGCCTTGGCGGCTTCGTTTGCCTTGGCGATATCCCAGCCGGCGAAGTTGCTTGAGCCGACGTAAAGGATCTTGCCTTGCTGCTTGAGCACTTCCATGGCGCCCCAGATCTCGTCCCATGGCGTGTCACGCTTGATGTGGTGCATCTGGTAAAGGTCGATGTAGTCGGTCTTCATCCGGCTGAGGGAGCCCTCGACCGCCTCGCGGATGTGCTTTGCGCTGAGGCCGTTCTGGTTGGGCCACTCACCCATCTTGCCGTAGAGTTTGGTCGCGAGAACGACCTTCTCGCGTCGTTGACCTCCTTGGGCAAACCAGTTGCCGAGGATCTGCTCGGTCCAGCCTTCACCCACCTTCCAGCCGTAAACGTCAGCGGTGTCGAAGAAGTTGATCCCGTGCTCAAGGGCTTTGTCCATGATGGCGAAGCTGTCGGGCTCGGTGGTTTGCGGGCCGAAGTTCATAGTGCCGAGGCAAAGGCGACTGACGCTGAGGCCGGTACGGCCGAGGTTCGTGTACTGCATGGGCATGGCTTGGTTCTACCGCGCGTGGGGGCTGGTCGTCGGCAGGGTAGCGAGAATCGCGAGACGTGAATCGTAAATCGCGGAGGATGGATCAGACAGCCTGCTGACGCGACGGATCGCGTCCCAATCGTTACACGATTCGGGAGTGTCGTATTTCGGCGAGATACGCGTCGTTTGCAGGCAAGGGGGTTTCGGCGACGTGCCGCCAGAAGGGGAAGAGTGCGAGCAGGGATTCTTCCGCGGCTTTGAATTGCTTTGGCGGCTCGTCCAGTGGCACCATCTTGTCGAGACCGTAGAGGATTTCGGCTCGGACGCGATAGCGATCTGTGTAGGAAACGGCGGCAAAGTCGCTCACGTAGCCTCCGGCGTGGGGAGAAAGGAAGGGGTCGCCTTCGGTCAGGGGTTCGTCGCTCACGATGCATCGGTCGAGTTGTGGGAAGAAGCCGGTCTCTTGGAGGAGCCGCACTTGGGCCCAAACCATCGCTACCAAAGGACGCTCGTGGTGTTCAAGTTGGGCAAGGGAAACCTGCAGCAATTCGAAAGCTTCGGGGAAAGGCTGCTCGTATGGGCAAACTGCGGCATAAAGCTCCACGAGTGCCAAAGCCAGGCTGAGGCGCTCGAAATCCATCCGAAGCCCTCGAAAGCTGCTCATCGGCTGGGCTTGGGTGATAAAGGCGGTGTGCTTTCCCTCTGCGATCGACAGTCTCGCTACGGTGAGGGGGTCGGAGATTCCGGCAAGACGGGAGGCGGCTTTGCGCGCCCCCTTGGCGACCACGTCCATTTTGCCGGACTCTTCCGTAAGGATGGTGAGGCGACGGTCGGTCTCGCCGACGTCGCGGCGTCTCAGAACAATGCTGTGGACGGTGCGCTCGGGCACGCTTGGAATGATGACCTATTGGGTGATGAGGTGATGAGGTGATGAGGTGATAGGAGACGTCAGTCGAAGGGAATCTCACGTCAGTTTGGTGAGATCCCTTCGTTGTGCAGCGCCGCTCCGGTCGGGTGACGGCGCTCGAGCTACCTTCCGAGAATGTGATGGGTCAGCCACTCCATCCAGATAAAGTACATCTGATCGATGAGGAGCGAGAAGCGCATCATGACCGTGGAGCCGAAGATCGCGCCGAAGCCGACCATCAGGAGCCAGCGACCGGACAGACTCATCGATTTCACCAGCCGGTTCTTCGCTTCAAACGAGAACAGGAAGTAGGCTATGACGCTGAGCAGGGTGAAGACGAAGACGATATTGGAGATCGCCTGCGACGGATACACCTGCGCCCGCAACTGCTCGAGCTGGCCGCTCGACGGGTTTTGGATGTACGGCACCGTGAACGATGAGGTCGTGTTCGGGAGCAACGGCCGGATGGAGCTGCTGATCTGCGGTCCATAGCGGTTCCACCAGACTTGGACCTGCTGCCCGGCCCAGAGACCGAGGATGATGCCGATGGGAACGCGGCTGATCCAGTTGTGCTTGCGCGAGAAGACGAAGTAGCCCATCAGGCCGATGGGAAGCAGCAGGGCGTAGGCCCAGTATCCGGGGTTGCCTGCTTCACCGCCCGTGGGGACGGAGCCGACCATCTTGTCCCACCAGCTTTCCTTGAGGGTCTCGGTCCAGAGGGCGACGATCGCGTAGCCCACGGCGAGGCCGAGGAAGATGTGCTCCCAGAAGCGATAGAACTTGTTCTCCCGGTAGAGAACGGAGTAGAGGCCGATGGTGGCGATCACGCCGAGCGTTAGCTTAAGGGTGTCGTAGTTGAGGACCATTTAAGCTTTCCCCTTGCGAGAAATCATCATGCCAACATTGCCCACAATCACCGCTACGATCAGCAGCGCCAGTGCGAAGTGGAGCGTTGGGTAATAGAGCTTTCCGCGACCGAAGTTGACCTGTCCCTTAAAGGTCCCGTCCATGAGCGTCTCCATGTCGTACACGCCCTTCAGGCCTGCGCAGAGGCCGTTCAACTGGCGAGAGTCGTAGTAGACCGCGGTCTCGGGGCCCATGACGCCGGTGACCATCATTCCGAGGGGCAGGCCCTTACCGGATAGCCGCTCGATCGTCACCGTTGAAGTCTGCGTACCTGTAACCAAGATCAGCATCTTGAAGTCGGTGAGTGTCTTTATGTCCTTCAGGACTGGTGAGCTCAGAGCGCTACCTAGTGTGCCGTCTGGCTTCACGTCCTTCTTGCTGCCGAAGGCCTTGGTGGGGTCGGCGGCGATGAGGTTTGCTGTGGCTTCTGCGTTCGGGAAGAAGCCAAGTGAGACCCAATCGTTCCAGCGCTCCACGCCCTTGCCGCCGTGCTTCTTTTCGTCTTCGGAGAGCATGACGATCTCGTCGCGTGCGACCTCCGGAGCTTGCGGGTCGGCGGTGGTGTAGACCGCGAACTTGATGCCTTTCCGCATGAGGATTCGGATCAGAGCGTCGAACTCGCCGCCTGTTTCCCCGCGAGTCGAGACTGTCCAGTCTGAGCCGACGAGCACGGTAGAGCCTGCGGGTAGGGAGTTGAGAGCGTTGAAGAGGTCCTTTGCGGCCTGGGTTGGCTCGTTCGGCACAGGAATGTTGAAGAATAGCGGCACCGAGGTACAGATCACAAGGATCAAGTACAGGATGCCCCGCGGAAGCGATTGGAGCTTCTCGCCCAGAGACTTGGGTGTGGTTGGATCGGGAGTAGCCATTACGCTGCTGAAGCTCCTCCTCGCTCGAGACTCAGCCAAAGGCGAAGTCCCATTGCGAGCGCGCCGATGCCCACGCCGAAGTCGATGCCTCGGATCGCGGGTGTCTGCACGTTTTGGTTAATCCACTTGTAAATCTCAGTGAGACTGAAGTTGCCAGCGATGCCGCCCGTTGTTGCTCCGGGAATATGCGCCACCGCGTTGTTCCACTCGTAAGCCACGATGCCCATGAGGGAGAAGATGACTATGAGCGCGGTCGAGAGCAGAATTGTCGCTTCCACCGATCGTATGCGGAAGGCTCGGTAGGCGGCTGACAGTATGTAGAAGGCGATGACCGAGAACATCGCGGCATCCATCTGCTGCAGCAAGCCGTTGAAAAGCAGATCGTTCGCGAATTGCCAACTTCCCCAGTTTGAAGGCAACTCCAGCTTGCTTGAGCCGGGTGTATAGCGGGTCTGGTAGTAGTTGACATACCCGACGATCACCATCGCGATCATGGCGAGGAAGAGAACAGCGCTGAAGCCCCAATCCGGCTGTCGGCGGAAGAGCTTGCGGCCGTGGATTCGGATAATCGAGAAGACACCTAAGCCGAGCAGGAAGCTCGACAGGATGTTGGCAAAATCGGAAACGACCGGCTGCGCATCCTTGATCCAGAAGCCTACGGACTCGACGAGGTCGCGAGGTTGACCGTGTGGTAAGGGCGATCCGTTTGCCAGGCGGCCCGGAAGTGGCTGCGGCCAGAGGTAGTACAGCACCCAGTAAAGGCCGGCAAGGAAGGTTATGCCGACCACGAGAGTCCGCCTGCCTCGTGCCGGCAGCTTCAGCATCGCGAAGGTGAGGCCGAACCCCACGACGACCGCCATGAGGATTTTTAGCCAGAGGGCGCTGGATCCGGAGCCTTCAGCCCAGAACGTTTTCTCTACTTGGGCGAAGAGCATCACTTCTTCACCTCGCCTTCAGTCGCTGGCTTCACTTCATGCGCGAGCGTCGGGTTTTGGTTCTTGAAGTCGCCGGCCTGGCTCGCATCCACTGGTATCGAGAAGGTGTCGGGCGAGAGGACGGTTACTTGGAAGGTTCCGTTCAAGACGGACCACCCGCCCCAACCGCCGTAAATGGTGATCTGATCTCCATTCTTGAGTCCGTGGCCTGTCGCAGTGAGCACACAGGGATTGCTGTTCGAGGCGGCAGTGATCAGGGCCACGCCCGCAGGATCGGAACCATAGACAACTTCCTTTGGCTTGGGATCATCCTCGCGCTCGACGCGGAGCGCCTTGTTCTTTTGAGGCTGGAAGAATCGCTGTAGCCAGGTGTCCGCCGGTGTGATGAGCCTTGGCTCAATGACATCCACCTTTTCGCCTTCGACCACCGGAACTTGCTTCTGCTGGACCTCGCCGGTCTTTGAATCGATGACGTAGCTGTCGACCATGTCACCAGCGTGCTTTTCGAAGGGCCTCAAAGGCTCGCCTGCGGCAACGCCCGTATAGGCGACAGTGGTTGGCACATCCAGGCCCTGGACGCTGGTGCGGTTAATCGTCTTTTGGCTGAAGATGCCGAGCGCTGGAGTGATGAGCAGAGAGCCCCCGAGCACCATCGCAATGCCAGAGATCTTGCACCAGTCCTGACCGATGAGGGAGCCGACGAGGACCGGTTTCCTCGTGAGGTAAGCGGACGCCGCGTAGAATTCGTCACCGATCAGAACGTAGTCACAGGCTGCGATGAAGAACGGGGTCTGCGTGGACTGCGTGGAGCTTGCGATTTGGATGGCTCCGACGGAGTTTGCCGTTTCAGCGAAGATCAGCGATTCGGCGAAAAACTCACCGAGGAAGAAGGCGGCGGCGGCTTGCTCACGAAGGATCAAACCGGATACGGCGGCGGCAAAGGCGAATTGGCGGTCGGACAGGAAGCGGACGCTGTCTTGATCGTAGCGGTCTGCCAGACCCTCCTGCTGATAGGCGTCGCGAATGATCTCTTGTGCGACCGTATACACGGCAGCGTTGCCGCAGCAGAGGCGAATGGGGTTGGAGAACCGGGCAGCGGTTCGCGAGACGTAGGCGAAGATGTTCAGCGCCTGGACGGAGATGGCGTTCAGGTCCCCAAGGCCGGGGACCATGAGGACGGGGCGGCCCATTTCTGTGGCGCGGCCGATCGCTTCGTCGATCGCGTTAAGGCCGGCGATGCGCCGGATGAATAGGTTTTGGTTCTTGCCGGCACGGGCGATATTGATCAGGATAAAGCTGACCAAGAGGAGCGTGATCACGACGCCGAACCAGCCGGTGTCCTGATACTGCACTCCGTGCCAAGAGCTCACATTGTTCATGCTGTCTCCGTAGTGACGCCGCGCTTGGCGCCCGCTTCGAGCCGTCGAATTAGCCGCTCGACATTTTGCCTCTTGGAGAAGACGCGCGAATAGTCGTTAACGGTGTCAAATCCAAAAAATGGCACCAAGAAAGGCGCCATTGCGAGGGCACCGTACCCTAGAAAGGGCGCAATGGGTTTGTGCATCTCCAGCGCGAAGATCGCGGGAGCCTCCAATTTTCGTTTCAAGATAGAGTCTGCCGCCTCATCGAGGGCTTTCTCGGTCTCGGCCTCAGTCGGCTCCTCCTTCCACAAATCGAACATCGTCTTTGCACACCCTGCGGACCGCACTTTCGATCCGCTCTCGGCCCAAGGCTCCGTAGCGAAGGTAGACCCCTCGAAACGGCCCCATCCTTCCCGGTTCCGCGAGTGGCGAAAGCTTCACGCCATCGCCTGCGAACACCACCCGCTTTACATCATCCCACGCGATCGCCGTGACGCTTGCCACGTTTCTCGCGCTCGCTCCTTTCGGGTCCAGCCGGTAAGCCGTCCCCCACCAGAACTCTGCGGTTGATCCGAGAATGATAGCAAACCCGAGGGCTCCTAGCAAGAGTCCGAACGAAATTGTGCCGATGACCAGCGCCAGCAAGGCACAGAATGCTAGGACGTAGAGCTTCTTTGGAGCCTTATCGGAAAGACGCACACGCCACGAAATCGATTCGGGCATCTCTTGCGCGTCGGCGACGTGGGCCATGGGTGGTGCAGTTTAGCTTGGGGCCGTGAGTTGTGAATCGTGGTCGCAGTGCGGAGCGGACGGGACGTCCGCGCTCCATTGAGGCATATCGAGTTTGTCCACCACTCACGAAGCAAGGTCAAGCAAGGTTGGCGGAGCGATGGCGTTCTGCGGTTCCCTTGGCCGCAATGCTGTTCATGCTAGAAGGCGCAGCCGGAGGTCTTTACCTGTGGCGCGTACTCGGGATCGAAGGGCTTTTCTGGAACACCGGCTGTTTCAGCCATGAGGTGGTTCATTTCCTTGAGCATCTGCGCCGAGTAGCCAGGCCACATTTTCACGATCTTGCCGTCCTTGAGCAGGGCCGAATAGACCGAATGCTTCGCCTCATAGGCCTTGATGACCTGCTTTTTTGAATCCGGAATGATTGGGAAGTTGACGCTATAGCGGACCCACCAGTCGTTTGCTTGCGCTGGATTTCCATTCGTGACCCCGAGGAATTCGACCTGGTCTTTGAAGTGCTTCGCGAGCTTGCCCATGATGGGCTGCGCGTCGACACTGCACGGGCAGCCGTCGACGATGAAAAGCAGGAACTGTGGCTTGCTGTAGCCGCCTAGCTCGTGCTTGCCGCCTCGGGCGTCATCCACGGTCAGGTGCGGCGCATCCTTCAGCGCAAGCTTCGCCGTCTCCTTCTCCATCTCGGGGGTGACGGGGTGGCGAGGCTCGTTCGAAGAGAGACCGAAATCCTTGAGATCAGAGCCAGGCTCCGAATGACCTTGGGCCGCCAACATAAAGAGGCCGCCTGCGCAAGCAAGAGCAAGACCGGCAGGAAGGGTGACCGCGATCCAACGCATGCTTTAATTTTGGCTGATCCGGAGGTCGCCGCGTCAGAGTTCCGCCAAGGCGAAGTCCGGCGGGGCATCGGTGACCTTGGCGGCGCGGGTGTCGCCATCTCTTGAGACATAGAGGCACTGGTCGGCGACTTGGTTGATCTCCTCGATGTGCGAGATCACCAGAATTTGCGCGAAGTGGCCTTTGATGCTCGACAGGCGCTCCATGACCGACTGGCGGCGTTCTGAGTCGAGTGAGCCGAAGACCTCGTCGAGGATCAGCAGCGACATGGGGCGGCCCTGCCGCTCTTGAATGAGCTCGCTGAGGGCCAGCCTGAGGGAGAGCGCGACCACGTCCTCTTCGCCGCCGGAGATCACAGGTTTGTCGATGTCGTCTTCGGTGACGATCGGCTGGAAGTCTTCGTCGAGCTTCAGCAGCGAATAGCGATCGTGGGTGAGGAGGGCGAGGTTGTCGGAGGCTCTCGCGCTGAGTTCCGGGCGGATGGACTCGTTTAGCTTCTCCCGGAGGGTGAGGAGCTCTTTGGTCGTGGTCTCGTGGAGAGCGAGTTCGTCCTTGTCCGTGCTGATTGCTTGCAGCTTCTGGTGGTACTCGGCGAGAGCCTTCTGTTTGTCCGCAAGCTGGGCCTCGTAGGTTTTGACGAGGTTTCGGCGCTCGGTCAGGAGCTCCAGCTTGCTCTTCTGCTCGCCAAGGAGTTCTTTGTGGGCGTCGACGACCTTTTCAGCATCTTTGGCATCGTTTAGGGGCAGCGCCTTGCGTTGCTCTTCGAGGGTCTTGAACTTCGCCTTTGCTTCATTCAGCTCCTTTTCGGCTTCGGCAAAGCTGATCTCGGCTTGCTTGAACTTTTGGTCCGCGTCCCGGACTGAGAGGTACGCCTCGTGTTCTTTCGTGAGAGCGTCGCGCTTGGCCTTGGCCGTCTCGTGGGCTTTGGCCTCGTACGTCGACGGAGTTTTGTCCAGCTCGCTTTCGAGATGCGATCTCGTTTTGAGGGTGCGGTTATGCGCCTCTTGCTCTGCTGCAATCTTGGCCTGAAGCTGCCTGCCTTCGTTGAGGCCTGTTCGAGCCTCCTCGACCGCACTTTGGGCCTTGATGAAGGCGGCTTCGAGCTCTTGGAGCTTGGCGGGCTTCTGACTTTGAGCGGCGGCTTGCTTGAGAAGGGCACCGTGCTCCTTCTCGCGTTCGGTGACCTCTTGCTGACGGGTCTTAAGGGCTTCCTCGCCGGAGGCCGTGGTGCTCTGGCCGCATTCGGGGCAGATGCCTCTGGCGATCAGGCCTTGGGCTTTCTTCGCGGCTTCTCGTGCTGCGTTCAGGCGCTCTTCTAAAGTTGCCAGCTGCTTGGCGACGTCTCCTTGCGCTTCGCGCCAAGACTCTTCGGCGGCCTTGATGTCCTTCTGGGTGGTCTCTGCGCCTTTGTGCAGAGAGTCGAGGCTCTTTTCTAGGCTGGTTAGCTCGACCGTGCCCAGAGCTTTGAGGCGGGATTCACCGTTCTTGATCTCCGATGCGAGTTCGGTTAGCCGGGCGACTTTCTGCTCTCGCTGCAGGTGGGCTTCTCGGAGCTTATCGTACTCTCGGCACGCCATATCCGCTAATTGGTACACGGCTTCTCTGGGCTTGAGCAGGGCGAGTTGCTCGGCTGCGAGCTTCGCTTGGGTGAGGCTGGTCTCGGCGTTCTTGTAGGCGAGCTTCAAAGCATCGGCGCGGCCGCGAATCTCGTGTAGCTCGGCGGAGAGGGAAAGGAAATTTTCGCCCTGCTGTCTTGCGATAAGCGCGGCTGGGAGAGCCCTTTCGACTTCAAGCAGACGGACTTCGGCAGATTTCACTGCCTCCGTGGCTTGCTTGAGACTCGCCTTGCAACTCTCGACCGCGTGCTTGTGCTGCTCTTCGGTGCCGAGGTTCTCCTGATTGATCCTTATGCGCTCTTTTAATATGGGAACGCGCTTCTTCCCGAGGTCGGCAGCCGAGCGGAGGCGGTCGTATCCGAGCATGCGAGCGATCTCGTTCTGCCGATCCGCGCGGGTGCGGAACTGGAGAAACGCCAATTGCTTCTGCTCGGCGCAGAAGGAGTTGGTGAACTGCTCAAAGGTGAGGCCGGTGAGCTTTTCGCAGGCGAAGGCGACTGCTTTCAGGCCGTTCGCATGCACGTGTTCTTTGCTGCCGTCGTGCAGGTACAGCGTCGCGTCGAGCTCGTTTCTCTCGACCACGTACTTCTTTCCGGCAAGCTCGAATTCGAGCGTGACACGAGCGGGGCTACGGGGCGGGGCCCAGTAGAAGCGAATGGTGTTCTTCTGGCCGCGCATCTCGCCGTACAGCGCGTAGGTAATCGCCTCCAGAATCGTGCTCTTGCCGCTGCCGTTCGGACCCACAATGGCCGTCATGCCGTCGCGAAACTCGATGTCGGAGTCGCGGTGTTGGCGAAAGTTCTCAAGCTTCAACCGCAGCAGTCTCACGCTCTTGCACCTCCCTGAGAAGATCTTTGCCAAGGCCGGTGACGCGGTCCCGGTCCATGCCGAAAGGCAGGACGGCGCTGGATGCGTGGGCTTCCCAACTCATGTCGAGCGACTCGCCGGGTGTGCGCTCGCTCACGCTCGCCGGGAGCGCCGAGAGGAGACGAACGTCCAGGCTGTAGTGGAGCGCCTTGGCTTTGAGCTCGCGGACGATGTCCTGCGGAATGCGTGCTCTGGTTTCGGGGTGGACGTTGAAGATGGTTTGACGGACGACGGGGTCTTCTTTCGCATCCCACTGGGCGCGCTCAAGGAGCTTGTCGCCGATGGCGGGGCCGTCCATGCTCTTGGCGTCGATGGGGTCGAGATCGATGACCGTCCGTGTCTGCACGGGCACGAACTCGGCGCGGGCGAGCTCCGTGTCGTACCAAATCCAGCCCTTGATGGATCTGTAGTCGCTAGGGACGAGGTCGGTGTCCTGCTTGGGCGTCGGGTTGCGGTGCCACGCTCCGGGCTTGATCTCCTCCCAGATGTTGGTGGACGTGAAGTCAGTCGAGCCCGCGTAGCAGCAGTTTCGGCCGAACGCGCGGTGGACGTGGTAATCGCCCATGGCGACATAGGTCCAGCGCTCGTGATGGGCTTCCTCGAGGTCAAAGTTGCCTTTCTCCGGCATGGCCTGGTTCGCAAGCCCGTGCAGGACGAGAAGGGAATACGGCTGGGTTCCGCTGGGAAGGTATTCGACCTGCTCGCCGTGCGCGATGGAGTTCGAGGGCACGCAAAGGACGTCGAGGTTCAGGTCCGGGTGTTCGAAGCGCTCGGCTTTGCGCCAGGCGATCTGGAGTCCAGGAATGCCGCGGAAGAGGTCGAGGATGCAGCCGTCGTCCGACATCCGCGGAGCGTCGTGGTTGCCGCCGATGAGGATGAATGGGCGTCCCTTTCGAGCTTCTTGGAAGTTCGAAAGAAGGCGGAACGTGTGGACGATTGAGTAGTTGCTGGGGCGGACGACGTGGAAGAGGTCGCCGGCGTGGACGACCACATCGGGGTCCCGCTCCTGGATGGCGTCTAGTGCGCGCTTGAAGGTCTGGAGGACGTCCACCTCACGCTGGTTCTTGCCCTCAGCCGTGGTGCGGCCGTAGGCACGGTATCCGAGGTGCGTGTCGCTGATGTGGGCGAATGTCATGGATGATTTGCGCCCTGAGGCGTTAAGGCATTGAGGCCTGTTATGGTTCAACTCTGCACTGCCAAGACCCTAATGCCTCAAGATCTAAGGGCACACTAGTGTAACAGTTTCTACCTATTCTGGGGACGGATCAGGGGGTTCGGAAGGCGCTTGTTTTTCCTGCTCATGCTCCAGCACGGCGATGACCGCAGCACGGAAGTTCTTTTCTCTAAGGCCGAACTGCGCCAACACGTCCATGATCTGGCGGTTGCGGCGGGTTGCAGCGATAGCGAGATGATAGGGCGTCAGCTTCTCTTCGCCCATAGCTTCGGCTTCTTCGTGGGCTGCTTCGAGAAGGCGCTCCAACTCTTCGGGGTAGATCGGTGCGATCCCCCGCCGACTTTGGGCACGCATTGACTGCCAAATTGCACCTTGAAGTCCGGCGACATCTTCCACCAGCAGGCGTATCGCCTTGCCGGCGACCGTATCTTCGGAAGCTATAGCAGCGAGAAGGATGTGCTCACAGAGTCGCGAGCCGAGGAGAAATGCGTAAGGGTCGGACGACTGGGCACGTGGCGGCGGGTTCGACCAAATCTCTTCCGCCTTTCGCTGGGCCGACTCATTGTGCAGCCACCGCACCTCCTGCCGCGTTCGTTCGATCTCGACTCCCAGTTTCGCGAGCACTCGCCCAGCCAAACCGTCGTGCTCGCGAACCAAGCCCAGGAGGAGGTGTTCAGTCCTAATATACTCGTTTCCGAGTTCCCGTGCCTCGTGATAAGCGAGATCGATCACTCGCTTAGCGCGCGGCGCGAGAGGCATGTCTTCAAAATGCTTCTTAGTGTTTCGGGGAAGCTGCTTCTCGACTTCAGCGCGAACCCGCTCTATGGATACGTTCAGTCTCAAGAAGACCTTTGAGGCGACGGTGTCATGCTCCCGGCAAAGACCCAGAAGTAAATGCTCCGTCGAGACGTATCCCTCTCCCTTCTGAGCCTCTTCTTGCGCGTAAAATACCGCCTTGCGCGCACGCTCCGTGAACCGTTGCCACATAGCCTCAGTATCGCAAATTTTGCCAGGTTGTCGTTAAGCGAACCAGGTAATGAGGGTGAAGTGGCACGAGCCTTGCAGTGATCTAGGCCGGGCCCCTACTGCGGGGTTGAGATCACATGATGAATATTTCTGGAAAGGCGAGACTCTTTGGCGTTATCTTCGGTTTGGCTACGGCTGTTGCTGCACATGCGGCGACCTACACGTTTACCCCTACTCCGAGCGATCTCGGAGACTTGGACCACTATCACTACTACTCTTGGGGCGTGAATTGGACCATGCCCGCGAATGAGAAGATTCAAAGTGCTACTTTGACCTTCAAGAACATCTGGGATTGGGATGTGGAAGAGGATCACCTCTTTGTGACCCTCCTCGACAACGCCGTTGCCAAGGGAGTGACAGAGTACACGGACGATCAAGGGGGCGGCGATAACTGGCTTGGCAAGGGATATCGACTGGCTGATTGGAACGATCCGG
>Ga0207657_10003700_pt1 | contig 16257 bp, 17 predicted proteins | sample KBSC33metaG_FD_184316 | JGI IMG/M metagenome (GOLD analysis project Ga0207657, IMG submission 184316) | Corn rhizosphere microbial communities from Kellogg Biological Station, Michigan, USA - KBS C3-3 metaG (SPAdes) (version 2) | ecosystem: Host-associated > Plants > Roots > Rhizosphere > Soil ... | reverse complement strand
GGCTTGTCGTAGGCGAGCGGCGCGGCGCTTCCGCCCTGGAAGGATTCGGACGGCACCAGCGCCAGCTTCATCAGCTGCGCCTCGAACAGCCGGTAGCCGAGCGCCCCCGCCATGACGAGCATGGTGAGGATCGCGATAATCCACAAAAAGCGTCTGGCCGGCATGGCGCGCGCCCAAGCGCATCGCCCGCTTCATGGCAAGTGTTGATGCAGCGCAGCACGGATGCTAGCGGCTCCCCAGGCTGCCCGCAGCCGCCCAACAAGGAACGCCATGTCCGTAGACGCCGCCACCGTGCGCCACATCGCGCGCCTCGCCCGCATTGCGGTCAGCGAGGCCGAGGTCGAGGCGCTCGCGCCCGAATTGAACAACATCCTTGGCTGGGTCGAGCAGCTCCAGGAGGTGGACGTCGACGGCATCGAGCCGATGACGGCGGTCATCCCGAACACGCTTCGCCTGCGCGACGACGTCGTCACCGACGGCGGCGTCCGCGACGCGGTCCTCGCCAACGCCCCGGCCCCCGAGCACGGCTTCTTCGCGGTTCCGAAGGTGATCGAATAGTGGCCGGTCTCACTGATCTCGGCGTCGCGCAGATCCGCGACGGGGTGCGCGACGGCGCCTTCTCCGCGCGCGAGGTGGCGGAGGCGTTCAACGCCATCGTCGAAAAGGGCAGGGCGCTCAACGTCTACACGGTCGAGACGCCGGAGCTGGCGCTCGCCGCCGCCGACGCCGCCGACAAGGCGCGCGCTTCGGGCGACTTGAAGCCGCTTTCGGGCGTGCCGCTCGGCATCAAGGACCTATTCGCCACCGAAGGAGTCGCGACCACCGCCGGCAGCCGCATCCTCGAAGGCTTCACACCGCCCTACGAATCGACCGTTTCGGGCAACTTGAAGCGCGCCGGCGCGGGCATGCTGGGCAAACTGAACATGGACGAGTTCGCGATGGGCTCGTCGAACGAGACCAGCGCCTGGGGCCCGGTCCTGTCGCCATGGCGGCGCGGCGACGGCGGCAACGCACCGTTGACGCCCGGCGGCTCGTCCGGCGGCTCTGCCGCGGCCGTGGCGGCCCGGCTCGCGCCGGGCGTCACCGGCACCGACACGGGCGGCTCGATCCGGCAGCCCGCCGCCTTCGTCGGCATTGCCGGCATCAAGCCGACCTACGGCCGCTGCTCGCGCTGGGGCATGGTCGCCTTCGCCTCCAGCCTCGACCAGGCGGGGCCGATGGCGCGCGACGTCCGGGACTGCGCGGTGATGCTCGAGGCGATGGCCGGCTTCGACCCGAAGGATTCGACCTCGCTCGACCTGCCGGTCCCGGCCTGGGAGGCGAGCCTCTCCTCCGATATGCGCGGCAAGCGGATCGGCATTCCCAGGGAATATCGCATCGACGGCGTCCCCGCTGAGATCGACGAGGTCTGGGAGAAGGGCATCGCGTGCATGCGCGACGCCGGCGCCGAGATCGTCGAGGTCTCGCTCCCGCACACGAAATACGCGCTCCCGACCTACTACATCATCGCCCCGGCCGAGGCCTCGTCCAACCTCGCCCGCTACGACGGGGTGCGCTACGGCCTGCGCGTCGCGCCGGAGCAGGGCAACCTCACCGACATGTACGAGGCGACCCGCGCCGCCGGCTTCGGCGCCGAGGTCAAGCGCCGCATCATGATCGGCACCTATGTCCTGTCCGCCGGCTTCTACGACGCCTATTTCAACCGCGCCCAGAAGGTCCGCGCCCTCATCGCCCGCGATTTCGAGCGGGTCTGGGAGCGTTGCGACCTGATCCTCACCCCCACCGCGCCGTCGGCCGCCTTCGCGCTCGGCGAGAAGTCGAACGACCCGATCGCCATGTACCTCAACGACGTCTTCGCCGTCCCCGCCAGCCTCGCCGGCCTCCCGGCGATGAGCGTCCCCGCCGGCCTCAACGCCGAAGGCCTGCCCCTCGGCCTGCAGCTCGTCGGCAAGGCGCTCGACGAGCAGTCCGTCCTCAACGCCGGCCTCGCCCTCGAAGAACGCGCCGGCTTCACCGCACGTCCGGAGGCCTGGTGGTGATGTCCGACTATCGCATCCACGGCGCCACCGGCGAATGGGAGGTCGTGATCGGCCTCGAAGTGCACGCCCAGGTAACCTCGCGCGCCAAGCTCTTCTCCGGCGCCTCGACCGAGTTCGGCGCGGAGCCGAACACGCAGGTCAGCCTCGTCGACGCCGCCATGCCCGGCATGCTGCCGGTGCCGAACGCCGAATGCATCCGCCAGGCGGTGCGCACCGGCATGGCGCTGGAGGCGCAGATCAACCCCTGGTCGCGCTTCGACCGCAAGAATTATTTCTACGCCGATCTGCCGCAGGGCTACCAGATCAGCCAGCTCTACCACCCCATCGTCGGCGAGGGCGAGATCGAGATCCTGCTCGACGACAAGGACGAAGGCTCCGCCCGCCGGGTCGGCGTCGAGCGCATCCATCTCGAGCAGGATGCGGGCAAGCTGATGCACGACCAGCACCCGACCATGTCCTATGTGGACTTGAATCGCTCGGGCGTCGCCTTGATGGAGATCGTCTCCAAGCCCGACATGCGTTCGCCCGAGGAAGCAGGGGCTTACATCCGCAAGCTCAGGTCGATCCTGCGCTACGTCGGCTCGTGCGACGGCAATATGGAGCAGGGCTCGATGCGCGCCGACGTCAACGTCTCGGTCCGCCGCCCCGGCCAGCCCTTCGGCACGCGCACCGAGACCAAGAACGTCAATTCCGTCCGCTTCATCATGGCGGCGATCGAATATGAGGCGAACCGCCAGGTCGACCTGCTCGAAAGCGGCGGCACGATCGTCCAGGAAACCCGCCTCTGGGACCCGGACAAGGCCGAGACGCGCTCGCTCCGCTCCAAGGAGGAAGCGCACGATTACCGCTACTTCCCCGACCCCGACCTGCTCCCGGTCGAGCTTTCCGACGCCTTCCTCGCCGACTGCCGCGCCTCGCTCCCCGAGCTGCCGGACGCGAAGCGCCGCCGCTACGAAGGAGCGCTCGGGCTCCCCGCCTACAATGCCGCCGTCCTCACCGCCGAGGTCGAGACCGCCCGCTGGTTCGAGGCCCTGCTGGAAAAGCTCGGCCACGAACATGCCGTGCGCGCCTCCAACTGGGTGATCTCCGATTTGTTCGGCGCCTTGAACCGCCTCGGAAAAGCCCTCGCGGAAAGCCCGGTCACGCCCGCCCAGGCCGCCGAGCTCCTCCGCCTCACCGCCGACGGCACGCTCTCGGGCACCCTTGCCAAGCAGGTCTTCGAGATCATGCTCGAGACCGGCGAGGACCCGGCCGCGATCGTCGAGGCCCGCGGCCTCAAGCAGACCAGCGACACCGGCGCGATCGACAAGGTCATCGCCGACGTGCTCGCCGCCAATGCCGACAAGGTCGCCGAGTATCGCTCGGGCAAGGACAAGCTGTTCGGCTTCTTCGTCGGCCAGACGATGAAGGCGATGGCCGGCAAGGCCAACCCGCAGGTAGTGAACGAGCTGCTCAAAAAGGCGCTCGGCTGACGCCGGGGACAGTCGATCTGACTGTGCCCATCGCAGCGGCGGTCGGGGGGGACAGCCAGATAGGCTGTCCCCTTGCAGGGACCGTCGAGGGGACAGTCTATCTGACTGTGCCCTTGCAGCGACCGCCGAGGGGACAGTCTATCTGACTGTCCCCGTTGCAGCGACCGCCGAGGGGACAGTCTATCTGACTGTCCCCGTTGCAGCGACCGTCGAGGGGGAGGGCCAGATAGGCTGTCCCCGCGCTTCCACCCCCGCACGGTAACCAAGTTTCAACGCCGCCCGCGCTACAGCCTCGATCAGGTCCACACCGCCGCGCACCGGGAGCCGCACTTGGCGATCTTCAAATATTCCAATTATCTGGCGACGTCGAAGAGCACCTCGTTCGACCAGCCGCTCCAGCCCTCCTCCTTCGCGCCGTGCGGGGGGATCTATCGCTGCACAAGCTGCGGCACCGAGATCGCCTCCGAGGGCATCGGGCTGCTCCCCGACCGGCAGCACCACAAGCACGCGCCCGGCCAGCCGCCGATCCAGTGGCAGCTCACCGTCGCGACGGTGGAGACCCACCCGCAGCCCTATCTGCACGGCGCGGCCTGAGCGGCGATGGGCTCCATCTCCTTCCGCCTCTCCAAGGCACTCGAAGCCGGCCGCGCGGGGCGCAAGCTGACCCGCGAGCGCATCCTCCTCGATCTCCTCAACAAGCGCGCCGCCGCCCGCCAGGCCGGCCTTGCCGACCTCGAGGCGCAGCTTCGCGAGCAGATACGCTGGGCGCTCCCGGTCCATTCGGACGACGAGCAGGAGGGAGGCGAAAGCGACGCTGGACAGGCGCCGCCCGCCGGCTAGGGTTTGCCCTCGCAACCCGCGGGGAAATCTCGAACATGCTCAAGACCGCCCTCACCGCCGGCGCCGCTCTGGCCGCCGCCCTCTGCCTCGCCGCCTCGGCCCAGGCCGCCGCCACGCCCGCCGACTCGCCCGCCGGCTACCACCACGCGCCGCCCGCCATCGCCCGGATCCTGGCCGCGCCGCCGACCCCCGCCGTCCTCGTCAGCCGCGACCGCCGGACGCTCGCCATCCTCGGCCGCGAGAATCTGCCGACCATCGCCGCCATGTCCAAGCCGATCCTGCGCCTCGCCGGCTTCCGGATCGACCCTGCCACCAACGGCCAGGCGGAAGTGCGCGTCCAGTGGCTGAACGCCCTTGCGTTCGAGGACCTCGCCACCGGCAAGACGGTGGCCGTGCCGCTCCCCGCCGGCACCCGCTTCACCGCCGCGAGCTGGTCGCCCGACGGTGCCCGCCTCGCCTTCATCGTCCAGGAGAGCGCCGGCCTCGCCCTCTGGGTCGCCGACCGCGGCGGCGCGGCGCGCCCGCTCCTGCGCGGCGTCAACGCCGCCTTCGCCGGCGCGCCCTACGAATGGGCGCCGGACGGCCGCTCGCTGCTGGTCCGCACCGTCGACCCCTCCCGCGGCGCGCCGCCGGCCCGCGAGCCCACTCCGGCCGGTCCCATCGTCCAGGAGAGCCGCGGCCGCGCCTCGGCCGCCCGCACCTATGAGGACCTGCTCGGCGACGCGACCGACGAGGCGCTGTTCGACTATTATTTCTCCGGCCGCCTCGTCCGCGTCGATCTCGCCGGCGCCGCCGCGCCGGTCGGCCCCGCCGGCCTCTATGCCGATTTCAGCCTCTCGCCGGACGGCCGCTACATCCTCGTCGACCGGCTGAAGCGGCCTTATTCCTACCTGCATCCGGCCGAATTCTTCCCGACCGAGATCGCCGTCTGGACCGCCGACGGCCGCCCGGTGCGCACCCTCGCCGATCGCCCCCTCGCCGACGATCTGCCGGTCGATTTCGACGCCGTCGTCAAGGGCCCGCGCGACGCCGAATGGCGCTCCGACGCCCCCGCCACCCTCGTCTGGGCCGAAGCGCTCGACGGCGGCGATCCCAAGGCGAAGGTCCCGCACCACGACAAGCTGATGATGCAGGCCGCGCCCTTCGACTCGCCGCCGGTCGAGCTCGCCCGCACCGAGCGCCGCTACGCCCGCATCTATTGGGGCGACGACGATTTCGCGATGCTCGTCGACCGGCAATGGCGCAGCCGCACCGAGGGCCGCTACGCCGTCGCGCCCGCCCATCCCGGCGCGGCGCGCCTCCTCGCCACCCGCAACTATCAGGACCAATATGGCGATCCCGGCCGCCCGATCCTCGAGCCGAACGCCGCCGGCAAGCCGGTGCTGCGCTTCACGCCCGATCATCTGGCGGTCTACGCAAGCGGGGAGGGGGCGAGCGCTGCCGGCGCCTTCCCGTTCCTCGCCCGCATGCCGGTCGCCGGCGGCGCCCCGCAGCGCCTCTGGGCCGCCGAGGCGCCTTATTACGAGGACGTCGTCGCTCTCCTGGACGACAAGGGCGACCGCCTCCTCACCCGCCGCGAAAGCGCGCTGCTCGCGCCCAACTATTACATCCGCACCCTCGGCGCGAAGGGCGGCGTAAAGGCCGTCACCGCCTTTCCCGATCCCGCGCCGGAGCTGGCGAAGGTCACCAAGCGCACCATCACCTACACGCGCGCCGACGGGCTCAAGCTCTCGGGCACCCTCTACCTCCCCGCCGGCTACGACGCGAAGCGCGACGGGCCGCTGCCGACCCTGCTCTGGGCCTATCCGGCCGAATATACCGATCCGCGCGTCGCCGGGCAGACGGTCGACCAGGGCAACCGCTTCACCCGCCCGCGCGGCATCAGCCACCTGTTCCTGCTGACCCAGGGCTATGCGATCCTCGACAATCCGGCGATGCCGATCGTCGGCGCGAACGGCGCCGAGCCCAACGACACCTATGTCCCGCAGCTCCAGGCGGACGCCCAGGCCGCCGTCGACGCGGTCGTGGCGCTCGGCGTCGCCGACCGCGACCGGATGGCGGTCGGCGGCCACAGCTACGGCGCCTTCATGACGGCGAACCTCCTCGCCCACACCAACCTCTTCCGCGCCGGCATCGCCCGCTCCGGCGCCTACAACCGGACGCTCACCCCCTTCGGCTTCCAGGCCGAGCAGCGCACCTATTGGCAGGCGACCCCCACCTACACCGAGATGTCCCCCTTCACCTTCGCCGACAAGATCAAGACCCCGATCCTCCTCATCCACGGCGGCGCCGACGACAACAGCGGCACCTTCCCCATCCAGAGCGAGCGCTTCTACGCGGCCCTCAAGGGCAATGGCGGCACGGTCCGCTACGTCGTCCTCCCCAACGAACCCCACGGCTACCGGGCGATGGAGTCGACGGAGGAGACCTTGTGGCAGATGACGGACTGGCTGGACCGCTGGGTGAAGCCGAAGCGGGCGGCGGATCTCTCGAAGTAGCCAATGCCGACGCCGTTTCTCCAGTGCGCATAGGCGTCGTGGGCGTGGTACCGGGACGCATGGTTCCTTCGACCGGTTAGGGTCGTTCACATGATGAGGAAGCGTTGCCGGTGATGAAAGAGAAGTCTGTCTGGGGTCTCCACATGCGGGAGCGGCATGGGAGTGCGCCCGTCGATGCCGGATACATCACGATCGGCTGGCACGAGTTTGGGGACGCGTCGCTCGTCGCTCAAAATCGCGACGCGTTCAAGGCACGCTTTGCGGCGACCATGCCGGATGCGAAGCCCGGCAACATACCTGTCTCGGCAGGGCAAATCTTTCGCTTCATCCACGAGATGAAAGTCGCAGACGTGGTGATATTCCCCTCGAAGTACGATCGCATGATCAACATCGGAGAAATCTCGGGAGCGTACGAATACAGGCCGGAACTCTCCGAGGAATACCCTCATCGGCGACGGGTTGCCTGGCGCCGTCACATAAGCCGGGACCAGTTTAGCCAGAGCGCGCTTTACGAGATTGGCTCCGCCCTTACGCTCTTTCGCGTCTCTTCGCATGCCGAGGAATTCCTGATGGCACTCTCGGGCGAGGCCCCGAAGGCGGATGAGCAGGATGACATTCCCGCAACCACCGTCATCGCGGAGCAGCTTGAGGAGAATACCGAGGACTTCGTAATCAAGCGCCTGAAGCAGGCGCAGTCGGCATATGAGTTCGAGCATTTCGTGGCTCACCTGCTCGAGTGCATGGGCTATCATGCTCGCGTGACGAAGGCGAGCGGCGACGGCGGTGTCGATGTGATTGCCCACCGCGACGAGCTTGGCTTCGAGGCCCCGATCATCAAGGTGCAATGCAAGCAGACGCTCGGCGTCAGTGGGCGTCCGGACGTGCAAAAGCTCTTCGGTGCGATCGAGCGAGAGGAAAAGGGACTGTTCGTGACGCTGGGAAGCTTCTCGCCCGACGCACGAACTTTCGAGCAGTCTAAGTCGAACCTCCGTCTGATCGACGGACGTGCGCTCGTGGAGCTGATCTACAACCACTACCCTAGCTTTTCGCCGCGATATCAGGCGCTGGTTCCGCTGAAGAAAGCCTATTCGCCGGCTCTGTGACCGCCTCTGCACCGGACGGCCTGCTGCCTTGTCTCGCCCCCCGCCTTCCATCCACTCTGAGGCCAGCGCGTTTCGTCGGCGGCAGGTACGTACCTGACACCAAGCGGACCAAGGTAGGCGGCTTCGCATTTCGCCCAGTGTGGCAGCCGGCACTCTCCGCGCCTCCGCGGTCCTCCGCGATCTCCGCGCGAACCCATTGCGCCGCGCGGTGCGAGATCGTGGAAGTTGAATCCCGATTCAGGTTCTGAGCCCCTGGACGGGCCAAAGCCGCGTTTCAGCCGCCCAGGTCGGGCGGAGAGCGCCCAAAACTTGAACATTGGTTCAAGTTGACAGCCCGCTCGGCGATCTGCGGGAGCCCAGCCGGTTCTCGACGGGTCATTCGGCCGTGTCAGCGGTGCCCTGCTGGGCGGTTTTACGGCGGGTCCGCGATCAAATCGTCGGGTTCCCGAGGCCTGGGACGGGTTCCCGCCCGGCATCCGCCCGGTGCAGGCACGGTTTCGAGCCGGCATTCACCCGGTACCGACCCGGCAGTCGCCCGGTGGGCGCACGGCAACCACACGGCAATCGCCCCGCAGCCGCACCACGCGCTCGGCCGTGCGCGCCTGGGGGCCAAGCCGCAGCAGCCGCGCCAAACCCGCCAGGATTGTCGAAAGGGGCCAAATTGGATTGCCCGGAACCCGGGTTCGTGCTATGTTCTGAATGAGCAATCCCATGTTTCACCCTCTCGCCCTCCTGACGGCCGGGTTCGCCGAGTCGCCGCTGCCGACCGGCCCCGCCGGACCCAGACGCTTGGGCGGGGCGAAACTTTTTTATTTTTCACGAAAGTTCGAAACTTCCAGCGTCGCCGACGCCTTCTGTTGCCGCTGCGCAACGGCCGGCAAGGTCTTCATTCTGCTCGTGAAACAGTCGCTTTTCGGTAACCGCCCGGCTGCTAGCGTCGGAGCCGGGCACGGGAGGGCGCATGGCGAGGATGCAGGCGGAGCGAGCGGGAACCGAGCCGTTCCGGGCGGAGGCGCCGGCGCCTTGCCCGGATTGCGGGGCGGTGCAGTGGCTGGTCGGGCGGCAGCTCGCCGAATGCGCGGCCTGCGCGGCGCCCTTGCCGCGCGCGGACGGCGCGCCGGTCGGGATGCCGCGCCCGCGCCTGCTGCGCCGGGCGGCGTGATCGCGCGCGCGGCCCTCGCGGCTGCGCTCCTGCTCTTGGCCGCGCCGCCGGCCGCGGCCGGGCCGGTTCAGGACCGCATCTATCCGGCCCCCAAGGCGCCGCTCTCGCTGGACGGGCTCCCAATGGGCGCGGCGCTGGTCGGGGTCCGCACCGCCGACGGTCTCGCGCTCCAGGGCATCGCGCTTCCGGCCCGCGCCGGGATGCCGACCCTGCTCGTCCTCCACGGCAACGGCTCCAGCGCCGCCGACGCGCTGCGCTGGCTCGCGCCGCTGGCGGACGCCGGCTACGGCATCGTCGCGGCCGAGTATCGCGGCTATAGCGGCAATCCCGGCCGGCCTGACGAGCCGGGCCTCGGCCGCGACGCCGACGCCTTCCTCGCGCTGGCCCGACGCCAGGCGGGGGAGGGGCCGGTCTGGGCGCTCGGCCACAGCCTCGGCGCCGGCGTCGCGATCGGCCTCGCCCGCCGCGCCCCGCTGGACGTCCTCGTCACCGTCGGCGCCTTCACCCGCCTCAGGGCCATGGCGCCCAAGGCGGTGCGCGCCTTCGTGCCCGACGGCTACGACAATCTCGCCGCCGTGCCGCGGCTCGCGATGCCCTGGATCCTGGTCCACGGCGACCAGGACGCGACCGTGCCGATCGGCGAAGCGCGCGCCCTCCACCTCGCCGCCGGCGCCGCCCACCTCAGGGGAGGCACCTTCGTCCTCGTCGGCGCGGGCCACCGGCCCGACGGCGCGATCCTGCTTGCGGTCGCCGACGCGGCGCGGGCGTGGCTCAGGGAGGGGAGCTGGCCGATGGCGGCGATCCCCGCCGCGGCGAAGCTGCTGCCGTTCGGCGAGACGCGGCCGCGCAACCCATGAGCGCCTTGCCGCCGCCGCCGCCTGGCCTTAGGCGCAGCGCCATGAAGGGTTCGACCAACCGGCGCCTGCGCCGCCTCCACCAACATCTCGGCCTGTTCTTCGCGCCGGCCCTCTTGCTCTTCTCGCTGAGCGGCGCGTTGCAGACCTACCGCTGGCAGGAGCCCAAGGGCTATGGCGGCAGCCCGCCCGGCTGGATCGTCTGGATGGCGAGCGTCCACAAGGACCAGGCGCTGCCCCGTGCGCCCAGGGCCGGCGGACCGGAGGCCGGGCCGCCGCCTGGCGGCAAGGCGCCTGGGCCCGATGCGAAGGCGCCCGCCGGACCCGAGGCAAAGTCGCCCGCGCCGAAGGGCGGCGAGCGCAAGGGCCCGGGCCGCCGCCAGGGGCTGATGCTGTTCGTCGGCCTGTTCGGGCTGGCGCTGTTCCTCTCGACCCTGCTCGGCATCGCCATCGCCCTCGCCAATGCGGCGACGCGGCGCGCCAACCTCATCGTCCTCGCGGCCGGCGCCGCCGTGCCCCTGCTGCTCCTCTTCCTCTGACACGGAAGGCTCAAGATGACCGAAGCCGACAGAAGCAACGTCACCGAGACCGGCAGCGGCGCCGCCCGCGCCGACGAGGCGGCCGCCGACGCGCCCGGCGACCTCAAGCCCGGCGAGGACCGCCGCGCGCGCCGCGAGAAGCTGCTCGACGAGGCGGTCGAGGAGACCTTCCCCGCCTCCGACCCCATCTCGCCGGCTTAGGGCGGCTCGACGGAGGTGCACGACGTCCAATCCCTCTCCCCGGCGGGGAGAGGGGACCGAGGAGCTTAGGCGACCTGCAGCCGCCCCGCGAAGTCCTCCGCCGCCACGGCGCGGATCTGCCGCGCGATGCCGCGGGTCAGCCCCTCCGGCACCGTGACGTCGAAGCCGCGGGCGAGGAGGCCTTCGACCGCCCATCTGACGCAATAGTCGGCCGCGACGCCGATCACCGTCACCTCGGAGAGCCGCTCCCTCAGGCGCTTGAAGAAGGCGTCGCGCTCGAAGCGCTCACCCGAGCCGCGCGCGTTCTCGATGAAGAGGCCCTCCTCGGCCCACATGTCGAAGACGCCCTTCTCGAGCCGGTAGAGCGGGATGGCGCCGTGGACGAGGGCCGGGTCGAGCGCGTTGGCCCAGCCTTCGCTGCCCCTGACGCAATGGGGCGGGAACTGCTCCGCCTCGGCGGACGCGGCGTAGACGTCGGGCACATGCGTGTCGAAGGTGAAGAGCAGCCCCGCCGTCTCCTCCGGCCGGAGCCCGCGCAGGAAGGCCTCGGCCGCCGGGATCAGCGCGTCGGCGCCCTCCACGGCAAGCGCGCCCTTCGGGTGCATGAAGTCCCATTGCGTGTCGACGACGATGACGAAGCGCATCCCTCTCTCCTTCGGCGCCGGTGGCTTACCGCAGCCGCACCCGCTTGCTAAGGGGTGTCGCGATGGACTTCGCCCGCCGCGCCTGGGACCACAGCTTCCCCTTCGATCCGATCGTCCGCACGCTGCTCGACACGGACTTCTACAAGATCCTGATGGCGCAGATGCTCCATGAGAAGCACTTCAACGACTTCGCCACCTTTTCGCTGGTCAACCGCACCGCCGACATCCGCCTCGCCGAGACGATCGACATGGGCGAGCTTCGCGAGCAGCTCGACCACGCGCGCTCCCTGCGCTTCGAGGCGAACGAGCTGATCTGGCTCAGGGGCCAGACCTTCTACGGCCAGGAGGGCATGTTCACGCCCCACTTCATCGACTTCCTCCGCCGCCTCAAGCTCCCGGACTACGAGCTCTCCGCGGATCCCGACACCGGCCAGATCCGCTTCGAGACCCACGCCCGCTGGTGCGAGGCGACGTTCTGGGAAATCCCCCTTCTCTCGATCGTCAACGAGATGCGCTACCGCGCCATCCTCAAGGGCATGAGCCGCTCGCGCCTCGACATCCTCTACGCCCGCGCCAAGGTGAAGCTCTACGCCAAGCTCGAGCGGCTGGCGGGGCTGGAGGGGCTCAACCTCACCGATTTCGGCACCCGCCGCCGCCACTCCTTCCTCTGGCAGGAACATTGCGTGCTGACGGCGGCGGAAGTGCTCGGCAAGGGCTTCACCGGCACGTCCAACGCCTATCTCGCCATGACCCATGGCCTCGATGCGAAGGGCACCAACGCGCACGAGCTGCCGATGGGCCTTGCCGCCATGTGCGCGCCGGACGACGATGCCTGCCTCAGGCAGGCGCAGTACAAGGTGCTGCAGCAATGGCAGAACAGCTATCGCGGCGAGCTGCTCGTCTTCCTGCCGGACACGTTCGGCACCACCCAGTTCCTCGCCGATGCGCCTTCCTGGGTGGCGAACTGGACCGGCGCGCGGCCCGATTCCAAGGACCCCGTCGCAGCGGGGGAGGAGCTGATCGCCTTCTGGCGGAGCCGCGCCGTCGACCCGGCGAAGAAGCTCATCATCTTCTCCGACGGGATGGACGTCGCTCTGCCCGGCGCGCCGGCGGGGGCGCACGACATCCCGGCGGTCTACGCCCATTTCCACGGCCGCGTCCGCCTCGGCTTCGGCTGGGGAACGATGCTGACCAACGACTTCCTCGGCTGCGATCCCGCCGACGGGCAGGCGCTGAAGCCGATCTCGCTCGTGTGCAAGCTCACCGCGGCGAACGGCCACCCGGCGGTCAAGCTCTCCGACAATTACCGCAAGGCGATGGGGCCGCCGGAAGAAGTGGAACGCTATCGCCGCGTCTTCGGAACCGAAGGCGTGGCCGATGCGCCGACTTTGGTCTGAGGCGCGGGCCCCGGCCTGCTACTCAGCCCCGGCTTCGCTGACGGCGCCGGCGAATTCCTCGAAGTCCTTCGCCTCGCGGAAGTCCTTGTAGACGCTGGCAAAGCGTATGTAGGCCACCGGATCGAGCGCTTTCAGGCCCGCCATCACCATCTCGCCGATCTCGCTGGAGGCGATCTCGCTCTCACCCGAGGTCTCGACCTGGCGCTGAATCGAGGAGACGAGACGGTCGATCCGCTCCTGCGGCACCGCGCGCTTGCGGCAGGCGATCGCGATCGAGCGTTCGAGCTTGCCGCGGTCGAACGATTCCCGCCGGTTCCCCGCCTTGACGATGGTGAGGTCGCGAAGCTGCACCCGCTCGAAGGTGGTGAAGCGCGCCCCGCAATCCTCGCACTGGCGGCGCCTGCGGATCGACGAACCGTCCTCCGCCGGACGGCTGTCCTTCACCTGGCTGTTCTCGTGGGAGCAGAAGGGGCAGCGCAAGGGCGGGCCTACAGGTCCTGGTAGATGGGGAAGCGGGCGCAGAGCTCGCGCACGCGGTGGCGCACCTGCTGCTCGACTCCGGAATTGCCTTCCTCGCCCGCGTCGCGCAGGCCGTCCAGCACGTCCGAGATCATGTCGGCGATGTCGCGGAACTCCTGGACGCCGAACCCGCGGGTGGTGCCGGCCGGCGAACCGACGCGGATGCCGCTGGTCTTGACCGGCGGCAGCGGGTCGAACGGGATGCCGTTCTTGTTGCAGGTGATGCCCGAGCGCTCCAGCGCCTCGTCGGCATCCTTGCCGGTGATGCCGAGCGGCCTGAGGTCCACGAGCGCGAGGTGCGTGTCGGTGCCGCCGGCGACAAGGTCGGCGCCGCGCTCCTTCAACCGCCCGGCGAGCGCCCTGGCGTTGGCGATCACCGCTTTCGCATAGGTCTTGAACTCGGGCTGCAACGCCTCGCCGAACGCCACCGCCTTGGCGGCGATGACGTGCATCAGCGGCCCGCCCTGCAGGCCCGGGAAGACGGCCGAGTTGATCTTCTTGGCGATGGCCTCGTCGTCGGTCAGCACCATGCCGCCGCGTGGGCCGCGCAGGGTCTTGTGGGTGGTGGTGGTGACGACATGGGCGTGGCCGAAGGGCGAGGGGTGCTCGCCGGCGGCGACCAGGCCGGCGAAATGGGCCATGTCGACGAGGAACAGCGCGCCCACCTCGTCCGCTATGGCGCGGAAGCGGGCGAAGTCGATGTGGCGGGGATAGGCGGAGCCGCCGGCGATGATCAGCGTCGGGCAGTGCTCCTTCGCCAGCCGCTCGACCTGGTCGAAGTCGATGAGCTGGTCGTCGGGGCGGACGCCGTACTGGATGGCGTTGAACCACTTGCCGGACATGGCCGGCTTCGCGCCGTGGGTGAGGTGGCCGCCGGCGTCGAGCGACAGGCCGAGGATGGTGTCGCCGGGTTTGGTCAGCGCCAGCATCACCGCGCCGTTGGCCTGCGCGCCGCTGTGGGGCTGGACGTTGGCGAAGGCGCAGCCGAACAATTGCTTCGCCCGCTCGATGGCCAGCGTCTCGACCGAGTCCGAAGGCGCGCAGCCCTGATAGTAGCGCCGGCCGGGATAGCCCTCCGCATATTTGTTCGTAAGGACCGAGCCCTGCGCCTCGAGCACCGCGCGGCTGACGATGTTCTCCGACGCGATCAGCTCGATCTGGTTCTGCTGGCGGTCGAGCTCGGCGGCGATCGCATCGGCGACGGCCCCGTCCGCCTGCCGGAGGCGCTCGGTGAAGAAGCCCTGGTGCTGGACGCCGGAGAGATCGTTGGCCGGGCGCGTGCTCATGCGGGCTCCTTATCGAATTGGGGATGGGAGAGCTTGGCGACACGCCTCGCGTGGCGGTCGCCGCCGAAGGGCGTGGCGAGGAAGGTCTCGACGCAGGCCTTGGCCATCTCGATGCCGATCAGCCGCGCCCCCATGGCGATGACGTTTGCATCGTTATGCTCGCGCGCCAGCCGCGCCGAGAGCGGCTCGGAAACCAAGGCCGCACGTGCGGCGGGGTGGCGGTTGACGGCGATCGAAATGCCGATGCCGGAGCCGCAGATGGCGACGCCGCGCTCGGCATCGCCGGCGGCGATCGCCTCGGCGAGCCGGTAGCCGTAATCGGGATAGTCGACCGGATCGGCGCCCTCCGGCCCGAGGTCGATCACCTCGTGCCCGAGTGTGCGCAGGTGCGCGGCGAGCGCGGCCTTGAGCTCCACGGCGGCATGATCGGATGCGATCGCGACTCGGTCGGCCACGTGCGTTGCTCCCGGTACGGCTTTGAAGCGCGGAGAATAGGGAAGGGGGCGGAATTTTGCCACCGCTTATTCGCGGGAACGTCTCCCGCGGCTCCTCGGTTCAGTGCCCCACATGGCGAGCGTCGCCCATCCCTACGCGCCCGAGGAGGCGCCGAAGCCGCGCCGCAACTGGCAGCGCTGGGCGCTCGCGTTCATCCTCATCGCCGCCATGGCCGGCGCGGCGCTGCACTTCGGCGACCTCAAGCAGTTCGCGGCACTCCTTCGCCGCGCGCACCCAGCCTGGCTGCTCGCCGCCGCGGCCCTGCAGGTGCTGACCTACGCCTTCGTCGCGGCGGGCTGGTACGTGATCCTGGAAGCCGGGGGATCGCACCTCAAGCTCCGCCGCCTGTTCAACCTCGCGCTCGCCAAGCTGTTCACCGACCAGGCGCTTCCCACCGCCGGCGTCGGCGGAAACGTCCTGATGGTCGACCGGCTGATCGCCTGCGGGATCCCGCGCGGCCACGCCGCCGCCGCGCTGATCCTGTCGATGATCGGCTATTATGCCGGCTTCGCCCTGCTCGGCCTCGGCGCGCTCGCGGTTTTGTGGTGGGCGGGCAAGGCGAGCTGGCTGCTCGTCGGCACGATCGGCCTGTTCCTGGTCGTCGCCTTCGCCATCCCCGCGCTGGCGCTGTGGCTGCGCCGGCGGGGGCGCAGGCCCATGCCGCACTGGGTCGTGCGCATCGCGCCGCTGCGCCGCACCCTCGAAACGGTGGCGGAAGCGCCCTCCGACCTGCTCAAGGACATGCCGCTGCTCGCCAAGGTGGCGGTACTCAACGCCCTGGTTCTCGTCGCCGACGCCGCCACCTTGTGGGTCTGCCTGTTCGCGCTCGGCACGCCGGACGATTTCGCCACCGCCTATGTCGCGATGATCATTGCGCAGATCGCGGTGACGCTGGGCCCCGTCCCGCTCGGCCTCGGGGCCTTCGAGGGCGCCTGCGCCGGCATGCTCCGCCTGCTCGGCGTGGGCTTCGAAGCGGCGGTCGCCGCGACCCTGCTGCTGCGCGGCTTCACCTTGTGGCTGCCGCTCATCCCCGGCCTGTTCGTCACGAGGCGCCTCAGGAAATGGGGGGAGGGAGGCTGCGACTAGCGCAGCGCCTGGCCGACCATCGACTTCAGCGTCAGCGCGTCGTGTATGGCATGGGCGTACATGTCGTTGTTGAAATAGCACCAGACGTCGCGCCCGCCTTTCGCCTGCGCGACGATCCAGTC
>Ga0207657_10003699_pt1 | contig 16264 bp, 22 predicted proteins | sample KBSC33metaG_FD_184316 | JGI IMG/M metagenome (GOLD analysis project Ga0207657, IMG submission 184316) | Corn rhizosphere microbial communities from Kellogg Biological Station, Michigan, USA - KBS C3-3 metaG (SPAdes) (version 2) | ecosystem: Host-associated > Plants > Roots > Rhizosphere > Soil ... | reverse complement strand
AGACCTGGCGAAAGGCCACCCCGCCGCGCGCCTCCACGACGACGCGCTCAGCCGCGCCCGCTTCGAGTTCCGCTGGCGCGACCAGTTCAACCTATCGCTCGACCCCGAAACCGCCGAGCAATATCACGACCAGACCCTCCCCGCCGAAGGCGCCAAGACCGCCCACTTCTGCTCCATGTGCGGCCCCAAATTCTGCAGCATGAAGATCAGCCAGGAGGTCAGAGACTTTGCTGCTTCCGAAGCAGCAAAGTCGGCTGCGGAACGTCCGTGGGACGTTTCGCAAGCTGACCTGATTGCGACGTCGGCAGAGGAAGCCGAGGCCGGCATGGCCGAAATGTCCGAACGCTACCGCGCGGGCGGCAACGAGCTCTACATCGGCGCGAACGGCCGCGAGCACGATTGATGGCCGACCTCTACCTGAAGCGGCTCGAATCCGAACGTAAGACGCTATGGGCAACCTGCCGCCTCAGAGGACTCGCCAAGGACACGCCGGAACGCCAGCGCATCGCCGAGCTCGACCGCCTGATCGCAGAACACGCGAACCGCTCCTCCCTGTCGCGAAGCGATGGGGAGGTGGCAGGCCGAAGGCCTGACGGAGGGGTCTCTTCCCAAGCGGAACCACCCGCCGAATGACCCTCACCGACCTCCTCGTCCCGACCTACCGCAACATGCTGCAGACCCTCAAAGGCCTGCTCGACAAGGCCGAAGCCCAGCTCGGCGCGGACAAAGCCGAGGCGCTCCTCTCCGCCCGCCTCGCCCCCGACATGTTCCCGCTCGCCACCCAGCTGCGCTTCGCCGCGGTCCAGGCGTACGACGGCCCCAGGCGCCTCAGCGGCGACCCGCCGCCCCCCGCGATGGAGGACACGCTGGGCGAGGGCCGAAACGCCGGCGAGCACCCCGGCACGCTGGCCGAAGCCCGAGCCCGCATCGACCAGGCCCTGGCCTGGCTCGACACCCTGGCCCCCGACGCGCTCGATCCCGCGCAGCCCGGCGAGCTTATGGTCCTCGACCTCGAAATGGGCCTGACCTTCGACCTGACCAAGGAGCAATTCGCCCGCGACTGGGCGCTCGGCCAGTTCTACTTCCACGTCATGAGCGCCTACGCGATCCTGAGGAAGGAAGGCGTCGAGATCGGCAAGGCCGTTTATGTGCCGCACATGTTCGGCTATTTGCGGGCGGGTGAGGCGGTGTCGTGAGCAAGCGCTTCCACGACGAAGACCGCGATTTACGTGCCGGCGGCTGAGTAATTTTGCCTGGATTCAGGCGAACCGCGTAACCGATTCAAATGACTCAGTTTTTCGTCTAAGTCACTGACTCTCTTGTTAGATTCTCCGTTTCGGTGTATATGGACGGGGCCCTGCGGTCGCCGAAGCCTTCAGTTTCGCTGGGGGTATTTACGTAGGCGGCCGTGGGGCTGGCTTATTTTGGATGCTTCCCTCGGCTGTGGTCCTGAATCGCGCCTTTCGGCTCAAACTTCCAATGACGATAGGGATGCAACCAACGTGAGGCGATGCCTTCTGCGTGGCCCGTTGACGCGCCGACGTTGAAGCCGGGATAGATTTCCCGAATCCGGGCATTGATGTGCTTGTAGACCCGTTCCTTGGCGCGCGTACGCCTGCCGCGCCGCTTCTTGCCCTGGGGGATATCCCGGTGGCGCTCGTTCAGCCGGAACTGCATCGAGCCGAGGATGACGTCCACCACTTGGAGGATAACATGGTCACATGAATTCACCTCGGCGACGTCGGTCTTCGCGATCCTTACACGCGCATGAAGGAACCCGCCCAAGAGGCTCAGGCCGGCCAGGTATTTCTTGAAATTATCCAGCCTCTCCTTCGTGTCCGGCGCGTCATCCAAGAGCACGGCGCATGATATGTCGGTCTCCCGCTTGGGGTTGCAGTGCTCCAGTCCGAAGGCGTGCTTGATGAACTGATAGTAGAGTTTGAAGTAAGCCGCGCCTTCCTCATATTCGAGGTGCTGCACCTGGTTGATGTTTTGCGTGAACATGATGCGGACCTTGAGTAGTCCGGCCGCCATGAACTCGAACGCCTTGTCCACCAGGGCGATGTATGCGGCTTCATTATATTCACCGATCTTGGTCCACTTCGCCTCGCCCTTAAGGTTGCGTTCTGCCTTCACTGTGTTGAGTTCAGCTTCCATCGCTTGCCGGTCCGCTTCGCGAAGTAGCGCACCGCCATAGAAGTTCGAGAAGAACTTGCCCTTCTCCTCTGACTCGTCGCAGTAGATCACGTAACGCATTTGGGCCTTTTACCCTTGCGGCCACACCGCCTGAATCGGTGTGTCTAAGAAATGGCTTCGACGGGTGCTTGGATTGCGGCTTGGAGCTGCGCGAGCGATCCCTTGTGCCCTGCTTTGAAAATATTCCAGGCCTTGATGATAACCGCAGCGCGGGTCAGTTCATGAATCCGACCGTTGTTGTTGGCCTTCTGTGAGTGAAGCAAGGCCTGCATCGTGTCGATGATCTGGTATTTCCCGTTGCGCTGACCCTTCAACCAAGCTTGGAGGAAATCGAGCGCCTTGGTCTTGTCGGACTTCATGAATTTATACATCAGGGCGGCAGCTTGACCCGCTGGATGCGCAAACTGACGATTAATATCGCGGCCGTATTTGATGCTTTCTTCAATGTCGGGATAGTGGTCGCGGGCCAGCTCAAGCACGAACTCTGGCCGGAATGTTTCCCGATTGTACGGATTAGTATCGAGTAGATACGCCCACCTCAAAGCGGACGCGAGAGTCGATGCATATTTGTATCCGGCGATGTGCAGGATATCCGCCGGGTTCCGAGGCTTGCCAATATCCATGCGACCGAAAAGGCCCGCATCGATGCCGAACACCACATGCGTCTTAAAAGGCTTGTTGGCGCGAACAGAAGCGGCGAGCCGATTTTGACCATCCAAAAGCCGTCCATCGGGTGCGAACTTCAGGGTGTCACCAGTCAGGCCCCATGCACCGTTGGCCATATCAGCCGAGAATTGCTGGACCTTGTTGGGCTTCGGCGGTCGGTTGCCTTTGTTTCGCTCCGCCAAAATGGCGGCTGCCGACGCAGGATCAACATCGATGATCCGACTTGTGGCTGGAGGGTTCTGAAGAAACTGCTCGATCTCCGCGAGAGCGGCACCGTCCTGCATAGCTCAATCCTTTCGATAACGCATCGACTGTACACCGAAGTGCGCTGTACTACAATTGTACATTTTACGTACAAAATCCAAACTTGGCGTGTACGCGGCTTCGCAACATCGGCGTTTGACAGCCTGAGCCCGGACAGTCGGAAATGCTTAGACACCGCAGATCATTCGAGAGGCCGCGCCAATGCAAGAATCAAAGGCATCGCCCGCGTCAAATTCCTCCCCGGCAAGTTGGAGGAATGGAAGCGTCTGACGGAGCAGGCGATGGAGATCGTCCGCACCAAGGACACCGGCACCCTCCAGTACGAAATCTTCTTCAACGCCGCCGAAAGCGAGGCGATCGTGTTCGAGCGCTACCGCGACGCCGACGCCGCGCTCGAGCATTTCGCGAACATCGCCCACCTGATGGAGCCGCTAATGGGCACCGCCACCATCACCGGCGAAGTGCTCGGCACGCCCAATGCCGAGATGCGCAAGAACCTGACCGGCGACCAGCCGAAGCTGTTCACGCCGTGGCTGACGATCGACGAGGCATCGGAGCCGTCTCCACCTCAATCGTGAGCGCACAGCATACGCCGCCCCGCCCCCTCCCCTCCCCGATTCGCTTGACCCAATAGTATATACTTAGTATGTACCTTTCCGGACGCTCAAGGAGCGAGAAGGAGCGAGAACATGCCTAAGTATGACCGCCTGGGTGAGCACCTTTCAGGCCTCGACCGCAGCACTACTCACACGCTTGGCTTCGAACGGATCGAGTCCATCCTGGGCTCGCGCCTGCCGAAGAGCGCGCGGGAATATCAGGCCTGGTGGGCCAACCAGGTCGGCGAAGGCCATGTGCAGTCCAACGCCTGGCTGGACAACGGCTGGCACACGGAAATGCTCTCGCTGAAGGACATGCATGTCACGTTCAAGGCGGTCGCTACGCCGCGGGCGCCGAAGGGCGCGCGGAAGCCCGCGCCGCCCGGCTTGTCGATTGAAAATGCGAAGCGCGCGGTCGCGATCCACTATGGCGTTCGCGCCAATCAGGTTGAAATCAGTCTCAAAGGCTAGCCCGTATGTACGCCCGCGACGTCCCGCCCGACACCACCTTCTACCACGGCACCAAGGCCGACCTTGCCGTTGGCGATCTGATCCGGCCCGGCTTCGGCAGCAATTTCGTCGATCGCGGCCTGAAGCACATCTATTTCAGCGCGACCCTGGACGCCGCCACCTGGGGCGCGGAGCTGGCGCGCGGAGAAGGCCCCGGCCACATCTACATCGTCGAGCCGACCGGCGCGTTCGAGGACGATCCCAACCTCACCGACAAGAAATTTCCGGGGAACATCACCGCCTCGTACCGCAGCAAGGCCCCGCGGCGCGTGACCGTCGAGGTCGAGGACTGGACCGGCCATCCGCCCGAGCAACTGCAGCAGATGCGTGACAATCTCGCGCGGCGGAAGGCGGAGGGGACCGCCGAGATCATCGAGGACTGAGCGCCTCTCCTCGGCCCTCCAAAAGACCCTTTCCTATTAGGATTTCGCCTGCTCCATCCTCGCGGATGGACAGCAACCACTCCCCCGCGCCCGCTTCGCCGCCCTCCTCCACACCCCGCCGCATCCGCCGAGACGGCTGGACGATCGACCGGCAGGTCAAGTTCATCATGGCGTTGAACGCTACCGGAAGCGTCACGCGCGCCGCCGCCGCCGCGGGGATGAGCCGCGAGAGCGCCTACCGGCTGCGCGACCGGCCGGGACATGAGGATTTCGCGCGGGTCTGGGACGCGGCGGCCGCGCGCAAAGGTCACACCCCGCAGGCCGAAGGTCACACCGGCAGCGGCCGGATCGCCGGATCGCCCTCTCGCAAAGGTCACGAAAGTCACGGTCCCGAACGATTCGCGCGACATCGTCCATCTTGTCCACTTCCGCGAGCTCCTCGGCCCGGCGAAGTTCCGTCCAAAGCGTTCGATCGTTGACGCTTTCGCCACCGCTACAGCAGCCAGGCGAAGGCCCGCTTCAGATACTCCGCGCCGCCGCTGCGCACGATCTCGCCGTGCGCGACCACGACGCGCTCGGGCGCCTCGTCGATCAGCGCCCGCACCTTCGCCCTCGCCTGCGCGCGGCGGCGGAAGGTCAGTCGCAGCTCGGCCGGCGGGTAGCCGCGGCCTTCGACCATCCCCGCGCGCCGCGCGATCCAGCGCAGCCACCACGGCCAGCGCCGCTTCAGGAAATCCTCGCTGAACGGCTGCGACAGGTCCGCGATGATCGCGCTGCGCGACTTGCGGTGGAAGAAGATCAGCTCGTCGAGGAAGCGGCTGTTGTCGAAATGATATTGGTCGATCTGCCCGGCCCAGTCCGGCGGCGGATCGCCGGTCAGCGCGCCCGCGAACTCCAGCGTCCCGAACCGCGCCACGGTCGACTCTGTCCCCCACAGCTTCGCTTCGGGAAACTTGGCCTTCCACGCGGCGAGGGAGAGGTGATGCAGCTTGTTGGGGCTGACCAGATGCCGCACCGGCCCAAGCGAGCGCACCTCCGCCTCGAGCCCCGCGCCGATCGAGACCGGCGACCAGATCCACAGGCCGCCATCGTCGAGGCGGACGACCGCCATCCGGGTCGGATAATCGAACCCGAAGAACGAAACGATTCCGCCGTCGGCGACCCAGATGTCCGGCCCGAGCTGCTCCAGCGCCTTAATCGTTCTTTAGATTCTCGAGCCCGCGCTGGCCGCCCTTCTGCGACGGCTGCGAGGCGTTGGTCTTCACCTTCGCCTTCTTCGGCTTGCGCGCTTCCTTGTTCGATCTCTGTTGTCCCTTGGCCATGGCCGCTCTCCTGTGGGGGCGCAAAGGCGCGCCGCATCGGCCGCATCATAGCGGCTCGAAAGCGCTGTTCCTATCGTGAGAAGATCGATCGCCCCCGGCGCGCTTATTGCGCGAGCCTCTTTTTGAGGTCCGCCCGGATCGAGGCCCCCGCGAGGTGCGCGTCGATGTTGGAATAGCCTTCCTGGCGGAGCGCTTTGCGGATTTCCTCGACGCTGGAATAGTTTGGAGCAAGCTGAAAGGCGCGTTCGATGATGTGCGGAGTCTGCATCTGGATTCCTGAAAAATTTCGGTCCCGTCACAAACGCGCGGAAGCGCCCATCCGTTCCCCGGTCCGCCGCCCGTCGACTTTCCGTGGAAAGCGGGCACCTGGAGGAGTAGCATGGCTTCCGCCCGCTTGAGGGGACGCTCTGTGCGCCGTGTTCGCCATGCTTTCATGCTCGCATCCGCCCTGATGCTCGCCGGCCTTTCGAATGACGCCGGCGCGGCCGCCGACCCGCCCAAGATCGGCAAGCCCAGGCCCGCTCCGCCGGCGCCGTCGAACATCACCCGGCCGCCCAACGCCGTCTTCGACCCCGCGCTCAACGTCGGCGGGGAGGACGTGAAGGCGCGCAAGGTCGACACCCGGCTCAGCGTCGAGGTCCACGTCAACGGCCAGGGGCCCTATCGCTTCATCGTCGACAGCGGCGCCGACACCTCGGTGGTCGGGCTGCGCATCGCCCGCGACCTCGAGCTTCCGCTCGCGAGCCCGGCGATCCTCAACGGAATGACCGCGCGAAGCCTCGTCGACCGGGTGAAGGTCGACCGGCTGACCGTCGGCTCGAGCAGCGTCGGAAACCTCGAGCTTCCGGCGCTCCGGGAAGTCGACGTCGGCGGCCAGGGCATGATCGGCATCGACGCTTTGGTCCAGCAGCGGCTGATGATGGATTTCGAAAAGCACGTGATCAAGGTCGAGGACGCCCGCATCCGCGAGCGCCATGAGCCGGGCGAGATCGTCATCACGGCCCGGCGCAACCACGGCCAGCTGATCCTGACCCACGTCAAGGCCGCCGGCTACGATCTCGATGCGATCATCGACACCGGGTCCGAGATCACGATCGGCAACCTCGCGCTCCGCGACAAGCTGATGCGGCGCAACCGCGACAAGTTCATCACCGTGCCGGTGATCGGGGTGACCGGCGAGGAGGTCAAATTGCAGCTTGCGCGGATCGGCGAGCTCCAGCTCGGTCCGGTGACGCTGCGCGACGTGCCGATGGCCTTCGCCGACGTGCCGCCGTTCAAGATGTTCGGACTTGCGAACGAGCCCGCGCTGCTGCTCGGGACCGACATATTGGAGACGTTCCGCCGGGTTTCGCTCGACTTTCGCGCGCGCAAGGTCCGCTTCCAGCTCCGCCGGTGCGAGGATTCGGTGGTGGTCAGCACCGACCCCGACAATTTCTCGCGTCTCTCGTCCACGGCCGGGCGGCAGGATGTGTGCATGCGGTAGGCCCGGCGCCCGCCGACTCGACATCGCCGCGGCACGGGCGCAAAATCGATTGCGGAGGCCAAGGTGTTGATTTCAGGCTTCGAGTCCCTGTCCGGATCGTCCGTGCCGCTCGCGAGCCCGGCGCTCATTTCACCGAATTCTCACGCCCTGCTCATGCCGTTCACCGTCGGTTGCGCTCTCATCCGCCGCGGTGAACAAGGAGCCGACTTATGCTGATTCAACTTGCCATGGCGCTCGCTGCCCAGGCCGCGGCCGGACCCGCCGCCGCGCCCCCCGCCGCCCAACCGGACACGTCGGAGATCGTGGTCCAGGGGACCCGGATCGGGAAGCAGCAGATCAGGGACTTCGTGAAGTCGGTGACCGACGTGCCCTACGGCGGCCAGGTCGCCCGCTTCCATGCCGCCGCCTGTCCGTCCGCGGTCGGGCTTAGCGACGCGTTTAATGCTGCGGTGGTCGAGCGCATGCGCCGGGTGGCGACGGCGGCCGGGATCCGGCTTTCGCGAAGCCCGTGCACCCCGAATGTCTTCCTCATCGTCACCAACGACAAGCGTTCGGCGATCGAGTCGCTCGAGCGGAAATATCCGGCCTATTTCGACGGCCTGTCGTCGAAGGACGTGCACGATCTCGCTTACTCGCCCGAGCCGGCGGTCGCGTGGCAGGTCCGGAGCCGGCTCAGCGCCGACGGCGACCTTCTCGAAAAGCCGGCGGGGACCGACACCTATCGCGTACAGGGGACCTTCAATCCCTCGCGGATCCGGACCTCGACCATGCCGACCTTCATGGCGTCGCTCGTCGTCGTCGACATCAAGGCGGCCGCGGGCCTCACCACCACCGAGCTCGCCGATTATGCGCTCATGCGAGCCTTCGCAGCCGCCGATCCGCGCCGGGTCCTTAAGACGGGCGTCCCCACCATCCTCGGGGTGCTCGGCCAGCCGGACAATGCGCTGCTCCCGGTTACGCTCACCTATTGGGATCTCGGCCTCCTCAAGGCCCTCTATTCGACCGACAATGCCTATTACGCCCGCTACCAGCGCGGCGAGATGGAGCAAATTGTCAGGAAGGAGCTGGAGCAGGCGGGGGCCGACCCGAAACGCGACTAGCCACGCCGGCTTGCCACACCAGTCAACGAGCCGCCGCCCGACTTCCCGGGCGGCGGCTCAATCAGGTCAGCAGCTGCAATTCTTGCAGGCGCAGGGATTGCAGTGGCAGCCGCCTTTGGTGCAGCTGCAGGTGCAGGCGGGGAGATTCTTCTCGGTCTTTTCCATCGTCGTTTTCCCTTTTGACGGAGCGTTGATTCGCGTCCGGCAAAGGCTCTATGCGCTACGTACCATGGTACGGACTCAAGCGAAAAATTCGGACACGATTGGCGGCCTTGCAAAAGCCGCGGGGGTCGGGGTCGAGACAATACGATACTACCAGCGCCGCGGGCTTCTTCCCGAGCCTGCACGGCCCCCCGGCGAGGTTCGCCGCTATGGCGAAGCCGAGGTCAGGCGCCTGCGCTTCATCCGGTCGGCACAAGCGGCCGGCTTCACGCTCGCCGAGATCAAGGAGCTGATCGAGCTCGACTCGGCCGACGACCGGGCGAGGGCGCGCGAACTGGCGCAGGCCCGGGTCGCCGCGCTGGACGAGAAGATAGCCGAATTGCGCAAGGCGCGCGAGGCGCTGGCCGGACTCGCCACCGCCTGCGCCAGGAAGCGCGGCGGCGCGTGCCCGATCCTCACTGCGTTTGACCGATGACGTGTCCCCGGCCGCTCGTTTCGCTGGCGTTCAGTTACGCCGAGTCGAAGCCCGGGCCGCGACGAGGCGCCCAACAATTCGCCGCAGTCGCGGGTTGGCCCGTCATCAAGTCACGGGAAAGGACATGAGACAATGAGACGCACGATGATTCTCGCCACTGCCGCGGGTGCGGTCGCCTTGACCAGCGCGGCGCCGGCGGCCGCGCAATATCAGCGGAACTGGCGGACGATCGCCTACAAAACGGTCAACGGCCGCGACACCGACAACATCCGGGTGCCGGGAACCGCGCGCTACCGCCAGCTTCGGGTGTGCGTCTACGGCGGGCCGATCCACATGCGCGACGTCGACGTCTGGTTTCGCAACGGCCGCCACCAGGACATCGGCACGCGAAGCCTGATGCGCGCAGGCACCTGCACGCGCAGGCTCGACCTTCGCGGCTATTATCGCGACGTCACCCGGGTCCGCCTCAAATATGCGCCCCTCGCACGCGGCTGGGTGCGGCCGCTCGTCCGGGTCCAGGTGCGCTGATGCCGCGGGCCGCCTCCGATTAACCTGTGTTGTTCCGCTTCACCCTCGAAACTGCCTTAATATCGGCGGTCCGGGGGTGAAGCGTAAATGGGCGAGTACAGGCTCTACTGCCTCAACGAGCGCGGGAAGTTCGCGAAGTCGCACGAGCTCGAGGCCGCCAGCGACTCCGAGGCCGTGGAGCAAGCGCGTGCCATGAAGCTTCCAGTGAAGTGCGAGCTGTGGAGCCGCGACCGCCTGGTGGCAAAGCTTCCCCCGCACCGCTAGCCGGCAAGGGAACCGCGCTCGGCTCCCGATCATTCGTTCGTCACCACCCACTCGCGAGGGAGAGCGACATGTCGAGCGCGAAGACCACGACCAGTCACGACGAGATCCGCAATTGGGTCGAGAAGCGGGGAGGCCATCCGGCCGTCGTTTCGTCGACCGAGAGCGGCGGGAGCGCGCTGCTTCGGATCGACTACGACGAGCCCGGCGGCAACGACGATGACCGGCTGCACCGGGTCACCTGGAACGAATTCTTCGACATCTTCGACAAGAACGACGTCGCATTCCTCCATGACCCGGAGGGCGAGAGCCGGTTCAGCAAGTTCGTCGCGAAGGAATCCGCGAGCAGCTGAGCTATTTGAGCGCGCGCACCGCGGCCAGCGTCCTTTCGACATGCTGGCTGAAGTCGAGATCGTCGTGGACCATGACGACCCGCCCCTTGCGGTTGATGACGTAGGATGTGCGCGTGGTGATCCCGGGATGCGCCGCCCAGGCGACGTCATAGGCCTTCTGGGTCGCAGGAGTCGCGGTCGCGACCGGGAAGGCGTTGCGACATTCCTCGACCGAGAATTTCTCCAGCGTCGGCAGATTGTCCGCCGACATTCCGATCACTTGCGCTCCGGCCTTCTTGAAGTCGGCAATCGATTCGCTGAATGCATGCGCTTCGGCTGTGCAGCCGCTCGTGAAAGCCTTGGGGAAGAAATAGAGGACGACCGGCCCCTTCTTCAGCGCATCGGCCAGGTGGAACCTGAACGGCTTGCCGGCCAGCGCTCCGGTGGTCGTGATGTCGGGGGCCTTGGCGCCCTGCTTGAGCGCGGCGGTGGCGGGGGCAGCCAGCAGGCTGGCGGCGGCGAGCGAGAACAGAAGCTTGCGCATGCGGGTCTCCTTGACGCGGCTGCTTACCGCCGCCGCTCCAAAAGTGCGAGCGTCAGTTCGTCCCTTTTTCCGGCGAAGAAGTTCACAAGCGCCTGTGCGAAGAGGCCGTCCGGCTCGATTCTGTCGAACAATGTCATGCTCGAGCGCAGCTTCATGGAATCGACCGGACCGAATATCTGCTCGGCGCTGCGTTCGCTTGCCCAGGGCAGTAGCGTCTCCACGCATCGTGTCAGACGCGACCCGAGGATCGGGTGCCGCAGATAGGCGCGCGCCTCCTCGATAGAGGCGAGACCGTAGAATTTCGCGGTGGGGCTTCGGCCGAGCTCCGCGAGCTGCGGGAAGACGAACCACATCCAGTGGGTCTGCTTGGCACCCGCGGTAAGCTCGGAGAGAGCATCGTCGATGATGCCTTGCTGGGCATCGACGAATCTTAGGAGATTGTAGGGATCGGGAGAGTCCACGCCGGCATGATGGACTTGAGGCCGTCGGCGGGAAAGAGCGGCTGGCGCCTATTGCGCGGGCGCCAACAGCCCTGCGAGGACGTAGAAGAGGATCATCATCGGCCCGGTCAGCAGGGTCGCTGCGATGAACCCCAGGCGGACGATGGTCGGATCAACGCCGGTGTAGTCGGCGAGACCGGCGGCGACGCCCATGACCTTGGCGTCGCCGCGGTTGATCAGGAAACGTTGGTTCATTCGGGTTTCCTTGAGTGCGAGCGGCTTCAGGCGATCGGGAGCGAGGTCGCGGCCGAAACGAGCAGAAGCGCGGTGATGAACGCGCCGGCGAACATCGTGGCGGATTCACGGACGGACGAAAGCGAAGTGAACATTGGTAACCCCTTTGTGCTCTTGTGTTCGAACCCACCATCGGGTCCGTGCCAATACCAATGCACGGGACGTGCCAGATTGGAAAAGTGCTTATTTTTCAGTGTAGGAGGCTCGCAGCGGCGAGTTATGCCAGCGCGGAAGGCCGCAAGTTGGGAATTTTTCCCGCATTCGCAGGAACGCCGCGCGCAACGGACTGTCCGAAATCGGACAGAAGCTACACTTGTAGCGCGCACTTCCGGTCAATCGTCGTCATAACCCAGCCGCCGCGCCCAAGGCAGGAGGGCCGGCAGCACCGTTTCGAGCTCCGGACTGTAGCGCCGCCAACGGCCCACCGCGGTCTTCGACAGCGGCTCAGTCACCTGGTTGTAGCTTGGCGTGACGATCGCGCCTCGCGCCCGGGCGCTGCCGCGATGATCGAGAAGGCGATCTTCCCAATCCAGGCCGAGGAAGGCGATCAGCGGCTTCAATGTTGCCTCCGGATCGTCGACCAGCTCCTCGTAGACGACCGTCCGGCAGTTGACCGGCGTCGCCTCGATGCTCTTCGTCCACAACGTCATCGCGGCATCGTAAAAGTCGGCGGCGCCCTCGATCGTCAGGAAGCTCGCCATCGGCTCGCTCGCGACGAAGCTCTGCATGAAGCCGCTGAGCACGGCGTCGCACGGATGCCGCTGCGCGAAGATAAAGCGGGCGCCCGGAAAGAGCGCATGGATGAGCGGGACCGCGAGCATGTTGAGCGGCATCTTGTCGAGGAGGACGCCGTCGAACCCCGGCTCCACATGGTTGGCGAGCGCCGCGAAATAGCCGTCCCTCGCCCGGACGAGCGTATCAGGAGGGCAGGAATGCACGTGCGCGACCGGGCAGACCTTTTCCGCCTCCATGATGAGCGGGACCTCCTCGAGCACCCTGATTCTCGGATGGCCCATCAGGAAGGTGTCGAGCAGGGTTGTGCCCGAGCGCGGGAAGCCGACGAGGAAGACCGGCGTCACGGTTGCCGCGTCAATGCGCTGAGGTGCTCGCGCGGCGAGCGACCCAGCGATCGCGCGCAACCGCCCGCGATAGTCCGCGCCGCGGCGCACCCAGTTGTCGAAGTCGTCAACCGAGCGGTTCATGGACTTGGCCGCTTCGAAAGCGTCGGCGTAACGGCCCATCCGATCCGCGACCCGGCTCTTGAGCCGGTACCATCGGATCGGGTCTTCGCCCGGATCAATCGCCTGGAGCAGGCGGCCGGCCTCCTCCGGGCGGCCTTCGTGGAGAGCGCGCGTCACCGGAAGGAACCCCAGCTGCTCCGAAGTCACGCCGGCGGCTGAGGCGGAATCGATCAACTCGGCGAGCCGGTCCGATTGCCCGGTGCGCTCATAGACCATGCCCAGCCCGACCCAGGCTGCCGGATCGCCCGGCTGGAGCTGAACGGCCTGGATGTAGGCGTCTTGCGCTTTTTCGAATTGCTGGAGCGCGGAGAATGCGCGGCCACGCGCGAGCGCCTGTTCGCCGCTCACCCCGGCCGCGCGATCCCATTCGTCCGCGAGCCGCAAGGCATCTTCGTGCCGGTCCGCCGAAATGAGCGCGGCCGCGAGATTGCCCCAGAGCGGAAGCTCCGCTGGATTGAGACGCAGCGCCTCGCGCAGCGCTTCGGACGCTTCCACCCATCTCGCTTGCGCACCCAGCGCATTGCCGAGATTGCTCCATGCCCGCCAGTCGTTCGGCGCGGCTGCGGCGACGGTTCGCCATGCGCGTTCCGAAGCGGCGCGTTCGCCGGCGGCATCCGCGGCTTCACCGCGGGCCTGCCACAATTCGAGCGTCTGCGCAGACGTGATCGGCGGCGGCTCGGGCATGACCAGGACTTCGCCCACCCGCCCGGAATCGACCAGTGCGCGCGCCGCCACGATCCGGAAGGCGATGTTGCCAGGCTCGGCCTCGCATGCGCGCAGGAGCCAGTCGGAGCCCGCCGCCGGATCGCCGCGGCGGCAGTAGATCAGTCCAAGCAGGTGCTGCCAATTTGGCGAAGGCTCCATCGCGATCGCTTTCTCGGCTAGCGCCTGCGCGCGATCGAGATCGCCGCGGCGAACCGCGTCCAGCGCCTCGCTGAGATCGCTTGCCGCCACTTAGGAAGGATATCCCAGACGTTCGGCCCAGGGCAGCAGGGCCGGAAGCACCGGCTTGAGTTGCTCGCGGTAGCGCCGCCACCGCCCCGCCGGCGCTTTTGAGAGCGGCCTCACGACCTGCGCGTAGCTCGGCGTGTTGATCGTACCGCGAGCCATGGCCGTCGCCCGATAGTCGAGCAGCTCGGGCCGCCAGTCGAGGCCGAGGAACTCCACCGCCGGACGAAGCGCCGCCTCGGGGTCGGCGATCAGATCCTCGTAGACCGACGTATGGAAACTCAGCGGCAGCAGCTCGCGGCCGCTCGAGAAAAGCCGCATCGCGCTGTCGTAGAGCCGGCCGGCATCAGCGAGATCGAGGAAGCAGGCCATGGCATCGTTCTGCGCGAAGGCCTGGAGAAAGCAGCTGAGCACCACGTCGCAGGGATGGCGCTGGGCGAAGATCACCCGCGCGTCGGGGAAGAGGCTGTAGACGATCGGCAGCCCCAGCATGTTGAGCGGAAGCTTGTCGATCACGATCCCTTCGAAGCCCGGCCCGATGTGCCGGTCCAGCTCGGCGAAATAGGCCCGCCGCGCCTGCTCCAGCTCGTGCGGCGAGCGGGACGCCAGGTCCGCGAAATCACCGATCACGGCTTCGGCGGCGTTCAGCATGTTCTGCTCTTCGACGACGCAAGTGTTCGGATGCCCGCGCAGGAACGTGTCGAGCAAAGTCGTCCCGGATCGAGGGAAGCCGACCAGGAAGGCGGGCGCGCGCCTGGGGCCCGGATCGAGCGGAGTCAGCTTGCGCACCCAATCGTCGTCGACCGTTCTCGCCCAGCGGTCGATCTTCTCCAGATAGTCCGCCGCCCTGCGCCGCCAGTCCAAGCGGTTCGCCACCGCGTCATGCATCGCCTCCGCCTCGGCGAAGGCTGCGCCCGCATTGCCGAGAGACTCCTCGATCCGGGCCATCAGCACGTGCCAGCGAACCGGGTCGCGCTTTGCATCTTCGGTCAGCAGCAACTGCCTCGCCCGCGCCGCATCCCCGTCGCGAAGCGCCAGCAAGGCCATTGGATAGCCCAGGCGTTCGGGCGCGACTCCGAAGCCTTGCGCGTCGTCGATGAGGTTGCGGAGCCCGTCCATCCGGTTGGTCCGCTCGAGCAGGAGCGCAAGCTCGCGCAACGCGGCGATTTCGCTGTCGCCGATCGAGGACACGTCGCTGCCATGAGGAAGAGCGATCCGGATGAGCCCATCCTCCGCCGACGCGCCCACCGCCCGCGCCGCTTCCTCCAGCTGATGGACCGACTCGTCATGCCGCCCGAGGTCCGCATAAAGGCGCGCGAGCGTCAGCCGCGTCTGGGAGTCCGCCGTCCCGCTCTCGATCATGCGCCGAAACTGCTCGGCGCTCTGCTCGTGCAGACCCGCGTGGCCGAGCGCGCCCGCATATTTCTTCTGCAGCGGCTGCTCAGCGGGGTTGAGGCGCAGTGCATTTGCCAGAGCGCTGCTGGCCTCGGCCCAGCGTCCGAGCCGCGCGAGCGCATCGCCAAGGTTCGCCCAAGCCCGCCAGTCGGCCGGCGCAGCGCCGGCGATCGTCCGCCATGCGCGCTCCGAAACCATGTCGTCCCCCGCGGCATCCGCGGCTTCGCCCCGCGCCTGCCACATCGCCATCGCGGGAGCGGAAGCGATCGGCGGCGGCTCGGGCATCGCAAGCACCTCCCGGGCCCTTCCCGCATCGACCAGCGCCCGCGCCGCGATTACCCGGAATGCCAGATTCTCGGGCTCGGAATCGCATGCCCGCAGGAGCCATCGGACCCCTGCCGCCGGATCGCCGCGCCGGCACTGGACGAGTCCGAGGAGATGCAGCCACTCCGCGGAGGACTCGTCGTCGACCGCCGCCCGCGCAAGCGCCTCCGCGCGGTCGAGGTCGCCGCGGCGGAATGCGTCGATCGCGTCGTTGATCTCGGCTGCGGCCACCTTCCGGCTATCGGCGGCGCGCGCGCCGCCGGTCAACCGTCTTAGCTGGAGGTGAAGTCCCCGCCGTCCGGATGCAGCACCTGCCCGATCATGTAGCTGGAATCCTCGCAGGCCAGGAAAAGGAAGCTTGGCGCGACCTCGTTGGGCTGGCCTGGGCGCCCCATCGGCGTATCCTTGCCGAATTCAGGAATGTCCTCTGGCTTCTGCCCGCCAAACGGATTGAGCGGAGTCCAGATTGGGCCCGGAGCGACCGCGTTCACGCGGATGCCCTTCTTGACCAGATTCTTCGAGAGCGAGCGGGTGAACGCCGTGATCGCGCCCTTGGTCGCGCTATAATCGAGCAGCTGCGGCGAGCCCTTGTACATCGTCACCGACGTGCAATTGATGATCGCCGACCCCTCTTTCAGGTGCGGCTCGGCGGCCTGGACCATGAAGAACATCGCAAAGATGTTGGTCTGGAAGGTCCGCTTCAGCTGATCCTCGGTGATGTCGCGGATGTCCTCGTCGGGATGCTGCTCGCCGGCATTGTTGACCAGGATGTCGAGGCGGCCGAGTTCGTCGACCGTCTG